>ERZ761607.578-NODE-578-length-60776-cov-7.658141_pt1 | contig 60776 bp, 43 predicted proteins | sample MGYA00511164_ERZ761607 | MGnify/ENA primary metagenome ERZ761607 (study PRJEB28899, sample SAMN02445080) | bioreactor sludge metagenome | biome: EBPR sludge | place: Australia: Brisbane, Thorneside Wastewater Treatment Plant | collected 2011-06-22 ...
GTTTGGCCAGGCCCCTGGTGTGTCCCCGACCGTGCCCGGATGAAACTCGCACATCCTCCCGCACATCTGCCGCGAGCGGTTCAATCTCGTCGATTGCGTTTGCTTTGGCTGCTTCTGATTCAACCGCCTCCCGCCGGATTTCCACCAACCCCGGCGGGAAACTCTCGCGCGGTTCGCCTTCGACCAGGAGCGCGAGAATTCGGTCGCCCCGGCCGAGGTCGCGGAAGCGCCGTATCTCCTGGTTGACCCATCGGCTGTGCGGCGTGCGCGGCGTGCACACGACGATCAGAAACTTCGAGTCCACCAATGCCGCATCAATCTCTTTCGACAAATCGGCGCTGGCGGCGAGTTCTTCCTCATCGCGAAAAACCCGCCCCAGCCGCCGCGGGGCCTTGCCGGTTTTTACCAGCGACGACGGAACGCGATAGGACTCAAGTGACTTGTGCAGCCACGTCGCCCACTTTCGCCCGATCGGCTCATGCCGATACGAAATAAACGCCGCATAACGGTATTGCTCCTCGCCCATGGACAAAGATATTCGCACACCTCCCCGCGCAGATGCAAATGATCCATCAGCCCGTCGCGCCCGGGTCAACTTTCAGTTCCAAATCGCTGCGTGCGTTAAGTCCCCACCGGCGCCGTCGCCGGCTGCGTGCCGGCAGGCTGCGTAGCACCCTTCCGATCCGCCTCCGCCCACTCCGCTTCCAGCTTGGCCACAAACGCCCGAATCTCCGCAACGCGCGCATCATCCAGCGGCTGGGTTGTTGGTTCCGTGTCGGCGGGTTGCGTCGTCGGATCGGGCAAACCAAACTCCGCGGAGATGGCGCGGGCTTCATCCGGCTTGTTGTTGGCGATGAGGATGTGGGCGAGGGTGCGGGCGATGGCGCGAGTGTTCGGATGCTTTAGCCCGAGGTTCTCACTCTCCTTCGCTAGCCGCACAGCCCGGCGCGCCAGCGGCTCGGCGTCCGCCGACTGGCCCACGGAGCGCAGTACGTTCGAATAGTTGCTGATTGACGCGATCGTGTGGGGGTGATCGCCGCCCAGCACCCGCTGGCGTCGCCCCAGTGCATCCATGTACAGCGCCTCTGCCTCCAATGACCGGCCCAGCGAGAGCAGCACGTCGGCGTAGTTGTTGATCGACGTGATCGTGCGCGGGTGTTCATCGCCAAGCACCCGTCGGCGCCGCTCCAGCGCGTCTTTGAGGAGTGGCTCGGCCCTCGCCGATTGGCCCAGTGAATTTAGTACGGAGGCGTAATTGTCGATCGTCGAGATCGTGTTTGGGTGGTCCTCCCCCAGCACGCGCTGGAGTCGACGCAGGGCATCGTTGAACAGCGGCTCGGCCTCCGCAGGCCGGCCCAGCGAATTCACCACAAACGCCAGATTGTTTAGCGCCCCGATCGTATTCGGGTGATCGTCGCCTAGCACCCGACGGTATCGTTCCATGGCATCCTTGAGCAGCGGCTCTGCCTCTGCCGACCGTCCCAGCGATAGCAGCACACTGGCGGAGTTGTTGATCGACGTGATCGTATTCGGGTGATCCTCTCCCAGCACTCGCTGACGTCGCTCGAGTGCGTCTTTCAGCAGTGGCGCGGCCTCAGCAGACCGGCCGAGTGAATGCAGCACCAATGCATAACTGTTAAGCGACGTGATCGTGTCGGGGTGATCCTCGCCAAGTACTCGTCGACCTCGCTCCAGCGCATCCTTAGACAGCAGCTCGGCCTCCGCCGACCGTCCCAGCGAGAATAACACACCGGCGTAGTCGCTGATCGACTTGATCGTGGCGGGGTGGTCCTCGCCGAGCACCCGTCGCCCTCGCTCCAACGCGTCCTCATACAGCGGCTCGGCCTCCGCCAATTTGCCCAGCAAGCCTAGCACGTCGGCATAGTTGCTGAGTTGCAGAAGTGTAGCCGGGTGATCTTCGCCCAGTACCCGCCGGCTTCGGTCAAGCGCGTCCTTGAACAGTGGCTGGGCCCGCGCCGATTGGCCCAGCGAATTCAGCACTTGGGCGTAGTTGTTGATCGACGTGATCGTGTCGGGATGATCTTCGCCCAGCACGCGCCGGCGCCGTTCAAGCGCTTGCCGATACAGTGGCTCGGCCCGCGCCGATTGGCCCAGCGAATTCAGCACGAAGGCGTAGTTGTTGATCGACGTGATCGTATCTGGGTGATCCGCTCCCAGCACCCTCTGGCTTCGCTCCAGCGCATCCTCGAACAGCGACTCAGCCTCGGCTGTCCGGCCCAGCGAGCCTAGGACGTTGGCATAGTTGTTAATTGAGATAATCGTCTCACTGTGATCCGGACCCTGCACCCGTCGGCGTCGGTCGAGCGCGTCCTTGAACAACGGCTCGGCCTCCACCCACCGGCCCAGGGACCCCAGTACAACGGCGAAATTGTTGAGCGATCCGATCGTGTCCGGGTGATCCTTCCCCAGCAATTGCCGGTATCGTTCCAGCGCATCCTTGTGCAGTAGCTCCGCCTCCGCCGAACGGCCTAATTTTTTGAAGCTCTCGGCGATCTGGTTCATCACCGCCGCCTCGACCAGCGGTTGATCCTTGAACTTCACTCGCACCGCCTTCGCCGCAGGCTCCAGCATCTTCTCGACGATCTCATCCCGCACCGCTTTGTCCGGCATGCGCTCTGGCGTAGCACCCGCGAAGACGTCGGTGTTGATGAAGTCGATGACTGCTTCCGACTCCGCCCGGCGGCGCTCGGCTTCCAGCCGCTGCTTTTCGGCTTCATCACGCTGCTTTTGCGCTTCGGATTTTTCTTTCTCGACTTGGACCAGCCGGGTGTCAGCCAGCTTTTTCTGCCCGAACGCGAAGATGCTCAGCCCGCCCATGCCCGCCGCCACGGCGAGCGCTACGACAGCGCCTGACAGGATCCGCGCCTGCTGGCGCCGTTGCTCGCGGTTGCGAAGATCGTCGAAACTCAGCCCCAGCAGCGTGGCTATCAGCCGCAGCTTGGCCTGTCCGCGCGTATGGCGCGGGCCGTCGGCGTTGAGGTCGCGCACGTCCGCTGCGAGCGGTTCGCCCAGGGCCAGCAGCGCCGGCGGGAAGCTTTCGTGCGGTTCGCCGGAAACCAAGAGCGCCAGGATTCGATCCTTCCGACCCATCGCCGCGAATCGTTCCACCTCCGCGTTCACCCACCGGCTCTTGGGAGTCTCCGGGGTGCAGACGACGATCAGGTAAGCACTCTGCGAAAGCGCCGCGTCGATTTCCTTCGACAAATCGGCGCTGGCGGCGAGTTCTTCCTCATCCCGAAACACCCGGCCCACGCGACGTGCACTCTTGCCCTGCTTCACCAGCGATTTGGGCACGCGATATCCCTCGATCGCGCGGTGCAGCCACATGGCCCACTTGCGGCCAATGGGTTCGTGACGATATGAAATAAACGCCGCGTAACGGTATTGCTCCTCGCCCATACCCGGGCATGTTCGCATGCGGGTGCGGGTGGATGCAAATCGGAGTCAGCGACGAAACCCGCCAGCCGCGCCCCCGCCGGGCTCGTCGGCTTTCTGAGGCTGCGAACCTTCAAAATCCGGGGCGGATAGCTTTTTTAGCTGCTGTTCGGCGGCGGCGATGCGCTGGTGATACTCCTCCTTGTGGCCCCAGACCAGGTAGAGCGCGCTGCCCAGGCAGAAGACGGTGGCAACGATCACAACCCCGACGCCGGCAAACCCGAAAAAGATGCCCGCGGGGATGGTCAGCAGCAGGAGCAGCAATAAGAATGGGACGCGGCGGCTGTCGCGTTGCAGCTTGAGGAGGTGGGCGCGGTTTTGCTCGATCTTGGTGAGAAGCTGCCGGCGAAGCGAGTCGCGGGCGGCGGAGAGATCGATTGGGGGGACGGAAGAAGGCGTCTCGCTCACGCCGATATTGTTGCGGGAGATGCGCCATCCGTCCAGCGCCCCGGGCGGGCGGCGGCGGTGGCGGCGCGGCGGTTGACGGATCGCCGTAACTTCGGATGATCGGGGGTTGGACGAGAAGATACGTTGTTGGAAGGAGAAGCCACGGATGGCGGGCAAGCACGACCAATCGCAGTTGTTCACTTCGCGGGATAATGGGTCAACGGCAGTTATGAAGAAACCGAAACAAGGTTCGGCGGGCGCGGGCAAGGCGCCCCGGCGAAAAATCGAGACCGCAGAGTCGATGGCGACGAAGCAGAAGGATATCGCGGTAAGCGAATTCTTTGCCAAGAACCGGCATTTGCTGGGTTTTGATAACCCGCGCAAGGCCCTGCTGACGACGGTGAAGGAAGCGGTGGATAACTCGCTCGATGCCTGCGAGGAAGCGGGGATCTTGCCGAATGTCACGGTGGTCATCGAAGACCTGCAACCCGACCGCCCCGCCACGCTTAAGCAGTCGCGCTACCGCGTGAGCATTGTGGATAACGGCCCGGGGATTGTCAGGAAGCAGGTGGAGAATGTTTTCGGGCGGCTGCTGTTCGGCAGCAAGTTTCACCGGCTGAAGATGAGCCGCGGGCAACAGGGCATTGGCATCAGCGCTGCGGGGATGTATGGGCTGATCACCACGGGCAAGCCGATGGTGATTCACACGCGCCCCGGTGCGAAGAAAGAGGCGCACCACATCGAATTGGCGATGAACACCAAGACCAACCGTGCGGAAGTGACGGTGGACAATGATAAGAACGTCGATTTCCCGCCCAACCGCCTGAAGTTGCTGAACATCGGCACGCGCGATCCGGGATTTCTCAATGCCGAGAACTTCATCACGGGCACGAGCGTGAGCATCGAGCTGGAAGGCCGCTACCAGAAGGGCCGGGGGAGTGTCGATGAGTTTCTTGAACTCACCGCGATTGCCAACCCGCACGCGCAGATCATGTTTGTGCCGCCGTCGCGGGTGAGTGCCGACGAGCAGGAAGAGCTTCCGCTCGACCGCGGGTCGCAAACGGCGGGCGAAAGTGCCCCCGCAGAGGGCGCATCGCCCTCCGGCGGAGAGGCATCGACGGGGGACATCGATCCGAGCATCACCACGATCGAAAAAGACGGCGTGATTATCTTCCCCCGCGGCACCGACGATCTCCCGCCGGAGACGAAGGAGATTCAGCCGCACCCGAAGGGAATTGAACTGGGCATCTTGCTGCAGATGATCAAGGACTATGAAGCGGCCGAGGGTGGCACGCTGTATCAGTTTCTGCAGGACAGGTTCTGCAGGGTGTCGGCGCAACGGGCGAGCGAGTTCTGCGAGGCGATCGGCCTGACGGCGCGCACGCGCATCGTGAGCGTGGAAACGCCACAGGTGGAGAAACTGTTTAAGGTGTTTCAGGAGGCGCGGCTATCCCCCCCGCCGACGGATTGCCTCGCGCCCATCGGCGTGCGGCAGATGCTGGCCGGGATGCTGAAGGGCGTGAAGGCGGAGTTTTACGCCGCAAGCAGCCGCGAACCGGCAGTGTATAGCGGTCGGCCGTTCCAGATCGAAGCTGCCATTGCCTTCGGCGGTGAACTGCCCACCGCCGACACCGCGCGCGTCATCCGTTTTGCCAATCGCGTGCCGCTTTTGTTTCAGCAAAGTGCGTGCTCGTCGTTTAAGGCAGTCATCGAGACCGGCTGGCGCAACTACAACCTGAGCCAGCCGCGCGGGAGCATTCCCGTCGGCCCGCTGGTCATCATGATCCACATGGCCAGCGTGTGGGTGCCGTTTACAAGTGAGAGTAAGGAAGCAGTCGCCGATTACGATGAGATTCGCAAGGAAATGAAGCTCGCGCTCATGGAGTGCGGCCGCAAGCTGGGAACATATCTGCGCAAACGCCAACAAATGCAGCGGCAGGCAGCGCGGCGGGATGTGTTTGAGCGCTACATCGGAGAAATCAGCAAAGCCGTCAACCATATCAACGGCACCGACACCCAAAAGCTGTACGACGCCCTGCTAGCCGAAGCCAGAAAGCGCACCGCCATCGCCGATGCGAAGCTGGATGAAGAAGGCAAAACCATCAAGCGCGACGCCGAAGAAGATCTACGCGCCGACGACGCGGTGGTGATGGTGCAGGCAAGAGCCACCCACCTAAGCGCCGCGGAAGCCGGCGACGGTGAAACAACAGCAGAAGCCGACAGCGATAGCGACGTGGTTTCGCTGAAAGGAAAGCCGAAGAAGAAGAAGAAGAAGGTGAAGTCGGGCGATGAGGGGCAGTTGTTTTAGCTGGTAGCCTTCGGTTGAGCACGACATGTACTTGGCGGAACGGACACGAAAGCTTGCTATCGAATTCATCGGTCTGGAAACGACGCGTCAACCATTGCCCTTTGCACGTCCTCCGGGCTGGCAAACTCGCCGGCCTCAATTCTAGCCAGAATTCCGGCATGCAACTTCAGGATTAGCGGTTCGGCATTCACGAACTGCTGTATGTGTTCGTCGGTCATCTCATCAAAATCGTCATCGTCGGCCGCCCACGGGCTGAGACAATTCTGCCACCCGACCAGCCACTTTCCTTCGACGCGATGCAATTTGATCGCGGATGTCGCATATTCTGAATCAAACAAGGGAACAAATGACAACACAGCGACATCACCATTGATCTTCGCCCTCACGGCTGCAAGTGATTTTTCCGGTAGAAACGTTGCACCGGCCTGCTCGACCACTTCGTCGCCGAACCGCTTACGCATGGCCGACGTGAGCTTCTCTGAAGAGTGATGCATCTTCATCCGGGCCAAGACAAACGCTGTAAATCGCGGCGGCGGGGGTTGAAGCAGCTTCATGCCCTTTTCGAATTCCCCAGCGCGAATTGCGCGAATCAGTTCGAGATAGACACGCTCTGGCGTGCCGGCTTCATGCTGGCCCGCAACAGGTGGCTCGCGGTGGGGCGCTGTGGCGGGCGCAGCGTGTAGCGTAGACACGAAAGTTGCGAGCACCATCAACCTCGCGACCAATGACATATCGAGATCCTCTCTGGCATGCGTGATCGAAAGCGAGCTTTAAACGTCCTAGCTATTTCGGCCGATCGGGCATGCCCGGCATCGACTTTTTCCACTCTTGGAATTCTTCGGGCATCATGCCGTGGTAGTACGGTCGATCAACCCATTCGGCCACCATTTTATTTTCATCTTTGCGAAGGCGCTCGACAATGTCTTTCCGCCGAAACGATTCGTGCCGGCGGAGCATTTCCGCGGTGTAGAGTCGAGCCCACCAATGTGGTGATCGCGAGAATCGATCCAGTTCGCGCACTGCGGCGGCGACGTGCACCGGACAGTCATATGTGCGCTCCAATCGCCAATGTGCGTCGTCAATAATCCGCTCGCCGAGCCAGTCTGCCCGAGCCTGTGCGGGATCCACTGGCGGTTCGTCTTCATCAGAACGCCCGGCGAATTTTTGAATGATCGCGCCGGGATCGCCACCGGTAACATGCTCCACTAGCTCCATGGGGGGATCTTTACGCGCTGACCAGAGGCTGCCAACCAAAAAATCACTTCGATACAATGTGTCTCGGTGCTGCTTTAAGACAACTTTCCGCGCGAGGTTGCGAATGTCCGCATCCGGCGAATCCCAATGACGCATTGCAATGATCCGAGCCATGCGATCGTTACACTTGAATAGTTGCCAAACTAAGAGTTCGATTGCTTTAGGTTCAGCGCGTCGATCCACCACGGCATCGTGATACAACGCCTGCTCAAAAACCTGACGCTCGCCCAGTTTGAACCTTAGTGTCTTAAGCTCCAACACGGCTTCGTAGAAACTGACCGCGCTCACCTTTGCGTTCGTCAACCGTCCGAGGGCCGCTTGGACGGATGGATCAGGTTCAATCTGCCCCGTGCCCTGCGCGCATGTGAGACCGTGCAACGCGAAGATGATGATGCAAATTCTAATCATATTCCGAATCGCTCGTTGACTTTCCTGATGATCTCCTCGTGAACGCTGGAAACTTGGTCATCTATCGTGTTGTGTCCGACTGCAATCGGCTCGTTTAGTGAACTGGGAACCGGCACTCCTCGCACCGCGTTGGTGAAGAGGTTCCAAGAAGCGGTGTTATGGAAATTTTGATGCTGATGGTCTTGCGAGGGGGAGATGTTAGGCTTCTGAGTTACAGGACTTGTAAACGGATTAGGATCGAACTCTCCGCGCTGAATCCCGTCTACATATGCTGTGTACCGAACGCGCCAAAGGTCAGTGAATCCTCGAGCTTGGGCGATGTGCTGCGATAGCTGACGGGCAACGTCAGCACCATGACTATATCCAATAACAGCAACATCAAGAATACCGTTGTTGCCGCTCAACTCATCCAAGGCACAGTCCAGAACTTCACCAGTTCCGTTGTGGTTGATACTCGGCTGATCCCGGTGCCATTCGGAGACACGCCGTACGCGAAACCCCTCGTCATTCCGAAGTCTGAAAGCGAGTTGGGAGAGGCCTGCGCTTTCGGGGTTCACTGTTGGCGGAAGCCGATTCAGGGTTTGCAGGTGACCCAACACAACGATAACCAGCTCGCGTCGATCCTCAACACTCGCGGTTTCAGCCTCATTAACGGAGCTAAAGACCGTGGTGCTTTCCAGAACCGCGCCAACACGGAAACGATACAAGGTTTCCGAACTGAGATTCTCGACAAAGTAATGCGTTCGACCGACAGGCAACGTGGCGATTGTCTCGAAAGTATTCGTGCTCACCTCTTGCTGAACGAGATACGCGGATTCAGAATTCACCCGATCCTTCCAAGTAAGCTGTACTGAATCGTTATCAACTATCTCAATCGGATTCAAAAACGGAGCCGCAGCATTTGATGAAAAAGCCTCGGCTGACTCTGACGCGAAAGACTCGCCTCCAAGGGTTTCGGGCCCAAACTGAGATATCGGCAAGGTGGCTGTGACTTGGTAATGATATTCAGTGTTCATCGCAATCGTTTGATCTGAGAACATGCTGGATGACAACGCGGACGCTACAAGATTCGTATCAGGATCAGGTACAAAGTCCGGTTCCGTGCTGCGATAGACATTGTACAAAACGCCGGACTCGGAATTGTCTGCCCAGTCAACATCAATGCGGTTGGGAGACTGCGAAAATGCGGCGATGATTCCTGAGGGTGCTGACGGCGGAGTGCTGACAATATTCGATGGCGCCGACGTTTGAGCAGGATTCGACGCTTCGACAAAATACAGCCAGCGCACACCTGACTCGGGGATTGTATCTGTAAACTGTGTAAGACTTGCGCTCACCGTTTGCACCACCGCCCATTGATTGAGAGGTAACGCCGGATCGGTGCTCCGACGAATGGCGACAGTTTCATCGACTTGCGAGTTGTTCGTCCATTCCAGTTGAAACTGCGCTGTTTCAACCTGAGTCACCGACAGATTCGTCGGTGCACGCAGCGTCGTGATTGCGTCGAGCTTATTCGTCGTATGCGAGTTCCCCGCTGCGCTGAATGCGCGGACGCGGTACCAGTACTTCGTGCCTTCAACCACATTGGTATCAGTGAACGTCGTCGCGTTCGGGTTGTCGATTTGCGCATAATGCGTTGTGCCAAAATCGGTGCCGTCCAACGAACGAAACACGCGATAGCCCAGCCGTGGCGGAGTACTCGTGCCGGCAGGCGCGACCCAATGGAGGTTCACAACCGCATTCAAATTCGGCGCTGCGCCCGGGTCAACGGACAACGTGTTGGGTTCCGTCGGCGGTGGGGATAACGTCATCCCGAACTTCGCACTCATCAGCGTGAAATCATCCAGATCCACGTTGCCGTTATACGACCCGTCGCCGTTGGAAAACGTGCCCGGCATGCCGAACCCGGCTGCCAGTGCCGTGAAATCATCCAGATTCACCGAGCGGTCGTGCGTGAAGTCGCCGTTAACGAAAAAGAACGGCAAAACGTGATCGTCATTTAGCCCGGTTACGCCCTGTTTCTCGATGATCGTTTCGTAGTTGCCGTCGGGCACGGCACCAAACTCGTAGCCGGGGAAGGTGAGTTCCCACTGGTTGCCCGAGGGGTTGTTCAACAACAGATTGGTGGGGTTGAGCACCGACTCGGTGCTGCTGGAGAGGTTGTTGACGTTAATGTCTGCCTGACTGAACGTCGCCGAGACATCGGCATCGAAAGTGAACGTGTTCTTCTGAGCGGTCTCGAACGTAAACGCCGACGACGTTACCGAAGCCAGCAGCCGACGAGGTTCGAGCAACTCAATACCCCCCCCCCGCATGACCGATTGTTCACGAGAATTCCCGGCGAGGTTGCCGAGGAGTGTTGCCAACTTTGAAGCAGGTTTTTTACGAAGCATTCGCAAGCCTCCGTGGGTTGAAGCACTATTACGATAATCTGGGTAACGTGTGCGTCAAGATAAATCTGGGAAAGTTTGCGGAATAAAACGGCGGCGAGGTGATCGGATAGCGATCGATCTGCGTCACGATCGATGAGCCTCTATGATGGCATGAAACAGCGCCTGCGTGCCATCGCGGCCGTGGCCGGTGGACTGGGCTTGCTTGAACAACTCGGTAACCCCGGCGGCGATGGGGAGTGTTACGCCGGTGGCGGCCATGGCTTCGGCGACGAGTCTTAAGTCTTTTACGATCAGGTCGATCATGAAACCCGGCGCATAATCGCCCGCGGCGATTTTTGGGCCTAAGTTGGCGAGTTGCCAGCTTCCCGCGGCCCCGCCGGTGGTGGCGGCGATGGTTTTTGTCAGGTCAAGCCCAGCCTGCTTAGCCAGGTGAAGCGCCTCACACACCCCGCCGAGCGCGCCGCAGATCAATACCTGGTTGACGAGCTTGGTAAACTGCCCCGTTCCCGGCCCGCCGCAGTGGGTGATGGTCTTGCCGTAGGATTGCAGGACGGGCATTGCCCGCTCCAAAGAATCGGCATCGCCGCCGACCATGATGCTGAGGGTACCGTTGCGCGCCCCAACGTCGCCGCCGCTCAAGGGCGCGTCGAGGAGGGAGACATTTATCGCGGCCAGCCGCGTGGCTAAATTTTGGGTTGCTAGCGGGGAAATCGTACTGTGATCGATGACGATCGTTCCGGGCCGCGCCGAGTGGATGATGCCGTCTTCCCCCACGATCACGCTCTCGACGTCCGGCGTATCGGTCACGCAGATGCACACGATATCCGCCTCGCGCGCCGCGGCGGCGGGCGACTCGGCCCAGACCGCGCCGCGGGCTTCTAATTCGGCGCATTTCGATCTCGTTCGGGAATGTACTGTCAGGCTGAACTTCTTGCCGAGCAGGTGTCCGGCCATCGGCAGACCCATGATGCCCGTGCCGATGAATGCGATGCGATGAACCATGCCAGAGAGCTTAGCCGGACGTCAGCCACCTGACGAGCAGCAGGATGTTCACCAGCAGTGACACGCCGCAGACTGCAAGCAGTGCCACCACCAGCGGATTGCCAAACAAGTCCGGCTGCGGAGGCGCGGCGTCGATATCCACCGTATTGGCATGTTTTTCGAGTTTTTCCAGCGAATCCAGATCGACCTGTTGCCGGGCGTGGTCGGGGGCATTGCCGTCGCGCACCAGCTTCAGGTCGTCGAGCATGTCGGTTGTCTGGTGGTAGCGGTCGTCGCGGTTCTTGGCCATCGCAAACTCAATGATCTCACCGACGCCGGCTGAAAGCGCGGTGTTGAGATGGTCCGGCGGGACGAGTTGCTGCTTCAGGTGCTTATGCATCACCGCGGTAGGGGTTTCGCCATCGAACGGGGGCCGGCCGGTGACCATGTGATAAAACGTCGCCCCCAAGCTGTAGATGTCGGCGCGAAAATCGATATCCACCTCGCCCCGAATCTGCTCGGGGCTGATGTAGTACGGCGTGCCATAAGCCTTGCCGGCTTCGGTCTCTGCGGCACGCTTGTCATCGACATCGCGAGCCAGGCCCAGGTCGGTCAGTTTGGCGATGCCGTCGGAGGTGAGAATGATGTTTTTCGGTTTAACATCGCGGTGGATCAGCCCGCGCTCGTGTGCGTGAGCAAGAGCCTCGGCCATCTGAATCATGATGTCCAGCGCTTCTTCTTCGCTGAACGACCGCCCCTCCCCGATCGGCGGCGGCTGCATGAAATCGTAGAGGGTTTTGCCCTCGACATATTCCATCACAAAGTAGTGAAACCCATCCACCGTCGAGCCAACGTCGATCGCCTGCACAATGTTGTTATGCCCCAGTCGCGCCGCGGCCTTGCCTTCTTTGTAGAAGCGGTCGACAAACTCCTGATTGTCGCTCATCTTCTTCGGCAACACTTTGATGGCAACGATGCGGTCGAGCGAAAGCTGCTTGCCCTTGTAGACTGTGGCCATCGCGCCTTTGCCAAGCTTGCCGAGCAGCGTGTAGCCGGGAATCTGCGACTGCCGGCGCTCTTCCAGCGTGCCCCGGATGCGTTTGGCCTGGTTGACGGTGATAAAACTGTGCTCGACCAGCAAATCGGCCAGCGATCGCTGATTGGGATCGGAAGCCTGCTTCTGTTGCTCGCGGCAGAACTCGATCTCGGTCTTGGTGGCCAGGCCCATGTCGATGACGACCTTGCCCACCTCGGTATCGAGGTTCTGGCTGATGCCAAGCGCGTTGCTGTCAGATGAACTCATGCTTTCGATTCGCCAACGCCCCTGTTTCTGATACGCCGACATCGTTCGGCGGGTTCACAGGAAGCAAAATTCACGATAGAAGTGTCTCCGCGAGACTATCCTACCATGTTTGAATCGTCTTGCGACGGATAATTTGTGTCAAACAATCGAACTTCTCGCAACGTATGGCGGAATGGTGCGGCGGATTGACGAAACGACGGACTTTCGCCATATTAGCACGCCCAACGGTGGCCATAGCTCAGTTGGTAGAGCGCCAGGTTGTGGTCCTGGACGTCGCGGGTTCGAGTCCCGTTGGTCACCCTGTTTTTAAGGCTGAAGGATGAAGGCAGCGGGATGAAACCCCGCCTTTTTCGTTTTTTTATCCTTCCGCCTTCAGCTTTCATCCCTTTCCAACGATGCTAACAAAACGCATCATCCCCTGCCTCGATGTCGATCGCGGGCGGGTGGTGAAGGGGGTTAAATTCTTCGATCATATCGACGCCGGGGATCCGGTTGAGCAGGCGCGGAAATATGACGCCGAAGGTGCCGATGAATTGGTCTTTTACGATATTTCCGCCAGCCACGAAGGTCGCGACATCATGGCGGCGCTGGTGAGCCGGGTTGTCGAGCAGATTTTTATGCCCCTGACGGTCGGCGGCGGTATTCGCACCCTTGACGATGCCACCCGGCTGATCCAGGCGGGCGCAGAAAAAGTCAGCCTCAACTCCGCCGCGGTGAAAAATCCGGACTTGATCGGACAGATTTCCCGCCGATTCGGCCGCTGCGCCACCGTGCTGGGCCTCGATGCCAACCGGGTAACCGAAAACGGCACCGAACGCTGGGAAGTATTCATCAACGGCGGGCGCACCGCAACGGGCCTCGCGGTGATGGATTGGGTGAAACAGGCCGCAGAACTCGGCGCTGGCGAAATTGTGCTGAACGTGATGAACGCCGACGGCACGCGCAACGGCTACGACATCGAGATGACCGCCGCCGTCAGTGAGGCGGTGACAATCCCCGTCGTGGCCAGCGGCGGTGCGGGCAAACCCGAGCATCTGTACGACGTTCTCACCACAGGCAAAGCCGACGCCGCGCTGGCGGCGAGCATTTTTCATTTTGACGAGTATTCGGTGCCGAAGGTGAAGGCGTTTCTGGTTGGGCGTGGGGTCGCGGTACGAATGTGACGGCAAATCGGAGTCAGGCGGAAACACGAATGCGACCAATGCGCGGCAGTCGCTTTGTGTTCACTGTGCTCAGTTCCCAGTTGGTCTGAAGGTTGGCCCAAAGCGAGGCCGAAGTTCCAAACGCACGGGCGAACTGCACTGCCATCGCTGCCGACACCCCTCGGCGGCGGTTGCAGATCTCGTTGATGCGTGCAACATCGGTCTGCAGGTGTCGTGCCAGTTGGGACTGCGTGACGCCCCGATCGTCGAGAAACTCTTTCAGTATCCCGCCTGGATGCACGGCAATAGGAAAATCACCACTCAGTTTGATCGTCGTCGTGACCACCGTCTTGATCATCGTCACCTAATGATACTCCGTAATCTCAACTTCTTCCGCATCGCCTCCGCGCCAACCCTACGCCGCCGAGGCTGATTCACCATTTCTTTGGCGAAGTTCGTCCGTCATTACCCGCACCTGTACGGGCGATGCCGGACGTGGCCGATGGGGTTGAGACTGGAGCTGCTGGTCAACATGATCAAGTTCGCACCGGAGCACGCCGTCAATCTTCGCCGACACTTCGTCCACGCGCGCCTGCAGGCGGTGTTCGAGCCAGTGCACTCCGGCGATGGCATCTTCTTCCATTCGCTTGGATTGCTCGCGTATGTCCCGCTCCAGTTGCATCATCATTTCGCCAAAGCGGGGTCGCAGCGCGTCGAGGCGCTCAACCGATTGTGCCTCGGCGCGATCGATAGCTTTCTGCATCTCGTCCATCGCCGCAGTCAGGCGCTGGTTGGCGGCGTGTTCGATTGACTCGACGGCCGCACGAGTCCGCGGCCGAATGTTGGCGATGCGATCAACAAGTTGCCGTTCGCAAAGCTCGATCATTCGCTCGGCACCGCGTTTGAGCTCATCGGCCCGGCGCTCCAGCGTCTGTTCCGCACTTTCCACCGCGGTGGCGAGTTGAGCTTCGGCTGCGCGCCTGGATTCATCAACCTGCGACAGGATCGGGCGAACATCCAGCCTGGCCTGCGCCGAAAGCTGCTCGACCTGCTGCGCCACGCTCCGGCGGACCGCTGCAATTGTTGAGTCAGCCTGGGCACTGAACGCCGCAATGGCGTCATCAAGGTGCGTCTCCGCCAAAGATGATTTTTCCGAAAGCAGGTCGCCCCTCGCCGCCAGTTCGGCCAGGGTCGATTGCACTTCGTCCAACCGGGCCTGCAAAGCCGCCATCGTCTCGCCCGCCGACCGTTGCACGTTTGCGAGGATGGCGTTGATTGAGTGATGGGCCGTCTCGATCGTTGCGGCGAGTTCGCCATCGATCTCACGAGATCGCGCGTCAAGCCGATCGACGCCATCGGCGACGACCTTCTCGATCCGGGAAACGTCCGGTCTTGGGGAAGCAATCATGACCGGGTCGGCGGCGACGCGCGCTTTAACTTCGTTCACAAGCGTCTCGAGCATAGCGGCACTTCCCTGCCTTAGATCATTCATCTGGCCGATCAGCGGGTGGGCTTGCAAAACCGAAGTTCGAAGTGAATCAAAGAGCACGCGCAGGCTCGAATCGGCACGATTGAGCTGCTCGATGCGCTGGTCGATTCTCGTATCAAGCTGCCGCAGTTCGTCGAGTTTCTGCAGCACCATCTTACCGAGCGTAGACATTTGTTCGTTGCCGTTTTGGCTAGCCGACATCGCGATTCCTTCAGTTTAGACCCGGGCCTTAGATAAGTTATCGGCCGTCGGAGCCGATTTGGTTGAGCGGGGTGCGATAAATGAACGGAATGGCTAGAATGTCAGCCATAGAGAAGAGCGCGAACGGAACTCGAACAGATGGCCAAACGAGACTATTACGAGATTTTGGGTGTGAAGAAGGGCGCAAGCGACGACGAGATCAAGAAGGCGCATCGCAAGCTGGTTCGGCAATACCACCCCGACGTAAACAAGAACAGCAGTGCCGCCACCGAAAAGTTTAAGGAGATTCAGGAGGCGTACGACGTCCTTTCCGAGCCGGATCAGCGCCGAAAGTATGACCAGTTCGGCCATGCCGGGCCACATGGCGACCCATTTTCCGGCCAGCCGCGCGGGCGCGGCCAGCCTCATGCGCATCAAAGCTGGGGAAGCGGCGGGGTTAGCGTTGAAGATTTTGAGTTTGGCGACCTGTTCGAGTCGATGTTCGGTGCCCGCCAGGGAGGCGGGCCACGCGGGCGCAGCCAGCCTGCCGAGCCGCAGCGTGGGAATGACATTGAATATCCCGTGACACTCAGTTTTGAGGACGCCGCGCGGGGACGCACCCTGCCGCTGCAGATTCGCGTCGGCGGGAAGGTCGAGTCGATCGAAATCAAGATCCCCGCGGGAGTGAACACGGGCAGCCGGGTGCGCATTAAGGGCAAAGGCGACCGAAGTGCACACGGGCATCACGGCGATCTGTTCATCATCGTAACCGTCCAGCAGCACCCCTATTACCGGCGCGAGGGGCTTGATGTGTTGCTCGATCTGCCCATCAGCCTCTACGAAGCAATCCTGGGAACAAAGGTGACTGTTCCAACCCTCGACGGCCCCGTGACGCTCACAATCCCGCCGGGCACAAGCAGCGGCGCGAAACTGCGCATCAAGTCGCGCGGGATCGAGCGCGGCAGCGAGAAAGGCGATCAGCACGTTGTGATGAAGGTTGTCGTTCCCAAGGAACTGGATGACGAAGACCGGGCCGCCATCGAGCGCCTGCAGGAAAAGCGTCCCCTTAACCCGCGGGCTGATTTGAACTGGTGATGGATGCTGGTATGTCCTACCCTGCGGTCCACTGACCGCCGATCTTCGACACAACGACCGCCTCCGGCCTATCCGCAGCGGCAACCAGAAGGCGTCGCAGCGGTTCCTCGGGTTCCTCGTGGCTTAGCCTGAACGTGCTGTGGTGCATCGGCAGAAGCCATCTGGCGTTCATTCGCCGAAACATGTCCCATGCCTGCTCCGGCGTGGCGTGTGCCGCGACGTAGGGGTTGTAGGCACCGATTCCGAGCATGGCCAGATCGATCTCCCGATTGTGCAGGTGATCAAAGTGCGGCCCATCTGCGGTATCGCCACCGAAGAGAACTCGGTGATGTTTCGACTCGATGACGAACGCCGCATATCCGCGTTGATGATCGACGAACATGCGCGGTCCCCAGTGCTTAACTGCCACCGCGGTGATTGTGCTTCCACCGATTCTCACTGCATTATTGGGGTGAAGCTCGCGAAGTTGTCGAAAACCGAGATCGCGAATGAGATCGGAATTGTTTGGCGAGGTAATCACCGGTGCCGTGCGGCTTAGCTGTCGCAATGTCGGGCGGTCGAGGTGATCAAAGTGTGCGTGGCTGACCAGGATCAGGTCGATCTTAGGCAACTGGCGCATCGACAGCGCCGGCTGGACCATACGCCGCGGGCCGATGGTCGCGATGCCCCCGCAAAGGCCGATTCGATCTGAGAAGACGGGATCGGTCAGAATCGTCATGCCCCCGATGCGGATGAGCACCGTTGCATGGCCGATCCACACCGCTGACAGCGCTCGACTTTCCCACCCGGACAGATCGGGCGTCGCCGGTGCCACAGCCGGGCAGGCGTGGAGCATGTCGAGCAGTCGCAATCGGCCATACCCGCGACTGAACGGGCTGCCAAGGCGAATGAGTGCCGGCCACCGCTTGATGAGATCAGCATATGTGCGCCACGTCATGCGATCTCGCAGCCGACGGGATAATGATCACTGGCATACTGCGCGAGTCGATCGTTCTCGATCCATGCCTTCCTGATCGCCACTTGGGGAAAGCCGTGGGTGAAGATGTAATCAACCCGCTGGCCAGGTTGCTGCGTGGTGAACGACCCCGAAGTGCGCGCCACGGCGGGGTTGACGGTGTGTAACGAATCGAGGTAGCCGTGCTCCAGCGCCATCTGAATGGCCCCGCGAGGGAGATTTCCTCCATTCAACGTCCATGCCTCGGCGGTGCGGGGCTTGCACTGGGAGGGTATGACGCTTTGCATCGGCGAATCAGCGTTAAAGTCGCCCATTAGAAGATGCGGCGTGTTGTTATCGCGAAAGATGGCGAGCTTTGAGAGAACCGCAGTGAGTTGGTGCCGGCGGACCTGATCGTCATGGTTCGTCGCACGCGCATGAAGGTGTACGACGCCGACTGGCATTGAGACACCCGTCGGCTCGACGAGCACCTCTGCCAGGAGAAACCGATAAGACGATTCCTCGCCGCCTCCTGTGGGGTGGTCGGAGAGGTTTACTGTGTCGCCGATCTGCCACCGTGAAAACAGCGCGACGGCGTGTTTCCGCCCCGCCGCGACGACATGGTCCATGTTAAGCCGGTGCGCGAGCCGATGCAGCACATCGGAGTTATCGGACTCGACGACGGCGATAATGTCCGCCTGCTGGGCCAATAACACCTCGGCGATCGGGTCGGCCCGGCCCTCACCGCCATCGAGAATGTTGTAACTCACTATTCGCATGAGATTTACGGCATTTCTTCAAAAACCGTCTTCGCGCATTTGGCACCGCCGACGGTGAATCGTAAATCCAAGTGTCGGCCGTGTCATCCTTCGTATGCCAAGACGATGCGATGCCGGCCGACAACAGGAAAGGGAGATTCGCGTGGTAGTAAGCACAAAAATCGGACAATTGCTCAGCAGGCACGTCAACCTGAGCAACCATGATATTGACGAAATTCTTTGCGAACAATCGCACACGCAAAAGCGTTTTGGCGATGTCGCCATGTCGCTGGGGCTTTGCAGTGCTCAAGACATCTGGAAAGCGTGGTGCGAGCAGATCAAAGACAGCATCGAACACGTCAACCTGCATGAACTGGGCATCGACGCACAGTCGGTCGCACTGCTCAGCCGCGAGCTGGCAGTGAAATGCACGGCGATCCCGGTGCGATCGACCGATACCCACCTCGTGATCGCCACCAGTGAAGCCGGTTTCGATGAAGCAGCGGTGCAACTGCCCGAGGCGATGAACCGGCGACTGAAGTTTGTCATCGCCCCGCACGAGCAGATTATCAGCGCCATCGAGGCCTACTACCAGATTTCACTCTCGTAAACGCAACGCACAATTTCAACCAACGAAGAAGCCGGTGAGACCATCTCACCGGCTTCTTTCGTATGAAGCTGCAATCGCGATCACTTCACCGTAACCAACCGACCCGGACGCGAGATGCGTACGTTGCGGTAGCCGGCATTGTTGTTCCATTCAAAGAAGTCCCAGCTGGCCAGGTAGAGGCGGGTGGCACCGGTGGGCACCACGAAGTTCTGCTTCAGGCCCTGCGAGTTCAAGCCATCGCCGATGAAGAACACCTGCTTGAGGGCAGGACGCAGCTCGTTAAAGTCGCGGCTGGCGGCGGTCGAAAAGTCGAGTGAACTTGGGGCGCGGGTGAGGTTTGGGGCATTGTCGTCAAGGAACACACCGACCAGAGCGTTAATCGGACCACGAATATCTGAGATTCCATGTTCGGCACGGTTGGTGTTGTAGCCGATACTGTTGAGTTGGCCGTCGGGCTGGTGAAAGGCGAGGTTGGGGTCGTGCCGCATCACGCCGTCGATACCATCAAACTGCAGCGACGTGTTCGCCACCAGCGGCATCCGGATCAGTTCCGGCGATTGACGGGGCATGGCCGAGGTGCCGGCGAAGTCGGGGCTGTTGTGCGGATTATTCGGACTCGCCATGGTGCCAGCGGGCATGCCGGAGAGGAACGGGTTGGCGGTCGCCTGTACGTTCTGATTCACTGCGAGATGGTCCACTTTCATTACGACGCACTCTGCGTGCACATCAAAGCTGGCCTTGCGGGTAAATCTGGCCCACATCGTCGGCACGCCGGTGCCCCGCGCTGCCGAACGCTGCGCCATCACGCGGACGGCGTTGGCATCGAGCCGGCCAACACCCGTTACCACAGTGAAAGTGCGGGTCGACGAATCCCAGTTGCCGACTTGGATATCGCTGTCAAGCAGCGTGAGCGGCGAGCCGTCTACAATCTGCTTCAGGGCAAACTCTTTCGTCAATCGCACGACCCGGTCAGGATCCTGCAACAGCGATGAAGCTCCCGCCCGCGCCGAAGCATCGGCAGCGGCACGAAGCTGTGTCTTCACCAGGTGCGCCCGACCGTAGTCCACACCCATGGATGAAACCACGATCAGAATTGCCATCACAAAAAAGACGTAAACCAGGGCAACGCCCCGCCGATAGGATTGCAGCTTGTTCATGGCAGTAGCATGAACCACAAACGCACAGAACAAACCGATTTGACAAATTCACTTTCTGTGCGGGGAGAACAATCGCTTTCCACGTTTGCGGGCTGTTCCAACTGCGCAACGTCCGCTTCCACTCTGGCCCTCACCAACACTACAAACGGCGCGCGCGGCGGCCGGATTCTGGCCTGAATCGATGAATTTGCCGGATTTTGCTTGAAGTGAGCGTCGTTGAATCTGAATGCGCGTGGTCTCTTCCGCCGCACCGGCGCGTGCGAACGCAAGCCATTCACTTACCATTATGATGATGAGAGCTTCGATCCCCGTTCGCATAGTGGTGCTGCTTCATTTGGTTCTGCTCGGCGGGCTGTGTTTTCTCGGGGCTGCGCCGGCGGCGGAGAAAGGGAACATCGCGGTCTGGTTTAGCCCGGACGGTGGATGCGCCGAAACGATTATCGAAGCCATCCGCGGCGCAGATCGCTCGCTCGACATCGCCATCTATCACCTCACCCATCCCGACATCGCCAAAGCCATCGCCGACGCTCACCGGCGGCGGGTCAGCGTGCGCGTCATCATGGACAAAGCCCAATCGCAGGCCAGCTACAGTGCCGCAACCTATCTAAACAACAGCCGCGTCCCTGTCTTCATCTGGCAGAAGGGCTTGATGCATCACAAGTTCGTGATTGTCGACGGCGAGCACGTTTTCACCGGCTCATTCAACTTCACCAAGGCCGCCGAGAGCAGCAACGCGGAGAATCTCGTGCTGATCAAAGATACGCGCGCCATCACGCGCGGCTACCTGGCCCAGTTTGAAGTTCTGATATCACAGAGCAAGCGATACAAGCAGCCGAATGATCGGTGAGGCTAAACGATCGCGAGCAATCTCGGGTAGTCAAGCACATCGTCAAGGAACGCCCGTCCGCCGGCGATTGGTTGAACGCCAAACCTTCCCGATGGCGGTGACGGCCACCGAGCACCAGCCCTGGCGAGGTTGCCGGCACTTGTTCCAAAATTGGCGGCCAGCGGTGTGAAATCGTTCAGATTCACAGCCGAGTCGTAGTTGCTGTCACCTTGCACCCAACGGTTGCCCGAGCCGAAGGCTGCGGCCAGTCGCGTAAAGTCATCGAGGTTGACCGCGGCATCGAGGTTTGCGTCGCCGTCGAGGGTATAGCGCAGTAGCGTGTCGCCGGGATTGATCGTGAACCCGCCCAAGTTTGTAGCTGCGATTTCACTGCCAATGCCGTACCCGACGCCGTCGGAAATCGGGGAATTGGCGGCCAGCGATGAGTACACCGAACCGCCTGCTCCGGTGCCGCTCCAGGTCCCACCCGCGTGACCTGTTGTGAGAAGCGGGCGGAAGTCCGGGCCGCCGTTGCTTCCATCGCGAACCAGCAGCGCCCCACCAGCGAGGTCAAGCGTGCCGACGCTAAACCCAAAGAAGCCGCCTCCGGGCGGTAACTCGCGAGCGAGCACGGCCCCGGGCATGATGCGCAACGTGCTGGCGGTGCCTACAGACAGCCCAACGACCGCATCACTTTGCTCGACTACAACCGTCGCGGACCCAAGAAACGAGCCGACGGTCAGCGCATCGCCCGGCCGTCCAAACAGCACCGGCGGAACTTCGGGACCGGTGTCGACTGTCACAACAGCGGTGCTGGCCGAAACTGTCACGGCATCATTCCCATCGCCGGAAAAGATGCCCAGCGGGATGGCGGTTGTAATGACGTCGATCGTGTCTGCGCCAGTGCCGCTGCGCAACGTTGCCTGCTCCAGCCCGCTGAAGGTGACGACCTTCCCGGTAGTCGCATCTCCAAACCGGAACTGATTGAGCGCCGGGAACGAATAGGTTCTCGATCCGCCGTCGCTCTGGCCGAGCAGCAACAGGCTGTCGTTGCCGGTCCCACCATTCACCGTGACATTGGTACCGAGCCCGCTGGCGAGACTCCCGTTGCCAATGCTGATCGCATCGTCGCCGCTGCCGCCGTTGACGGTCGTTGGAAGCAGTACCGAGTGGATCGCAAGATTTGACCCGCCCGGGCCGAGGTCAACGGCGATTCGGGTCATCCCGCCGAAAGTGTGCATAAGGCCATCGGTGAATGTGGTTGTGGTGAGCACCTGAAACGCAAGATTCGGATCGGCAGAGTTGTTCAGCCGCAGTTCGTTGCTCCCCCCGCCGCCGTTGAGCGTTACGGCGCTGGCCAGGTTAGCGCTGATGTCGCCGCCGCCTAGCGTGAGCGTGTCGTTGCCGTTCCCAGCGTTGACTACCAGCGGCATGTTCGCGGGAAGGCCGTGCACACTCACGGCGTCGCTGGCGGTGCCGGCGTTGAGGGTCATCGCATTGCAGTTGATGTAGTTGATCGGCCGAGGCGATGTCATGCCGGCCATCGTCAGCGTGTATGTTCGCGCTGTGGCAAAGGTCGAGTCGTTGAGCACCACGCTCGTGCTGTTGTGAAGGTTGAGCGTGCCGGCGATGTTATTGAGGCTACCGTTGCCGACGTTGACCGTGCTGCCGCGGTTCAGCCCGCCGACAATCGTCGTGCTGTTCAGGAACCCGCTGACGGCGTTAATGTTGACCACCGGCACGGAGTTGAACTGCCCAGAAATCACCCGGTCGGCAACCAGCAGCGTCTGGCTCTCGAATGTGCTGTAAACCAGTGACGCGGCGCCCTTGGAGATGGTCAGGTTGCCGAGAGTATAAACCTCGGTTTCACCGACTTCGTCAATGTCCAGCCGGTCGTCGAAGGTGATGTTGTCGTTGCCCGAGCCGGCCGAGAGCGTCACGCCGCCTGTCGTCATCAGACCGCTGTCGTCCAGGTCGCCGCCGCCGACGATGAAGGTGTCGTCGCCCCCGCCGGAGGCGACGGAGAAGTCGGCGACGAGGGGTTTCACGCTAATCGTTATCTCGTCGGCGCGCGTGTTGCTCCCAGTGAGATCGAGCAGCGTAAAGCTGTCGAACGTGACGGTCTGCGCAGCACCGCCCGGAACGGCGCGATAGGTGTAACTGCCTGCGTCGAAGACATGCTGCGCGCCGCTTCCCGTGCCGGCAAAGTCGTTCAACAGCAGTTCATCCAGCCCGATCCCGCCGTGGAAGATGACGCGCTCGCAAAGCGTGGTGGCCAGCACGTCGGTAGTGGTGCTGACCGACTCACGATTGAAGAACTGGTCGTTTCCGTTGTTGCCGAAGATCTCGACGTCGTTGTACTGATTAAGATCGTAGAACAGACGGTTCGAGTCGTGGTCCATTTGCAGCGTCAGGTCTTCGACCTGCTCGATCTGTAGATCAAAAGATGAACTGCCCGATCCAAAGTCGTTCTTGGTAATCAGGCCATCGGTGATGTGGTACTCATCCAGATCGCCCAGTTGATCCTGCGTGTCATCAAGGACAACGGAATCAGTACCGCTGCCGCCAACGAACTTAAAGAAGCTGTTGTCGAATGCATCGTCGAGATCGAGCTGCGTGCCCATGCGAAGCAGGTCGTCTCCGCCGCGGGCGTTGAGGGTGATATTCCACAGGTTCGGCGTGTCCTGCACGGTGAACACATCCGGGCCGTTGGTGGTGTTCATTACCAGGTTGGTTACACCAGCGGAGAAAAAGGATGCCGGGCCGTTGCCGATGCCCAGTCCGCTATCGTAAAAGGTCCAGGAGGACGATGGGGCGTCGAGGAAGTTGATGTCGACCAGATCATTGCCCGCGGCCAGTTCCAGCGAGACGGTTCCCCAGTAGTTCTGCCCAGTGATGGGGTGGGCCGGCTCACCGAACTGCACATGATCTGCGCTCGCCGTGCCGGTGATCAGTATGTTCGGCGCCGGCGAGACAAATCCACGGAACGTCACCGGCTGCGCGACACCGCCGGGAAGTTGATGCGCGCTGATGTCGAGGTTTTGGAAGTCGGCGAACCTCAGCCCTCCCACAAACCCGTTCTCGTCGAAGCGCAGATCTGTGCGCGGGCTGGTCGGGTTCTGGTCGTTGACGATGATCCGATCGATGCCGCCGCTCGCGAGAATGGATGAAGTCGATGGAAGGCCCGGATCCACAATGTTCTGACTGCCCCCGAGGCGGACGACGTCGTCATTCGGGCCGAGGTCAAACACGGTTTTGGCTGGAAATGAATCGCCGGGCACGCTGTTGAGATCGAGCGTATCGTCGCCGTTGCTGCCGAGAATCGTGGTTCCGTCGCCGGGATCGATCATCGGCGGGAGCGCGATGAACGGTAGCGAAAGCGAGAAGATGGTGACCGAGTCTGCGTCGGTGCGGTAGCTGGTCCCTCCTCCGAATAGGTCGTTGACGACGACGGTGTCATTGCCCTGCCCCGCCGGATCGATCATCTGCACGTCGCGGAGGATGTTGGCCTTCAAGTCGCCGTTGCCAACGATGTAGGCATCATCTCCCAGCCCGCCGAACAGGAAGAACCTGTTCTCTCCGGTGTTGAGCAGAGTGATCGAGTCGTTGCCACCAAGCCCGTGCACCTCTACCAATCCATCCCCGGGTGCTGCCACTCCGCCGGGCACGCCATTGAGAGTGAGGCTGATTGAGTTATCGCCGCCGACGCTGATGATGAATGTATCGTCGCCTGCGGTGCCATTGATGATCGCTGCCAGCAGCCGTCTCGGCTCCATCGCCTCAATCATCTTTCCCAGACGGAATAGCCGACGCTTCGATGACTTTTGGTTCCTGGTGATCATCGCCTCAACCTCCATTCCTGGTCCGCAACAGTCGTCTTAGATTGACAAAGACAGCAATCGAGATCGGCCGCTGGCGCAGGGGTCAGACCTCCCCTGTTGGTAGGCGCGACCGAGGGAGGAACAAACATCGAAATCGCGGATTGCTCATTTTTCTGCAGCGCACGGCACCGGCAGTTTGGCTATCGGGAGGGAGCGGTGCTGGGGTTGGTCGCGGGCAGATCGGCTGATATCGCGGCGAGCTCCCCCGCCGCCGCTGTTGCCTGTTCCGGGCGGTTCGTTTCGGTGTAAATCACGATCAGCGCCTCAAGCACGCGGCGCATTGCGTCGCCGTCCGCTTGACCGACCTCTTTCAACCGCGCGCGGGCGTCGATGAGCGCAGGCTCAGCTTCTGTAAACTTCTGAAGCTTGACGAGACATCCGCCGTACCGTGCGAGCACATGGGCCTGCTCGACCGCCGAGAGCTTGGCGAGCAATTCGGGCCTGCTAAGCTCGGCCAGAAGCGGTTCGGCCTGCGCGTACCGCTCCAGCAGGATGTAGGTCATAAACAGATTCTGAATCGCGCGAATGGTTCCCGGATCGGCGGCGCCGTGCAGGTTCCTGCGGCGTTCGTAGACGTCACGATTGAATGGCTCGGCGTCGGCGTACCGCTTGAGATGTAGAAGGGTGATGCCTAGATTCGCCTCGGTGAGCAGGGTCTCGGGTGCATCGGCTCCCAACACGCGCGCCCGGCGGGCAAAGGTGTCACGGAGAAGCGGCTCAGCTTCGGAGTACTTGAGCTGATCGGTCAGCGCATGAGCAAGATCATGCGCCGTTCCAAGCGAACTTGGATGATCCACTTTTAAGACTCGATGTTTCGCTGCGAGGACTTCCCTAAGCAGCGTCTCGGCTTCAGCAAGCTTGCCCTGCTGCTGCAAGACCCGCGCGAGATTGCCCCGCGAACTGAGCGACGACGGGTGATCGCCGCCCAGCAGCGATTCTCGCATCGCCAGCGCTTCCCTGTGGAGCGCCTCCGCTTCCTCGCGTCGGTCTTGCGTGTTGAGCAGCACCGCCAGCGCGTTGAGCGAGCTTGCCAGTTCTTCGCTCGCCGGTCCGTGCATGCGTCGATCGACTTCGAGTCTTGTTCGTAGAAGTGGCTCGGCCTCAGCGAAGCGATTCTGCATGCGAAGCGTCATTCCCACGGCGCCTATTGCGTTCAGGGTGATCGCGTCTTCGTCACCCAGCAAGCGCCTTGCACGGTCGAGCGCTTCTCGGAGGATCGGCTCGGCTTCTTTGTGCCTCTCCATCTGCGCCAGCGCCCTTCCGGTGTTGATCGATGCGATGACCGACAGCCGGTGATCGGCACCGAGGTCGCGAAGATAGATCTCCCGCGCGGCGCGGGTGTGTATGAGGCCCTGCTCGCGCTCGCCGAGCGCTGCATAGGTTTCGCCCACAATCTCGCGAATCGCTGCTTCGGTTAACGGTCGCGACTTGAACCGCGCGGGGATGAGCAACGCCGCGCGATCGAGTGCTTCGCGAACCGTCATCTCCCTTCCGCGGGTCACCTCCGGCGCGGCGGCTGCAAGCAGGTCTTCGGTCAGAAATCTGTTGACTTCCTCAAGATTCTCGCGCGCCGTAACGGCGGATTGTCGTTGCAATTCCGCTTCGTTTCGCTCTCCCTGCGCAACTCGCTCGGCGCGGGTGGCCCGAACCGCCTGCCAGCTTGTCGCGACAATCCCGGCGAGCAACATCAGCAGCATGCCACCTGCGACGATGACGCCTCGCCGATTGCGCCGCAGAAACTTGCGCGCCCGATATGCCCGCGACTCCGGCACCGCCAGCAAGGGGCGCTGTGCGAGGTAGTTACCAACATCCCCCGCCATCTCGGCGGCGGAGGAATAGCGATCGTTGCGGCGCTTCCGCATCGCCTTCAATGGAATCAGTTCCAACTCGCTCTTTAGTTCATTCGTTAATGACTGCGCCGACTGCTGCCTGCAGCGCGCGACCGTCTCCACGGCCACCCCGAGCGAAGAAAGCCGCGTGCTCGGCCTCGGTGGATCGACCTCACGGATGATTCGCTGAATCTCATCATAACCGGCGCTGCGAAGTGTCTTGCCATCAAACGGCAGAACCCCGCTCAGTAGTTCATACAAAACCACGCCCAGCGAGTAGACATCAGACCGGGTATCGACATCGTGCGAACCCGCCTGCGCCTGCTCGGGCGACATGTACTCCGGCGTGCCGACCAGACGGCCAAGCTCCGTGAACAACGATCGCTCCGTAAGCCGCTGATCGATCGCCTTGGCAACACCGAAGTCAATCACCTTGACGCGCGGGCCGGTGTCTTCTTCAGTGACGAGGATATTGCTCGGCTTGATGTCTCGGTGAATGATCGCCTTCTGATGCGCGTGCTGCACCGCATCACACGCCTGCAGAAACAACTCGAGCCGCTGACGCACCGTTAACTGCCTCTGATCGGCAAACTGGGTGATCGCCTCGCCGGAAACATACTCCATCACGAAGTATGGCCTGCCTGTCTCGGTCGCGCCCGCATCGAGCACGCGCGCCACATTGGCGTGGCTCATCATCGCCAACGCCTGCCGCTCTGACTCAAACCGCGCGATCACCTCGCGGGTGTCCATGCCCAGCTTGATCACCTTCACCGCAACGGTTCTTCGGATCGGCTCGCGCTGCTCGGCTTTGTAGACCGTGCCCATGCCCCCTTCGCCGATCACGCCGATGATGTGGTACGGCCCGATCTGCGTCGGGTGCTGCATCGCCCGAACCGCCGCCACCACATTCGCGAAGTTCTCGCTCGGGTAAGGCTGATTCGGATTGCTCGTTTCGTCGTCTTGTGGCATGATTTTGTCAGTGTTCAAGGTGCATAAGTCTACCAGACTCGCCGCCGGGCCATCGCAAGAATGAGAATTCGCGGACATCCATGTTGGTTGCCCCGGCATCATCGGCTAACAGTTAGTAGCCGGTGTGTGCGGTCTATCCAACATCAGCCCACCCGGCCTCCGTCGTCGGAGCACTTACATGGCAGCCAGGACTTACGCGCGATGAGAACCTCGAACAGCCGCCAACCTTGGCTCGTTGGCACAGGTTAGCCCGATACCTCGTCTGAAACATGTCCCAGCCACCCCCAATCCTCTCCCCCGAAAGCAGTGCGACCACGAATCCCACGATCTTTCTCCGGCTGCGCGAGTCGGATGACACGCCGCGCGAGTTGGCCTGGGACCAGTTCGCCGCACGCTATGCCGACGTCATCGGCAGCTTCGCCCGGCGTTTTGGCGCGCGACCGCAGGATGTGGACGACGTCATCCAGGATGTCATGCTCGGCTTCTTCCTCAAGTCGCCTACGTTTGTCTACGACCCGGCAAAGGGAAAATTCCGTGGGTATCTCAAGGTCTGTGCCTACCGCGCGCTCAGCAAGCGATTAGGCAAAGCAGCCAAGTTCCGCGGAAAGCCGCTCGACGATATCAACCCCGAAGAGATGGCAGTCGATCAACTCTGGAACGATGTCTGGGAGCAAGATCTGCTCCGGCAAGCCCTCCACCTCATTCGCCAGACCATGGGCGATACAAAGACCTTTCGCGCGTTTGAACTCTACGTCGTATTCGATCAACCCGCAGAACACGTCGCCGAAAAACTCGCTATGCACCTCAACAGTGTCTACCGCGCAAAAGAACAAATCACCCGGCTGCTGCAGGAGAAGGTAGCCACACTGAAAGACGAGACCTGACAACCCACCCGGCTAACGAACTGTTCCGCGCGGAACAATTGCAGTGGGCGGTGGGCAGTCGGCAGATGGGGTGTCATTGTTCCGCGCGGAACAATGTTCCATCTCCCCCTCCTGGTACTCCGGGAGGGGGTTAGGGGGAGGGTCTGCGAGGGCTTTACAATACCGACCGCATCACATTCCCAGCAGCACGAAACACCAGGCGAATGACCAACAACCAAATCCCAAATCCCAAAGACCAGCAATTGTTCCGCGCGGAACATTCATCCGCCCACTGCCCACTGCCGACTGCCCACCGCAAATTGTTCCGCGCGGAACATTTTGCAACATGTTCTCTAACCCATTATCTCGAAACTACTTACAACCCAATTAAGTACTAACCACACCCTAACACTCTGTTAAGAGCTGCGACCCCCCATCCCGCCGAGCCCGCCGCGGTTCACGCGGGGCATCCGATCTTGGCGCCTGTTCGTAGCAAGGGTTTCCAACCCTTCAGCACTCCGCACAGCAATGTACATATAAGTTCACATACTCTCTTTAATCTATACCTTCACGCGTCTGAGGCAGATTTACCTACGCGTCCCGATGCGTTGCGGTACAATGCGATCATGCCCCCGCCCGCTGGCAAACCTGGCCCGCGCCTCAGTTCCAACGGCTACGACATCCACGATTCCGCTGGCCTCTACAACGTCGCCGGCGGTGTATCCATCCAGCCTGACGACAAGATCGTCGTCGCCTCCACCGTCGGCACCGGCAACGCCATGCTGCTCCGCTACACCACCAGCGGCGTACTCGACACCAGCTTCGACGCCGACGGCGTGGTCGAGACCAACATCGCCACCGGCACGACCGACACCTGGGTCGGCATCGGCCACACCTGGGATGGCAAGATCGTCGTCAGCGGCTATGGCGGCGGGGGTGAAGGCGGGGGCGATTTCGCCGCCGGGCGGTATTTCTCCGGCGTCGGCCTCGATCAGCGGCTCTATGTGCAGCAGGACGCAAACTGGAACGTCACCAGCGTGAGCAACGCGCTTGGGTCAACGGTCGAGCGGTATCGGTACACGCCGTACGGGAAGCGGACGGTGTTGAACGATGAGTTCACCGTGAACGCGGACGAAAGAACCCCGCGCAGATGGCGTTGCGCGGGGTTCAAGACGGGTCTTGCTGGCATTTACAGCGGCACGTTTTCGGTGATCAGTTCGATCGAGCGGGTATGGCTGATCAACTGTGCGCTGAACAGCGCCACGCGGGCCGTCCGGGGGAGCGCCGCGGGTCGGGCGCCGGTCGGCGGGGGAAGGTCTTTGCCGAATTGACTTGCGAGCGTGGTGAAGTCGTCGAGGGTGACGGCGCCGTCGTAATTGAAATCGCCCTGACTGAAGACCCTTGCGGTACTGCCGAAGTTGGCCGCGAGCGCCGTGAAATCGTCGAGGTTGACGCTTCGGTCGCGCGTGGCGTCGGCGTCTAGGGCGTGGAATTCAAGGCTGTGTGCGACGGCCATTCCAGGCACTGCGCCGGCGTCGATGACCATTCGGTAGTTGCCGTCGGCCAGCACAGCGGGGTCAAACCGGACACTCGCCCGGTGGCTGACCGAATCATAACTGAACGACTGCAACACCACCGGCGCGCTGGTTGCGAGGTCGATCACCTGAATATCCGAGACTGTCAGCTCGCTACCCACGTCCTGATTGAACGTTATCGTAATGCCTTGGTGGGTTTCAAAATCGAAGGAACTGGTTGCGGTAACGACGGCGGTTGAGGAGTTTACGGTGATGGTAAATGTCTGAGGCGCACTGGTGTCGATTCCGCCGTTGAAGGTTCCTCCGTTGTCGCGCAAGGTCACGGTGACGTTGGCCGAGCCGGTTGCACCGGGCGCGGGCCGGAACGCGAGTGTGCCATCGACATCAATGGCCGGCTGTGTGGTGAACAAGGCGTTGTTGTCGTTGCTGACGATAAAGTGAACTGTTTGAGTCGCCTCGCTCGCAGGGCCGGGTTGGATGCCGGTCGCCCAGCCTGCGATGACTTGATCCGGCGCATCCTGGAGCACCGAAATGTTCGGCCCAGCGGTGAACACCGGTGCCTCATTGGGAAGCGCGAGCGGATCGCGCCTGTTGCCGAAATCGATGGTGTCGTCGATCTCGCCTTCATCGAGGTCGTCGTAGTGGTAGCCGTGGCCGTTGATGGGAGTGCCGAGCACGACGGGAATCGAACCGAGCACGACATCGGTGCCTTCACGCACAAACTGAAGATCAAACCGATGCGGCCGACCGTCGCCGGTGAAGGTGACATTAAATGCCGCTGTCCCACCGGCGGTCACATTGTTGACCACACCCGGATCAAAGGTGATGCGCACGCGCGGGTCGGACGATTTAAGCGTGATGTTGACAGCGACGTTGGTCGCTCCATTCTCAATCGCGCTGGTGACGCCGTTTGCGACGCTACTGCCAAAACCTGAAGCAATCTGGAAGTAGAGCGGATCGCCGGGGGCGATCGGGTCGACGGTGCCGTTGGGAATCGTGGTCAGCGACCGGTTGGTTGACCCGGTGAGCTTCGCCAGCGACTCGAGCATTTGCCGAGGGTCGAGGCTTGCTCCTGCATTGGTTCCGAGGCCAATCACCAATGCGCCAAGCGCGTTGAGCGCGGTGACGGTTTCCTGAATGCCGGCGCCCGAGCCTAACGGCGTAGTCGGGCGCGAGAGTTGCGTCAGCGCGGACAATGGGAGTGTGATTCCATTGAGACCCGAAATGCTGGTCTCACCGCGGGGCTGGTATGCAAAGCCGGTGTCGGTGGCCAGAAGGATGATCGGTAGCGCGCCCGCGCGGAACCCTGCGCCGCCGACCGAGCCGGATGGAGGGAGTACGCCAGCGCCTGGCGCGAACGACGAAAACGCTGGCACATCGCCACTGCCACCGGGTGTGAGCTGCGACGCGATCGATCCTGCAGCGCCGCTATCGGTGGTCGTGCCGTTGTTGTTGCCGTCAAACCCTCGACCGGTAACGGCCTGAAACAGCGCCTCGATGTCGGTCTCGGGCTGGTCGCCGCCATAACCGGGCGCGGTGCGATCAAGCGCTGCCTGAATTGCCGAAGCAAAGCCCGGCGTGGACGAAGAAACGATCGGCTGGTTGAGAATGAAGGGTCGTCCGGTGGCAAACTCAGCGCCGAAATTGGCATACTCTTCGAACCGCCCGACACCAAACCCAAGATCAATTCCCGGCAGTGCTGCCTGTAGTGAGGAAATGATCTGTGGAAAGGCTGCACGGACGATCGGACTGTTGGCGGTGAAGCTGCCGGTGTCGTCGAAGAGGAGAAAGACGTCTACCAGATTGGTGAGCGCGCCGCTTCCAGGAAGCGTAAGGCTGACGGCCTGTGTAAACTGTTGCCCGATCGCCAGCGAGGTTTCGATGAGGGTGGGCGATACGTTGCCCACCGCGGGATTACTGGTCCCGCTTGGCCAGAGCACGCCGCTGGTCGTTGTCGGATAGGTTTGCGTGAATCCCCAGGGCGAAATCTCACGGACGATGTACGAACCTTCTTCGAGATCATTTGCAAAGCCGTACGACCCGTCGGCGGCGGTGAGCGTGCGTGGTTCTTCGGGGTCTAAGACGTTGTCTCGATCAAGGTCGAGATAGATGGTAACGCCTTCAATGCCCGGCTCGCCGGGGTCGCGCTCATGATTTCCGTTCAGGTCTTCATATTTATGCCCCCGGATTTCGATCTCACGATAGCGGTTGGCGAAATTGACATTGATTCGGTCTTCGCCGGGCAGGAGGTTGACGATTTTGCGCCGGTCGGTTTCGAGTGTGGCGCTGAGCACATCTGGAAGAATCTCGCGAACGATGTAGGTCCCGCCGGAAAGGTGCGTGAACTGGTAAAATCCAGCTTCGTCGACCGCCGGGGTATAAAACAGATCGGAGGAGGTGACGGTGCTCTGTTCGCCGGAGTCGAAGATGTTGTTGTTGTTGGCGTCGATGTAAACGGTGATGCCCGCGAGACCCTTTTCGGTGGCGCCGCGCGATCCATCCTCGTTCTTGTCGGCGAATGCCAGCCCGCTGATGGACGAATTGGTGCGCTGCAGATTGCCGAAGTTAATTCCGGTCACGCTGGTGCCGTTGGGCACATTCACCAGCCGTTGACCGGTCGCTGGGGCAGTCGGTTGCCATCCGATGGCTGGAATCTCTCGCACGGTGTTACCGCCGATGGCGACGTTTGACAGCGCGTAGTTTCCATTCGCATCAGTTATCGCCGAGTTCTCGCCGACATCGAGCACGCCGTCGCCATTGGAATCGATGAAGACGGTCCAACCTGCGATGCCTGCTTCGCCTGCGTTAATGAAGCCGTCGCTGTTCTGATCGTTCCACACCCTCCCGCTGATCGACCCGAGCGCTGGCGTGTAGACCGCGAACTGCACCACCGATGTATCGTCACCCACGACGGTTACATTTCTCGCCACGGGATGGCCCGGCGAAGCACTCCAATCCAGCTGAAGCACTTCGACCACCCGATGGACGCCGGCCAAAACGGCGTTAAACGTGAACGCGCCGAGCGCATCGGTAATCGTCGAAACCTCGCCGGCATCGAGCGTCGAATTGGCGTTGGTGTCAATGAATAACGTCCAATCGGCCAAGCCGACATCGGTGACGGCGCGGACGCCGTCGGCGTTGACGTCGTTCCACACGCTGCCCGTAATCGCGCCCAGAGAGGAGGTGTTGAAGTTCCCGAAATCGACGACCCGAGTCTGACCCGGGTTTAACGTGACCTGCACTTCGTTATCCCCGCCGACGGTCGGATCCCAGCCGGGTGGGGTGATGTCGCGCACGCGGTAATCGCCCGGTGCCAGATCGGGAAACGAATAGAAACCGGCGGCATCAGTGATGTCCGATGGTTCACCTGCGGACAGATCGTTGTCTTCGTTGAGATCAAGAAACACGGTCCACCCGGGCAGACCCGGGTCGGTGGGATCGCGGGCGCCGTCGTTGGCGATGTCGTTCCAGACGGTGCCTTGAATGGTACCATTGGCCGCAGCGACATTGAGAAAAAGGACGTCGGTCTCTTCATCGTCTTCAACATGATCGCGGATGACCACATCAAAACCAGGCGCTGGCACATACCCGGGCTGAAGTTGCTCCACGATATCCCAAGTCCCTTCGAGCACATCTGAGATTTCGGCGTCGCCGTCTTCGTCGGTGACCGCCGACGGCTCGCCGGCATCGAGGGTGCCGTTGCGGTTGTAGTCGACGAAGATGGTCCACCCCTCCAAAGCGGGTTCGTCGGGGTCTTCAACTCCATTGGCATTGAGGTCTTGGAGGATCGTACCGTTGACGGTGCCCGTGAGGAGCACGCGCGGGTCAAGCGGCTCCAGTTGGATTCGTGCTGCCGCCCGAAGGGCTTGTTGCGTCCGCCGTGACCCGGCCCTGGCTTGCCTGAAAAGCATCTGATTCTCCAAACTGCGCTTCAAGACCGGACCGTATCCTCGCGTGCCTGCCCGCGGCAACGCATTCGCGAACGTCGGCGCACCCCCCGAGAATGGGGACCGAGCCGCTCCCTTTTAGACCGATCTGCCGGAGAGAACCAACGCCGTAGTCTGATTATTCAATTCGATTCACATTTTGCGCAGGACCGCGCACTGCCGCGCAATCAATACGCATTAACCCCACGACTTTCGATGACCCAGACGGTTAAACCAAGAACCGAAACGCCGTACCGATCTCCGCCTCAACAGAACGCACATGGGAGAAAGCCATGTGCGCAGCCGCGGTGCAACGCTGCGAAGCACGGCTGGACCAACCGTGCAGCCGAATCTAGAACAACCTCGACGCCGACCGGCTAACCAAACGACTCCGCAAAACACCGCGACAGCCTGACGACCTTCCTGCACAAACCGCAAGTCGATGGCAATGTAATCGGGAGCAACCAGTAACAAGCCAATTGTTCCGCGCGGAACATTCACCTGCCCACCGCCCCCTGCCGACTGCCCACTGCCCTCTGCAATTGTTCCGCGCGGAACATTTTGCAACATGTTCTCTAACCCATTATCTCGAAACTACTTACAACCCAATTAAGTACTAACCACACCCTAACACTCTGTTAAGAGCTGCGACCCCCCATCCCGCCGAGCCCGCCGCGGTTCACGCGGGGCATCCGATCTTGGCGCCTGTTCGTAGCAAGGGTTTCCAACCCTTCAGCACTCCGCACAGCAATGTACATATAAGTTCACATACTCTCTTTAATCTATACCTTCACGCGTCTGAGGCAGATTTACCTACGCGTCCCGATGCGTTGCGGTACAATGCGATCATGCCCCCGCCCGCTGGCAAACCTGGCCCGCGCCTCAGTTCCAACGGCTACAGCCAGTCCGCCACCCGTCTCTATGCCCAGCAGGACCATAACTTCAACGTCACCAGCCTCACCGACGCCGCCGGCGGTGTTGTGCAGCGGTTCGTTTACGACCCGTACGGCAAGCAGGCGGTGCTGGCTGCGAACTGGTCGTCGACCACCGACGCGTACGCGTGGGTGTACCTGCACCAGGGCGGCCGCTTCAACGCGGTGACTGGGCTTTACAGCTTCCGATTCCGCGAATACTCAGCGGATTGGGGCCGGTGGATGTCGGCGGACCCCGCGGGGTATGTCGATGGCGCGTCGCTGTATCAGGCGCTGGTGTCGACTCCGGTGAATTGGGTGGATCCTCTCGGCCTTATGAGCAAGGAGTCTGCCGGAGGCATCATCGGTGGCGGCATAGGCGCAATTCTTGGAGGACTTGGTGGAAATGCGATTTTCCCAGGCGTTGGCGGGATCATTGGTGCCGGGCTTGGCACAATTGGAGGGGGCCTGATCGGTGCCGATATCGGTTCGGAACTGGATAACACTCCTCCGCCACGCCCGGTCATAGTCAATAATGAAGATGAAGATGGGTTGCCGCAGTACATCCCAGATCGGGATCCGAATGCACCCCACGTGTCCGTAATCAAACATGACCCACACGCTGGCGGCGTTTGGGGTGGACTACGGTCGCCGTGAGGCGTGATAACTTTGGATTATACGGCAGTAGTTGCATGAAAAAGACACATTTTAATATGACAATAGTGTTCGGTGCTGCAATGGGTTCAGTAATTGGGACAATTCTCGCAGAGTCTCTAATGAGTGGAATGCAACTTACGTTTCCGGAGCGACAAGTCGGGCGAGTAACGTGCGGTTGCGTCGGCGCGATCGCGCTGTCTACTGCGCTGTTTAAGAAGTTTCGGCTCCAGGCCTTACACTCTTTGGAGGTGAACGCTGGTCAGCGTTGCCGCAAGTGCTATTACCCGACCAGCGGACTTCCGCCGGACGCCAATTGTCCCGAATGCGGTTCGAAGCAATCTCGGATTGAGAACGGCGAACCAGACCCAATGGGCCGTCATCCAAGAGTTTGAGGTTTGCGTGGTGAGTTTCTTGCGCTCGATTATGGACACTTTGGCCGACTCCACGAATTGTGGGCGCGGTGTTGTGCAGCGGTTCGTTTACGACCCCTACGGCAGCGCCGCCGTCCTCACCGCCGGCTGGTCGGCCACCACCGACACCCACGGCTGGGCCTACCGCCATCAGGCCGGCCGGTACAACGCGGTGACGAATCTGCACCATTTCCGCCACCGCGACCACGCCGCCGACAAAGGCCGATGGATGACCCAAGACCCCGCGATCGCGCGGCGTTCTCGGGGCCGAGGGGTGAACCTAAACCAATGTGACGATAAGGAATTGCGCCATGTAGGACTTGAACCTACAACCCGCTGATTAAGAGTCAGCTGCTCTGCCAATTGAGCTAATGGCGCTGCAAAAACCGAGTCGCGTTTTATAGGCTTCCCGGCGGTGGTGTCAAGTTTTGGCGGCGGTGCTGCGGGGTGCGGCGGCGGCCGGCGCGCGGGCGGGTTACCGGGTTGCCCGCGCGGGTTGGGTTGCGGGGGCTTTGGCGCCGGGTTCGATGTAGTTGAGCCGCTGCGCGACGTTGTAATAGTTAAACCAGGAGGTCGCCATGTTCTGCGAGAGCCTGGCGGAGACCTGGTTGGCTACTTGCGCTTCGACCATCGGCAGCAAATCTTCCGGAAAATCGCCCTTCAGCTCGGTTAGCTCGACGGCGAGCGCGCGGCCTTCTCTTGGAAGCTCAATCACGCGTTTTGGGTGGTTGGTGTCGCCGGACATCAGGTCAAACGCCTGCCGCATCAGGCTTTGAAAGCCTGCGGGCGAGAGTGGAAGGCCGGTGAACTCTTCGGTGCGCGAGAATCGAAGTGGAGCAGTTTCGATCACCGTTCTATCGCCGGCGACGGCGGAGAGCTTTCCGTCGGCCGCGGTGGTCAGAAGCTGTTTGGCATCGGCCAGGGCCAGGTCATACGCCGCCTGCTGCTTGAAATCGGCGAGGAGTTGCTCTCTCACTTCTTCAAATGTAGCGGGTTGGTGGGATGCATCGGTGCTGGTGAGGCGGAAGACGTATATCGATCCGCCGAAGTCGGTAAGAGTCTGGCTTGGCTGATACAACGAGAGCAAAAACGCCTGCTCCCGCTCGGATGAATCCTGATGCAACGGCTGCGCGTAGGCCACGGCGTAAGCGGCAAAGGGCAACGCCCTGCCCTGGACCATGGCGGTTGCATCGCGAATGCCGTCGAGCTTGCTCAATTCCAAGGCGCTGCGTGGCCTGTCGGCAAGGTTAACCACGGTCGGCAGCACGCCAAACTGCCGCTGAACATCCTGCGCCAGTGCCTTGAGGTAGTCGAAGGAATTGTAGGGATGGCCGAACGCCGTATTGGCCGGCGCGGTGGTGGGTGTCCGGTTAAACGCGTTATAGTCGGTGCTTAGCGCTGAGACCACGCGCTGCTGCACCAGCCGGGCAAGGCGATCGACCTGCGGCTTCATGACGGCGTCGATAGCCCTTTGCTTGACGACCTCAAACGGCTCTGGCTCGGTGGCGACCGGCTGGGTGGACGGCTGCGTCGACGCCGGCTGCGACGACGGAAACAATGACTTATTCAGATTATAGTATTTTCGCGCCTCGACCTCCCAGTAATAGGCCCGATCCTCCGGGGTCGCACCGTTTTGGGGGTTGTCCATCACGGCTTGTCGCACCTGGTCGGGGTCAATGGAGACGTATTGAAGCGTAACGCGATCGGGAAAGCGGTAGCCGAAGCTAAATGGATTCTGATCGCCATCGGGTTGCCCGGCGACGGTGTCCTTGTGCTTGTCGAAGAGGGCGCGCAACTGATCGTCCGTCGGCGCGGGGATTTTGTTTGCATAACTGTCGGCTGGGAAGTCGACCATGTTCAGGCTGATGGACTGGGCTTGCATGGCCAGATCGGCCCGGCGCTGCGGTTCGGTGATCTTGATATCGCTGCGAGCACGGTTAAACGCCGCGGAGATGGAGAACAGATTGGCCAGCGCCTGGCGGGTGAAGCGGCCCTGGGGCTTCTTCTTGATGTTCTCGTAGAGGACCACGCTCCCATCGGGCATGCGGATGTTGATCTGTCCCAGTACCTCGTCCAACTGTTCATCGGAAATGCCCGCGCCCAGTTGGCGCGCTTCTTCACGAACAAGGTAATAGAGCACCTTGTGTTCCTGAAACTGATCTGCTGCCAGCGCGAGCGGAGTGGCCTGCAAGATTGAGACAAACTGCTGCGCGCCGGTCGGATCGGTCTGCAGGACGCCGATGTTCTGCGCTGCATACTCAAACTCAGCCACCGCGTTCTGCACGTTCACGGCATCGACGTTTCCCGTAGCCATCGTGCCAAACGAGCCTTGGCCGTGGTGACAACCCTGGAAGGTAGAGGGAGCGAGGAATGCCACCATCAAAAAGACGCCGATGACGGCCAACAGACGCTTCTTATTTTTTTCGAGCCACTTTTGCATGAAATCTCAATCTCTGTTGCGTGACGAGTCGGGTGAATGACTATGACGATCCGCCGGGGGCTATGTCCCCTTTAACCGGTCGAGCGCCCGCTGCGCAATCGCCGCTGCATCTTCGTTGTTTGGGTGGTTTTTGACAACATCGGAGTAAAGTTGAGTGGCGGCGGCGGGATCGCCCATCGCTTCACATATCGCGGCGGCGCGGGCGAGCGAGTCGGCAACGCGGGGACTGTCCGGGACGTCCTTAAAATGTGCCACCACACGCATATATGCCAGCGCCGCATCGGCCAGCGCTTTACGGTCGGTAGAATCGGCCATGCCCGATCTCGCCTCTGCAATGAGAAACATCGCCTCGGCCTGTTGATCGGTTTCGGTAAACGCCGCGCGATGCGCGTCGACTGCGGCCAGGGCGGGCGCGTACTTTTTTTCTGCCAGAAGCCGCGCCGCGGCCTGCAGTTTGCGGCGCGCGTTGGCACGGGCGGCAGCGGGGTTATTGGGATCGCGCGCGAGAAACTCGTCGAGCTTTTCGGTAGCGGCGCTCGCTGCGGCATCATCCTGCCGGGCCACATGCAACTCGACCAGAAACGTCAGCAGCGCCGTCGTTTGTGCGTCGGTCAATCGGGGCGTCGCCAGCGCCGTGGTCACCTGCGCCACGGCGGTATCGAGAAACGTTGAGCCTTTGACGGGCAGCTTTGGCTTTCGCGCGGCAGCGGTTGCAGGATCTTTCAGCACGAGGGCGATGTACGCACTCGCGGCCGCGTCAAAACGGCCCGATCGGCTCGACGCCACGACAAGCCGGCCCGCGGCCCAGTCGCGCACCCAGGGTTTGGTGCTGGATCGAGCGGCTTTCTGATATGCATCGACCGCTTCATCAAACTTCTCAAGGGCCATTGCTTCTTCGGCCTGGGTCAAAGCCACTTCGTCGTCAACTGCGATTCGAGCAATTCGGTCGAGGTCGCGCCGGGTTTCATTCCCTCCGACGAGGAACACCAGCATCTTGTTCTCGACGCGCACGATCTTGGCGGTCGGAAAGAGCGGCGCGCCCGTGGGCTTGTCGAGCCAGATCTGATCCGCCCATACGATCGGTGCTCCGAAGAAAAGGGACGCCAGAGCCACCAGCCAGGCACAGAATCGGCAGCGTCCAGCCCGCAGCGGCGCGGTATGGGCGTGCGGGTGAGAATTTTGGGGTGAGACGTTCAAAAATCGCTCTTCCATACCATAAAGACACCTGCCCTGAGCGCGCATCCCGCCGCTTGGGGCAATGCAGGAGAGGGGGGTCGAACCCCTACACCTTTCGGTACAGGATCCTAAGTCCTGCGCGTCTGCCAATTCCGCCACTCCTGCCTGAGTGTCGCGAGAATATACGGCAAATATGCATCCGTCGCCAAGCATCAGTCATCGCGGGGCATCGGATCGTTGACAACCCGCGCTCCCGGCGGTTTGATGCCACGCTTTCGGTTTAACACCAAGAGGATCAATCGATGGCGCGACCTGTCACACTGTTTACCGGGCAATGGGCCGATCTTTCGCTTGAAGAGATTTGCAAAAAGGCAAGCGGCTTTGGGTATGACGGGCTGGAACTCGCCTGCTGGGGCGATCATTTTGAGGTAGACAAGGCACTGAAAGACCGCAACTACTGCAAGGGCCGCTGGGAGATTCTGAGCGATTTCGGGCTGACAAGCTATTCGATCAGCGCGCACCTCGTCGGCCAGGCGACTTGCGACCGGATTGACGAACGACACAAGGCAATTTTGCCTCCCGAAGTGTGGGGCAACGGCGATCCGGAAGGCGTCCGCAAGCGGGCCGCGAGGCGCATGATCGATACCGCAAAAGCGGCCCGCAAGCTCCGTGACGCCGCGCCGGGCAAGATTAAGTATCCCATGTGTGTTAACGGCTTCACAGGCAGCAGCATCTGGCACGCCCTCTACGCGTTCCCGCCTACAGATCAGAAGTATTTACAGGGTGGTTTCGATGATTTCGCACGGCGTTGGGTGCCAATACTAAATGAGTTTGAAAAGCAGGATGTTAACTTCGCGCTGGAGGTCCATCCGACCGAAATCGCCTTCGACATCGTGACAGCCGAGCGCGCCATCGCTGCGGTGAAGGGGCATAAGCGGTTTGGGTTCAACTATGACCCGTCGCATCTGGGATATCAGCACGTAGATTATGTGCGATTTATCTACACATTTTCGAAACGAATCTTTCATTGCCACATCAAAGATGCCTGGTGGGATAAGGGCGACGGCACCGTCGGCGTGTTCGGCGGGCATACGACCTTTGCCGACGCGCGCCGATACTGGGATTTTCGTTCGCCTGGTCACGGCGATATTGATTTTGAACGCATCATCGTCGCGCTCAACGACATCGGTTACACCGGCCCGCTATCGGTGGAATGGGAAGATTCCCGCATGAACCGAGACCACGGTGCCCGTGAGTCGTGCGAACTAGTGCGGCAGTGGGATTTTGAGCCATCAAAATTGGCCTTTGATGCGCAGTTTGATCGCTAAACGCTGGCCGTTTGCACTCAGGACTGCCGCCGAAGGCCAGATCAGGGCAGCGTAAAGCCAGGATTCCATTCGGAATTTATCGGCAGAATCGACTACAATCCGGCGATGTCAAAGGCACATGTAGACCCTGCCGAGCTGCGGCGGTTTGCTTCGGATCTGAATCGGTTTAACCGCGATCTGGAGGGGCTGGTATCGAGCCTGCACGCCCGCATGCGCAGCCTTGAGACAACGTGGCGCGATCAGGAGCAGATCAAGTTCACCGAGGCTTTCGAGTACACCGCCAAGTCGCTCAGCGGCTTTCTTGAAGCGTCACAGCAGCATGTCCAATTCCTCAGCAAGAAGGCGGGTCTAATCGAAGATTACCTGAAGCAACGATGAGCCAGGCGCGCGTGGAAGATATTGATGCAGTGAAACGCAGCAAGCTGGCGTTGCAGAAGTTCCAGGAAGCGGCCAATGTAGCTCTCAGCGAAGCCGAGAGTGATCTCATCCGCACCATGCTCTGGATCGACACAGAACAGTCAACCTACTGGCAAGGGCAGGTTCGAAAGCGCACCGGGCTGCTTTCGCAGGCTGAAGAACGGCTGCGGATGAAGAAGCTTTTCAAAGACTCTACCGGCTCGAAGCCTTCAACCATCGACGAAGAAAAAGCCGTAAAAGTTGCGAAGCAGCGGCTGGAGGAGGCCCACCAGAAAGTCATCATGGTTTCCAAGTGGAAGCGACAGATGGAAAAGGTGGCCCATGATTACAAGGGCAGCGTGCAGCGGTTTGCGACGACTGTGCAGTCATCCCTGCCTAACACTATCGCCAAGCTCGAAGCGATGACCCGGCAGCTGGAACAGTACCTCGGGCTTAACCCCGCACAGGCAGTTTCAACCGCTGGTGGAATTCAAGGTGAGCCGACTCGACCGGCCGCTGCCGATGAAGGTCAGAGCATGCGGCGCGCAGAGGCCGAAGAGCCAGGCCCGGCAGAATCAGAAGGTGCAGTAAGGCCGTCCACCGGAGATTAGAAAGGCGGTTGGCAATGGGTGTTTATGAAGCGCGTGGCTCGCTCGCCAAGGCAATGAAAGACCTCACCACGCGATGGAACGACATCCGCGTGCAATGGAGTGACCCGCGCGCCGAAGAGATCGAGCGGGATTTGCTCCAGCCGATGGAGATGGACGCTCGCTTTGCAGAAAATGCGATGGATCAGCTCGCCAATCTTCTCTCGGCGGCCCGGCGGGATTGCGAATAGCGCGCGGCAGGCGAGAATGAGGCCACACCGATGAATAACACCGAGAATGATGCCGAGCCGAGTAAAGCCGTGACCGCACTGACGACTGACGCGCCGGCACCCGTCCCCCCCGCCACGGCGCGCGATGCTCAGCGAAGCGCGCTGGCGGAACTGATGGACCTCATCAAGGCGTGCGCCGCCGCAGAAGCGCGCATTGAGCTGGAAAAGACCCAGAAAACTGAGACGGTCGAGAAGGACCTCGACCGCGCACGCTTGCAGGCAGATCACTACCTCACCACCCATTCCCAGGACGCCGTCAAGCAGCACGACCAGAAACTACATGATGCCAAGTTGCGGCACGAGTCAGACATGGCTAACGCCGCCGAGGCCGATCGCATTCGTCGGCTTCGCGTGAAGGCGGAGGTTGATACCGTACTTCGTGATATCAGAAAGCAAATCGATCACGCGGCCTGGCTCGCCGACAGCGTCGCCGATGGCACGCAGGCAAAGGTGAAGCACGACTCCCGTAAAGCGCGCGAAGAAAACACCGCCGACCATGAAGCGCTGGATGGATTTCTCCAGAAGGCCAATGCGGGTCTTCAGCATTACGGTCACCTGCCGATCGCCCGCGAAACAGCCAAGCCCGAAACCGACACGCAGTCCCCCCCCGCAGAACACTACCGCCTATGCCTGCAGACAGTTGAAGCCGATCTGGCCAGGCTTCTCTCGCTCGGGCTGCCCCGGCTTGTGGTTGGCGTCGCGCCGTGGCTGCTGGGAATCGGCTTTGTGGCGGCAGGCGGTGTGGCAGGTAAGTTTGTGCTCGCCGGCCGACTCCTCGACTGGCAGGCGGTCATTGCGGGATGCGGCATAAGCCTCGTGGTTGCGGTGATCGCCGCGATCGCAGCCAACATTCTCGCGCGCAAGCAGGTGCGCGCGGCCCAGGCCCCATTCGAGCAATCGCTGGCCAACGCGCGCTCGGCCGCCGATAAAAAGCTGGAAGAAACCAACACCCGGCTGGATGCGATGCTGCAGAAAGCGCTGTCCCAGCGTGAAGTTGAAATCCGAGCCTCAAAGGACAAATTTGATCCGCTCGCAGCCCGCGCAAAGTCAAAACTGGATGATGCTTTGGCGGCGCTCGATCGCGAATTATCGATCAAGAAGACGCACATTGACGAGCGGAAGACGCGCGTTCTCAGCGAGGCTGAAGAAACGTACTCAAAGGAAACGGCTGGCGTACGCGAAAAAGTAGACAATGACCTCGCCGCGGCGCGCGATCGGCATGGTCGGCATCACGCCGCGATTGCCGAACAGCACAAAGCCGCGCGGCAACAGTTGTCGACGCAGTGGCGCGAGGGGCTTGAAGCGATTCAGCAGAGTGTGGTGCAGGTCGGCAGCACCGGCCCAAAGCCGCTGGTTGAATATTCAGATGAAGCAATCGAAGCCTGGCACCCGCCGCAGCAGTTTCCCTCGGCGGTTCGGTTTGGCGCGATCGATGTCGATGCAAAGCAGCTTTTGGCGCAACTACCAAGTGAGACACCATTTACGCTCGATTTGCCCGAACGATTTCAACTCCCGGCGGTGCTTTCTCTGCCCCGGCAGGCGTCACTTCTGATTCAGGCCGACCGCGCCGGTCGCCCCTCGGCCGTCGCGGCGCTACAGATGTTGATGGTTCGATTGCTGACCAGCGTGCCCCCAGGGAGGGCAAAGTTTACGATTATCGATCCCGTGGCGCTGGGCCAGAACTTCGCGGGGTTTATGCACCTTGCCGACTATGACGAGTCGCTCGTGGCCTCTCGCATCTGGACCGATTCTGAACATATTGAACGCCGCCTGACCGACCTCACCGAGCACATGGAAACGGTGATTCAGAAATATCTCCGAAATGAGTTCCCTACGATTGATGACTACAACCGCCAGGCCGGCGAGTTGGCCGAGCCATACCGATTTCTGGTGATCAGTGATTTCCCGCACGGTTTTCAACCCGACACGCTCCGGCGCCTCGCCAGCATCGCCAGCACTGGCGCGCGGTGCGGCGTCTACACACTGATCTTCCGCGACACGCGGCAGACAATCCCGAGTGGAAGCGGCTTTGATGACGTGGAAGCCCACAGTGTCAACCTCACGCAGTCGGGATCGGCCTTCGTATGGAAAGACGAGGTGTTTGCCCAGTTTCCGCTCACGCTCGACACCCCGCCTGCCGAGGCGCAGCTCACTCGCCTGATGCATAAGGTGGGCCGGTTGGCGCGCGATGCCAATCGAGTTGAGGTGCCGTTTGAAAACATTTCACCGAAGCCGGACGAGTTCTGGAGCATGAGCGCGAAGCACGAACTGCGCGTTGCGGTCGGCAGAATGGGTGCCACCCGGCACCAGTCCATCCGGCTGGGAAAAGGCGTTGCCCAACACGCGCTGATTGCGGGCAAGACTGGCTCGGGCAAATCGACCCTGCTGCATGCGCTGATCACCAACGCAGCCATGTGGTATTCGCCGGATGAAGTCGAGCTTTATCTGATTGACTTTAAGAAAGGCGTCGAGTTCAAGACTTACGCCACCAATGCGCTCCCGCACGCGCGGGCAATTGCAGTTGAGAGCGATCGGGAGTTCGGTTTGAGCGTATTGCAGCGGATCGATGCCGAGATGACGCGCAGAGGCGAAATGTATCGCGCGCTGGGGGTGCAGGATCTGGCCAGCTACCGCGACGCCGCGGGCAGGCCCCTGCCGCGGGTGCTTCTGATCATCGACGAGTTTCAGGAGTTTTTTGTAGAAGATGACAAGCTCGGCCAGGACGCCGCCCTGCTCATCGATCGGCTTGTGCGCCAAGGCCGCGCGTTCGGGATTCACCTGCTTCTAGGCTCGCAAACCATTGGCGGGACAAGTGGCATCTCGCGCGCCACCCTCGGGCAGATGGCGGTGCGAATCGCTCTGCAATGCAGCGAATCGGATAGCCAGCTCATTCTCGGCGATAATAACTCGGCGGCCCGCCTGCTTACCCGCCCCGGTGAAGCGATCTACAACGATGCCGGTGGCTTAGTGGAAGGCAACTCGCCGTTTCAGGTCGCCTGGCTGCCCGACGAGCACCGCGACCGATTTCTGGAGCGCGTTTCGGCAAAAGTCCGTTCGGACGCCCTTCAATTGCCCGTTCCGATCGTTTTCGAGGGCAATTCCCTCGCCGACATCCGAAAGAACGCCCGTCTGGCGCGCATGTTGAGTGGTTCCGACCTCCCGCCCGCCCCGCTGGCGTTTCTTGGCGAGCCGGTGGCGATCAAAGACCCCACCGCCATCACGTTCCGCAGGCAGGCTGGCACCAATGCGCTGATCATCGGGCAGGGCGAGGAGCAAGCTTTGGCGATGATGAGTTCCTCGATCATCAGCCTGTCAGTGAGCTTACGCGGCAAGCCTGCGCGCATTGTGTTGCTCGATGGTACCCCTGCCGATTCGCCGTTTGCCGGACAACTGGAGCGCGTGGCCAAGCATCTGTCGCACGAATGCGAAGCGGTTGATTACCGCGCCGCGGGCGAAGCGATAGGCCGCATGGCGGTGGAGTTGAAGCGCCGGCAAGAGTCGGACGACACCTCCGCTGAGCCTGTTTTCCTCTGCATCTTTGGCCTGCAGCGGTATCGCGTACTGCGAAAGAGCGACGACGGCTTCAGCTTCGGCGGCGACGACAAACCCCCTTCTCCTGATAAACAGTTTGCCGAGATACTGAAGGAAGGCCCTTCGCTGGGCATTCACGTCATCGCCTGGGCCGACACTGCCGTAAGTGTTGATCGGACGATTGACCGTAACGCGATGCGCGAGTTCGACTATCGCGTGCTGCTTCAGATGAGTGCCACCGACAGCAGCACCCTCATCGACAGCCCCGCGGCCAACAAACTCGGGTTTTTCCGCGCGATCGCCTTCAGCGAAGAACAGGGGACGATGGAGAAGTTCCGACCATACGGCCTGCCGACCGCCGACTGGCTCGCCTCGATCAAGTAAACCACCCGCGGGGAACAAACGATCAAGGAATGGCCCCCGACACGGGATTTTTCCCATGCTGACATCGTGCAATTCCCGATCACATCTCGGTCGTTAGGCGATGATGATTGTGCGCATGAGATCACCTCCGCAACACAGCGAGTCTTCGGATGATGAACAAAGGGGTCGCTCTGCGACGTCTCCGGCCGAAAAGATGGTCTGGAGCGGGGCTTCAAAGTGGCCGGATGGTACCGCCCGCCCCGCCGGCGAAGGTGACGGCCGACCTCGGCCCGTGGAGGGTTCGCCGCAGGTGCAGGACGTATTGCCCGGCTACACGCTGCCCGTACACCGCCATGATCGCGCGGTCGACTTTCGCGACACTGAAACGGCGTCTCTGTCCTCGGTGCGGGGTAAGCATATTGTCGGGTTCTGCATCGGTTGCACAGTCGGAGCAACCTTCGGCGCTGCGGTTGGTTCGACTCTCGCTATCGGCGGGACGGTCGCTGGTGCCGTTTTGGGCGCGATAGCCTGCGGCTTGGTACTCGGGCTGATCGGCGTGCTGCTGTCGTTTACGGTGCGGCAGAATGATGAAGAAAACTATTGGCGCAGAGAGTATCCGAATCGGCCCTACTACAACCCGGACCACGATTTTCTACGCGACATGATGCCAGCATACGAGTACGGCTACTCTTTTCGCATGCGTGAGAGCCAGTCCTCATTTGAGCAGGTTGAACGCGCCATGCAGTACCTATGGCAGTCGCGGCGAGGCGAATCGAAGCTGACCTGGGAACAGGCCCGGGCGGCAGTATACGATGCGTGGAAGCGTCACGACCAGAAGCAGTCACAGCTCAATGCGCGTCCGGAATCGTATTGACCGACTGCGCAGCCTCAATCGATAGGCTCTGGGATGGGCGTCTCCGTGGGCCTGCCCCATAACAGGTGAAGCCGCCAGTGCTTGTCGTCGCGGTCGGGAAAATCCGTTCGAAAATGCGCCCCGCGGGACTCTGTGCGCGACAACGCGGCGGTCGTGATGAGATAGCACGCCGTCAGCATGTTTTGCAGTTCCCACCCCGCAATCGCCGCAGCGGCGATCTCTTTGGGGTTGAATGTCTTGTCCATCACATATCGTGACCAGAACGCGATGATCTCTCTGGTTTCGGTCAAGCGCTCGCCGTCTCGTTCGATTCCGACATTACGCCACATCACGCTGCGCAGACTGTTGCGTACATCGGCAATATCAAGTTCGGTCTTGCTCGATGGCGCAACGCTATGTTCAAGCTGCAGCGGGAAGCTCGTGGTTACTTTCCTCGCCTCTGCCGCCGCATCGGTGCCAGCCCGCGCACCGTATACCAGACCTTCGAGCAATGAATTGCTCGCCAACCGGTTTGCTCCATGAAGCCCGCTGCAACTGGCCTCGCCGACTGCGTAAAGGCCCGGCAGGCTCGTGCGGCCGTACTCATCGGCATCCACACCACCAATCATGTAGTGCATGGCGGGGTGAATGGGGATCGGATCGGTGGACATATCGATTTCAAACTCATCGACGAGCCGGGCCAACTGCGGAAATCGCGCTCGAAACTTACCGGCATCGAGATGACGCACATCCAGAAAGACATGGGTAAAGAATGTCTTGCGAATCTGCTCCACGATGGCCCTGCTGACAACATCGCGCGGTGCAAGCTCCCCATCCGGGTGATAATCGTTCATGAACCGGTCGCCGTTGCGATCGATCAGGTGTGCCCCTTCGCCGCGGACGGCTTCGGTAATCAGCGCGCGGCTTGCCCCGGCGACGTAGAGCGTTGTGGGGTGAAACTGCACAAACTCCATATCCTGCACGCGCGCCCCCGCACGATAGGCCATCGCATGCCCGTCGGCGGTGGCGATTTTGGGGTTGGTTGACTCGCGATAGAGTTGCCCCGCCCCGCCGCTGGCCAGGATCGTCCGGCGCGCCCAAATGACCTGCACCTGCCCGCCGATGAGGGCAAGCACGCCGACGCAGTTACCCTCGTGAGTGATGAGGTCGATCGCAAACGTCCGCTCACTGATGCGGATCAGGTCGTTGGAGTGAGCCTTGCCGATGAGCGTCTGGGCCAGTTCGCGGCCAGTTGCGTCGCCGTATGCGTGCAGGATGCGGGCAAAACTGTGCCCACCTTCGAGGCCATAAGCCAGATCATAGGCGTTGCCAGATTGTCGATCGAAGTTGGCCCCCCACTGCAGCAGTTCGATAACCCTCGCCGCACCCTCTTCCACAACGAGCTTGACCGCGGCTTCATCGCAAAGCCCGACACCGACCACCTCGGTATCGCGAATATGAGCCTCAAATGAGTCCAGCGGCTGCAGCACTGCCGCGATGCCGCCTTGAGCGTACCAGGTGTTGGATTCGTCGAGCGTGTCCTTGGTCATCACCAGAACATCGGCCCCAGCTTCGGCCGAGGCGATTGCAGCACGAAGCCCGGCCACCCCGCCGCCGATCACGATCACGTCTGCCACCTGCTGAGGAAGACGCGCCGCTTTGAACGAAAGCAGGTATCGGCGCTGGGTGAGAGGTTCAAACATCGGAAACAGTCGTTGGCAGACAGCGGCGCGGTCAGGCACCCTCTCGGGTGATAATCTTGTATTGCTCACGCTCTCCGACGCCGCGCAACGGGTAATCCTTGCGAAGCGGATATGAGCCAAAGCCATTCCAGGTGAGAATGCGGCGCAGGTCGGGGTGGTTGGTAAACCAGACGCCGATCATGTCGTACACCTCACGCTCCAGCCAGTCAGCACCCGCCCAGACGCCCGAAACACTCTCAAGAGAGAGGGCCGGGTCGCCCTTCGCTTCAATCTCTTCATCCCGCGGGGCGAGTCCGGGGGCAGTATCGAGGGTTGGATCGAGAAACACCTTCAGCCAGAGTCGGTTGTTAAATTTATGACTCACCAACCCATAGTTGACGCCAAAACGATGCTTTGCGCCGGGGTACTTCAGATAGTCCACGCCGTTGATTTCGGAGAGGAAATTGTAGCTCGTGCGCGGATCATCGCGCAAAAAGGTGCAAACCTTCACAATGGCCTCACGCGGCACGACGACCGTCACTTGCTGGCGAAACTCGCCGACGAGAAAGCGCGTGTCCGAGAACGCCTCTTTGAGCGGCGCGAGTGCGGGGTGATCCGGGGTGGTTGACATAGGGCCTGCTGTTTCCTTTGGGTTTTCTTTGACGGGCCGATTGTTCGGATGCGATTGGCCTGTGTCAAGTTGGAAGCGATGATGCGGCAGTTTAGACTGAGATGCAGATGTCAAACTATCCACCCCCACCCCCGCCACGTTCGCCGCTGGAACCACTCGCCTACGCGCAGCCTGCGGTTGTACTTCCGTTTGCTGACAAACGCGCCGGGCTGAAGGCCTGGGGTATTGTGTTGATCGTATTCGGTACACTGACCGGTTGCCTCACGCTGATGATCCCCCTTGGCGCGTGGATCCTGACTGCGGTGCCTGCCAACCAGGTGCCCAACCGTGGGGGCGTGATGGTTCAGATGGCGTTCGCGACGCTCATGTACGGTGCGGCGACTGCTTTGCTGGTCTGGATCGGCATCGCGTCCATTCGCCTGCGCCGATGGGTGCGTCCCGTGCTGGTGACTTTCAGCGGGCTGGCGATCGCTTCCTGCACGGCTGGCATCATCAGCTTGCTGGCTACCGCACCAGCAATGACTCGGAATGTAAACACGTCCATTCGCACCACGATGACCCCCGCAACCATGCCCGGACTGCCGCCGACGCAAAATGTCACGACGATTAACACACCCATCCCCGGCGCGGCGGCGAGTATGTGGGTCGGGGTTCTGGTCGGCGTGGGGATGCTGATCGTCTTCGGCGTGGTTCTACCGGGAGCAGTGTTCTGGTTCTACCGGCAGGACGACACTCGGCTCACGCTGCAGTTCTTCGATCCGCCGCAAAGCTGGAGTGATCGTGCCCCGCTCCCCGTTATTGCGGTGGCGCTAACGGCGGCACTCTTGATGGTTTTGATGCTGTTTGGAGCGATTCAGCAGATTTTCCTCGCCGAGAGCATCAGGCAGGCTGTCGTGGTCACGGCGATCTCGCTTGTCATCGGAGTCGGCATGTTTTTTACAGCGGTGCTCAACTTCAACAACTCTCCCCGGGGATGGGTGGTCGCATTGATAACGATTCTCCTCAGCACCGCGGGTTGGCTGGCGATCATCTTCATGACCAACTTTGCAGCACTTCTGAAATCGTTCGGTGTGACTGAAGCAGAAGCAGTTGGATTGACCGATCTCAGTTCCACGCAGCGCATCTCGCAGGCCGTTTCGACCGGGCTACTCGCCGCGGCAGCGGTCGGCTACATGTTCTGGTGCCGAAAGTTCTATTCGTCCAGCAGCGCCGCGATCCTGCATCGGTAGCGCCCGGTCAGAGCGAACACGCAATAATCGGGTCGGCACCCGCCTGGTCGGTCTGAAACCACCGGCGGCCATCCAACTCAATCAGATCCATGCTCCGCTGCGGACCCCACGAACCCGGCACATACTGCTGCGGCGGCAGTTTGCTCTCCAGCCAGCCGAGTTCGATCGGATCGATGATGTTCCAGGCCGCCTCAACTTCATCCCCGCGGATGAACAGAGTCTGGTCACCCAGCATGCAATCAAAAATCAACCGCTCATACGCTTCCGGCGGTTCCTTGTGGAAGGCACTCTTGTAGAAGAAATCGAGGGCTACCGATTGAATGTTGAGCGTCCCGCCGGGCACCTTGCCATTCAGGCGCCAATCGATCCCTTCATCGGGAGCAATCTTGATAACCAGATCATTCGGGAAAACCGGCGCCTCGCACTGCTTCTGGAACAACGTCGTCGGCGGGGAGCGGAAGCGGACGACCACCTCGCTCAGCTTCTTGTTGAGCGCCTTGCCCGTGCGGATGTAGAACGGCATGCCACTCCATCGCCAGTTGTCGATAAACACCTTGATGGCGCTGAACGTCTCTGTGCGGCTCCCCTCCTTCACGCCCTTCGCCTTCAGATATCCACTGGTTTCGATGTCTTTCTTTCCGTCGTTGTACCTGCCGGCATCGTACTGCCCGCGAACGGCAAACTGGTCTACCTGGTTTTGCCTGATCGGGCGGATCGAGCGATAAACCTTTACCTTCTCGTCTCGAATCGCCTGCGCATCGAGCGCGCTCGGAGGTTCCATCGCGACCAGCGCCATGATCTGAAAGATATGGTTCTGAATCATGTCGCGAGTTGCCCCGCTGTTGTCGTAATAGCCCGCGCGGTCGTCGGCGTTGACGGTTTCGCTCACGGTGATCTGAACGTGGTCGATATACTTATAGTTCCAGATAGGCTCAAAGATTGAGTTGGCGAACCGCAGCACCATCAGGTTCTGCACGGTCTCTTTTCCGAGGTAATGATCGATGCGGTAAACCTGCTCTTCGCCGAGTGTCGCGAGGCAGGTGGCATTGAGTTGTCTGGCCGACGCGCCATCTTTGCCGAACGGTTTCTCAATGATGACCCGGTGATACGGCGATTTGTTGGCATGCCGAACGGCACAGCCGCTCTTGCCGAGGTTGGAAATGATCGGCTCAAAGACGTTCGGCGGGGTGGAAATGTAGAACAAGCGGTTGCCTGCCGTATTGCAGCTCTTATCCACCTGCGTCAGTTTCTGGTTTAGAGTCGTGAACGACTCGACCTGATCATATTGCCCGGCACAGTAAAAAATGCGCTGTTCAAGGTACTTCCAGATCGACTCATCGATCGGCTTTTTGCCCTTCAGGCTGCGCGCGTTCTCTTCGATGGCCTTGCGGCAATCTTTGCGATATTCATCGTCGGTCATGGCGGTACGCGCATAGCCAATGAGCGCGAAATCAGGTGGGAGAAGTTTCTCCCGCGCCAGTTCATAGACGGCGGGCACGAGTTTCAGCTTGGATAGATCGCCCGAAGCGCCGAAGATTACCAACGCACAAGGAGCAGCCGATGGCATAATGATCCTACTTTCAATTCCTTGACCTGTCGCCCAAACAAACCCAATCCCCGAAACACTGGATATCCTTGTCAAATCTGGGCAGCACCACCAAATCGCTTCCGCCCAGGCCGCCCGGACACAGCACTACACCGGAAACGTCACTACATCTGCTCATACTTGACCGATCGCGCCTTGCTGACAAATGTGCCGCTCGCCTTAACCGGCTCGCCAATTTTTTCGTCGGCGGGCTTGTTGGGGTCTTCGCTCTCGCCAAACTTCGTCTCCTGCAAGAGCAGCTCGAACGAACCCTGCAAGCCAGCGTAAGAACCTGCCTTCTGAAACGCCCGATCGATGACCATGCTTCCTTCGACGACGACATAGTCTTTACCATCACCCAGCGAGAGTTTGCTCACCCCCGGCGCAAGCGGATCACCACCGCGGGGGAGCACCTGCAGCTTGGCATCTTCTAGATCGGCGTAAGTGCCTGCCGGAGCTACCTTTGCGCCGGGGGCGAGGCGCCCGGCCAGCATAAACTGCTTCCCGGACAGCTCGTAACCTTGCGGTGCCTGAGGCTGCCCGTCGCGCGGGGGACGAGATTCGTAAACTGTGAAACCCTCGATTTCAACCGACGTCTCGGTACCCCCGGCCAGCGTGAGCTTGATCCCGAAAGGCGGATCAACGCTAACGACCTCGCCCATTCCCGGCTGCGACTCCGCGATCGGCTTCGATGACGATTCATCGCACCCGACAGCGGCGAACCCAACGAACAGACTTCCAACAGCGATTCGTATCAAGCGATTCATGCGCAACTCCGTTTCGGTTCGGATCAACGGTTACCCTGCGGCGGTCGGTGGAAAACTGGCTTCGCTGAGGCCGCAGTTGATTTCCAGCAGATTACCATCAGGATCGCGAAAGTGGGCCACCCGAAGCATCCAATCTTTCTGGTCATGCGGCTGGGTCACAAACTCTACGCCCCGGGTCTTCATTTTCGCATATGCCTCGTCCACGTCGTTGACTTCAATGACCAGTAACACCGAATCGCAGCTTGTCCCGCGCGGCGTGGGGCTTCCGGGCGAGGTCACCTTGTTCATCAGTTCTCGAGAAAAAAGCGCAAGCGTGTGATGCCCTGCTTCAAACTCCGCATAGACGCTGCCTTCGCCGTCAAACCTGGGCCGAAAGCCCAGGACGTCCCTGTAAAATCGATAACATCGGTCCATGTCTTCCACCAGCAGCCGGGTGTGAATGAACCGCGGCGCGGGTGGAGCGGGGACGACCGTCTCTCGACGCGAACTTCCTTCAGCATTCTTCTTGCGGATAGCCATCGGTCCGTTCCAAATTGCAGTCATCCATCAGGCAGCCTTGACGGCAGCGGTCACTTTCTCGGCGGCGTCGGTGAGGTCGGTTGCTGTCACCAGCGTCGGCAGCTCCTGCTTCGCCGCGGAGAGAATTTCGCGTGCCTTTTCGACATTCGTACCCTCCAGCCGAACGACCACCGGCACCTTAAACCCGATTGATCGCCCCGCAGACACCAATGCCTCGGCAATCAGGTCGCATTTGGCTATCCCTCCGAAGATATTGACAAGGATGCCCTTCACATTTGGGTCGGAAAGAATGATTCCGAATGCCTCCTGCGCCCCCTCGGCAGTGACCCCCCCGCCGACGTCGAGGAAGTTGGCCGGCTCGGCTCCGTGAAGCTTGATTATGTCCATCGTTGCCATGGCCAGTCCTGCACCGTTTACAAGGCAACCGATTGTTCCATCGAGGGCAATGTAGTTAAGGCTCGCCTTCTTGGCGCGCACATCCAGCGGGCGTTCCTGGCTCTCGTCGGCCATTTCCTCGATCTCTTTGTGGCGGAACAGCGCGTTCTCGTCAAAGTTAAACTTCGCGTCGATCGCCACAAGCTCTCCGGCTTTGGTAACCACAAGCGGGTTGATTTCAGCGATCGAAGCATCGGTTGCGAAGAACGCCTTTGCAAGGTTGGCAATCAGTTTCGCAGCCTCGGTTGCCAGCTTGTCTTTGAAGCCAAGTCGGTATGCGACATCGCGCGCGATATAGCCCTGCATACCCAACATTGGATGCAGCGGGATTTTCAGCACCTTTTCGGGAGATTTTTTCGCAACTTCTTCAATCTCAACCCCACCTTCAGCGCTGGCGATGAGGGTTGCGGTGTTGCGGGATCGGTCGATGGTGATGGCGAGGTAGTATTCCCTGGCGATGTCCACCCCGGGCGCCACCAGCAGCACGGAAACGGGTACGCCCTCCGGCCCGGTTTGCACGCTCACCATGCGATTGCTGAGCATGAATTCGGCAGCGGTGCGGGCCTCTTTGGCCGTGTGAGCCAGTTTGACAAAACCAGCCTTGCCACGCCCGCCGGCGTAAACCTGCGCTTTGACGACGCACATCTGCCCGCCGAACTCTTCAAAGGCTTTGACCGCTTCATCGGGCGAATAGACCACTCTGGCAGGGGGCACATTGACGCCGAACTTGCTCAGAATCTGTCGCGATTGAAATTCATGTATTTTCATTGCGTTGTTTATCTCAAGTGATGGTGTGATAGAACCATACCCGCCCGCCGGGGTGGTCGCAAACTGCGCGGCGCTTGCCGAAAGCGGCGTGTTGGCTGATAAACGACACCTGTGACGCCCACGCCTCCACCCCCGCCCCGCCGGGTTGCCATTCTCGGTTCAACGGGTTCCATCGGAAGGAGCGCGCTTGACGTGATTCGGGCACACCCCGATCGCCTGCACTTGGTGGGACTGAGCGCGCATCAGAATGTCGAGTTGCTGGCTGCGCAGTGCGCAGAGTTTGGGCCGACGGCCGTTGCGATTGCGGACCACGCTGGCGCACGGGCGCTAAGAGATCGATTCGCAGGTCAGATTCATGTCGGAACGGAAGGTCTCACAGCGCTCGCCTGCCGCGACGATGTCGACGTCGTCCTGGCTGCAATCGTCGGCTCGGCGGGGTTACCGGCTGTGCTGGCGGCGATACGCGCTGGAAAGCAGCTTGCACTGGCCAACAAAGAGTGCCTGGTCGTGGCTGGCGAGATTCTCATGCGAGAGGCAGCGGCGCGCGGGGTAGTGATTCTGCCGGTCGACTCGGAACACTCTGCGGTTTTCCAGGCGATGAAGTCGGGTCGGCGCGATGAAGTCCGCCGAGTCATCCTCACCGCCAGCGGCGGACCGTTTCGAAACTGGTCCGCGGAACAGATGTCGCGCGCGACGGTGGCCGATGCGTTAAACCATCCAACGTGGAGCATGGGCAAAAAGATCAGCATTGACTCAGCAACGATGTTTAACAAAGCACTGGAGATCATTGAGGCGGTATGGCTGTTTGACCTGCCTCCGGAGCGCGTTGAGGTGGTAATCCACCCCGAGTCGGTGGTTCATTCCATGGTGGAGTTTGTTGACGGCAGCGTTATCGCGCAACTTTCCCCGCCGGACATGAGGACGCCCATTCAGTATTCGCTTTGTTATCCAGATCGCATTCCGGGGAGTGCCCCAAAATTAGACATTAATAGGGCATTCGGGCTGACGTTTGCCCCGCCTGACCCGCAACGTTTCCCGGCGCTGCGGCTGGCTTATGAGGTCGCACGACAGCGCGGGACAATGGGTGCCGTGCTCAATGCAGCCAACGAAGAGGCGGTGGCGGGGTTTACGACCGGTAAGATCGCGTTTGGGCAGATCGCATCGCTGGTGGAGACTATAATGCAGCGGCATCGGGTGCAGCCAAACCCGTCGTTGGACGATCTAATGGAGGCCGACCGCTGGGCGCGCACGCAAGTCGGCGAATTGATTTGCTAGTCGCATCGCCCGCTGGAGTTTTTGGACCAAATATGGATTTCACTTCGCTACTCAGTTTTCTCTTGCTCATTTTCGGCTTCGGCTTCGTGATTTTCTGGCACGAGCTTGGCCACTTTCTGGCCGCCAAGTGGGCCGGAGTAAAGGTTGAACAGTTCGCGGTCGGCTTTGGGCAGGCATTGCTCTGCTGGCGAAAGGGAATCGGTACAACCGTCGGCACCAGCGCCCCTCGAATGCAGAGAGCGATCAACGACGCGCGCGCCCGTGGAGAGCTTGGCAGCGAAGCCGAACTGCGCGATCGTCTCGGGATCGGGGAGACCGAATACCGACTCAACTGGATCCCACTCGGCGGATACGTCAAGATGCTCGGCCAGGACGACATGAATCCCAATTCGCAGTCGGCCGATCCTCGCTCGTACAACAGCAAGTCGATCGGCAAGCGAATGGTGATCGTCTCGGCGGGGGTGATTATGAATGTCATCCTCGCGGCGATCCTCTTCGTCTTCCTGTTCCTTTACGGCTTCCGAACACCGGCAGCAGTGGTGGGATGGGCGCAGTCGGGTTCGCCCGCCGACCGGGCCGGATTGCAGGCCGGCGACCGCATTTTGCGGTTCAACGGCGCACGTATGCACGACTTCAACAAGATCAGGATCGAAACTGCCCTCGCCCACCCCACCGAGCCGGCGATCGTTGACGTGCAAAAGCCGGACGGCACGATCAAGACGCTCAGCATTCTCCCCCTGCCCGAGGCCACCGCTGGCGGTTTTCTGCAGATTGGCGTTGGGCCGGCGCAATTGCTCGAAGCCGCAGAAGGACTAGACAAGCTCCCCGCGGCAGTCGAACTCTCGCAGCCGAGCGTGCGGCTGATGCGCGCGGGCGACGCCATCGCCGCCATCAACGGCCAACCCCTGCCCACTGCCACGCTTCCCGCAGAATTGGACGCAAACTGGGCCAGGTTCGATCAGGCCGTGCAGGCTTCCCAGGGCAGGCCGATTCAACTCACATTGAAGAACACCGACGGCTCGGTGCGCGATATCGAGCTACAGCCAACTTTTGAACCCGCCTTCGGTGCCGCCCTCTCCGGTATCGCTGGCATGCAGCCGCGCGTGGTGATTGCGTATCTGCAGGAAAAGAGTGCGGCGCGGGGCAAGCTGCAGCCGGGCGATGTCGTGACGCGCGTCTCCGCGAACACGCCGAGCCACGACGCCGTTGATAATCCGACGCGGCAGCAGTTTCAAAAGGTAGTTGAATCCGCCTCGATCGCGGGGGCGACAATCGACATCGAGGTCGATCGCCAGGGTGAGCGCGTCGTGATCGACGATCTGCCCCTGAACGTGAAGATCGAGTCGATGATCGGCATCGATCGCCGGGGACTGGGTGTGGGGCTAAGTGACGAGACAGCCGACGCCGTTGTTGCAGGCGTGCTCCCGGAGAGTGGCGCTGCCAATGCTGGTATCCGCGGGGGCGTGAGGATTGTTTCTGTCGCTGGCCAGCCGGTGAAGAGTTGGTTTGAGTTGTTCGCCGGGCTGCGAGCGGTCTTGCCGGACCAACCGGTCTCGATCGGGCTGCAGACCCCTGCCGGCGCGGAGACGGTACAGTTTACGCTCGACAAGACGCAACACGATCTACTCGCTAAGCAGCGCTTTACGCACAATCTCCCGTTGAAGGACCGAACCGAACTCCGGCAAACCAGTAACCCGCTGGTTGCGATGGCGTGGGGTGCCGGTGAAACGCGCGACCTGATCACCCAGTTTTACATCACGCTCAAACGCATGCTCATTCAGCAGTCGATCAGCGCGAAGAACCTCAGCGGACCGGTGGGGATCATCGATGCCGGGGTGCGCATCACAAGCAGAGGTCCGGATTGGCTGGTCTGGTATCTCGCAATCATCAGCGCGAACCTGGCGGTGGTGAACTTCCTGCCGCTGCCGATTGTCGACGGGGGGCTGTTTGTGTTTCTGATCATTGAGAAGATCCGCGGCAAGCCTTTATCAAACGCGGTGATGACCGCCACCCAGCTTGTGGGCTTGGCGCTGCTGCTGAGCTTGTTTGTGTTTGTCACCTACAACGACATTCTACGCCTGTTCTGAGCATCTAAGTCCCTGCCGCAACCGGACTTCCGGCGCAGAGAGGGAAGCATCGCGCGTTCTCAGAACACCCGCGGGAGGGATAGCTTTAGATCGTTGACCCCAAACCGGCCCTTGATCGCAGCGATCAGACCGGGCAACCCGTCGCCGCGCTGCGCAGACACAGGTACCACGTCAGCTTCATGCAAATTGAAAGCAGCGGGCCGGTCGCATTTGTTTAGCACGATCATGGCGCGGGGATATCGATCGATCAAGAATTGCTGTTCGGGCTGCAGCGGCTGGGTTCTGTCGAGAACCAGCAATACCAGATCAGCCGTGCTCACCTTCTCCACAGCGGCGGCGATGGCGGATTGCTCGATTGAATCATCGCTCGTGCGAATGCCCGGAGTATCGATCAGCACGACGGCCAGCCCATCCAGGTTCGCAGTTTCCCCAACCCAGTCGCGCGTGGTGCCCGGAAGATCGGCAACGATCGACCGCTCGCGCCCCAGAAGTGCGTTGGCAAGCGTCGATTTGCCTGCATTGGCGGGCCCCACGATGGCGACCGTCGGCGGGTGCAGTAGATGATGCAGCGACCGATCATTTCGGATCCGCGCCAGCTCCGCGTCGAGCGCCGAACGCTGCGAGGTCAGCACGGGCTGCTCGCGCACCGCCTGATCAAACACCAAGAGCGGATCAACCCCATGCGCCCGGGCAAACGAGCACCATGCTTCGACCTGCGAGAGCAACGTCCGCATGGCCAGAGCGGTCGTGGCGAGTGGCAATGCGCTGACCACCCGATGCTCGATCCCGGCAACATCTGAATCTGGCTCATCGCAATCACGTTGAGTACATGATGCCGTCCTGCTGCGATGGTCGAAGCAGCCCACTACTTCAAACCCTGCGTCCTGAAGAAGTGATAACGTCGCCTGTACAACCCACGGTCCGCCGTGCAGGCAAATCTCGGCGTAAGGCGGTGTGTCAACGAGCCAGACGACCGCGTCGTCAATCACTTCGCCGGATTCACGACGTAGATCTCCGTGCACGGGCTTCCCGACCTGTGCCGGCTGGGACAAGTGCCTTGCCAGAAAGTCCCCGACAAGCGGCCCGGCAATCCGAACCACCGCGAGCGCCGCTGCCCCGGGCGGGGTCAGCAACTCTGCGAAGCTCCGGCGGTCAGGTTCCATGGTGTATGTGGTGCTCGGCGTAGGCAAGCGCGATGCCGTAGAGCACGAGATCGGGCGAAATAGCGTGAATCAACTCCCAGCCGTCGAAGAGTGTGCGTGCATCTCCCCCGGTGGCGATGATGTCGGGCCATGTTCCCAGTTCGGTGGCATAATTTTCGACCACTTCCTTGACCATCCCGCGCAGGCCGTGATACACGCCATTACGAATCGCGTCTTCGGTCGATCTGCCGATCACGTCCGACGGCACCGCGAGCGTCACCGCGGGGAGGTTGGCGGTGTTTGTGGAGAGCGATTGCAACATGGTGCCCGCTCCGGGCGCGATCGCCCCGCCGAGAAAGCTCCCCTTGTCGTCGCAGACATTAATGGTGATTGCGGTTCCGGCATCGACCACCACGCATGCTTTCTGCATCTGTTCGTACGCCGCAGCGACCGCCAGCACGCGATCGACACCCGTAGCCGCAGGGTTTTCAGTAAGAACCTTGATTGGTAGATCAACCTGCTTGCCAACCCACTGCACGCGCCGGCCTGTTGCCGTCTCGGCGGCTTGTTCGATCGACTCGACCAGAGCCGGATTCACGCTCGCCCCGACGACGGCGGCGTCGGCAGCATTCGCCAGCGGTCGCCATGCCTCGGCAATCGCCCCGGGCCAGTCGACCGGGTTCTTCAGCGATACGCGCGACACATGCGTCAACTCCCCCGCCACAAATGCGCCCATCGCCATCCGGCTGTTGCCGACATTAATCACCAAAACATCGATTTCCATGGTTCTACTTTAGCACCCCCGCGGCGATTTTCGATCCGAAGCGATTACCGCCACTGCTTTTGCGGTGTCGGCTCAGGCTCAGCCGGAACCCCCGCTTCCTCAAAGAACAGATCAATCACGCCGGGCGTTACGCGGTGAATATCGATTGCCTGGCGCCGAAGCTGACGCGCAAACTCGATCTGTCGCGCCTTCACCATGATCCGTACAAGGTCACGCATCGCCGTTCGCACATGCTGCTGCACCATGGGCGACGATGCGTCGACCGCGTTTGCGCCGGGGCTGAGCCGAATCGCCCCCGGCTGGCCGGTCACCTGATAAATGTTCTGCAACAGCGGCCAAGGCTCCGGACGAGTCGGATCAAGAATCACCGCCTGCAGGAGGCTGGTCAGTGCGTCGTCGATTTTCGATTGGTTCAGACGTGCCATCCCAATCTGGATGTAGCTCGTAGGTGATGACGGATCGAGCATCTGAAGATACCGAAACGTTTCAATCGCATCGTCCCACCTTGACAGCCGAAGCTGCGATTCGCCGAGGATGAGGTAAATCGGGGCCAGCCCTGCCTCGGGAATCTCGTTCATCGGCTTAAGCCGGATGATCTCCTTGCGGCGGTTGAGCTTGCTGAACGCACGGTCGATCGGAACGGCGCGATTGAGGATTGCAACAGACTTTTCAAACCACTCACGTGCCTCGGGCGTGAGCCGTTCGGGCGAGGCCGGGTCGATGCTCGATCGACCCATCTCGGCGTAGTACATGCCAAGATGCAGATACATCCGCGCGCTATTCATTTCATGCGGAAGCACATCGACGATTTGTAGTCCCTTTTCGTCCAGCTCGATCATTCGCAATACGCGCTTGCGATACTCGTCGTGATCGATGCGACCGCGCATTTTGTCGATCTGGGCGTTTTCGTACAAGGCAAACGCGTAAGACTGGTAGCAACGAAACGCGTTTGGCGAGACTTCGATGGCCGATTCCCACAGCTTCTCATCACTCTGCCATGCGTAATTGCGATGGAGAGTGCGTGCGGTGAACAACACAATCACCACGCCCAAAATAATGTGCGGGGTGAAGGAGAGCATCGCCGAAGACGCGGTGAGGCCCGACGGTCGAATCATCCCCGCGCTCGACGGTGAGTGACCGACGGGACCGGACCGGGCTGACCTGAGCGCGAGTAGCTTCTCGGCGGCCCAAAACACGGCCAGCGACACGCCCCCGACGAACCCGAACAGCGGCAGATACATAAACC
>ERZ761607.579-NODE-579-length-60624-cov-6.755254_pt1 | contig 60624 bp, 62 predicted proteins | sample MGYA00511164_ERZ761607 | MGnify/ENA primary metagenome ERZ761607 (study PRJEB28899, sample SAMN02445080) | bioreactor sludge metagenome | biome: EBPR sludge | place: Australia: Brisbane, Thorneside Wastewater Treatment Plant | collected 2011-06-22 ...
GTCTTGCGCCGCGCCCGGCCTCGTCCTAAGCCGCGCGGAACATGTTCGCCTTCCTCGCCAACCCCGACCGCTTCATGGCCTTCGCCCGCTGGGCGGCGCCGATGTTCGGCGTGCTGGCCGGCCTGCTGATCGCGGCCGGTCTCTGGTTCGGATTCACCGCGCCGGAGGACTATCAGCAGGGCGACACCGTCCGGATCATGTTCATCCATGTCCCGGCCGCGATCCTGGCCAGTTTCGTCTACCTCTGCCTGGGCGTGGCCAGCCTGCTGTCGCTGATCTTCCGTCACGCGCTGGCCGACGCCGCCGCCAAGTCCGCCGCCCCGCTGGGCGCGATCTTCACGGCCCTGGCGCTTGTCACCGGCGCCCTGTGGGGCAAGCCGATGTGGGGAACCTGGTGGGTCTGGGACGCGCGCCTGACCTCGGTGCTGGTGCTGCTGCTGTTCTACCTCGGCTACATCGCCCTGCGCTCTGCGATCGACGACGAGACCAAGGGCGGTCGGGCCGCGGCCATCCTGGCGCTGGTCGGGCTGATCAATCTGCCGATCGTCAAGTTCTCGGTCGACTGGTGGAACAGCCTGCACCAAGGCTCGTCGACCATGTTCGCCGACGCCGGCGACGCCTTGCCGCCCGTCTACGCCCTGCCGCTGGCCCTGATGGCGCTGGGATACACCTCCGCCTTCGGCGCGCTGTGGCTGGTGCGGATCGAGACCGAGGTGCGGCGGCGCAGGGCGACCGTCCTGGCCATGCGGGCGGCGGGGTCCTGATGCTCGACTTCGACGCCGGAAAGTACGCGCTCTACGTCTGGCCCGCCTTCGCCGCGACCGTGATCGCCTTTGGCTGGATGGTCGGCGACACCCTGGCCCGCGCCCGAAAATGGAAGCGCGAGTTGGACAGCCTCGCCGACCGGGGCGACCTGCGCAGGGACGATCCGTGAAGCGCCTGCTGGCCTTCCTGCCGCTGGCGGCGCTGGTTCTGCTGGCCGTGCTGTTCGTCGGCTACAGCCTCAAGCGCAACCCGCAGGTCCAGCCTCAGGCGATGGTCGGCAAGCCGATGCCGGCCCTGACCCTGCCCACGCTGGACGCCGGTCGGCCTGTCGCCCTGACCCAGGCCGCCCAGGGTCCGGTGCTGGTCAATTTCTTCGCCTCCTGGTGCGCGCCCTGCGAGATCGAGCATCCGGTGCTGATGAAGCTCAAGGCGGAAGGGGCGCCGATCGTGGGGGTCGCCTACAAGGACGCCCCGGAAAACAGTCGGGCCTTCCTGACCCGCCTGGGCGATCCGTTCCGCGAGCGCCTGGTCGATCGCGACGGCCGCGCCGGACTGGAGTTCGGCGTCACCGGCGTGCCGGAAACCTACCTGATCGGCTCGGACGGAACGATCCTGGCCAAGCACAGCGGCCCGCTGACCATCGAGGACGGCCGCGCCCTGCTGGCCAAGGCGCGTTAACCGCCGCTTCACGGGAGCGATCATAGTTTCTGCGGCGTTAACCATGTTTGGGATTCGCCCGTGACCGCCGTCCGCCCCCCCGTCTGGCCGACCGTCCAGCCGCCCGCTTCGGGCGGGACCGGCCGTGCGTCGGCGCGGGGCGCCTTCTTCGAACAGGCGCTGGGCCGGGCGACGCAGCCGCAGGCCGTTCAGGCGCCGACCGTCCGGGCCGAGACGACGCCGCAACCCCAGGCGGAGCGCGTGCGGACGACCTTCACGCCGTCGTCGGAACCGCCGCGAAAGATCCTGCGGCCGGGCTCGCTGCTGGACATCAAGGTCTAGGCTCCACGCTGCCGAACACGTCGGGCCGTGACGCGGAGAGGGGAAGACGGCGAAGCGGCGCCGGATCAATCAGTCCGCCGGCGCGACCTCGACCGGGTCCGCCTTGGCGGCTTTCTTCTTTTTCTTCTTCTCGGCCTTGGGCCCCTTGTCGGTCTTGGGGGCCTTGTCGACCTTGACCTTGCGGGCCGGGGCGACGCCGGTGGCGAGGGCGTCGAGGGCTTCGAGGAAGGCCTTGCGCTTGCCCTTGGGCAGCAGGGCCAGCAGGCGGCCGTCGGCGGCGCCGGCCCGCGGGGCCGTCGCTTCGAGGGCCAGACGGCCGGCGTCGGTGAGGCGCACGGCGTTGGCGCGGGCGTCGAGGTTGGAGCGTTCGCGGGCCAGCAGGCCCTTGTCGATCATCCGGGCGACCATGTCGGCGAGGGTCGAGCGGTCGACGCCGGTGGCGGCGACGAGGTCGGCCTGGGCCGCGCCCTCGCGGGCGGCGACGGCGGCCAACACGGCGTGCTGACGCTGGGTGACGGCGCCGGGACCCGCCTCTTCGGCATAGAAGTCCAGGGCCCGCTGAGCGGCGCGGTGAAGAAGATGACCGACAGACGCTTCGACCGCGGCCGCGCGTTTCGCCGACTTGTCCTTGGCCATGAAGATCCCCTCCGGCTGAGCCGTGCGGAAGCTAGCGACCATACACGACGATTTGACGACGGACGATCGCGGGCCCGTCAACCTTCGTGTTCGGTCGTTCCGTGGTCCTCGAAGTCGGTCTTCGCCTGCTCCAGATGCTTCATCATGAAAGGCACCTGCAGGAGGGAGAAGCCGAGCGTCAGGATGGTCAGGCCGGGGAACTTGAACCAGACCCAGACGGCGTCCGATTGCGTGCGCCAGACAGCCTCGTTGAGGGCCGCGACAAAGGCGAAGAACAGGCCATAGCGGATCGACAGCGTACGCCAGCCGGAGTCCGGCAGGGCGATGGCGTCGCCCATCAGCAGCTTCAGCGGCGTCTTCTTCATCAGCAGGCCGCCCAGCAACAGGATGGCGAAGACGCTGTTCAGGATGGTCGGCTTGATCTTCAGCAGTCGCGGGTCGTGGAAGATCAGCGCCAGGCCGCCGAACAGCAGCGCGGCCAGGCCGGCGATCAGCGGCATCGGCGCGATCCGCCGCTCCACCGCGAAACCGATGGCCAGGGCCAGCGCCGAGGCGACGACAATGACCCAGGTCGCCTTCTGGATGTCGCGCAGGATCAGGAAGCCGATCAGGAAGGCGACCAGCGGCCCATAGTCCACGGCCGGGCGGACCCAGGCAGGGCCCTTGCGGCGGGAGGCGTCCTCGGACCCGGTCATGCTCAGTTCTCCAGTCCGACCAGCGAGCGCGAGAAGGCCCGGGCGTCGAAAGGTTGCAGGTCGTCGATGCCCTCGCCGACGCCGATCAGCTTGATCGGCGAGTCCGAGGCCTGGGCGACGGGCACCAGCACCCCGCCGCGCGCCGTGCCGTCCAGCTTGGTCATCACGATGCCCGAGACGCCGATCTGGTTGCCGAAGATCTTCTCCTGGGCCAGCGCGTTGCGGCCGACCGTGGCGTCCAGCACCAGCAGGGTCTCGTGCGGCGCCTCGGCGTCGACCTTCTTGATCACGCGAATGACCTTCAGGAGCTCATTCATGAGGTCCTGCTTGTTCTGCAGGCGGCCGGCCGTGTCGATCAGCACGACATCGTAGTTTTCGGCCTTCGCCCGCTCGACGGCCTCGAAAGCCAGGGCCGCGCTGTCAGCGCCCAGCCCCTTGCTCATGAAGTCGGCCCCGGCCCGCTCGGCCCAGACCTTCAGCTGCTCGACGGCGGCGGCGCGGAAGGTGTCGCCGGCGGCGATCAGCACCTTCGCGCCCTTCGCCCGCAGATCGGCGGCGATCTTGCCCAGCGTCGTGGTCTTGCCCGACCCGTTCACCCCGACGAACAGGACGACATAGGGGCGCGGCCCCGACAGCGGATCGAACACGCCCTCGCGGTTGACCAGCTCGGCCGAGACGGCGGCGGCCAGGGCTTCCTTGACCTCCTCCTCGGTGGAGGACTTGCCGAAGCGTGCGTCGCCAAACGCCTTGGTGATCTTCGCCGCCGCGTGCGGGCCGAGGTCGGCCTCGATCAGCATCTCTTCCAGCTGGTCGAGCTGGTCCTGGTCGAGCGGCTTCTTGACGAAGACGCTCGTGACCTGGTCGGTCATCTCCTTCGACGACCGCGAAAGCCCCGCGGTCAGCCGCTTGAACCAGCCTTGTTTCTGTTCAGCCATGAGGGGCTCTTAGCTGTTCGGGGCGCGGGGCTCAATCAAACGCATTGCGTCCTTCGACACGCATCCTGCGGACGCTGCTCAGGATGACTGGATGGGTGCGATCCTGAGTCAGTCATCCTGAGCAGGCCCGAAGGGCCATGTCGAAGGACGCACGGAACCGCGCTACACACGCTTCATGACCGCGCTCGAAACCGCCTATGTCGTGTTCGACTACGCCGCCGTCGCCGTGTTCGCGGCGACCGGCGCGCTGGCCGCCGCGCGGGAGCGGCACGACATCGTCACCTTCGCCTTCTTCGCGGCCATCACCGGCGTCGGCGGCGGCACGCTGCGCGATCTGATGATCGACGCGCCGGTCGTCTGGATCGTGCAGCCCGGCTATCTGCTGGCGTGCCTGGCCGCCGCCATCGTGGTCTGGCTGGTCGGCGAGCGGACCTGGCGCATGGGCGCCCTGCTCTGGCTCGACGCGGTCGGCATGGCGGCCTACGCCGTGGTCGGCGCGGCCAAGGCCCTGAGCCTGGGCGTACATCCGATCCCGGCGACGGTGATGGGCGTGCTGACCGCCTGCTTCGGCGGCATCATCCGCGACGTGCTGGCCGGCGCGCCGTCAGTGCTGCTCCGCCGGGAGATCTATGTCACCGCGGCCCTGCTGGCGGCCGCCGTGTTCGTGCTGCTGGCCAGCCTGGGCGTCGACCGCCTGGTCGCCGGCGGCGCGGGCTTTGTCGCAGGCCTGGCGCTGCGCGGCGCGGCCCTGCGGTGGGGCTGGAGCCTGCCGGCGTTCGGGAAGGGGTCGGCGCCTACGCCTTAGCCGCCCAGACGCTCTCCTTCACCGCGAAGGCCAGCAGCGTCAGCCAGCCGATCAGGAAGCCCAGCGTCATGATGCCGCTGTAGGCGGCCGGATCGATCGCCGCCGGGATGAAGCTGACCGCCGGCGCGACCATGGCAAGGCCGAGGATCCAGCGCCTCGGCGCGCCCAGCAGGCAGACGCCGGCGACCAGCAGGCCGTGCACCGCCAGCGCGCCGAATTTGATCCAGGCCGCCGTCGAGGCGCGTTGGGTCATGGCGTCGGTCGCCTTGTCGAGGTCGGCGGTGATGGCCAGCAGCTCCAGCGTCTCGACGTAGTCGGCGGCCAGCGCCGCGATCGAGGCCAGGATGGCCAGCAGCACCAGCGGCGGCCGCCCGCCCCGCGCCGCGAAGATCGCTCCGAAGACGCCGAACAGGGTGTAGGCCGGGATGTAGGCCTGGACGTCGAGGGTATTGGCCGCGTCCATGGCGGTGACCAGGGTCGCGCGGCAGCTGTCCGGCTGGAACAGACGCATCGCCTCGGCGACCGTGCGCGCGAACTCGAAGGCGATGACCTGCGGCCCGCCGCAGCCGGCCGCCTGCGCGGCGGTCACCTCGGGCAGGATGCGGAACCCGACGGTCACCACCAGCGAGGCCATGCCCGCCATCGCCGTCAGGATCGCCCAGAATCTGGTGTTCGATGTCATCGACGCTGCCCCCGCTCGAAGAACGGGGTTCAGTGTAGGGCGGTTGGCGGTGGAGCGGAACCGGGTTGCGTGGTTCGCGACGCTCGCCTGAGGCTCGCTCCTCACCATGACGAAGGTGGGTAGCGTTCTACTGAGTTCGTCATCCTGAGGAGCGATCCCTCGGGATCGCGTCTCGAAGGACGCACGGCGCCTCAGCGCGCCGGCCACTCGTCCGTGTCGTGGTCCGGATGCTGACGCGAGTGGATGGTCTCGTCGTAACCTTCGGGCGGCAGCAGGACCTCCAGCGACGGGATGCTGTCCGTCCACGGCATCCGCGCGCCGACCTCCAGCTGCACCGTCGGGACGGCCAGTGACGGATCGTCCAGCGAGCCGATCGAGACGTCGATCCAGTCGCCGGCGTATTCAAACGTCAGCGGCGTGCCGCAGTCGCCGCAGAAGCCCCGCTCGATCTTGTTGGAGCTGGAGAAGCGCTTCCGCTCCCCGCGCGTCCAGGTCAGCTCGGCCTTGCGGGCCGACACCAGCGGCCCGAACGGCCCGCCGAACGCCTTCTGGCACATGCGGCAATGGCAGATCGACGCCCGACCGAGCTCGCCCGCGATCCGGTAGCGGACCGCGCCGCACTGACAGCCGCCGGTGATGCTCACGCCACGACCTCGCCGACAACCTTGTCGCCATCGACGCCGGTGATCCGTATACGAATGATCTCGCCGATCGGCCCGCCGCCGGAGAAGACGATCTCGGTGAGATCGTCGGCGCGGGCGAAGCCATCGCGTTCGACCAGGCCGTTCAGCGTCCGGCCGACCTGCCGCTGCAGGTGGCGCTGCAGGGCGGCCTCGCCTGCCTCGCGCAGGCGGCGGGCGCGCGCCTTGATCACCGGCCCCTTCACGGGCGGCATCTTCGCCGCCGGGGTGCCGGGGCGGGCGCTGTAGGGGAAGACGTGCAGGAAGCTGAGGCCCGCCTCCTCGACCAGCTTCAGGGTGTTCTCGAACGCCGCGTCGCTCTCGGTCGGGAAGCCGGCGATCAGGTCGGCGCCGAAGGCGGTGTCGGGGCGCACCGCGCGGACGTCGGCGATCAGCTTCAGCGCATCGGCCCGCAGGTGGCGGCGCTTCATCCGCTTCAGGATCAGGTCATCGCCCGCTTGCAGCGACAGATGCAGGTAGGGCATCAGCCGCGGCTCTTCGGCCAGGCACCGCATCAGGTCCGGGTCGATCTCGGCGGCGTCGATCGAGGACAGACGCAGGCGCGGGAGCTCGGGGACCAGCTTGAGGATCCGCGCCACCAGCTGGCCCAGCGTCGGCTGGCCCGGCAGGTCGGCGCCCCAGCTTGTGATGTCGACGCCGGTCAGCACCACCTCGCGATAGCCCTCTGCGGTCAGGCGGCGGACCTGCTCGACCACCTCGCCGGCGGCGGCCGACCGCGAGTTCCCGCGGCCGTAGGGGATGATGCAGAAGGTGCAGCGGTGGTCGCAGCCGTTCTGGACCTCGACATAGGCCCGCGCGCGCTCCATGCCCCCTATGGCCTTCAGCCCTGCGACCAGATGCCCGGCCGTCTCGCGCACCGACATGATGTCGTTGACCCGCACCCGGGCCGAGGTGTCCGACAGCGCGCCGGGGGCCGCCTTCTCGGCGTTGCCCAGCACCAGGTCGACCTCGGGCATGGCGGCGAAGGCGGTAGGGTCGATCTGGGCCGCGCAGCCGGTGACGATCAGCCGGGCCCCCGGCCGCTCGCGCCGCGCCTTGCGGATCGCCTGCCGCGCCTGGCGCACGGCCTCGTTGGTGACGGCGCAGGTGTTGAACACGACCGCGTCGGCCAGCCCGTCCGCCTCGGCCCGCGCGCGGATGGCCTCGCTCTCATAGGCGTTCAGCCGGCACCCGAAGGTGACGACCTGCACGTCCTCGAGCTCGGCGGGGATGGAGAGGGTGGAGGGCATGGCTCAAACGAACACGGGCGGCCGATGGGGCCGCCCTTGGGGTGAGGGATATAGCACCGATAGCGGCCAGATGGGAGGCTAGCTGGCCAAGGCGTCCTTGGCCGCAACATCGACGAGAATCCGACTTCCGATCGGAACGGTCGCTTTCGTCTCGGCGGGGAGTCTGATCACGATCTGCCACGGGCTCTTCAGTCGCGAAGCTTCGGCCAGGCGGAAATGGGTGACCTCAAACTTCGCTCGGGCGGAAAATGCGGTGCCGTCGGGGCGAACGACCGTCACGTCCTCGTCTCGGTTCGCCCAGCGCGGGGGCACTTCGAAGAGTGGCGCGAGAGTCAGCCCCAGTCCCGATAGATCGAAAATATCCTCGACAACCATGAGTTCGACGCGACTCTGATCCCGCTCTCTCATGCACACTCCGCCCTGACGCCTTGGCGGAGCATGGCGCGGGTGGGCGTCCTTGACCAGGCCGGCCGCGCCGCGCTCCCATTCCATCAAGGCTGAAGGGCGAAGACTTCAGCGCTTCCCAAAGCCCTCCTCCTCGATGGAGGAGGGTTGGGTGGTGGTGTGGCCGATGCGACGACGGTCAAGTTCAATAGGCTCGGCGCCCACAGGCGCTTCCCCCACAAGACAGCGGATACACCACCATCCCCGGCCCTTCCTCCATTGAGGAGGAAGGGAGCAGTCGGCTAAGACGTTCCGCAACAAGATCACCGGAACCCCACCGCCCCGCCCATGACCGCTTCCCGTCCCCGCCGCAGCGCCCTGTACATGCCCGCCTCCAACGCCAAGGCGATCGAGAAGGCTCGGAGCCTGTCGTGCGACGTGATCATCCTCGACCTCGAGGACGCCGTCGCGCCCGAGGCCAAGGAGACCGCCCGCGAACAGGCCGTCCAGGCGGTGAAGGACGGCGGCTTCGGCCGGCGGGAGCTGGTCATCCGCGTCAACGGCGCCGACACCCCCTGGGGCGAGGCCGACCTCCGCGCCGCGGCGGCCGCGCGGCCGGACGCCATCCTGGTCCCGAAGGTGAACTCGGCCGCCGACATCGCCGCCTACTCCGCGCCGCTGCACGAGGACACCGCCCTCTGGGCGATGATCGAGACCGGCCGGGCGATCTTCAACGTCGAGAGCATCGCCGCGGCGGCCGCCACGACCCAGCTGGCTGCGTTCGTCATGGGCGTGAACGACCTGGCCAAGGAGACCCGCGCCCACATCACGCCGGGCCGCGAGGCGTTCCACGCCGCCCTGTCGCTGTCGGTGATGGCCGCCCGCATCCACGGCCTGACGATCCTGGACGGCGTGCCGAACGACATCGAGGACCTCAACGCCCTGGAGGCCGTCTGCCGCCAGGGGGTCGAGTTCGGCTTCGACGGCAAGACCCTGATCCACCCCAAGCAGATCGACATCTGCAACCTGGTGTTCTCGCCGACCCCCGGGGAAGTGGACTTCGCCCGCGCGGTGATCGCCGCCTTCGCCCTGCCGGAGAACCTGGGCAAGGGCGCCATCCGCGTCGAGGGCAAGATGACCGAGCTGCTGCACCTGGAGCAGGCGAAGCGTCTGGTCGCCGTCGCCGACGCCATCCGCGAGGCGGAAGCCGCTTGATCCGAGCCGGCGTCGCCCTCCTGCTGACGCTGTGCCTGACGGCCACTGCCGCCAGGGCGCAGGAGGCCGCGCCGTCCGACACGGGCGGGGACCCGATCGCCGACATTCTGCAAGCCCTGCCGCCCGACCAATCCACCGACGAGGCCGAGCCCGAGGCGACGGCGCCGGCCGAGGCCGCCCTCCAGTCCGCGCCCTTCACCCCCGGCGTCCAGCCGGCCACGCCCCTGCTGACGCCGGCGCCGGCCGCCGCGCCGCCGGGCTATGTGCGCGCCACGCCCTATGATCCCGGCGCCGCCGCGATGCGGCCGGCCGCGCCGTCTCGCCCGGCGCTCGACCGCCCGGTGATGCTCGACGAGACCGGCCGCACGCCGGACGGGCCGCCGACGCCGGTCGACCTGGGATACGAGGCGCGCATCCGAGGTTCGGCGGCCAGCGCCCAGGGCCTGCAGGGGCCGCTGGACGGCGGCTGGACCGTGCGCGGTCCGGACGGGACCGCCCTCTACGGCTTCCAGCTCGTCGACCGCGGCGGCTACGGACCGCTCGAAGGCGCCTGGCGCGCCATTGGCGGCTCGGGACGCGTCGGCCTGATCGACAGCCTGGAGCGACAGGGCTCGATCCTGATCGTGCGGATCACGCGGAGCTACGGACGACCGACCACCGTGCTGACCCTGACCGCGGGCGGCGACGGCGGGTGGGTCGGCGACATGACGGACGAGGCGGGGACCCGGCCCGTCACGATGAGACGAAACTAACTGTCTCGCCGCGGATCAGAGGGTCACCACGACCCCGTCCCGGGCCTCGACCGGCCAGGCGCTCAACGGCCTTCCCGCACAGGGCCCGCTGGTCGCGAGACCGTCCTCGATGCGAAACAGGGCGCCGTGGGCGGTGCAGAGGATCAGGTCGCCCTCGCGGGTCAGGAACCGACCCAGCGGATTGGCCAGCGGCGAGCCGGCGTGCGGGCAGCGGTCGACATAGCCGAACACCGAGCCGTCCTTGCGGACCACGAAACCGGCGAACAGCCGCTCGCCCTCGCGGAACAGGAAGCCCTTCGCGCCGGGGTCCGGGATGTCGGCCAGGGCGCAGAGCGGCGTTCCGGCCGGCGGTCTGGCGGGATTGCTCAGGCCAGGGCTCCGATGGTCACCCGCCAGGGCTCCACGCTCGAGCGCTCGAACAGACCGGCCCGGGCGTAGGGGTCCCTGGCATGGAAGGCCTCGGCGGCGGCCAGGTCGTCGGCCTCGATGATCATCAGCGATCCGGCCATCGTCTCGTCGGCGTGGAGAAAGGGCCCGCCGAGCTTCACCACGCCGGGCTGCGTCGCGATCCAGTCCAGGTGGGCCTGGCGCGTGGCGGCGCGGATGGCGGGGCCCTCGTCGGCCTTGTCCTTCCATTGGATGACGAACAGCGGCATCGGAACTCCTATCTCTCTGATTTCAGCGGCCGCGACAGCAGGCCCAGGATGGCCTCGTCCACGCCGACCTCGCCGGCCAGGATGGCGGCGACGGCCTCGCAGATCGGGGTCTCCACGTCCAGCTTGCGAGCCAGGGCGCGGACGGCGGGCGCCGAGGCGACCCCCTCGGCGACCGTCAGCTTGCCGGCGAGGGCCTCCTCCAGCGTCTCGCCGCGGCCGAGGGCCAGGCCGACGCTCATGTTGCGCGACTGCGGACTGGAGCAGGTCAGGACCAGGTCGCCCAGGCCGCACAGGCCGGCGACGGTCTCGGCCCGACCGCCCAGCGCCTCGGCGACCCGGGTCATCTCGGCGAACCCCCGCGTGATCAGGGCCGCGTGGGCGCTGCGGCCCAGCTGCCGGCCCTCGACGATGCCGCAGGCGATGGCCAGCACGTTCTTGATCGCCCCGCCGGCCTCCGCGCCGATCATGTCGTCGGTGACATAGGGCCGGAAGGCCGGGGTGGCGATGGCGCCGGCCAGGGCGCGCGCCAGGTCCTCGTCGGGACAGGCCAGGGTGACGGCGGTCGGCAAGCCTCGGGCGACCTCGCCGGCGAAGCTCGGTCCCGACAGGACGGCGGCGGGGGCGTTCGGCAGCGTCTCGGCCAGCACCTCGGTCATCAGGCACAGCGTGCCCTGCTCGACCCCCTTGGCGCAGAGCACGATCGGCAGGGTTTCGCGCACATGCGACGCCAGCGCCGCCAGCGTGGCGCGCAGGTGCTGGGCGGGCGCCACGGCGAGAATGAGATCGCAGGCCCCGAGGTCTTCCAGTTCGGTCGTGGCGCTGATCACCGGGTCCAGCGCCACCCCGGGCAGGAACAGTGGATTGTCGTTGCGGCTGTTGATCGCCTCGACGACCTCCGGCTCGCGGGCCTGCAGGGTGACGGCGAGGCCGGCGCGCGCACAGACCTGGGCGAGCGCGGTGCCCCAGGCCCCGCCGCCGATAACGCCCGCGTATTTCAGTTCGCTCATGCCTTGGCGCCCTTGCGGCCCGGAACGTGGGTGGGATTGCTCCTCGCGGCCGCCTGGTCCAGCGGCCAGCGCGGCCGGGCGGCCGCGTCGAGGGGGTCGGAGAGGCCGAGGGCCAGCCGTTCGGCGGCGGCCAGGGCGATCATCGCGGCGTTGTCTGTGCAGTACTTCAGCGGCGGCGCATGGAACGAGAAGCCGTACCTGCCGCAGAGCGCCTCCAGCCGGTCCCGCACCGCCTGGTTGGCCGCAACGCCGCCCGCCACGACGAAGCGCAGGTCGCGGCCCTCGCGCCGTTCGCGGTACTCGGCCATGGCCATCTCCGTCCGCTCGGCCAGCTGGCGGGCGATGGCGAACTGCACCGAAGCGGCCAGGTCGCGGCGGTCGGCGTCCGCGGTCAGGCCGTCGGCCGCCCGCGCCGCGGCGGTCTTCAAGCCGGAGAAGGAGAAGTCGAAGTCCTTGCGGCCGAGCAGGGCGCGCGGCAGCGGGAAGCGTTCCGGATCGCCGCCGACGGCCAGCTTCTCCAGCTCAGGCCCGCCGGGATAGGGCAGGCCCATGGTCTTGGCGATCTTGTCGAAGGCCTCGCCGGCCGCGTCGTCGATGGTCGAGCCCAGGCGGCGGCAGGCGCCGACGCCGGCGACCTCGAGCAGCTGGCAGTGCCCGCCGCTGACCAGCAGCAGCAGGAAGGGGTAGGCGATGTCCGCGCCCAGCCGGGCCGAGACCGCATGACCCTCCAGGTGGTTCACCGCGACCAGCGGCAGGCCGCGGGCCAGGGCCACCGCCTTGCCGAAGCTCAGGCCCACCATCACGCCGCCGACGAGGCCCGGCCCCGCCGTGGCGCCGACGCCGCTCAGGTCGCCCCAGCCGACGCCGGCGTCGGCCATCGCCCGCGCCACGATCCCGTCGATCGACTCGACGTGGGCCCGCGCGGCGATCTCCGGCACCACGCCGCCGTAGGGCGCGTGCTCGGCGATCTGGCTGTTGATGACGCTCGACAACACGTCGACGCGGCCGTTCGCCTCGCGCCGCACGACGGCGGCGGCGGTTTCGTCGCAGCTGGTTTCGATGCCGAGTAGAGTGAGGGCGGTCATGCAGGTTGCGGCTTGGGGACCCCTCCTGTAGCAGCGGGGACCGGTTTCTCACCCGAGGTAACGTCCCCGTCGTGCCCCCGCAACAACCCATCCGGATCGGAACCCGCGGTTCGAAGCTCGCCCTGACCCAGAGCGGCATGATGCGCGACCGCATCGCCGCCGCCCTCGGCTGTCCGCAAGGCGCTTCGGCCGAGGAGGTCGCGACCTATGCGGTGCTGGTCACCATCACCACAACCGGCGACCGCATCCAGGACCGTCGGCTGCTCGAAATCGGCGGCAAGGCGCTGTTCACCAAGGAGATCGAGGAAGCCCTGCTCGACGGCCGTGTCGACGCCGCCGTCCATTCGATGAAGGACGTGCCGGCCGAGCAGCCGCCGGGCCTGGCCATCGCCGCCATCCCAGAGCGCGAGGACCCGCGTGACGCCTTCGTCTCCCTGACGTACGGCGCGATGGCCGAGCTGCCGCACGGCGCCCGTCTGGGCACCGCTTCGCTGCGCCGCCAGGCCCAGGCGCTGCACGTCCGGCCGGACCTGGAGATCGTCATGCTGCGCGGCAACGTCGACACCCGGCTGGCCAAGCTGGAGGCCGGCGAGGCCGACGCCATCCTGTTGGCCGCCTCGGGCCTGAACCGGCTCGGTCTCGGCGGCGTCGTGAAGAGCTTCCTCGACCCGGTCGCGTTCCCGCCCGCCCCGGGACAGGGCGCCCTGGCCATCCAGACCCGCCTTGAAGACCGGGATGCGGCCTGGGCCGTCGCCTTGCGCTGCGAGGCGACGACATTGGCGGTCACGGCGGAACGCGGGGCCATGACCGCGCTGGAGGCGTCCTGCCGCACGCCGATCGGAGCGCACGGGAGATTTGTCGACGGACGGCTGCGTCTGCTCGTGGAGGCGTTGAGTCCCGACGGCGCGAAGCGCTTCCGCCAGGACGGCGACGCCGAACTCGCCGACGATCCGCATACGCAGGCCTTCGACCTCGGCCTCGCCCTGGGCAAGGACGTCCAGTCCGCCGGCGGCGACGCCATCGTCCTCGAGGATTGATCCGGCCTGGGGCCGGGAGCAGGGTGCGCGGATGTCGGGCGGGGCGCTGAACGTCTGGATCACACGGGCCGAGCCCGGCGCCGCGGCGACGGCCGAACGCGTCGTCGCGCTGGGCCATGCGCCGGTGATCGCGCCGCTGCTTCGCATCGAGTCGACGGCCGGGGCCGAGATCGACCTGCGCGGCGTCGCGGCCCTGGCCTTCACCAGCGCCAATGGCGTGCGCGCCTTCGCGGAGAAGGAACCCTCGCGGACGCTGAAGGTGTTCGCGGTCGGCGCCGGCACCGCCGCGGCGGCCAAGGCGGCGGGGTTTCGCGAGGTGCTGTCGGCCGACGGCGACGTCCATGCCCTGGCTCAGAGAATCGCCGCCCGCAAGGCCGAGCTGAAGGGGGCCGTGCTGCATCCAGGGGCCGCCGAACCGGCGGGCGACCTGGTCGGAGACCTTGTGGCCGCTGGGGTCGAGGCCCGCGGCGTGGCGCTCTACGATACGGTCGCCGTCGCGCCGGACGAGACCTTTCTCGCCGGACTGGCGGAACTGGACGTGGTTCTCGTGCATTCGCCCAAGGCGGCCAAGGCGCTGGCGGGCGTACTGCGCAAGCGGGACGCGGCCCATCTTCGTGTATTGTGCCTGTCGCCGGCGGTCGCCAGGCCGCTGGCGCGCGCGAAAGTGCGTGAAGTCGGCCGCGCCCCGTTTCCGATCGAGGCGGCGTTGCTTAATCTGATCGGCAGAGGACGGAGCGGAATCGCCCCGCCGTCAGCCAAGGGGGCTACGAAACGCAGGCCATGACCACCGCGCCCGATCCCGCCGAGATCACCCCGCCCACCGACCCCGCCCGCTATGGGCGTCGCCGGAGCTTCGGAGTGGCGTTCTGGGCGGTGACGGCGCTTGTCGTGGTGGTGTTCGCTGTCGGCGTCGCCGGCGCCAAGCTGTGGCCGAGGATCACCGGCCAGTCGCCGGCGGCCCCGGCGACCGGCGCGCCGACCGCCCTGCCCTTCGCCGACGCCGAGGCGCCCCGTCCCGCCGAGTCGCCCGCACCGCCCGCCGGCGCCGCCGAGCCTTCGGCCGAGATCGCCGCCCTGCAGGCGCGCGTGGCCGCGCTCGAGGCCGGTCAGGCGCGCACCGTCAACGCCGCCGCCGCCGCCCTGGCCGCCGCCGCCCTGGCCGAAGCGACCCAAGGCTCAGGTCCGTTCGAGACGGAGTTGGCGGCGGTCGAGCGTCTGATGCCGCTGTCGGCGGAGGTTCGCGGCCTCAAGCCCTTCGCCGAGACCGGCGCCGCGAGCCGGGCCGCCCTGGCCGCCGAGTTCGACAGCGCCGCCGCCCGGGCCTCGACGGCCGCCCGCGATCCGGGCGAGCGCGCCGGCTTCGTCGCCCGACTGCAGCACGCCCTCTCTTCGATCGTGACCATCCGCCAGGTCGGCTCGACGGTGGGCGCGGCCCCCGACGCCGTCCTGGCCCGCGCCAACGCCGCCGTGGCCGAGGGCGACGTGGCCGGCGCCCTGCGCATCCTGCGCGATCTGCCGCCCGGCGCGTCCACGGCGATGGGGCCGTGGCAGATCCGCGCGCAGCAGCGGGTCGCCGTCGACCGACTGGTGGCGGGCATCCGCGCCCAGGCCATCTCCGACCTGATGGCGGTCTCGCGGGAGCAGCCATGATCCGCACCGCGATCGTCCTGTTCATCGTCGCCTCCTTCGCGGTGGCGGCCCTGGCGCTGGGGGGCGACGCCGGCTCGGCCCGGCTGCTGTGGTTCGGCTGGCAGGTGGACATGACGGCCGCCGCCGCCGCCCTGCTGGTGCTCGTCGTCTCCCTGCTGGCGACCATCTTCTGGAGCGTGCTGAAGTGGATCCTCGAGGCGCCGCAACGCGCCGCGAGGGCCCGCGCCGAGTCTCGCCGGAGGCAGGGGCAGGAGGCCCTGGCCCGCGGCTTCCTCGCCGCCGCCGCCGGCGACGGGTCCGAGGCCCGCCGCCTGGCCCAGAAGGCGGCCGAGTTGGCCGACGACGCGCCGGCCCTGGCGCGCGCGCTCGCCGCGCAGGCCGCCGAGGCCGCCGGCGACCTGCCCGCCGCCAAGGCCGCCTACTCCGCCATGCTCGGCTTTCCCGACATGCGGCTGGCCGGTCTGAAAGGGCTGATGCACGCGGCCCAGGCCGAGGGCGACAAGGCGGCCGCCATCCGCCATGCCCAGAGCGCCTACGGGCTCGCCAAGACGGCCCGCTGGGCCTGGCGCGCCTTGCTCGAGGCCCGGCTGGAGGCCGGCGACTGGGCCGCGGCGCTGGACCTCGTCTCCGGGGCGCAGGAGCGCAAGATCGTCTCGCCGATCGTCGCCGACCGCACCCGCGCCGCCCTGCTCGCCGCCTCGGCCGCCAGCTTCGAGACCGATCCGCAGGAGAAGCTGCGCGCCCAGGCCGTCGACTTCGCGCTGCAGTCGGCCAAGCTGAAACCCGACTTCGCGCCCGGCGTGGTCATGGCCGCCCGGCTGCTGGCCGCCGACGGCAAGATCGGCCGCGCCGCTTCTCTGCTGGAGGGCGCCTGGAAGGCGCGGCCGCACCCGGCCCTGTGGCTGGCCTACCGCGACCTGCGCACCGACGAGACGCCGCGCGAGCGGGCCAAGCGTCTGTCCGGCCTCGCGGCTCTCAACGCCGCCGACCGCGAGAGCCGCATCCTGTTGGTCGAGCAGGCGCTGATCGCGGGCGAGGTCTCCGCCGCCCGCGAGGCCGCACGCGCGCTGGAGAGCGAGCCCCTGACCCAGCGCCTGGCCGGACTGCAGGCCCGCGCCGCCAACGCCGCCCATGTCGCCGACGAGGCGCGCGCCTGGATGGCCCGGGGCGCCGCCGCGCCGCAGGAACCGGACTGGTCCGACCTCGATCCGGAGGGCCGCGCCTTCAATTACCGCCCAGACGACTGGACGCGGCTGGTCGCCACCTACGGCGAGACGGGCGAGCTGATCCATCCGCGCCTGGAGCGCCGCGAGCGCGGCCTGAGCGATTTGCCGGAGCTGCCGGCGGCCTATGTCGAGTCGACGCCGTTCGTCAGCGCCGCCGCGGGCGACGCGCCGGTGATGCCGATCCCGGACGACCCCGGCGTGCCCGACCACGGCCCCCCGCGCACAGATCCGCCGCCCCGACCGCCGACACCGCGACGCAGGCGCTTGGCAAGTGCGAGCCGCCCCGCTAAATAGGCGCCCTTCCGGGGACGCCTTCCCAAAGAGGGCCGCTTTAGCTCAGCCGGTAGAGCGGCGCATTCGTAATGCGTAGGTCAGGTGTTCGAGTCACCTAAGCGGCACCACTTCTTCTCACTTCCGACGAATCGGGCGCCGGTCAGGCTGTGGCCTTTTCCGGCACGGGCGGCTCGTAGGCGGGCGCCATGGCGATGACCTCGTCGGGGATGCTCAGCATCCGCGCGTAGGCCGCCTCGGGGTAGGTCATGTGGGGCTTGGCGGGGTCGTAGGGCGGCTGGGCCACCGGGCTCGGGCCGTCGTACGCTTGCGGAGCGCGGTAGCGGGCGGCCTCCTCGGCGTCGATGCCGGCTTTGGCCAGGACGGCGGGGTCGATCCAGCGGTCCGGCTCGACGGCGCAGAGCGACGTCGAGATCTCCAGCGCCATGTTGTCCGGTCCGGCGAAGTAGATCGACTTGCAGAAGCCGTGATGGATCGGCCCCATGACGTTGACCCCGTGGCTGCGGATGCGGTCACGCATGGCCAGCAGGGCCGCCTCGTCCGGCACGCCGAAGGCCAGATGCTGCATCGTGCCCCGGGCGCTGGGCATCTCGCCGCGGCCGGCGTGGGTAACGCCGAGCGTGACCGGAATGTCGTCGACGCCCGGCAGCTGCACGATCGAGAAATAGGCCCCGTCGCTCATCTTCAGGAAGGCGTGCAGGCCGCCCTCGACCCCGTGCATGTCGAACAGGGCCACGAGCGGGAAGCCCACGACCTCACTGAAGAAGGCGATGTGTTTCTTGATGTCGCCGGCCATCATGGCGATGTGATGCACGCCGGTGGGATGCTGGCTCATGGATTGGTCTCCCGGTTGTCGCGATTGCGGCCCGTCGCCAGCCCCGCGGTGAGGGTCTCGACGATCAGGTCCTCCCAGTCCGCCCGGGCGTCTTCCTGGTCCGGGTCGTAGTTGAAGTTGGCCCGCATCAGCGGCGCCATGTTCACCGCGCCGGCGGCCCCGGTCTGCAGCAGGATCAGGATCTGCTCCGGGGGGAAGGGCTTGAGATCGCCGTCGGCGATGGCCGTGCGCACCAGCGTCAGCAGGTTGCGATTGCGGCGGCCGATCAGGTTCTCGACCAGCCAGTCGAGACGCTCGCCGCCCGCCATCCCTTCCAGGGCGACGATGCGGCCCAGCGCCGGCCAGCGCCAGGACAGTCGGACGAAATGGCGCATGGCGATCTGCAGCGCCGCGAAGGCCGAGACGTCGCGGGCGGAGGAGATCAGACGCTCCTCCTCGGCGATGGCCGCCGCCAGCATGCCGATCGCGCCGCGCCAGAGCGCGTCCTTGTCGGCGAAATGGTAGTGCAGCGCCGGCTGCGACACCTCCGCCTCGCGGGCGATGTCGGCCATGGTCACCCGCTCGAAGCCGAGTCGGGCGAACAGGTCGAGCGCCGCCTCGCGGATGCGGTCGCAGGTCCGCTCCCCCTTGCTGCGGCGATGCGCGTCCGGCGCGCTGGCGAGGTTTGACAGGCTCATCAGTGTTTCTGATTATGTAGTCAGAAACGAGCCGCGACAAGTCGCGGCCGGGGAGGCGTGGGATGAGCGTGGTTCGAGAGGCCTATGGCTTCGTGCATGCGGACACGGGGCGACTGAAGGAAGTCTACGGCGGGCCGACCGGTCAGGTGTTCGTCGAATGCATGCGGATTCGCCCCGAGACCGGGACGTCGGACACCGTGATCCTGTTCAGCCATCCGATCGGCGGCGGCTCGTTCCTGCCGATGGTCACCGCCCTGGCCAGGGCAGGGGCGCACGTCATCTACTGCAACCCGCGCTACCGCGGGAACGACACCGCCCTGATCATGGAGAAGTGCGTCCTCGACCTGGGGGCCTGCATCCGCGACCTCAAGGAGCGGTTCGGCTACGAGAAGGTGCTGCTGGGCGGCTGGTCCGGCGGCGGATCGCTGTCGCTGTTCTACCAGGACCAGGCGGAGCATCCGACCATCACCCACACGCCGGCGGGCGACGAGGTCGACCTGGTCGGCGCGGGACTGATCCCGGCCGACGGCATCCTGCTCCTGGCGGCGCACATCAGTCGCTCGGTGACCATGACCGAGTGGATCGACCCCTCGATCCTCGACGAGAGCCGGCCGTTCGAACGGGACCGCGCGCTGAACATCTACGGGCCAGACTGCCCGCACCAGCCCCCCTACGACGCGGCCTTCGTCACCCGGTTCCGTGAAGCCCAGGTCGCGCGCAACCGTCGGATCACCGCCTGGGCCAAGGCCCAGCTGGCCGACCTCAAGGCCGCGGGCGATCCCGACGCCGAGCGTTGCTTCGTCGTCCAGGGCACCATGTGCGACGTTCGCTGGACCGACCCGACCCAGGATCCTTCCGATCGGCCGCCATACACCTGCTATCTGGGCGACCCCAAGATCGCCAATGACGGGCCGGTGGGTCTGGGCCGGTTCACCACCCTGCGCTCCTGGCTTTCGCAGTGGAGCTTTGACGAGAGCCGCGCCAATGGGGTGATCAACGCGGGCCGGATCTCCTGCCCGGTGCTGGTGATCAACAATACCGCCGACCTGGCCTGCACCCCCAGCCACGCCCAGCGCCTGTTCGACGCCGTCGCGTCCGCCGACAAGTCGATCGTCCAGATCAAGGACGCCGACCACTACTACGTCTCGCGCAAGGATCTCCTGCCGACGGCGGTGGCCCAGGTGACGTCCTGGATGGGCGAGCGGGGGTTCTGAGCGCCTGACGCCACGGCGCCATTTTCTGTGTCCCTCCGGCGGCCTAAGGTCGCTTGGCGGAACGAGGGAGCGCGGCGTCATGAACTTCGAACTCAGCGAAGAGCACCGGATGATCAAGGATCTGGTGCGCAAGTTCGTCGCCGACGAGCTGATCCCGCTGGAGCCGGTGGTGCTGAAGCGCGAGGCCGAGGGCGGACCGGCGGCGCTGACGGCGGAGGAGCAGGCCAGGGTCGACCGAGTCTCGCGCGAGCTGGGTCTCTGGGGCCTGGATGCGCCCGAGGACGTCGGCGGCGTCGACCTGCCGGCCGTGGCGCTGGTCGGCGTCAACGAGGAGCTGGGCTACAGCTGCACGCCCTACACCCTGCCGCCCGACAGCCCGAACCTGCGCATGCTGATGGCCACGGTCGACGAGCGGCAGCGGGCCGCCTACCTGGCGCCCTATGTCGCCGGCGAGACCATCTCGGCGATCGGCATCTCCGAGCCAGGCGCGGGGTCGGACCCCGCCGGCATGATCACCCGCGCCGACCGTGTACCTGGCGAGGATGGGGACGACTGGGTCATCAACGGCCGCAAGATCTGGATCACCCGCGGGGCCGAGGCCGACTTCACCATCGTCATGGCCGTGACCGACCGCGAAAAGGGCGCGCGGGGCGGCATCAGCGCCTTCCTGGTCGACAAGGGCACGCCCGGCTTCAACATCCAGCGCCGCATCCCGATGCTCGGCGGCCAGTACAGCTACGAGATCGCGCTGGAGGATTGCCGCGTGCCGGGCTGGAAGCTGCTCGGCGCCGAGGGCAATGGCTTTGGGCCGATGCAGGTGCGGCTCAGCACCCGGCGGATCGAGATGGCCAGCTGGTCGATCGGCATGGCCCGGCGGGCGCTGGACATGCTGATCGAGTACGCGCCGCAGCGCAGCACCTTCGGCGCGCCGCTGTCGGAACGGCAGCAGATCCAGTGGTGGGTTTCCGACGCCGCCACCCGCATCCACGCCGCCCGGCTGATGACCTACGACTGCGCCTGGAAGCTCGACCAGGGCCGCGACGTGCGCAATGAGATCTCGATGATCAAGGCCTACGGCACCGAGATGGCCTACGAGGTGGTCGACAACGTCATGCAGGCCTTCGGGGCCATGGGCATGACCCGCGAGCTGCCGCTGCACCTGATGCAGTCCAAGCTGCGGACGATGCGGATCTATGACGGCCCCACCGAGATCCACAAATGGGTCGTGGCCCGCAACCTGCTGGGATTGAAACGATGAAGACGCGTTATGGCGAGGTGAAGGTCTCGGTCGAGGGGCATGTCGCCGTGCTTGAGATCGACCGGCCGCCGAACAATCACGTCACCGTCCAGCTGATCCGCGACCTCGCCGACGCGCTGGACGACGTCGACGCCGACCCCGCGCTGCGCGTGAGCCTTCTGTGCACAGCCGGCCGCGTGTTCTGCGGCGGGGCCGACCTGGTGACCCCGGGCGAGGCCGGGGGCGTCGACTCGACCAAGGACCTCTACGCGCAGGCGGCGCGGTTGTTCGCCACGACGAAGCCGATCGTGGCCGCCATCCAGGGGGCGGCCGTCGGCGCGGGCCTGGGCCTGGCGCTGGTCGCGGACGTCCGCGTGGCGGCGCCCGAGGCCCGTTTCAGCGCCAACTTCGTCAAGCTCGGCTTCCATCCGGGCTTCGGCACGACCGCCGCCCTGCCCCGCCTGATCGGCGAGCAGCGGGCGGCGCTGATGTTCCTGACCGGCCGCCGGATCAAGGCCGACGAGGCGCTGGCCTGGGGTCTGGTCGACGACGTGACCGACCTCTCCGGCCTGCGCGCCGACGCCATGGCCTGGGCCGAGGAGATCGCCGAGAACGCGCCGCTGGCCGTGCAGGCGACGCGGGCCACCCTGCGCGCCGGGCTGGCCGAGGCGATCCGCGCGGCCACCGACCGCGAGGCCGCCGAGCAGAAGATCCTGCGCACGACCAACGACTTCGCCGAGGGCGTCCGCGCCGTGGCCGAGCGCCGGCCGGGGCAGTTCACGGGGTCGTAGAACGCCCCGAGGCTGGACCGTCGCAGGGCTTGGCCCCGTCCCGAAGGCAGCACGAGCGCACCCGTCGTCGGTGCGGCTTCGACAGGGACAGACACCCCAAGTGTCTGTCCCTGAACGGCTTCGCCGCCTGTGATAGGGGGACAGAGTCAAATCTGCGCACCCCTTGGTCGTCATACCGCATCCTCATGGCGTCACACCGCACGGGGAGGGCGCATGGCCAGCGACCTTGCGGCGGGGTGATGGAGATCGAGCGGGGACAGGGATGAGGGGGTTACTCATCCGGTCCGGGACGGGGCTCGCTGCCTCGCCCGCCCGCCGGAGGCGCTCCGGCTAAGCCCGAATACGGCTGCCGAGCGGAAGCTTCCGGATAACGATCTTCGCGGAGCGCACTGGCTCACGCCACCGTTCACACGCTCACACACAGACTTCCGGGGTGAACCCGGGGCGCTCCGCACCACCTCCCCGCCTTCAGGGCGAACCCCGTGAAGCGGCTTCCGCATGGGGACAGCTACAGCTACCGCCTATCGACGGAAGCAGTTCCCATTGCCCTCGCCCGCCCGATGGCGCATCCCGTCCGCATGACCAGGACCGCCCCCACCGTCGCCGTGATCGGCGCCGGCCCCGCCGGACTGATGGCGGCCGAGACGCTGGCGGCCGCCGGCCTCGCCGTGACCGTCCACGAGAAGATGCCGACGGTCGGCCGCAAGTTCCTGATGGCCGGGCGAGGCGGGCTGAACCTGACCCACAGCGAGGCCCTGGACGCGTTCAAGGCCCGGTACGGCGAGGCGGCGGCCAGGATCGCGCCGCTGATCGAAGCCTTCCCGCCGTCGGCGCTGGTCGCCTGGGCCGAGGGCCTGGGTCAGGAGACCTTCACCGGCTCCAGCGGCCGGGTGTTTCCAAAGGCGATGAAGGCCTCGCCGCTTCTTCGCGCCTGGCTGTCGCGCCTGGAGGCGCTGGGCGTGACCGTGAGGACGCGGAGCGAATGGCTGGGTTGGACCGACGACGGCGGGCTGCGTTTCAGGGCGCCGGACGGCGAGGCGGTCGAGCGGCCCGACGCCGTCGTGCTGGCCCTGGGCGGCGCCAGCTGGGCGCGGCTGGGCTCGGACGGCGGCTGGGCGGCGCGGCTGGCCCGCCGCGGGGTGGCGCTGGCGCCGTTCAGGCCGTCGAACTGCGGGTTCAATGTCGCCTGGACCAGCCTGTTTCGTGATCGCTTCGCCGGTCTGCCGCTGAAGGCCGCCGGCTTCAGCCACGGCGAGTCGAGCGTGCGCGGCGACGCCATGATCACGGCCTACGGGATCGAGGGGGGCGCGGTCTACGCCCTGTCCGCGGGGCTGCGCGACGCCATCGCCGCCGATGGCTCGACCAGCCTGACCCTCGACCTGCGACCCACCCTGACTCGCCAACAGCTGACTGGCCGCCTGCACCGCGGCGAGAAGGGCCAGTCGGCGGCCACCCGGCTGCGCAAACTGGCGAACCTGTCGCCCCTGGAGATCAACCTCGTGCGGGAGGGTTGCGGTCTCGACCTGCCGCTGGATCCGGGCGCGTTGGCCTCGCGGATCAAGGCGGTTCCGCTGACCCTGACCGGGACGGCGCCGATCGACCGCGCCATCTCCACGGCCGGGGGCGTGAGTTTCGCGGAGGTCGGCGACGACCTTCAGCTCAAGGCGCTGCCGGGCGTCTTCGTCGCCGGCGAGATGCTGGACTGGGAGGCGCCGACCGGCGGCTACCTGCTGCAGGCCTCATTCGCGAGCGGGGTCGCGGCGGCGAAGGGGGTCCTTTCTTCCCTCCCCTGATGGGAGGCAAGGATCAGTGCGAACCGGCGAAGACCACGCCGACCATGACGGCCGCATACTGCACGGCGGCGCCGGCGACCACGTGGCCATGCCAGACGGCGCGGCGGAAGTGGAACGTCTTCATCAGGTAGAAGATCACGCCGGTCGAGTAGATCAGGCCGCCGATGCCGAGCAACAGCAGGGCGACCCAGCTCATGCCGTCGATCATCGGCTTGATGGCCACCAGCACGATCCAGCCCAGCGCCACGTACAGCGCCACCCAGAAGCCGCGGCCCAGGCCCGGCAGGAAGAGCTTTCCGGCGATGCCGAGCGTCGCCAGCGTCCAGACCCCGGCGGTCATGCCCAGCGACCAGGCGCCGGTCAGGTTCTGGGTCGTGAACGGGGTGTAGGAGCCGGCGATCATCAGGAAGATGCCGGCATGGTCAAACCGGCGCAGCACCGGCCGCCAATGCCGCTTGCCGAAGTTGTAGGCCAGCGAACACCCCAGCATGGTCATCATGCCGACCGCGTAGATCGCGATCGCCGCCGTCTGGCCGAGCGTGCCGAAGCCGACCGACAGGCCGAGCAGGATGCCGCCGCCGAACAGGGCGAAGGCGAGGCCGATGATGTGCACGACCAGGTCCGCGCATTTCGCGCCGGAGGTCGGATAGTGGGTGGCGGGCTTGTCGGTCAGGTCCATCGCTCTACAGCCTAGCGCCGGATTGTGTCGGCCGAAAGCGCAGCGAAGCCGCCAGACCGTCTTCTCTGAACTCGCTCTCAAGGTCTCCGCCATGCGCCCTGAGCAGCCGGGTGATCAGCCGGACGCCAAAGCCGGTCCTGTCCGGCGGCGCGATGACCACGCCGGACTCGCGCCAGTTCACCTCCACCAGGCCCGAGTCGGCCAGCCTCCAGGTCACCTCCAGCGCCCCGTCGACGGAATAGGCGCCGTACTTGGCGGCGTTGGTGGCCATCTCGTGGACGACCAGGGCCAGGTCGACCGCCACCGCCGCGTCCAGCCGGACCGGCTCGCCCTCCATCGTCAGGCGTCGTCCGCCCGAGCCGGCGTAAGGGGACAGCTCCGCCTGCAGCACCTGCCGCAGGTCGGCCTGCTCGGCGGCCCCGCCCGTCAACAGGTCGTGGGTGCGCGCGAGCGCGGTGATCCTGGCCTCGAAGGCCTGGCGATAGGCCTCGATCGAGGCCGACGCCCGCGCTGTCTGCGACGAGATCGACAGCACCGTGGCCAGGGTGTTCTTCACGCGGTGGGTCATCTCGGCCAGCAACAGCCGCTGCCGCGCCTCGCTCTCCTCCAGCGCCGCCTGGGCCAGTCGCTGGTCGGTGACGTCGGTGTTGACCCCGACCATGCCGACGAAGACGCCGTTCTCGAACCGGGGCGTCGCGACGGTCTCGAGGACGCGGACCGCGCCGTCGGCGCGCCGATAGCGCCCTTCGCAGCGGAAGCCCGTCCGGGTCGCCATCGCCTGCGAGAACGGACCGAACACCGCCTCGCCATCCTCGGGCAGAAGGGTCGAGGCCCAGCTGAAGGCGGCGACGTCCTCGACGCCCCAGAAGTCACGCAGGGCGCGATTGAGATAGACGCAGCGGCCCTCCGCGTCCCCGCGCCAAAGCATGGCAGGCGCGTCCTCGGCGACCGAAGCGAAACTCTCGAGAGGCATGTCCGCCCCCAACCCTGACCCGGCGACGAAAAGGCGGCTCAAATCGGGCCGTCGTCAAGCGGGCGGCCGACATAGCGGCGAAGTTCAGAGCCGGAAGGCGGCGAGATGGTCGTAGTGAGGCCGGGCGGCGTCGGCGATGGCGGCCAGCGCGTCGGACAGGACCGGCGCGGCCGACTCGTCCGGCGGCGCGCCAAAGCCGGTCGAGCGCTCGACCGCGTCGTACCAGGCGGGCGCCCAGACGCCGTCGCTGTCCCGCCGTCCCGCCGGCCAGGCCAGCATCGCCGCGTCGAACGGCACGCCCAGCGCCGCGCACAGCCGGCCCAGCGTCCCGGCCGGATCGGCCAGCACGTCGCGGCCCTCGACCACCGGCGGCGGCGCGCCGAGGCGGTCGGCCTCGCGATCGAACAGCTCGCGCTGTCGCACGATCCCGATGTCAGCCAGGGTCACCTCGCCGCGCTTGACCACATAGGAGGCCAGGACCCGCGCCGGATCCCGGATCAGGAAGGCGTTCCGGCAGCCGTCCGCCCAGTCCAGCCCGAACCCGCCCACCATGTGGTGGGTCATGTGCTTCTGGTACCAGACCGCCGCCCCGCCGGGCGCGGGCCCGGTCAGTTCGGCGGCCACCGCGCGCCAGTCCGTCGGCTGGGCGGCCAGCACCTCATCCCGCATGGGATGGTCCAGCCCGGTCGCGGCCAGATAGGCGGCGTAGAAGGGCTCGTCGCTGACCGCGCAGTCGGCCCGGTTCTCGAACGACCGCATCATCGCCGTCGAGATGTTGCGCGGTCCGGACCACATGCAGATGCGGAGGGTGTCGCTCACAGCCCGGCGTCCCGGTCCTTCAGCTGTTCGTACAGCGCCCGCAGCTGGGCGGTGCGCGGGCCGGGCAGGGCCTGGGGCAGGGCGCGGCCGTCGATCTCGCGCACGGGCGTCAGGCCGCCGAAGGTGCCGGTGACGAAGGCCTCGTCGGCGGCGCGCGCGTCCTCGAGCGGGAAGCGGTCGAGGCGCAGCGGAATCTTCGCCTCGCCGCACAGGGCGATGACGTTGGCGCGGGTGACGCCGTTGAAGCAGAACTCGCCGGTCGAGGTGCGGACTTCGCCGTCCTTCACCCAGAAGAAGTTGGTCGCGTTGCAGCTCGACACGAAGCCGTCCGGATCGAGCATCAGCGCCTCGTCGGCGCCCGCGCGGATCGCCTCGTTCAGCGCGATGATCAGGTTCAGCCGGCTGTGGCTGTTGAGGCGCATGTCGAACATGTGCGCCGGGGTGCAGCGCACGCCCACGGTGGCCAGCGTCAGGCCCTGGGTGACGACCGACGGGCTGGGGACCTTCCATTCGGCCAGGATGACGACGGTCGGGACGCCGAGCGCGTTGCGCGGATCCTGGTTGGCGCCGGTCTTTTCGCCGCGCGTCACCATCAGCCGCAGGTGGACGCCGTCCTCCATGCGGTTGGCTCGGATCAGCTCGGCGAGGGCGTCGGCCATCTGGGCGCGCGACATGCCGATGTCGAGCGCGATGGCGTCGGCGCCCTGGTAGAGCCGGTCGAGGTGGGTCTCCAGGAACAACAGCCTCCCCCTGTGCAGCCGCAGCCCCTCCCAGACGCCGTCGCCGACCACGAAGCCGGCGTCAAAGACCGAGATCTTGGCCGCGTCGCGGGTGACCAGCCTGCCGTTCAGCCAGATCAGCGCATTGGCGTTGCGGGGATCGGCGGCGAAGTCCTGGCTGCCGGCCATGGTTCAGGCTCCCGGAGTGGTGTCGGGTCGGGGGCCGAAGGCGGCGGTGAGGGCGGCTTCGTCCACCCCCTCGACCTCGACCTGCTTGAGGCGGGCGGTGTCGCCCGAGGCGATGCGGACGGCCGATTTGGCCACGCGCAGCGTCTTGGCCAGCAGCGCCGTCAGCGCCGCGTTGGCCTCGCCCTCGACGGGCGGGGCGGCGACGCGCGCCTTCAGGAAGGGCCGGCCGTCCGCGCCGATCGCCCAGCCCTCGACCGCGTCGCGGCCGCCGCGCGGGGTGAGGCGGACGGCCAGGCGCATGGTCAGTAGTCGACACCGAGCGACACCGCGATTCCGCGAAGGATGAACCTTTGCACGCCCGTGATCAGCAAGATCAGGATGATCGGCGTGATATCGACCCCGCCTAGCGACGGCACGACCTTGCGGATGGGGGCGAGCAGCGGCCGGGTCACCGCATCGAGGAAATGCGAGAACTGATAAACGAACCGATTGCGCAGGTTGATGATGTCGAATGCCACCAGCCAGGACAGGATGGCGTTGAGGATCAGCGCCAGCACGACGAGGTTCAGCAATTGGTGGGCGAGCCAGAAGACGAGGCCGAGGATCGAGTACATGAAGCCGGGTTCCGGTCGGATGATGTCCCGGTTCTAGCGGCGAGGCGGGGCGCCAGCAAGGCGCGCGCCGGATGGTCGCGCTTCCATGGCGGACGGCTGCTTGACAGCCTTTGCCCCCAGCCGTATTTGCCGCGCTCTTCTCTCGCCTGAGAGGGGGCCGTAGCTCAGTTGGTAGAGCGCCTCGTTCGCAATGAGGAGGTCAGGGGTTCGACTCCCCTCGGCTCCACCAGGCCAGGGCCTGGGGGCGGTTCGTCCCCGAATTGGGTGCAATCCGCCCGCCAGATTCCGACTTTCTAAAGCGTCGTGGCCTAGGAAGACCAGGTTCTGTCAGGAACCGCCTATGCCACGTCTGCGCGCCGCGCTGAAACTCGACAATTCACCGATCTCGCCGCAGGCCTTCATGGTCATGGTGCGGCAGCACGAAGCCTTTCTGGCCGGCCGCGTCGGCGGCCAGAGGGCGAACGGCCGTTTCGTCACGGCGCGAAATATCGTCTGCCGGCGCCGGAACCTGTCCGACGCCGAGTTCACCGGCGCGGATCTGGAGGGCGCTGACCTCAGCGGCTGCGATCTGCGACGCGCCAGCTTCTACAGCGCCAGCCTGATGACCGCCGATCTGACGGAGGTGGATCTGCGGCGCGGCGACCTTCGTGGCTCAAGGCTCGGCGGCGCACGCCTGACCGGCTCCCGGCTTGACGAAGCCGATCTCCGCTCGGCGGTGCTGTGCAAGCATGACGAGATCGCCGGACTGCGCTGGATGGGCGCGGCCGACGGCTTCCGCGGCCTGAAGATGAACGGCGCGGACCTGTCGGGCGCCGTCGCCTTTGCCGTCGACTTTTCGAACTGCACGCTGAAGGGCGCCTCCCTGCGCGGAGCGAACCTGAAGAACGCCAACTTCAGCAACGCCAACATGAGCGGCGTCGATCTGCACGGAGCCAACTTGGAAGGCGTCCGGCTGAACGGCGCGATCCTGACCGGCGTGCCGGTGGCGCGACTGCGTCTGCCGGCGTCCGCCCTCGACGGTTGCCTCGTCGACCCGACGCCCGAGGCCTGGACCGAAGCCGAGGCCGTCCAGGCCGAGGTCGATCGCGCCGAGATCTGGATCGGCACCATGTCCGTGACCGGCGGAGGCCTCGCGGAGCTGGCCGGAAAGGACCTGCGCCCAGCCCGAGGAGCCTTCCGCGATCGGACCCTGCCGGGCATGAACGCCACCGGCGCGATCGGCGTCGAGATCGACTTCTGCGGCTCTCGACTCCAGGCGGCGCGCTTCGACGGGGCCGACCTGCGGGGCGCTGATTTCTCGCAGGCGGATCTTCGCGGCGCGAGCTTCGTCGGCGCCAACCTGGCGCATGCTCAGTTCGAAGGCGCGGTGCTGGACGACCTGAGGCTGGATAGCGGCGCACGCCGACCGACGGACTTCAGCGGGGCGATTCTCGACGGGACGGGAATCGCGCCTGCCCGCGCCGCGGTCATCCTCTGATGAGGCGGCCAGACTCGCTGGCCGACGGACCGACGGACGGCCCTGGCGATCTCCCCGACCGCCAACAGGCTAATCAAGCGGTCGTCGAGGCCGAATGACCATCCCCCGATCTCGACGACGATGACCTCAAGGTCGTCGGGCGACGCCGGGCGTGCGCCGCACGTCGTCAGAATTCTTCCCAGCCGGCGTCATCGACAACCTTGAGCGCCGCCCTGCCTTCGGCGGAGAAGGCGCGCGCCGCCTCTGCGAGCCGCTTGCGGGCCGCCAGGACCGGGGGCGAGCCAGCCGGCGGCGCGTCGTCGGTCTCGATCGCCGCCCGGTTCTCCTCGCCAAGTCGGAAGCGGCCCACCAGGCGACCCAGCTCCGACGTCTCGGCGCGCAGCGAATGGGTGGCGGCGGTGGCCTGTTCGACCATGGCGGCGTTCTGCTGCGTCACCTGGTCCATGTGATTGACAGCCGTATTGACCTCGTTGAGGGCGTTCGACTGCTCGCGCGCCGATCCCGCGATCGCCGTGACCAGGTCGTTGATCTCCGCGACCCGCTGCACGATCCGGCTGAGCGCGTCGCCGGTCTCCCCAACCAGCTTGGCGCCGGTCTCGACATGGCGTCCGCTGGCCGAGATCAGACCCTTGATCTCCTTGGCCGCCTCGGCCGAGCGCTGGGCCAGGGCCCGGACCTCGGAGGCCACGACCGCGAAGCCGCGCCCGGCCTCACCGGCCCTCGCAGCCTCGACGCCGGCGTTCAGCGCCAGGAGATTGGTCTGGAAGGCGATCTCGTCGATCACGCCGATGATCTGTCCGATCTCATTGGACGACGCTTCGATCTTGCCCATGGCGGCGACGGCGTCGTTCATGATCTGGCCGGAGTGCTGGGCCTCCTCCCGGGCGGTCGCCACCAGCTGCGCGGCCTGATCGGCGCCGTCCGCGGCCCTTCTGACCGATGCGGTCAACTGGTCCATCGCGGCGGCCGTCTCCTCGAGGCTGGCGGCCTGTTGCTCCGTCCGCCGGGACAGGTCGTCGGAGGCCTGGGAGATCTCGTCCGAGCCGTGGCGGATTCCTGCCGACGACCGGGCGACCGCCTCAAGGGTCTGCGACAGCGCCGTCACCGCCGCATTGAAGTCGTCCTTCAGGCTCTGGAACTCCGGCGCGACCGGCTCGGTGAATGCGGCGGCCAGGTCGCCCGACGCCAGTCGCGACAGGGCCCTTCCGATGGCTTCGACCGCCGCCTTCTGGCGGACCTCGGCGGCGAGGCGAACCTCTTCAGCGGCCTTCCGCTCCGCATCAAGGGTCTCGATGTAGATCGAAATGGCGAAGTCCATGTCGAGCAGCACCGCCTTGACCAGGCTGGACAGCTGCCGGCCCAGTTTCTCGACCGCGGGCCTGCGAACGCCGAGGCCCTTGGGCGCGTGCTCGCGCACGACGGCCTCGACGAGCTTCTCGGTGACCAGCGCATAGCCGCCGATGTACCAGCGCGGCTCCAGACCGATGCGAGCGTGCACCTGGCCGATGGCGCGAACGCCCCGGACGTAGGCGTCGCCGTAGCTGGCGCTGGCGATGATGTCCCAGTGTTGCTGCTGGCGCCCCGCCGCGGCGGCCACGTGCGCGTCGGAGCTGAAGAACCGGCGTGTCTCCGGAAATTGCCGCACTTGGGCGTAGAAGGCGTCGAGGGCCGGGCCGATCTCTTTCTTGATCAATGGGCGAAGCGACGCGATCTCGGCCTGCGCGACCGCGTCCAGCCGCATGAACTCAAGGCGTTGCATCAGGGCATGGTCGTTCGACATGTCAGTCCCCCACGACGCGCCAGGCGTCGACGAAATCCGCGGTCATGAGCAGGGCGGGGTCGCGGCCGCCCGCCGCCGAGAAGAGGGACTCCCTGGCCCTGACCTCCTCGAGCGCGGCCTGGAGCGCCTCTGGACCGCCGGCCATGTGGCTGATGGCGTCGACGAGAACGGCGAGCACATGGCTGTGCGTCTCGACATCGATCCCGTGCGCCCTCAGTGCGGCGCAGGTTGGGAACAGGGTTTTGGGGAACGGACCGCCGTCGGACATTGAGGACACCGGGAACGCCGCGTCACGGGCGGCAGACATCGGGCGTGACTGGAGAACGATGCCCGCTGCGCGGTGAATATTCATCTAATGAAAATAGACCTACGGGCGGCAAATACACTCACGATGAGGATAGACTACGAGACCTTTGCAGGAGCGCAGATCCTGTAATATTGAGAAATGCTCACTTTGAACTGCACTGCAAGTGTTGGCGAGCAGTAGGCCTTCGTTGGGCGCCCCTCATGTCGAGGTCAGCCGATCCAGACCACCTTCGAACCTTCGTCGATGGTCGACGTCGCCGCCTTCCGCTCCTCCAGCGCGCCGAGGGCGTCCAATTGGGCGATCAGCAGGCCCAGATCCCTGACGGTGTCGGGCACAGTGCTGGAACTCACCAGGCGCCGGACAGCCGCGCTCGGAACGATCACCCCTTCGCGTCCGACCCGCACGCAGAATCCGCGATCGGCCAGGCTCATGACGTGGCGGCGGGCGGTCTCGTAGGGGATCATCAGCTGCTTGCTGATGGCGTAGACGCTGACGGGCCTGCGCGCCTCGTCGGGGGGAATCGAAAAGCTCGATGGCAGGTCGGTCCTGTCCCGGGTCAGGAACTCCGGAATGTTGCCGCACATGACCGCGACCAGGATGATGCCGTCCATCAGGTTTCCGCCGGTCAGAGCGACCAGACGCTCAACCGACCGCATGAAGAAGGCCAGACCCGCGCGTGCGCAGCCGGGCGAGAGGCTCGCACCTTCTTCGTCTTCGGCGACCAAAGCGATCGACATGCCGAAACAACCCCCTCCCTTAGGACTATGGGGGCCAGATTGCATCTATCCGAACGTCTGTAATTGATCCTGCTCAATTCATGGGGGGGAGCGGCCCCAGGGTCGCCTCAGGCCGCCTGCATCAGCCTGAGCAGGATCAGCGCCGCGATCGCGGTCGCCGGTACGGCGAAGCTCCAGTACAACACGTCTTTCACGGCCAGCCCTCCAGCTATCCCGACCGAAGGGCCAACGTCGTCGTCGACGCCTGTGTTCCCTCCGCACTCCCCGCGCCGCCGCGATTTCGCGCGACAGGCGATGGGAGCGTGGCGGATTCTCGCGCCAGCGTCGAGCCACTCCCTTGGCCCTGCGACCGCGGGCCGCTGCGGCGCCTAGTGCGCCTCGTCCCAGTTGTCGGCGGCGCGGGCCTCGACGACCAGCGGGACGGTCAGCTCGACCGCCGGGACGGCCGCCTTCTCCATGACCGCGCGGATCAGGGTCATGGCCGCCTCGGCCTTGTCGGCCGGCGCCTCGAAGACCAGTTCGTCGTGCACCTGCAGCAGCATCTTCACGTCCGACAGGCCGGCGTCGGCCAGGGCGGCGTGCATGCGCATCATGGCCCGGCGGATGATGTCGGCCGCCGCGCCCTGGATCGGGGCGTTGATGGCGGCGCGCTCGCCGAACTGCCGCTCGGCCCCCGACTTGGAGTGGATGGCCGGGATATGGATGCGGCGTCCGAAGATGGTCGAGACATGGCCGGCTTCGCGCACGACGGCCCGGGTGCGGTCCATGTAGTCGCGGATGCCAGGGAAGCGTTCGAAGTAGGTCTTGATGTAGGCGCCGGCCTCGCCCTGGTCGATGCCAAGCTGGTTGGCCAGGCCGAAGGCGCTAATGCCGTAGACGATGCCGAAGTTGATCGCCTTGGCGCGGCGGCGGGTCTCGGCGGGCATGCCCTCGACCGGCACGCCGAACATCTCCGAGGCGGTGGCGGCGTGAATGTCGAGCCCGGCCTGGAAGGCGCGCTTGAGTTCCGGAATGTCGCCGATATGGGCCAGCAGACGTAGCTCGATCTGGCTGTAGTCCGCGCTGATCAGGACGTTGCCCGGCGCGGCGACGAAGGCTTGGCGGATCTGGCGGCCGATCTCGTTGCGGACAGGGATGTTCTGCAGGTTCGGATCGGAGGAGGCCAGGCGACCCGTGGTGGCGGCGGCCAGCTGGTAGGAGGTGTGCACCCGGTTGGTGACCGGATCGGCGGCGGCGACCAGGGCGTCGGTGTAGGTGCCCTTCAGCTTCGACAGCTGCCGCCAATCGAGCAGGGTGCGCGGCAGGTCGTGGGCCAGCGCCAGCTCCTCGAGCACGCTGGCGTCGGTGCCCCACTGGCCGGTGGCGGTCTTCTTGCCGCCCGGCAGGGCCATCTCGCCGAACAGGATGTCGCCGATCTGTCTGGGACTGCCGAGGTTGAACGGCCGGCCGGCCAGGTCGTGGGCCTGGGCCTCCAGCTCGACCATCTTCATGCCGAACTCGTGGCTGAGCCGGCGCAGGCGGTCCGGATCAACCCGAATGCCCTCCAGCTCCATATCGGCGAGCACGGCGGGCATGCCCCGTTCGAGCGTCTCGTAGACAGTTAGCAGGCCCTCGCGCGCCAGGCGGGGCTTGAGGAGCCGCCACAGCCGCAGAGTGACGTCGGCGTCCTCGGCGGCGTAGCAGGTCGCCGGCTTCAATTCGACGTGCTTGAACGACTTCTGCGCCTTGCCGACGCCCGCCACCTGCTTGAAGGGGATGGGGTCGTGGCCCAGGTGCAGCCGGGCCAGCTCGTCCATGCCGTGGCCGTGCAGGCCGCCCTCGAGCACGTACGAGATCAGCATGGTGTCGTCGATCGGCGCCACGCGGATGCCGCGTCGCGCCATCACGGCCATGTCGTACTTGCCGTTCTGGGTGACCTTCAGCACGGTCGGGTCTTCCAGAAGCACCTTCAGCCGCTTCAGCGCCTCGTCCGTGTCGATCTGGACGATGGCCTCGCGCGTGTCCGGCGTGTCGCCGAAGTCCAGGCCGCCGGCCCCTTCCATCGGCGGGTGCTCGTGGGTGAGCGGGATGTAGCAGGCGTCGTTGGGTCCGATGGCCAGCGACACGCCGCAAAGGCCCGCATGGGTCGCCGACAGGGCGTCGGTCTCGGTGTCGAAGCCAACGATCCCCGCCGCGGTCGCCCGGGCGATATAGGCGTCGAGCGCCTCAAGGGTCTGTACGCACTGGTAGGCGTCGAGGTCGAAGGCCTGCGCCGGGGCGTCGGCGTTGACGGCCTGTGGCGCGTAGCGAGGCGAGATGACGGGGGCCGTCGGAATCGCCGTCCGACCCTTCGGCTGGGTGAAGGCCTGACCGTCATGAGCCTCGTGCTTGCCGTCGCCAACCCGGCGCTGGAGACTGCGGAACTCCATCAGCTCCAGGAAGGCCGACAGGGTTGTCGGATCGGGGTCCTTGACCGCGAAGTCGTCGATCGGCTCGGGGGCGGGCGCATCGCAGGTCAGGCGGACCAGTTCGCGGCTGAGCAGGATCTGGTCGCGGTGCTCGATCAGGGTTTCGCGGCGCTTTGGCTGCTTGATCTCGCCAGCCCGGGCCAGCAGCGTGTCGAGATCGCCGTATTCGCCCAGCAGGGCGGCGGCGGTCTTGGGGCCGATGCCGGGCGCGCCAGGCACGTTGTCGACGCTGTCGCCGATCAGGGCCTGCAGATCGACCATCTTGTCCGGCGTGACGCCGAACTTCTCCATGACCGCGTCCTCCTCCAGACGACGGTCCTTCATCGGATCGTACATGACCACGCCGCGGCCGATCAGCTGCATCAGGTCCTTGTCCGAGGAGACGATGACCGCCTCCCCGCCCAGATCCCGCGCCTTGCAGGCATAGGTGGCGATCAGGTCGTCGGCCTCGTAGCCGGGCAGCTCCACGCAGTGGACGCCGAACGCCTTCGTCGCCTCGCGCACCAGTGGGAACTGCGGGACCAGATCCTCGGGGGCCGGCGGGCGGTGGGCCTTGTACTGGTCGTAGAGATCATTGCGGAACGTCTTTTCGGAGTGGTCGAAGATGGCCGCCAGGTGGGTCGGGCCGTCCGCGCCCTTCATGTCCTTCAGCAGCTTCCACAGCATGTTGCAGTAGCCCTGCACGGCGCCGACCGGCAGGCCGTCGGACTTGCGGGTCAGCGGCGGCAGCGCGTGGTAGGCCCGGAAGATGTAGGCCGAGGCGTCGATCAGATAGAGCCGCAGGGCGGGCCCGTCCTGGGTCAGCGGGCGGTCTTCGGCGGCGGGCGCGGCGGTGTCGGTCATGGGGGCAAGATAGTGGCTGACTCGCGCCGGGTCAGCCCGCCATCGCGCTTGCACGCGCCGCGCGGTTGACGCCACTATGGGGCAAGTATCGGAGGCTTTTCATGCGAACGTTGATCGCCGCGGCCGCGGCCCTGGCTGGCCTGGCCTGGGGCGCGGGATCCCTGGCCGGCGACGCCGGGTCGGTCGTCACCAACCCCGACTGGGCGCGCAAGCCGACCGGCGACGAGATTGCACGGCATTATCCCGACGAAGCGGTGGATCGTTCCGTGAGCGGACGCGCCACCGTGACCTGCACGGTCGGCGTCGATGGCCGGCTGAGGGACTGCAAGGCGATCTCCGAGTGGCCGGTGGGCATGGGCTTTGGCGTCGCCGTCGAGAAGATGGCTGTTCGCGAGTTCCGGATGAAGCCGATGCTGCGGGACGGCAAACCCGTCGACGGCGCTTCGGTGCGGATCCCCATCGTCTTCCTGGTCGGATCAGGCGCCCGCTATGTCATTCTCGACCCGATCTGGGCCCGGGCGCCGACCTTCGAGGACATGGCCGCCGCCTGGCCGGCCGAGGCGGGCGAGCTTGAGAGCGGCGCGGCCGCGGTGCGCTGCCGGCTGGGTCAGACCGGCCACCTGCGCGACTGCACGATCGCCGGCGGGGTTCCGAAGGGCGCCCTGTTCGGCAAGGCCGCCCTGCCCCTCACGGACCGCTTCCAGATGCGAATGACCCCGGAGGAGGCGACGAAGTACGCCAACGCCGACGTTATTCTGAGCTTCCAGTTCCACAATCCCACGACTCCGGCCGGCCAGGCGCGAAAGGTGGTCAAGCCGACCTGGATCAGCCGCATCGACCCGAAGAAGATCGTCGCCCTGTATCCGGCCGCCGCCGCCGAGAAGGGCGTGACGCAGGGTGTGGGCGTGGCCGATTGCCTGGTCGCCGCGGACGGTCGCCTGACGGACTGCAAGGTCGCCCGGGAGTCGCCCGAAGGCCTCGGTTTCGGCGCCTCGGCGGTCGCCGTCGCCGGCATCACCCAGATGAACCCGTGGACGAACGGCGGACGGCCGGTCCAGGGCGCGCGGGTCAGACTGCCGATCAACTTCAACCTGGCGCCCGAGCCAGAGGTGGAAGAATCGGCGGCTGATTAGCTCGGCAGCCTCGCCAGCACCTCGGCCGCGAAGGTCGACAGGGTGTCGTCGCGGGCGCCCATGATCACGATGCGGTCGCCGGGGCGCGCCAGCTCGACCAGCCGGTCGCCGACGGCCTCGCGGCTGTCCAGCGCCTCGGCGTGGCGGCCGGCGGCGGCGACGTCGCCGGCGATGTCGGCGCTGGTCACGTCCCGCGTGGTGGTGCCGCCGTGGTAGACCGGCGGCGGCATCAGCAGCATGTCCTCGGCGGTCAGCCCGCTGGCGAAGCCCTCGACGAACTCGCGCCGCATCATCCTGAGCGGCCCGAAGCCATGCGGCTGGAACATCACCAGCAGCCGGCCCGGGAAGGCATGCAGCGCCTCGAGCGTGGCGGCGATCTTGTCCGGGTTGTGCCCGAAGTCGTCGATGACGGTGACGCCGCCCTTGCGGCCGACGATTTCCATCCGCCGCTTGACGCCGCTGTAGCCCTCTAGCGCCGCCGCCGCATTCGCCACGTCGAGGCCCAGGGCCTTGGCCGCGCCCAGGGCCGCCATGGCGTTGGCGACGTTGTGGCGGCCCGGCACGCCCAGGGTCACCGGCACGTCCAGTCCGTCGCGGCCGGTCAGCCGGAAGGTAATGGCCTCGGGCTGCGGGACGATGTCCGACGCTTCCAGATCGGCGTCCAGGTCCGACAGGCTCCAGGTGACCATGCGGTCCGGCCGGGCCTTGCTGGCCAGCAGCGCCGTCTCGTCGTTGTCGAGGTTGAGCACCACGCGATGAGCCCGGTCGGCGAAGCCGGCGAACAGGGTCCGCAGCTCGTCCATCGACTTGTGGTCCTCGGAGATGTTGTTGATCACCGCCACCGTCGCGTCGTAGCGCGCGATCGAGCCGTCGCTCTCGTCGACCTCGCTGACGAACAGGTCGCCCTTGCCGACCAGGGCGCTGGCGAAGGGGATGTCGTCGGTGACGAAGTTCTTCATCACCGCGCCGTTCATCACCGTCGGGTCCTGACCGAGGCTGTGCAGGATCCAGGCGATCATCGCCGTGGTCGTCGACTTGCCGCTGGTGCCGGCGACGCCGACCGAGCGCGCGGCGCTGTTGAACAGGTCGGCGAGCAGTTCGGGCCGGCGCAGCACGGTGGCGCCGACCTCCCGGGCCCGAACCATGTCCGGCACCGTGTCCTCGACGGCGGCGCTGGCCACGATCACCTGGTCGGCGCTGACGACGCCGCTGCCGTCCTGGGCGTGCAGGCCGATGCCCCGGTCGGCGAGGAAGGCGAACTTCGCGCCGGTCATGCCTTTGTCGAGCGCTCTGTCAGAGCCTTCGACAACTTCGCCCATGGCCTGGACGATCAGGGCCAGGGGCAGCATGCCGCTGCCGCCGATGCCGGAGAAGAAGTAGGGTCTGTCGCGAAGCATGTCCGGCCAATATACGGTCGGGACGAGGGCGGCAAACGGCCGGAAGGACAGGCATGGGCGAGCGGGTTCGGATCGGCGTGGTCGCGCCCTCGTCCTTCATCGACCCAGCCGTGCCAGATGAGGTGACGGCCTTCGCCCGCGAGCGCTACGGCGACCGAGTCGAGCTGATGTTCGACCCTCAGTGCTTCCTGCGCCACGGCCATTTCGCCGGTACCGACGCCGAGCGGGCGGAAGGGGTCCTGCGCATCGCCAACGATCCGTCAATCGACGCGGTCTGGTTCGCGCGCGGCGGCTACGGCGCGGCGCGGCCGGCCGAGGCGATCCTGGCGGGCCTGGATGACGCGGCGCGGCGCAAGATCTGGATGGGCTACAGCGACGGCGGCGCGCTGTTGGCCGGACTTTATCGGGCCGGATTTCCGCTTCTGGCCCACGGACCGTTGCCGCACGATATCCGCCGCGCGGACGGCACGGCGGCGGTGGCGCGGGCGCTGGCCTGGCTGGTCGATCGCGATCCCGCCGCGCTGGAGGCCAATCTGGTTCCCGGCGAGAAGACCGTCGCCTTCAACCTGACCATCCTCAGCCAGATCCTCGGCACGCCGCTGGAGCCGGACCTGACCGATCATGTGCTGATGATCGAGGAGGTCGGCGAGTACGCCTATCGCATCGACCGCACGCTCTTCCACCTGACCAGCAGCCCGGCGATCCGCCGCGTGAGGGGCATACGCATGGGCCGCTTCCTGGTCGACGAGAACCCGACCGCCGACTTCGGCATGACGGCGGAGGAGATCGTCCGCTTCTGGTGCGAGCGCTCGGGGATCCCGTTTCTCGGCGCCGCGGACATCGGCCACGACGCCGCCAACAAGGTGGTGCCGTTCGGGCGAGTTTAGGGCCGCACGCCTTCTCTCACTCCGTCATGGCCCGAACACGTCGGGCCATGACGCGGTGGTGGAGGCCTACAGGAACAGCTTGTTGTAGTCCGTCGTCGCCCCGCCCGCCGCGCTGAGCGCGTCCGAGTCCCCGGATTCCAGGAAGGCCGTCGTCGCCGTCTTCAGGGCGTTGAGCGCCGCGCGCGCAAGGCCGGTGGCGGACGACAACCGCCGGGCGCCCAGGGTCTCCAGGGTCGCGGCGGCCGCCAGACCGGGCCGCGCCATGACGTTGAGGGGCAGGCCGCACGCAGCGGCGATCGTCGCGATATCGGCGTCCCTGACGATGTAGGGAACGAACAGGCCGTCGGCCCCGGCCTCGCGATACAGGGCTCCGCGTCGCAGCGACTCGGCGACGGCGGCCTCGCCCTCTGCAAGGCCCTTCAGGAAGACGTCGGTGCGGGCGTTGACGAACAGGTTCACGCCCGCCTTCGCCGCCGCCTCGCGCACCACGCCGATCTTGCGCGCCAGCAGCTCCGGCGGTTCGCGGCCGTCCTCGATGTTGATGCCGACCGCGCCGGCGTCGATGATCCTGGCGATGTTCTCCGCCACCTGGGCAGGGTCGTCGGCGTAACCGCCCTCGAAGTCGCAGGTCACCGGGATCGACACCACGCGGGTGATCTCTCGCACCGTGGCGACGAGGAAGTCGACCGGCAGATGATGGCCGTCGGCGTAGCCGTGCGCCCAGCAGACGGCGGCGCTGGAGGTGGCCACGGCGCGGGCGCCGAGGGTCTCGATGACCCGCGCGGATCCGGCGTCCCAGGCGTTGGGAAGGATCAGGAAACCGGAGGCGTGCAGCCCGCGAAAGAGATCGGCGTTGCTCATGGGCCGAAGATAGGTCCGTCGGCCGAAGCCGTCAGCCCCGGCGCTCGCGGAAACCGGACCTCAATGTCCGGCCGAACCCTCATAGACGCCCGGCGCGAGCCGTTCGTCCTCGTCGCCCGGCGCGGTGGCGGCCACGAAGCGGCGATCGCAGTAGGGGCAGTCGACCCAGCCCGCCTCGCCCATCTCAAGCCACACCTTCGGATGGCCGAGCGCGCCGCCGACGCCCTCGCAGGCGATGCGGTGTGAACGGACCGCCACCGTTTCCGGCGCGGGAAAGGTCGCGGCCTGCGGCAGCGGGGTTGCGGTCGGCGTCGTCGCCTTGGGCTTGCGGGCCATCGAGGGTCTTCCGTGCAAAGCGCTGGGCCGCCCTTGGCTGGACGGCGCGCGAGGCATACCTATGCGACGCGCCGCTTTGGCGTCAACGACCCGGGTCCCCATGCAGCTGCCTGACTACGCGATCGAAGCCGAAGGTCTCTACAAGACCTACGCCGGCACCAAGACCACGCCGCCGAAGCAGGCGCTGAACGGCATTGATCTGAAGATCCCGCGGGGCTCGATCTTCGGCCTGCTGGGCCCGAACGGCGCGGGCAAGTCGACCTTCATCAACATCCTGGCCGGTCTGACCAAGAAGACCTCCGGCACGGTGCGAATCTGGGGCCGCGACATCGACGAGCGCTCCCGCGACGCCCGCGCCGCGATCGGCGTCGTGCCCCAGGAGTTGGCCGCCGACGTGTTCTTCACCCCTCGCGAGTCCCTGGAAGTGCAGGCCGGCATGTACGGCGTGCCGAAGAGCGAGCGAAAGACCGACGAACTGCTCGCCGCCCTCGGCCTCTCCGACAAGGCCGGGGCCTACGTCCGCATGCTTTCGGGCGGCATGAAGCGGCGCCTCATGGTGGCCAAGGCCATGGTTCACAGCCCGCCGGTGCTGATCCTCGACGAACCGACCGCCGGGGTCGACGTCGAACTGCGCCGCCAGCTCTGGAACTATGTCATCGGTCTCAACCGGCAGGGCGTGACCATTGTCCTGACCACCCACTACCTCGAAGAGGCGCAGGAGCTCTGCGACCAGATCGCCATCGTCAACCGCGGCGAGGTCACGGCCTGCGAACCAACCGAAACCCTGCTGAAGCGGCTGGACACCCGCAACGTGGTGGTGACGCCCGAGGAGCCGGTGGCCACGGCGCCGGATCTGACCGGCTTCGAGACCCGGCTGCGGGGCGGCGGCTCATTCGCGGTGACCTACAAGACCGGCCAATCGAGCGTCGAGCAGGTCCTGGCGGCGGTGCGGGCCAGCGGCCTGCACATCAAGGACATCGCCACGGAGGACCCCGATCTCGAGGACGTCTTCCTGGCCTTGACCTACGACGCGCCGGGCGGCGTCAGCCCGACGAAGGACTGATCGGATCGGGACTGCTTCGGGCGCCAGCCCGTAGCTGTCCCTCAACACCCTTCGACACTGTCGAGGGCCAGGAAGCGCGTCCCGGCCTCTTCTACAGTTCGATCATGTCGAAGTCGGCCTTGGGCGTGCCGCACAGCGGGCAGACCCAGTCGGCCGGGATATCGGCCCAGCGCGTGCCGGCGGGCAGCCCCTCTCCCGGGTCGCCCTCGGCCTCGTCGTAGAGATAGCCGCAGGTCCGGCATTGCCAGGTCTTGTAGGCGTCTTCGGTGGTCATGATCGCTGTCCGGACGGCGTGGCGAAACTCAGTCGCAGGGTGGCCAGGCTGGTCTCCCGGATCGGATCGAGGTCCATCTCCGGATCGACCAGGCACTGGATCGACAAGCCGAGCAACAGGCTGCCGACCATCAGGGCGGCGGCGTCCGGATCGAGGTCGGCGCGGATGGCGCCCTCGTCCTGGCCGCGAATGACGATGCCTTCGAGCAGTCGTTCGACCCGCGTGTGCGAGGCCGCGAAGGCCGTGCGCAACGTCGACAGATCGGCCACGGCGTCGGCCATCAGCATGAAGTAGGCGCGCCCGTCCGCCTCCAGCTTCAGGCGGCGAAGATAGTGGTCAACGTAGGCCAGCAGGGCGTCGAGGCCGGGGGCCCGATCGATGCCGGCGGCGGCCAGCGCCTCGTTCTGTCGCTCGTGCAGGTGGGCGATCAGGGCCTCGGTCATGCCCTGCTTGGAGCCGAACTTCTGGGTCGCCAGGCCCCGGCTGTAGCCGGCCCGCTGGCCGATCGCCTCGAAGGTCGCCGCCCGCACGCCCTGCTCGACAACGAGCTCGGTCGCAGCCCTCAGGAGCCGACGCTCCGATTCGTCCCGGCGTTCGGCCTGGGATCGCCTGGCGGTGGTGGTCACGCGGTCGGGCATGGGCGATCTCTAACTTATTTGTTGGACGTATAGCAACTGAATGCTAGACAAATGATAAGGCCGCCGGGTGAGAGCGGCGCCACGCTACGGGAGATACGGATGATTCCGCAGGACATCGCCAACACCATCGTCGACCCCAAGGCGTACGCCCACTGGGATCGATCGCACGAGGCCTTCCGTTGGCTGCGCGCCAATGCGCCGCTGGAGCAGGCCCAGCCCGAGGGCTTCGATCCCTTCTGGGTGGTCACGCGGTTCGCCGACATCCAGGAGGTCGAGAAGCAGAACGACCTGTTCCACAACGGCGACCGGGCGACCGTGGTGACGCCCATCGAGGCCGATCTGAAGGTCCGGCAGCTGACCGGCGGCTCGCCGCACCTGGTCCGCTCGCTGGTCCAGATGGACAATCCGGACCACTTCGCCTACCGCCGGCTGACCCAGGCTTGGTTCCTGCCGCAGAACCTCCGCCAGCTGGAAGCGCGAATCCGCGAGATCGCGCGCGGCTTCGTGGACCGCATGGCCGAGAAGGGCGATCGCTGCGACTTCGCCCGCGACGTCGCCTTCCTCTATCCGCTGCATGTGATCATGGAAGTGCTCGGCGTGCCCGAGTGCGATGAGCCGCGCATGCTCAAGCTGACCCAGGAGCTGTTCGGCAGCGCCGATCCCGAGCTGAACCGCTCCGGCGGGGCCGTCACCGACGTCGACGCCGGCATCGCCAACGTCCAGGCCACGGTCGTGGACTTCATGACCTACTTCAACGCCATGACCGAGGACCGTCGGCGCAATCCGCGCAACGACCTCGCCAGCGTCATCGCCAACGGCCAGATCGAGGGCCAGCCGCTCGGCCATCTCGAGGCCATGAGCTACTACATCATCGCCGCCACGGCCGGGCACGACACGACCTCCAACACCACGTCCGGCGCCATGTGGGCCATGGCCGAGAACCCCGACCAGTTCCGCAAGGTGAAGGACAACCTCGCCCTGATCCCGGGCCTGATCGAGGAATCGATCCGCTGGGAAACGCCGGTGAAGCACTTCATGCGCACGGCGACCGCCGACGCCGAACTGGCGGGCCGCAAGATCGCCAAGGGCGACTGGCTGTACCTGAGCTATCCGTCGGGCAATCGCGACGAGAGCGTGTTCACCGATCCCTACCGCTTCGACATCGAGCGCACGCCCAACAAGCACGTCGCCTTCGGCTACGGGGCCCACGTCTGCCTGGGCCAGCACCTGGCCCGCATGGAAATGCGCCTGCTGTGGGAGGAGCTGCTGCCCCGGCTGGAGAGCATCGAGCTCGACGGCGAGCCACGTCGCATGGAGGCGGGCTTCGTCTGCGGTCCGAAGGCGGTCCCGGTCCGCTTCCGGATGCACTGACCCGGAGCGGTCGATCTGATGGTTTCAGATCGACCGCTCTAGTTTCCTTGCTGGTCGCGCGATTGGTCCGATAGCCGGTTCCGGCCTATGGGAACGCGCCCTAGTTGAGGCGTCCCGGGGCGGCGACCGCGCCGCTTCCGCGGTCCTCGGCGAGAATCTGCGGCGCCAGGGCCGCCAGCGCCGGATTGATCACCAGGCTCGAGAAGGCGGTCATGAAGCTGGCCCCGTTGATCAGCAGCAGCTGTTCGGCGCCGGCCTGCCGCAAGGCGGCGGTGACCACGTTCAGCGCCTGACGGTAGCGGCCCTCGCCGTCCGGCGCCTCGCCATACTGGGCCCAGAGCGCGCGCCAGACGCGGTGGAACGGGGTCAGCACCGCCCCGACCTGCTGGACCAGCGGCCCCGGTTGCGCCTCGCGCAGCAGGAACTGGATATGGTCGCGCACCTCCCAGGGCGTCATCACCACCGGGGCGTTGACCCGTTCGACCTCAAGTTCGGCGACCCGGCCCGGCTCCGGCGCGACACGCTGCGGCGCCCAGTCGGGCAGGGCCATGCTGTGCGGCTTGCCGGCCTGGAACAGATCCCAGAACTTCGCCCCGCCGACGGTGTCGGCCACCAAATGGATCCGCGACTTGCCGGTCTCGTTGCTGACCATGTGCGGCAACCAGGTGTCGAACACCCAGCACTCGCCGGCGGCCATGTTGATCTCCGCCGCCCCGGCCCGGAAGCGCACCTCGGGGAAGGTGACGATCGGCACATGGACGCGCAGGTGGTCGCGCCAGTAGTAGCCGAGGTCGGCGTGCGGCGTGACCTCGGCGTTGCCCTGCAGGCGCATCAGCCGCGATCGGCCCCAGACGGCGCCCAGGCTCTCCATCGCCTGCATCAGATAGGCGCAGCGGCGCAGCAGCGGCGTCGGCTGCATCGGCCCCGTCGGCGACTCCCCGGTCACCACGCCGCCGGCCGAGACCAGCGGCAGATAGTCGTTGCCGGCGTAGCCCGCCGGATGCGGGAACCAGTTCTCCTCGCCGAGGGCGGCGATCTCGGCGGCCAGCGCCTCCGCGTCGAAGGCGAGCGGCAGCTGGATGAACGGGGCGGGAAGCTTCAAGGTCGGGGTCTCCGTACGGACGGGGCTGTTCTATCCGCGCCGCCCGCCGGTGTCACGGCGGCCGCCTTGCCGTCCTGAAGCCGGGCGCCTAACCTCGCGGCCGGGGGAAGGAGGGCGGATCATGCTGGAGCGGATCTTCCGGCTGAAGGAGAACGGCACGGCGGTGCGCACCGAGGTGCTGGCCGGGTTCACCACCTTCCTGACCATGGCCTACATCATCCTGGTCAATCCGACGATCCTGGCCGACGCCGGGATGCCGGCGGCGGGCGCGGCGGCGGCCACCTGCCTGGCGGCCGCCTTCGGCTCGATCTGCATGGGCCTGTTCGCCAACTACCCGATCGCGCTGGCCCCCGGCATGGGGCTGAACGCCTACTTCACCTACACCGTGGTCAAGGGCATGGGCCTGCCCTGGGAGACCGCGCTGGGCTGCGTCTTCCTGTCGGGCGTCGCCTTCCTGCTGCTGACCGTCGCGGGCGTGCGACGGCTGATCGTGGGCGCCATCCCGCGCGATCTGTTCGCGGCCATCGCCGCCGGCATCGGCCTGTTCATCGCCTTCATCGGCCTGCGGAGCGCAGGCCTCGTCGTCGCCCACCCGGCCACCACCGTGGCGCTCGGCGATCTGACCGCTCCGGCCGCGGCCCTGGCCGTTTTCGGCCTGGCGGTGACCGCCGCCCTGCTCGCCTGGCGCGTCAAGGCGGCCATGCTGATCGGCATCCTGGCCACCACGGCCCTGGCCTGGATCCTCGGCCTGGTGGACTTCCGGCCCGCGCCCTACAACGTGGCCGAACTGACCGCGACGGCCTTCAAGCTCGACGTCCCGGCGGCCTTGGGTCTCGGCGGCGGCGGCCTGACCCTGGCGCTGGTCGAGATCCTGTTCGTGTTCCTGTTCGTCGACCTGTTCGACAACGTCGGCACCCTGGTGGCGGTCAGCAAGCGGGCCGGCATCGTCGACCCAGAGACCGGCGAGATTCCCCGCCTCGACAAGGTCCTTCTCACCGATTCCGCCGCCACCATGGTCGGCGCGGTGGCGGGAACCACCACCACGGTCAGCTACATCGAGAGCGCCGCGGGCGTTTCCGCCGGGGGCCGCACGGGCCTGACCGCGGTCGTTGTCGGTCTGCTGTTCCTGGCCGCGATGGCGTTCGCGCCCTTCGCCCAGGCCATCCCGCCCGCCGCCACGGCCCCGGCCCTGATCCTGGTCGGCGCCATGATGATGGCGCCGCTGGCGGGGAGCGACTGGACCGATCCGATGGTGGCCGTCCCCGGCTTCCTGACCCTGATCGCCATCCCGCTGACCTTCTCGATCGCCAACGGCCTGGCTTTCGGCATCATCGCCCATGCGGTGCTCAAGCTGGCCCGGGGCCAGGCCCGACCAGCCGACTGGCCGGTGTTCCTGCTGGCGGCCTTGTTCGCGGTCCGCTTCGTCTGGCTCGCGGCGGGGTAGCGCTCGGCGCCGACTTCCGCTAAAGACCCGCCTCCGCCAGCGATCCGCACCCGTAGCTCAGCTGGATAGAGCGTTGCCCTCCGAAGGCAAAGGTCACACGTTCGAATCGTGTCGGGTGCGCCATTCGTTTGCCGGGGTCGGACGGGGCCGGGGCCGCGTGGGCCCGCGACTACAACCACTTCGAGCGTTTGAACCGCGCGTAGAGAACGGCGCAGACGGCCAGGATGAGCGCCACCGCCAGCGGATAGCCGTACTTCCAGTGCAGCTCCGGCATGTGGTCGAAGTTCATGCCGTAGACGCCGGCGATGGCGGTCGGGACGGCCAGGATGGCCGCCCAGGCGGCGAGGCGGCGGGTGATCGCCCCCTGACGCTGTTGCTCGAGCAGGGTGCTGGCCTCGAACACCGACGACAGCACCTCGCGCAGCCCCTCGACCATCGAGGCGACCCGGCGCACATGGTCGCCGACATCGCGGAAGTAGGGCCGCACCTCCGGATCGACACAGGGCAGATCGTGATGCTCAAGGCGGCTGGCGACCTCCTCCATCGGCCCCAGCACGCGCCGGAAACGCATGAGCTCGCGGCGCAGGTTGAAGATGCGATTGACCTCATGACGGCTGAGGAAGGCGTCGAGCGCGTAGTGCTCCATGGCCAGGACCTCTTCCTCGATGGCGTCGACGATCGGAAAGTAGCCGTCGACGATGAAATCGAGGACCGCGTGCAGGATGTAGTCGACGCCGTGCCTGAGCTGGTCTGGGGCCGCCTCCAGATGATGGCGCAGCTCAAGGTGGGCCCGCGCCGAGCCGTGCCGGACGGTGATGATATGGTCATGGCCGACGAACAGGTCGGTCTCGCCGTAGCCGATCACCCCCTGGTCGAGATGGGCCGTGCGGGCGACGACGAAGAGGTGTTCGCCATAGACGTCGACCTTGGGCATCTGGTCGGCCTTCAGCGCGTCCTCGATAGCCAGCGGATGCAGCTTGAAGCGCTGCCGCAACACCTCAAGCTCGGCCGCGCTCGGCTCGAAGAGGCCGATCCAGGCATATTCCCCGGGCGCCATGGCCAGGCTCTCGGGGACGGCCAGGTCGATTTCCCGAAGGCGCCTGCCCTCCCCGTAAACATAGGCCGCGACGACGCTCATCTGGTGCCTGCTCGATCCTCTGCGCGCCGGGACGCTGGTCGGTAGTTAATCCGGTTCGCGGGAAAACGTCCTAGCCGAAACGGTAGCCGACCCCCGGTTCGGTCAGAATGACCGCCGGCGCGGCCGGATCCGTCTCCAGCTTCTGGCGCAGCTGGCCGACGAAGACCCGCAGGTACTGAACGTCGTGTTCATGGGCGGGGCCCCAGACGGCGGTGAGGATCTGGCGATGGGTCAGCACCCGGCCGGCGCCCCCCGCCAGACAGGCCAGGAGATCGTACTCCTTGGGCGACAGCTTGACCGCCTCGCCGGCCTTGGTGACCCTGCGGTTGACCAGGTCGATCTCGACCTCGCCGGAGCGCATGATCTGCTCGGCGCCCTCGCGGCGCAGGCGGTGGCGCATGGCGACGCGCAGTCGAGCGAGCAGCTCGCCGACCCCGAACGGCTTTTCCACATAGTCGTCGGCGCCGGCGTCGAGGGCGTCGATCTTCTCGGTCTCTCGGTCCCGGGCGGAGAGGATCAGGATCGGGCCGTCGTAGAAGGCGCGGGCCTTCTGAAGCGCTTCCTTGCCGTCCATGTCCGGCAGTCCGAGGTCGAGCACCACCGCGTCGGGCGGTTTGCGGGCGATCTCGCGCAGGCCGGCGCCGGCGTCGTCGGCGCGGACGTGCTCGTAGCCGGAGGCGTCGAGCGCCGGCCCCAGGAAGCGGTGAATCTGGGGCTCGTCGTCGATGACGAGGATGCGGGGGCGATAGGCGGTCAAAGCATGTGTCCCGGCGTGGCGGTTTCCTTGCGCAGGCTGATCAGGATGCGGGTGCCGCGTCCGTCGTGGATCGGGCTGGCGGCGGCGATTCGCCCGCCCATGGCTTCAACGAAGCCCTTGGAGATGGCCAGCCCCAGGCCGGCGCCCTTGCCGCGATCGGTGGCCTCCTCCATACGCCGGAACCGCTCGAAGACGCGCTCCAGCTCGGCGGTGAGGATGCCCCGGCCCTCGTCCTCGATCGAGATCACCACATTGCCGCGATCCTCGTAGGCGGCGGTCTCGATGGCCGAGCCATCGGGGCTGTAGGCGATGGCGTTTTCCAGGATGTTGACCAGGGCCTGCTCGAGCAGGGACGGATCGGCCATGACCATGCTGAGCTCGGCCGGGAAGTCGCGGTCCAGCCGGCGGTGCTCGAGCCGGCGCTCGACCCGCGCGATCGCCGCGCCCAGCACGTCTCGCACGTCGGTCCATTCGCGGCGTGTGACCAGGGCGCCGCCCTCCAGCCGGGTCATGTCCAGCAGGTCGCCGACATAGCGATTCAGCCGCTCGGCCTCCTCGCGAATTGACAGCAACAGGTCGGTGCGCACCCGCGCCTCCATGCCCTTGCCGAAGTCGATCAGGGTGGTCACCGCGCCCAGCACCGTCGACAGGGGCGTGCGCAGGTCATGACTGACCGAGTTGAGCAGGGCTGAGCGCAATCTGTCGGACCGGCGCAGCGCTTCGGCGTCTGCGGCCTCGGCCGCGAATTCGGCCCGCTCCAGGGCGATGGCGCCCTGGTCGAGCAGCGCGAGGGCGAAGCGCTCGTCCTCCTCGGCCGCCAGCGCCCGGGGCTCGAGCGCGACGACGCCCGAGCGCGCCTTGACGCCCTGGAGCGGCCGGAAGGTCCAGCCGGCGTTGGGCAGGGTGCCGGTGCCGGCTCCGGCCGGCTCGCCCCGCTCCCAGGCCCAGCGGGCGGCGGCGATGTCGCCGGTGGACAAGGTCTCCATGTCCGGCGAGGCGGCGCTGGCGACGATGTCGCCGTCGGCCGGCAGGAAGACGATGGCCTTGCCGCCGGTCGCCGCCGCCAGCTGTTCGGCCAGGGCGGCGGCGGCCTGCTCCTTGCGCGCGGCGCCGGACAGTCGCCGGCTGGCCGCCAATAGGGCGGAGATGGCCGAGGCCCGGCGCGATGTGGCCCGCGCCTGGTCCCTGACGCGACCCGCCAGCCAGCCCGTGGTCATGGCGGCGGCGAAGAAGACCGCAAACGTCAGCACATCGGCGGGATGGCCGATCAGGAAGGTGAGGCGAGGTTCCAGAAAGAAGAAGTTGTAGGCGACCGCCGCCATCGCCGCCGCGGTGACCGCCGGCCACAGGCCGAACGCCAGCCCCGATCCCAGCACGCTGAGCATGAAGATCATCGCCAGATTGGCGTTCTCGACCTGACGGTCCATCAGCATCGCCAGCCCGATGGCCGCGGCGACCAGGGTCGCGGCGCCGAGGTGTCCGCGCCAGTTCGGGCGATCCTCCCGCCGTCGCGGCCGGACCGCCTGGGCGGCATGGTCGTCGGCGCCCGCCTCGGTGATGATGTGCAACGCCGCGCCCGCCGCGCCGTCCAGCAGGGCCGGCGCGAGCGAGCGGCCGAACAGGCTCCGCCACTTCGATCGCCGGGACTTGCCCACCACGATCTGGGTCACATTGTTGCGCCGGGCGTAGTCGCGCACGGCGGCGACCAGGTCATCGCCATTGAGCACCACCGTGGAGCCGCCCAGCTGTTCGGCCAGCTTGAGCGCCTCGTTCAGCTTGACCCGGCCGATGGCGTCGCCGGCGGCGCGGTTGGGCCGCTCGATGTGCGCCACCGTCCAGGAGGCGTCCATCATCATGTCGGACAGGCGGCGGCCGGCGCGGACCAGCGAGCCGGCCATGGCGTCGGGCCCGATCAGCACCAGGATCCGCTCGCCCGCCGCCCAGGGTCCCTCGACTCCGGCCGCGCGCATGGCCTGGTTCAGCTGGTCGTCGACCGTCTGGGCGGCGCGGCGCAGCGCCAACTCGCGCAGGGCGGTCAGGTTTTCGGGCTTGAAGAAGCGGTCGGCGGCCAGTCGCGCCGTCTCGGGAACATAGACCTTGCCCGCCGCCATCCGTTCGCGCAGCTCGGTCGGGGTGATGTCGATCAGCTCGATCTCGTCGGCGCGGGACAGGACGCTATCGGGCACCGTCTCGCGCTGGCGCACGCCAGTGATCTTCCAGACCACGTCGACGAGGCTTTCCAGGTGCTGGACGTTGAGCGTGGTCCAGACGTCGATGCCGGCGGCCAGCAGCTCTTCGACATCCTGCCAACGCTTGGGATGACGCGAGCCGGGGGCATTGGAGTGAGCGTACTCATCGACCAGGAGCAGCTGGGGCTTGCGCGCCAGGGCGGCGTCGAGGTCGAACTCGAGCAACGTCCGGTCGCGGTAGTCGATCGGCCTGCGCGGCAGGACCTCCAGGCCTTCGAGAAGGGCCTCCGTCTCCTGCCGGCCGTGCGTCTCGACGACGCCGACCAGCACGTCGCCGCCGCCCGTCTTGAAGCGGGCGGCGGCGCTAAGCATCTCGAACGTCTTGCCGACGCCCGGGGCCATGCCGAGGAAGACCTTCAGCCGACCCCGGCCGCCCCGTCCCGCCGCGGCGAGCAGGGCGTCAGGATCCGGGCGTGGCGGCTCGTCGGGACTCATGCGGCGGGAGGTTGCGCCCGGCCGAGCGCCGCGTCGAGCGCGAGGTTGGCCTTCAGGACATTGACCCGCGGCTGGCCGAGGAATCCCAGCGTCGGGCCTTCCGTCGCCGTGGCGATGGCGGCCCGGACCTTTGCCGGAGCCACGCCGCGGGCGACGGCGATCCGCTGGACCTGACGCTCGGCGAAGGCCGGCGAGATGTGCGGGTCCAGGCCGGAGCCGGAGGCGGTCACCGCATCGACCGGCACGGCGCCCGCGCCGTCGGCCCGGAGGGCGTCGGCGTCGGTCTTCACGCGGGCGATGTAGTCCTCGTTCAGCGGGCCGTAGTTGGAGCCCGAGGAGGCGGCGGCGTCATAGCCTTCGCCGGCCGCCGAGGGCCGCGGGTGCAGATAGGCGGCGCCGGCGAAGGGCTGGCCGATCAGCGCCGAGCCGACGACCTTGCCGGCCTTGTCCTTGACCAGCGAGCCGTTGGCCTGAGCCGGGAAGGCGGCCTGGCCGACCGCTGTCACGGCCAACGGATAGCCGAGGCCCAGAAGGCCGGTGAAGAGGACCATCGAGACGATGGCGGGGCGGAGGTGGGAAAGCATGGCGCTCGTCCTTCAGATGGCCGCGCCGATCAGGGCACAGGCGAACAGCAGTCCAATGAGGGAAAGGGAGACGAACAACTCGCGGACGACAGACTTCATGGTCATGCGAGCCCCAGCACCGACACGATCAGGTCGATCAGCTTGATGCCGATGAACGGCGCCACGAGGCCGCCTAGACCATAGATCGTCAGGTTGCGGCTGAGCAGCTTGCCGGCCCCGATGGCCCGGTACTTCACGCCGCGCAGGGCGAGCGGGATCAGGGCCACGATGACCAGGGCGTTGAAGATCACCGCCGACAGGATCGCGCTCTGCGGGCTGTGCAGCTGCATGATGTTGACGCCGGCCAGCGCCGGAAGGCTGGCCACGAACAGCGCCGGGATGATGGCGAAGTACTTGGCCACGTCGTTGGCGATCGAGAAGGTGGTCAGGGCGCCGCGCGTGATCAGCAGCTGCTTGCCCACCTCGATGATCTCGAGGACCTTGGTCGGGTCGCTGTCGAGGTCGACCATGTTGCCGGCCTCGCGGGCCGCCTGGGCGCCGGTCTGCATGGCCACGCCGACGTCGGCCTGGGCGAGCGCCGGGGCGTCGTTGGCCCCGTCGCCGCACATGGCGACCAGCCGGCCCTTGGCCTGTTCGGCGCGGATCAGGCGCAGCTTGTCCTCGGGGGTGGCCTCGGCGAGGAAGTCGTCGACGCCGGCTTCCGAGGCGATGGCCGCCGCGGTCACCGGGTTGTCGCCGGTGATCATCATCGTCCGCACGCCCATGCGGCGCAGGTCGGCGAAGCGTTCCTTGACGCCCGGCTTGACCACGTCCTTCAGGTGAATGACGCCGACCAGGACGCCGTTCTCGCTGACGGCCAGCGGCGTGCCGCCCGAGCGGGCGATGCGGTCCACAGCCTGGCGGAACTCGGCGGGAGCCTGGGCCTCGACGATGTCGAGGGTCTTCAACACCGCGTCGACCGCGCCCTTGCGCCAGGACGAGGTCCCGGCGTCGAGGCCCGACTGCCGGGTCGTCGCCGAGAAGGCGATGAAGCTCGCCCCTTCCGGCGTGCCGGCCGTCAGGCCCTGCTCGCGGGCGAGGTCGACGATCGAACGGCCCTCCGGCGTCTCGTCGGCCAGCGAAGCCATCAGGGCGGCGCGCAGGGCCGCCTCCGGACGCACGCCCGGCGCCGGGATCACTTCGGTCGCCATGCGGTTGCCGAAGGTGATGGTGCCGGTCTTGTCGAGCAGCAGGGTGTCGACGTCGCCGGACGCCTCCACGGCGCGGCCCGAGGTGGCCAGCACATTGACCTTCAGCAGCCGGTCCATGCCGGCGATGCCGACGGCGCTGAGCAGGCCGCCGATCGTGGTCGGGATCAGGGTGACGAACAGCGCGCCCAGCACCATCGGGTCGAGCTTGACGCCCGAGTAGGCGCCCAGGCCCAGCAGGGTGACGACGGCGATCAGGAAGACCAGCGTCAGGCCGGCCAGCAGCACGGCCAGCGCCAGCTCGTTCGGCGTCTTGCGGCGGTCGGCGCCCTCGACCATGGCGATCATGCGGTCGAGGAAGGTCGAGCCCGGCTGGCTGGTGATGCGCACCTTGATCCAGTCCGACACCACCGTGGTGCCGCCGGTGACGGCCGAACGGTCGCCGCCGCTTTCACGGATGACGGGCGCGCTCTCGCCGGTGATGGCCGCCTCGTTGACGCTGGCGACGCCCTCGATGATCTCGCCATCGGCCGGGATCACGTCGCCGGCCTCGACCAGAACGACCTCGCCGGCGCCGATCTTGTGCGCCGGCGTGGGGATCCAGGTGCCGGTGTTGGGGTCGATCAGGAGCTTGGCCTTGGTCGTGACGCGAGCGGCCCGAAGGCTGTCGGCGGCGGCCTTTCCGCGGCCCTCGGCCACGCTTTCCGCCAGGTTGGCGAACAGCACGGTGGCCCAGAGCCAGGCGGCGATCTGAATCGGGAAGCCCGCCGGCTGGTCGCCCGCGAGGGCGACCGCGGCCGAGACCGTGGCCAGGGCGGCCACGACCTCGGTCGCCAGGATGACCGGGTTGCCGGTCAGCTTCCTGGGGTCGAGCTTGACGAAGGCGTCCTTGAGGGCCCGCAGGAGCGCCCCCGTGGACAGGGTGGTGTTGGCGATCGCGCTCTTGGTGTGGCGACCAGCCGTGACGGCGTCGGTGGACATTTCAGGCGTCCTTGAGATCAGTGACTCAGCGCGCCGCCGCCAGCACCTGGAAGTGCTCGACGATCGGACCCAGCGCGAGTGCGGGGAAGAATTGCAGGCCGCCGAGGATCAGGATGATCCCGATCAGCAGGCCGACGAACAGCGGGCCGTCGCTCGGCAGGGTGCCGGTGGTCGGAGCGAGCTTTGGCTTGGCGGCCAGGGCGCCCGCGATGGCCAGCACCGGCACGATGTAGGCGAAGCGGCCCAGCAGCATGGCGATGCCCAGGGTCGTGTTCCACCACGGCGCGTTGGCGGTCAGGCCGGCGAAGGCCGACCCGTTGTTCCCCGCCGCCGAGCTGTAGGCGTACATGATCTCCGACAGACCGTGCGGGCCCTTGTTGAGGAGGCCGGCCAAGGCGACAGGCAGCACCGCCGCCATGGCCGAGAAGCCGAGGATGGCGAGCGGCAGGATCAGGACCGCCAGCATGGCGAACTTGATCTCGCGGGCCTCGACCTTCTTGCCCAGGTACTCGGGCGTGCGGCCGACCATGAGACCGGCGACGAACACCGCCAGCAGGGCCATGACGACCATGCCGTACAGGCCCGAGCCGACGCCGCCGGGCAGGATCTCGCCCAGCTGGATCATGAACATCGCGATCCCGCCGCCCAGCGGCGTGAAGCTGCCGTGCATGCCGTTGACGCCGCCATCGGAGGCGCCGGTGGTGGCGGCGGCCCAGGAGGCCGTCGAGGCGGCGCCGAAGCGGACTTCCTTGCCTTCCATGCTGACCGGGGCGTCGACGCCGGCGGCGATCATGGCCGGCTGCGGGGTCATGGTCTCGGCGGCATAGATGCCGGCCGCCGCCGCGCCAACCAGGATGACCATCACGGCGACCAGGGCGCGGGCTTCCTTGCGGGCCAGCACGACGCGCCCGAAGGCGAACACCGCCGCCAGGCTCAGCACGTTCATGGCCACGATCTGAACCAGGTTGGTCCAGGCGTTGGGGTTCTCGAACGGATGGCTGGAATTGGCGTTGAAGACGCCGCCGCCGTTGGTGCCAAACTGCTTGATGATTTCCTGACTGGCGACGGGGAACAGGGCCAGCGTCTGCTGGGCGCCCTCGACGGTCGTCGCGGTGGTGTTGGCGGCCAGCGACTGCGGCACGCCCAGCGCCACCAGGACGATGGCGAAGACCAGGCTGACCGGCAGAAGGACGTAGAGGACGATCCGGGTCACATCGACCCAGAAGTTGCCCAGCGACTCGGCCTTGTCGGCCGCGAAGGCGCGGGCGACGGCGGCCGCGATCGCCAGGCCGGCGGCGGCGGAGACGAAGTTCTGCACCGTCAGCCCGGCCATCTGCGCGAAGGTCGAGAGCGTCGTTTCGGGGACGTAGGACTGCCAGTTGGTGTTGGTGACGAAGCTGGCGGCCGTGTTGAACGCCAGGTGCGGCGACAGACCGTCGAACCCCTGCGGATTGAGCGGCAGAAGGTTCTGCAGGCGCAGGATGCCGTACAGGAACGCGAAGCCGACGGCGCTGAAGGCCATCACCGAACCGGCGTAGGCGACCCAGCCCTGGCCCTTGGCCCTGTCGACGCCGAACGCCGTGTAGGCGAACGCCTCGAACGGCTTGAGCACCGGGTCGAGCCATGTCCGCTCGCCGGTCCAGACGCGCGCCAGATAGGCGCCGAACGGCCAGCTCAGCGCCAGTGTGAGGCCGATCGTGGAGACGATCTCGGCCCAGCCCCGCCAGTCCATGCGAGGTCTCCTTTCAGGATGATCAGAAGCGGTCGGGGCGGATCAGCGCCGCGACCATGTAGACGGCGAGGCCGACCGCGGCGGCGCCGTAGAGGAGCGTCACGAGCATGGCGTCAGACCTTGCGCAGCAACGCGGCGTAGAGGCCAAAGAGCGCGAACGCTCCCAGCCCCAGCAGCAGGAAGAGGATGTCAGCCATGAAGGCCTCCGGGTCAGTGTCGGCGTGGAACGTCGCGCCGACCGGCGTCAGGGTTCGAGTTGAAAGCCGCGAGCGCCGCGTAAGGACCGCATAAAGAGTCGCGACGACCGGCCGGAGAAACTGGTCTGAAGCGGTTGTTCCGCTTGCGCCTGGACCGGATGGCGAGCGCCGGTGTTCTGGCCCGGCGGCGCTCGAGGGGATCGGCCGCCTGCCCGCGCCTCAGAACCAGCCGGCGCCGCGCAGGGCCTTCGCGTAGGCGCGGCTGACCGGAACCTCGGCCCCGTCCACCAGGGTGAGCGTCGCCTTGCCGTCGCCCCGGCGGGCCGAGGCCACGGCGCCCTTGGCCACCCACCAGGAACGATGCACCTGGGCGCCCTCCAGACCCTCCAGTTCGGCGACGGCGTCCGACAGGCGCATCAGGATCAGGTCCTGGCCCTTGCTGGTGTGGAGCCGCAGATAGTGGTCCTCGGCCTCGACCGCGAACAGGTCGCCGCCGCGCAGCTTGGCCGGCAGGCGATCGAGGAAGCGGGCGGGCGCGGCCCCGGCCGGCGAGGCGTGGGTCTCGGCCGGGGCCCGCTGGGTGAAGTAGTTCAGCGCCGTCATCACGCAGGTGACCACGAACACCGGTCCGACGAAGTAGCGCAGGCTCGCCAGATGCGGCACGCCCTGGAAGAACAGGCTCGACAGGAACCAGATGGCCAGCGTCAGCGGGACGGTCAGCGCGACGGCGATGGCCGCCCCCTGCAGCGCCGGGCGGTCGTCCAGCCACCCGCCGCGGTCGACGACCTCTGACACGATGACGCCGCCGAGACCGCCCGTCAGCATGGCCGTGATCCAGTAGGCGAGTCGCTGGCCGAGTGGCGCGTCGCCGCTGCCAAAGGCGCCGGCCAGGGCCATGAACACGCCCGCCGCCACGGCGATCACCAGCCCGCGCCAGTGTCTCCAGGCGACAATCCTGGCGATCGGCGAAGCGTGAGCGGCATCCGCCGGCGTTTCGCGAACCGAGCCGGTCTTTCCACGCATGTCCGGCTGCACGTCCAGGCCGCTCCCCCTAAGCCTCGGTCATCGACCACCCGCCAGCGCGGACGGCGCTGAATGACCATCCTGCGGATGAAAACCGCCGTCCCGTTCCTGTCAATCGCGACCCTCCGCGGCGACGACATCGCCGCCTTCACCCTCGACTGATCGCCGCGTCAGCGGTCCCGGAGCCCGATCCATGACCACCCAATCCTCGCACATCCTCCCCGGCAGCCGCTTCGCCGGCTGGATCCTGGTCGCCCTCGCGGCCGTGACCGTCGCGGTCGTGTTCGGCCCCCGGATGCTGCGGAGCGTCGCCGACGCGAACCCGCACGGGCCCGATCTGGCGCTGTTCGCGGCACAGCCGCTGGTCATCAAGCTGCACGTCCTGGCGGCCCTGGGAACTGTCGCGCTGGGCGGCGCGATCCTGTCGCTGCGCAAGGGCGACCGGCGGCACCGCACCTTCGGCTGGCTCTGGGTGGCCCTCATGGCGCTCGCGGCCGGGTCATCCCTCTTCATCGTCGGACTGAACGGCGACCACTGGTCCGTCATTCACCTGCTCAGCGGCTGGACGCTTGTGATGCTGCCGATCGGCGTCCTGGCGGCGCGACGCCACAGGTCGGTCGCGCACGGCAAGGCGATGACCGGAATCTTCGTGGGCGGATCACTGGTCGCCGGCGCCTTCACCTTCCTGCCCGGACGGCTGATGTGGAACCTGTTCTTCGGCTGAGCGCCTTGCCAGCAACGCGGCGCGAGGTCTATCGGAGGCGGGCGGCGATGTCCGGCCGCCCGTCAGGACGCGTGATGACCGCAGCCAAGAGACCCGCCCGCAACGGCGGACGAGGCCGTCCCTCGAAGTCGGTCGGCATCGACCTCAAGGGAACCATCCTCGACTCGGCCGAGGCCTTGTTCGCGCGGCACGGCTTCTATGGCGTGACCACGCGCCAGGTGGCCTCGGAGGCCGGCGTCGACACCGCCCTGATCCACTACTATTTCGGCGCCAAGCGAGAGCTGTTCGACGCCGTGCTGCTTCGCCGGGCGGAGATCATCAACCGTGTCCGGGCGGACGCCATGACCGCCTACGAGGCGGCCCATCCCGGGTCGATGACCGCCGAGGGCGTGATCGCCGCCTTCATCGATCCGCTGATCGAGATGACGCTGAATGGCGGGCAGGGCTGGAAGAACTGGCTGGCCCTGGTCGCGCAGATCGCCATGACGCCGGCCTGGGGCGGAGCGATCATGCACCGCTTCTTCGACCCGGTGGTGCACCAGCTGGTCGACACGCTCAAGCGCGCCATGCCGCAGGCCGAGCTGACCGACCTCTACTGGTGCTACCAGTTCCTGACCGGCTCGATGATGATGACGGTCGCCGAGACGGGCCGGATCGATCAGCTGTCGGATGGTCTGTGCCACGCCAGCGACCTTGAGGCGGCGCGTCAGCGGCTCTACGCCTATTGCGCCGCGGGATTCGAGGCGGTGGTCGCCAAGGCGCCAGGCTGACTCCTCCGCCCGTGTGGCGCCAATTCATCACATGGTGAAAAATATCCGCGTTCCCCCATCGCGGCCTCTTCCGCGCATCGGCGGTTTGGCCGAGTGTTCGCGCAATTCGCGTTTTGGTGAATTTGGAACTTAGACGATCCCGGGAACAGGGATCGCTCGGGAGGATGACATGAGGACGATGTGGAAGGCCGCCCTTCTGGCCGGCGCCGCCTGGAGTGCGTGTGCGACCTTCGCCGTGGCGCAGGACGCCCAGGCTGGTGAAACCGAAGTCGACGCGGTCGTGGTCACCGCGCGCCGCACCGAGGAAACCCTTCAGTCGGTGCCCGGCGCTGTCTCGGCGTTCAATGGCGCCGCGCTTGAGCGCCTGCAGGCCACCGACGTCACCGCCCTGCAGGGCGCGGTGCCGAACGTGAACCTGGCCCAGGGCCGCGGCTCGTCGAACGCGACCAACATCTTCATCCGCGGCATCGGCCAGCCCGACGCGCTGCAGACCTTCGATCCGGCGGTCGGCGTCTATGTCGACGATGTCTACTACAGCCGTATCCGCGGCACCCAGTTCGACCTGTTCGACCTTGAGCGCGTGGAAGTGCTGCGCGGCCCGCAGGGCACGCTGTACGGCAAGAACACCATCGGCGGCGCGCTGAAGGTCGTCACCCGCAAGCCGGGCGACACGTTCCGCGCCGGTCTTACCGCCGCCTACGGCAGCTACAACCAGATGGAGCTCAAGGGCTCGGTCTCCGGCCCCGTCAGCGACACCCTGTCGCTCGGCGTTTCCGGCCTGATCGCCAAGCGCGACGGCTATGTCGAGGATCCGGTCAGCAACGAAGAGTACAACGACAAGAACACCTGGGCCGTGCGCGCCCAGGCGGCCTGGAAGCCGTCGGACACGGTCACGGTCGACCTGTCGGCCGACTACAGCCGTGACGACGCGGCCATGACGGTGGGCCAGGCGACCAACACCCTGACGACCATTCTGGGCGTGCCGCTCTATGTGGTCTCCAACCCGCCGCCGGCCTACGACTTCAAGACCCGCACGACGACGACGCTTCCGAACTCGACCGAGTTGACCCACTACGGCCTCTCGGCCGCCGTGACCTGGGAGCTCAGCGACAGCCTGACGCTGAAGTCGATCACCGCCTACCGGAACCTTGAGACCGACGACTACGTCGACATCGACGCGACGCAGCTCGAACTCGGCGACGTGTTTGTCGGCGTCGACCAGGACCAGACCAGCCAGGAGTTCCAGCTGACCTACCAGGAAGGCCCCTGGACCGTGGTCGGCGGCGTCTACTGGATGCAGGAGAACATCGCCTCCCACCAGGAGGCCTACGCCGACGACTTCCTGGGCGCGGCCTTCGGCAACGCCACCTTCCTGCGCACCGTCGACGACGACCTGGAGACCACCAGCAAGGCGGCCTACGTCAACGCCAGCTATGACCTGACCGAGACGCTGCAGATCACCGGCGGCGTGCGCTACACGGAAGAAGAGAAGACCTACTCGCGCAGCACCTCGACCTTCTCGTCGAACGTCCTGTTCACCGCCGACCCGGCCTTCGCGTTCAAAAACCTGACGGAGACCTGGGACGACGTCTCGCCGATGGCCGACATCCGCTGGATGCCGTCGGACAACGTCACCTTCTACGTCCGCGGTTCGAAGGGCTTCAAATCGGGCGGCTTCAACGGGCGCGCCAACAACCCGGGCGAACAGGCGCCGTATGAGCCGGAAAGCGTCACCAGCTACGAAGGCGGCGTGAAGACGAGCTGGGTCGGCGGCCGCTACCTGCTGAACCTGACCGCCTTCACCAATGACTATCAGGACTTCCAGGCGCGGGTGTCGGGCACGGTGACCGACCCGGGCACCGGGCTGCCGAGCCCGGAACTGACGGTGATCAACGCCGGCAGCATGAAGACCTCGGGCGCCGAACTCGAAGCCGTCGCGCGTCCCGTGCCCGGCCTGCTGCTCGACGCCCAGATCGGCCTCCTGAACGCCGAGTACGAGGACTTCGACGACGTGCGCTTCGTCGCCACCGGCGGCAGCCGCGCGTTCCAGAAGCCGGCCTTCGCGCCGCGCTGGACCGCCCGGTACGGCGCCCAGTACACGCTCGACATGGGCGACAGCGGCTCCCTGACCTTCGGCGCCGCCGCCAAGTACCGCTCGGAGATGGCCCTCGCCGTCGACAACACGCCGACCAACAGCAAGGTCCGCCTGCCCGGCATGTGGGACGACGATCACTGGATCTGGGACGCCCGCGTCGTCTGGGAAAGCGGCGACGGCCGCTTCACCGCCGGCGTCTACGGCCAGAACATCGGCGACGAGCTGTACAAGACCGACGCGCAGGAATTCTCGTCGGTTGGCGGCATCCGCACGGCCTACTACGGGGCGCCGCGCACCGTCACGCTTCGCCTGTCGGCCAAGTACTAGAACGCGGGGCCTTTCGGGCCCTTCGCACACGCAACATTGGACCCCGCCGGTCGTCCGGCGGGGTTCTTTTTTCCTATCGCTTCCATCGGGTTGCACCCGTCGCGCGACCGCGCCATAACCCGCCCCGACCCGCGACGGCGGGCCTTCCCCTGCGGCATACGCGAGACCCCAAGAGCGCGATGAACATCCACGAGCATCAGGCCAAGGCCGTCCTGGCCGAATTCGGCGTTCCCGTCCCCAAGGGCTTTGCGGCCTTCACCCCCGACGAGGCCGAGATGGCCGCCGAGAAGCTCGGCACGCCCGTCTTCGTCGTGAAGAGCCAGATCCACGCCGGCGGTCGCGGCAAGGGCCGCTTCGAGGGCCTGGGCCCCGACGCCAAGGGCGGCGTGCGCGTCGTCAAGTCGGTCGAGGAAGTCCGCAAGAACGCCGAGGAGATGCTCGGCCGCGTGCTGGTGACCCACCAGACCGGTCCGAAGGGCAAGCAGGTCAACCGCCTCTACATCGAGGAAGGCGCGGCCATCGCCAAGGAGTTCTACCTGTCGCTGCTGGTCGACCGGCAGACGAGCAAGGTCTCGGTGGTCGCCTCCACCGAAGGCGGCATGGACATCGAGGAAGTCGCCCACGACACGCCCGAGAAGATCCACACCTTCTCGATCGATCCGGCGACCGGCGTGTGGCCGACCCACCAGCGCGCGCTGGCCAAGGCGCTCGGCCTGACCGGCGGCCTGGCCAAGGAAGCGGCCTCGCTGCTGACCCAGCTCTATACGGCGTTCCTGGCCAAGGACATGTCGATGCTGGAAGTGAACCCGCTGATCGTCACCGCCGACGACCACCTGCGCGTCCTCGACGCCAAGGTCTCGTTCGACGGCAACAGCCTGTTCCGCCACGCCGACATCCGCGAGCTGCGCGACGAGACCGAGGAAGACCCCAAGGAGATCGAAGCCAGCAAGTACGACCTGGCCTACATCGCCCTGGACGGCGAGATCGGCTGCATGGTCAACGGCGCCGGCCTGGCCATGGCCACCATGGACATCATCA
>ERZ761607.580-NODE-580-length-60387-cov-6.094709_pt1 | contig 60387 bp, 60 predicted proteins | sample MGYA00511164_ERZ761607 | MGnify/ENA primary metagenome ERZ761607 (study PRJEB28899, sample SAMN02445080) | bioreactor sludge metagenome | biome: EBPR sludge | place: Australia: Brisbane, Thorneside Wastewater Treatment Plant | collected 2011-06-22 ...
AGGCGTCGAACTCCGCGGTCACCCGCGCCTGCGCGCCCTCGGCGGTGCACTTGAGCACCTCCAACGCCCGGATCACCTCAACCCGATCGTGGTCCGACAACTCTCCCGCGTCAGCTCCCAGGCAGGCCGCGAACGCCGCGATCTCCGGGTGGCTCGGCAACACCCCGGACAGCCCTGCAGCAGGCGCGGTCGCACCCGCCCCGCTCACCGCTGCCTCCCCGAGATCCCTCAAAGATCACACGCTAGACGCGGCCACCGACATTCCGATCCACGTCATCCACACACCCCGAAACGACCAGTCCGAAGACACCCGGATCAGCCGAGATCTGGACCTTCGGCCCGCGCGTCAGTCCGCCGCCAGTCGGCGGCGCGGGTTCTTCATGCGCTAGAACGCATTCGACAAGCTGGATTTGATGTGGTTAAATGCATGATACAAGCAAGATTCAATACGGTGCACTGCATAGGAAGGCACATGGACTCCCCCAGAAGCACTGCACAACATCGCTCGAGGGCAGCACTGGACGAGCGCTTTGCTGCCTGGCGACAGCTACCGGCCCGGGGTAAGCGACCGTACGGCGGGTGGATCCGCGCCATCCGCGAGGCTCTAGGCATGCGCGCGGAGGACCTCGCCCGCCGCATGGACGTCTCGCAGTCGAGCCTGACTCGGCTGGAGCGATCGGAAAAATCCGGGAGGGTCCGCTTCGACACGCTCAAGCGAGCCGCCGACGCACTGGAGTGCGAGGTGGTTTATGCGTTGGTTCCGCGCCGCCCTCTCGAAGAAATGGTTCAAGAGCAAGCGCGCAAGCGCGCCCTAGCCCGAGTTGGGAGGACCGCCCACACGATGGCCTTAGAGGACCAGGCGCTTGTCGATGCCAAGCTCGAGGAGCGCGTGCAGTTCTTAGCGCGGTACCTCGCCACCAGGCCGGGCCTATGGGTTGAGGACAGCGAGGGTGATGATCCCTCGGCGACGCTCTCTGGAGCGGACTGACGAGCCTGCCATGCACGATGCTGACCTGGGCGAAGAGCCGCCGGGTGCCACGCCACTTGAGGATGAGGAGCTCGAAGGACTCAAGCCGGCGTGGATCGCCACTCGCGGCGATCTCAACGAGGCCGAGTTCGACAACATCCTCGCAGCACAACAAGCCTGGGACCGGCGCAGACTCAACATGGCTCGGTTGCTCGATGACAAGACAATCCGAGACCTGCACCGCGACATGTTCGGCGAGGTATGGGACTGGGCCGGCACCTACCGCAGGACAGAGAAGAACATCGGCATCGACCCGATCCGGATCTCGGTTGCGGTGCATGACCTCGTTGAGGACGCCAAGTACTGGTTCGACACCGACGACCCGCTCGCGTTTGACAATGCGGCGGTGAAGTTCCATCACAAGCTCGTGAGCGTCCATCCGTTCCCAAACGGAAACGGCCGTCACGCCCGAGAGATGACCGACCTGCTTCTCCGTGCGGTCAGTAGACCTCCGTTCACGTGGGGAGGGGGAGCGAACCTCGGCTCAGACAACGCCGTCCGGAACACCTATATCCGTGCGCTGCGGGAAGCCGACTTCGGCGACTACGCGACGCTCAACGAGTTCGTGCGAAGTTGAAACGGCGCGTACCTCGGATGAGCTGAATGCCCAAGACTGCGTTGGTGCGGCATGGTCGTGCTGAACCGCCCGAACATATGCGGAAATGCCTTCAGGACCTGCGTCCTACCGCCGCTTATGCGACGCAAGCTCCCATCCGGATCTGCCGCAAGTCGTTCGTCGCGCGATGACCGCCCGAATCCGGTGGCACCACGGCGGTTCAGAAGCAAGGATGCCGCGGTGTCCCAGCTACACGCCGACGAACTGCCTATCGACCTTGCACTCGTCAGAGCGTTGGTTGACTCGGCCTTCCCGGAGTTCGTCGACGATGACCTTCGGCAGCTGGGCGACTCGGGTTCGTCCAACGCACTCTTCAGGCTGGGGCAGGACAAGCTGGTGCGGTTGCCGCGCCAACCAGGTGGCGGCGCGAGCATCGACAAGGAAGCGTTGTGGCTGCCGTACGTCGCCGCACGCGTGAGTGTCGAGGTGCCGGCGGTGGTGGGCGTCGGCGAGCCAGACTTGGGATACCCCGAACGCTGGGCGATCACCACCTGGCTCGACGGCATCCGCCCGCCGGGTCCGCGCTCGACCCCACAAGAACCCGGCATGGCCGGCCTTGCTGGAGACCTGGCTCGATTCTTGATCGAGTTGCGAGACATGGAAGTCCCCGAGCGAGCGAGGGACGACGAAGCGCTGACCTGGTACCGCGGCCAGCCGCTCGGGGAGCTCGACGCCGACTTCCGCGAGAGCGCCGCCGAGTGCCGCGACCTCGGAACCGGCCTCGACATCGACGCAGCGCTCCGTGTGTGGGACCGGGCCGTGGCTGCCTCGGGCGCCGTGGAGCCGATCCACAGCTGGTACCACGGCGACCTCCTGCTCGAGAACCTGCTGCTCGACGAGACTGGCAGGCTGGCGGCCGTCCTCGACTTCGGAGGCCTGGCGGTGGGCACTCCGACCGTCGACCTGGTGGTTGCCTGGGAGGTTCTGGACCTCGAAGGACGACGAGCTTTCCGACGGGCACTCGACGTCGATGAGGCAACCTGGACCACGTCCCGAGGTTGGGCGCTCCTCATCGCCATGATCACGTTTCCCTACTACGGGACGTCCATGCCCGCGCGCTGCGCCAACCGCATGGCGATGGCTGAAGCAGCGATCAGGGGCGACTGAGTCAGCCGGTCGCGACGCCCACGCCGGCGATCTGGACCCGCTTGCCGTTCGTGGTGACGATCCGCAGCTTCCCCGACCGCGGGGTTGCGAACGGCTTCAACTCGACCAGCTTGCTGGCCGACCTCGGACACCGCAGGCTCACCTTCCCGACCAGCTTGTCGCCGAGGTAGACCTTCACCTGCCCTGCTCTCGGCGCAGTCGCGACGACCAGTGCGAGCTGGCGAGCTCCAGAGACCCGTTTCTTGAGGGTCAGCTCCGCGCCGCGGTGCTTGGTGGTCCAGTACCGGCCGAGGTAAGCATCGTCGCTGGCGGTGCTGGTCCACCCATCGGCCCGCAGCGCACGCGCGCCGTACGGCACCGTGAACACCGACCGCACCGGCGCGCCGGCGGCCAGGCCCGACTGCGCGGCGGCGACGGTCACGACATGGGTCGCGGGGCCCAGCCCCGAGACGGCGTACGGCGAGCCGCACGACGTCGGGGCCGCGCCGTCGAGGCTGCAGGCGAAAGACGTGCCCGCTCGGGTCGAGGCGAAGGTGAAGCTCGCCGATGAGCTGAGCAGCCAGCGGTCGGGACCCGTGACTCCGACGGTGACGGGCACCGGAGCCGAGCGAGCACGGGTGAAGTAGGTGTCGTCGCCGACCAGCACCTGGATCCGGTAGGTGCGGCCGTCTGCCCCGGCCGGCAAGGCCCCGAGATGCCGGCACGACGCCTGGCCGCTGTCGTCGACCTCGGAGGTGCAGAGCACCTCGTTGTTGTGGTCGAGGTCGACGAAGGTGGCCCGGTTGGCCAGGCTCAGCTGCCCCGGGTCACCGTCCGCCTGCTGGGTCACGTGAGCGGTCAGCAGCAGGTCCACCGGCTTGTCTCCCGTCGCGTCCGGCATCGCCCGCGTTGGCCCGGTGTAGGCGACCGACGCCGACTCCGGGTCGACGCGGATCGAGAAGCGCAGCTGCTGCTCCTGGACCTCGTCGGAGACGGTGACGAGCACCGGGTAGGGCACCGGGCTCGCTGCTGCGACCACCCGGCCGATGAACTCCCAGGTCGACGACCCTTGCGACACGGCCGACGTGGCCAGGCTCAGCCCCTTGGGCAGCCCTTGCACGGTCGCTGTCAGCCGGTGGCCCGGTGCCTGGTGGCTGGTCGCCGAGAACGTCAGCGGCAACTGGTCGGAGAAGTGAACGGGCACCAGGTCCGGGATGCTCTCGTCGACGCTGAGACCCGGCGTCGAGAGGCTCACGTCGTCGACGAGAATGCTGGCCGGGCCGGAGCCGAAGTCCCGGTGGTATTTGAAGGTCAGGGTGTGGCTGGTCCCCGTGGCGTACGCCGACAGGTCGACGGTCCGCGGACGGTAGTCGAAGGTGGTCTCCTGCTCGCTGAGCCACATGACGTCGACACCGTCGACCTGGACCGTGAGCCGCCCGCTGTACGGCGCGCGAGCGGCGAAGTTCGCGAAGAAGAAGCTGAGCGTCACCGGCACACCGACCGGGATGACGACGTCCTGGGAGACCGAGGTGTTCGCCGGCAGAGTGGAGGGGTTGCTGTGGAACCACAGCCAGCCGTTGCCGAGGCGCGGGTGGCTGGTGACGTCCACGCAGTTGCGGGACTGATGGCAGATCGGCCCGGCATCACCGTTGTCGGTGCCGTTGCCGTTGGCGGTGACCCGCCAGGACTGGTTGGGCTGCGCGGTGGGACCGCTCCAGTCCTCGAAGCCGCCGTCCTGGAGCAGCTCGATCGGAGCCGCCTGGGTGGTCGTCGCGGCCGCGGGTGGCACCGGGCCGGCGGCCCAGGTCAGCCCGGTCACCACCGCGGACCCGAGCATTGCTAGCGCGGCGATCCGCGCGGTCATGGTGCGACGTGCGCGCATGAGCCCTCCCGCATCTGAGCCCGATCGAGCGGGCACCTGCGGTCGAGTCTGTGATCAGCGGGACGAGCGGATCTGCCTGTCAGCGCACAGTTCGCGACACAGCGTGCACACGTGTGCGCTCAGCGGCCGGGGACGTCGCAGTCGAGCTGGTCGACGATCCGCTTCTGCTCGTCCTCCATGTCGTCGTAGCTCGGTGTGTCTCCCTGGCCGTCCGAGAGGATGAAGGAGGTGCAGTAGAGGACCCGCTGGTCCTGCTGGGTCTGGTAGACCGTCCACGCGGTGAACGCCGCGCAGGCGGCGCCGACCAGCACTCCGACAGCGATCAGGGTCAGCAGCACGCCGTGAAGCTCGCGCGGCGGTCGCGGTGGACGCGGCGGAGTCGGGTCGCCCCGGCCGACATCGACGACCTCGATGGGCCGGAACTCCTCAGTCACGTCCGCAATGTAGCCGCAAGCTAACCCTCGAGCACCACCACGGCCGAGGCGATGCCGGCGTCGTGGGACAGGGACACGTGGGTGGTGCGGACGCCGAGGTGGTGCGCGCGGGCCAGCACCGTGCCTCGGAGCTCGAGCAAGGGGCGGCCGGACTCCTCGGAGACGATCTCGGCGTCGTGCCAGTGCATGTCACCCGGTGCGCCGAGTGCCTTGGCCAGGGCCTCCTTGGCCGCGAACCGGGCCGCGAGCGAGGCGAGGGGCCGCTCGAGCTCGAGCGGTGTGAACAGCCGATCGGCCAGCCCCGGCGTCCGGGTCAGCGAGGCGCCGAAGCGCGAGATGTCGACCACGTCGATCCCGACGCCGATGATGGCCATGTCGCGCAGGTCCCGGCTACTCGACCGTGACCGACTTGGCCAGGTTGCGCGGCTGGTCGACGTCGTGGCCGAGGGCCGAGGCGAGCTCGCAGGCGAACAGCTGGAGGGGTACGACGGCCACCAGCGGCTGCAGCAGGACCGGGACGGACGGCAGCCGGATCAGGTGGTCGGCGTACGGCACGATCCGCTCGTCGCCCTCCTCGGCCAGGCAGATGGTCACCGCGCCTCGGGCGCGGACCTCCTGGATGCCGCTGAGCATCTTGTCGTGGAGTTGGTCGCGGCCGCGGGGCGGCACGACGCAGAAGACCGGGATGCCCGGCTCGACCAGTGCGATCGGGCCGTGCTTGAGCTCACCGGCAGCGAAGCCTTCGGCGTGGAGGTAGGCGATCTCCTTGAGCTTGAGCGCACCTTCGAGAGCGACCGGATAGCCGGCGTGCCGGCCCACGAACAGCACCGATCGCGTGTCGGCGTGCGACCTGGCCAGCTCGTAGACCGCGTCGGCGGCGTCCAGCACGGTGTCGATGTGTCCGGGGATCGCCTCGAGTTGGCCGACGACCTGGGAGATCTCGTCGCCGAACCGGGTGCCCTTGACCTGCGCGAGGTAGAGCGCGAGGAGGTAGCAGGCGACCAGCTGGGTGAGGAAGCCCTTGGTCGAGGCCACCCCGATCTCGGGGCCGGCATGGGTGTAGATCACCGCGTCGGACTCGCGCGGGATCGTCGACCCGTTGGTGTTGCAGATCGCCAGCACCTTGGAGCGCTGCGTCCGGGCGTGCCGGATCGCCTGCAGCGTGTCGGCGGTCTCGCCCGACTGCGAGATCGCGACCACCAGCGTGGAGTAGTCGAGGATCGGGTCGCGGTAGCGGAACTCCGAGGACAGCTCGACCTCGACCGGCACCCGGGTCCAGTGCTCGATGGCGTACTTCGCGACCATCCCGGCGTAGAACGACGTGCCGGCCGCAATGATGATGATCTTGTCGATGTCGCGCAGCTCCTGGTCGGAGAGCCGCATCTCGTCGAGCTGCAGCAGTCCCGATGAGGTACGCCGGCCGAGCAGCGAGTCGGCCACCGCGCGCGGCTGCTCGAAGATCTCCTTGCGCATGAACCAGTCGTGGCCCTCCTTCTCGGCCGCCGAGAGGTCCCAGTCGACGTGGTAGCGCCGGCCCTCCTGCGGGATGCCGCGGAAGTCGGTCACCTCCACACCGTCACGGGTGATCGTGACGACCTGGTCCTGACCGAGCTCGAGCGCCTCGCGGGTGTAGTCGATGAACGCCGCCACGTCGGAGCCGAGGAAGTTCTCGCCGTCCCCGAGCCCGACGACGAGGGGCGAGTTGCGGCGCGCCGCCACGACGCGCGCCGGGTCGTGCGCGTCGACGGCGACCAGCGTGAAGGCGCCCTCGAGCTGCTGGCACACCCGCTGCATGGCGATGGTGAGGTCGAACCCCGACTCGAGCTGCAGCTCCAACAGCTGGGCGGCCACCTCGGTGTCGGTCTCAGAGACCAGCGTGTGGTCGTCGGCCTCGAGCCGGGTGCGGAGCTCGGCGAAATTCTCGATGATCCCGTTGTGCACCAGCGCCACCCGCCCGGTGCTCCGCCCGCTCAGGATGGCGATGTGCGGGTGGGCATTGACGTCGTTGGGCGCCCCGTGGGTGGCCCAGCGGGTGTGGCCGACGCCGGTTGTGGACGGCGGGAGCGGGGAGTCGGCGATGGCCTTCTCGAGGTTGGCGAGCTTGCCGGCCTTCTTGGTGACCGCGAGTGCGGAGTCGGCGACGACGGCGATGCCGGCCGAGTCGTAGCCGCGATATTCGAGGCGGCGCAGCCCGTCGAGCACGACGTCCTGGGCCTGCCTGGGCCCGACGTACCCGACGATCCCGCACATGGCGACCGAGTCTATCGAGGTCTATCGAGCGTCCATCGAGCGTGGTGAGCGTCACCGTCGCCCACCGGGCGAGGCGCGCCGTGGGCTGACACAATCCCCGCATGCGCAACGGTGAGCGCCACGACGGTGCCCACGAGGCCTCGCCGTACATCGAGCTCGATCGCAGCGCCTGGGCGCAGCTGGCCCACCAGGTCGAGGATCCGCTGACCGAGGACGAGATCGCCGCCCTCCGCGGCCTCGGCGACCAGCTCGACCTCGAAGAGGTCCGCGACGTCTTCTTGCCGATCAGCCGGCTGCTGAGCATGTACGTCGCGACCGCGGGCCGGCTGCATCGCGAGCAGGAGGAGTTCCTCCACCGGGCGACTCCCCCGCGCACGCCGTTCGTGATCGGCCTGGCCGGGTCGGTCGCCGTGGGCAAGTCCACGACCGCTCGGGTGCTCCAGCACCTGCTGGCGCACTGGCCAGAGCACCCCGAGGTCGCGCTGGTCACCACCGACGGCTTCCTGCATCCCAACGCCGAGCTCGAACGGCGGGGCCTGTTGCAGCGCAAAGGTTTCCCGGAGTCCTACGACCGGCGCGCCCTGCTCCGCTTCGTGGTCGACATCAAGTCGGGCCGCGACGAGGTCGAGGCGCCGGTCTACGACCATCTCACCTACGACGTCGTGCCCGACGAGAAGGTGCACATCAAGCACCCGGACATCGTCATCGTCGAGGGGCTCAACGTGCTCCAGCCGGCCCGGGTCCGCGACGACGGGCGCACCGGCCTCGCGGTCAGCGACTTCTTCGATTTCTCGGTCTACGTCGATGCCAAGACCTCCGACATCCGCGACTGGTACGTCTCCCGGTTCCTGCGGCTGCGCGAGACGGCGTTCCGCGACCCGCAGTCCTACTTCGTCCGCTATTCGGCGCTCTCCCACGACCAGGCGGTGGCCGAGGCGATGCGGATCTGGGACACCATCAACGGCCCCAACCTCGCCCAGAACGTGCTGCCGACCCGCTCCCGGGCCACGCTCGTGCTCCGCAAGGACGCTGACCACTCGGTCCGCTACGTGCGGCTGCGCAAGATCTGACCGTGACCTAGCCGATCGGGTGAGATCCGACGCATCCGAGGTCAATCTGGCGCCATTCGGGTGCGGTCCGGCGGCGGCTGACGGACCATGGACGGGTGCCGCGACGTCTGACGATCGCCGTGGCCGTCCTCGGGGTGGGGGTGGTCGCGGGCTGCGTCCACCAACAGACCACCCAGTCCAGCCCTGCGAACCCCTTCCAGGCCCGGGCGCAGTACGACGGCGCCGATCCGGCCCTGGAGTCCGCGGCCGCGGACGCGGCCGCTCGCGGTGACACCCATGCGAGCGAGGTGCTGACCCGGCTCAACGACGTACCGACCGGCATCTGGATCACCCCGGAGGAGCACCCCACCCCGGACGACGTGGGGCAGTTCGTGGCGCAGGTGACCCGGGAGGCCGCTCTGGAGGACCAGACGGCGCTCCTGGTCGTCTACGGCATCCCCGGACGCGACTGCACCGGCGGCCAGTCCAGCGGTGGGCTCACCGCGGACGGCTACGAGCCCTGGGTCCAGGCCATCGCCGACGAGGCGGGTGACTCCGCGGTCGTCCTCGAACCGGACGCGCTGCCCAGCGCGGTGCAGTGCGGCGTGCAGGCGACCCGGGTGCCGCTGCTCCGGGAGGCCGTGACCGCGCTCGACGACGCCGAGGTGACGACGTACGTCGACGCCGGGCACTCCGCGTGGATCCCGGTCGACCAGATCGCCGACCTCCTCGACCAGGTGGGGGTGGGGAGCGTGCGCGGGTTCACCACGAACGTCGCCAACTACCAGCCGCTGGCCGCCGAGACGGCGTTCGCGGACCAGTTGAGCGAACGGCTCGACGGCGCCCACTACCTGATCGACACCGGCCGCAACGGGATCGGCGCCGGGCCCGTCACCGACTGGTGCAACCCGCCCGGTCAGGCGCTGGGCCACGAGCCGGGGTACGTCGACGACGACACGCCGCTGGACGGCTATGTCTGGGTCAAACCGCCGGGCGAGAGCGACGGCAGTTGCAACGGCGGCCCGCCGGCCGGACAGCTCTGGCCGGAGCGCGCCGTGGCGCTCGCCACTGCGGCCGGGTGGTGAGAAGCATGCTTCTTCGCCCCGCCTCGTCTTAGGCTCTGTGTCGTGACCGAGCATCGCTACGCCGTGGTCATCGAGGACGACGTCGACACCCGGGAGCTCATCGACCTGGTGCTGACCCAGTCCGGATTCACGGTCGTGACCGCAGAAGACGGCCGCGCCGGCATCGAGGCGGTGCGCAAGCACCAGCCCATGCTCACGACGCTCGACGTGCAGATGCCCGGCATGGACGGCTTCGCAGTGGCCAAGCGGCTGCGCGAGTTCAGCCTCACCTACCTGATCATGCTCACCTCCATGGCCAGCGAGATCGACATCATCCAGGGCTTCGAGGCGGGCGCCGACGACTACCTCGTCAAGCCGTTCCGGCCCCGCGAGCTGCGCGCCCGCGCCGACGCGATGCTGCGGCGGATGCGGCTGGGCACGCCCGCCGACGCCGTACCCGCGCCACCCGCGCCCACCCATGAGCCCGAGCCGGTCTCCGAGTCCTGGGCGGCGGCCGCGGCCCGCGAGCTCCGGACGCCGGTCCTGCCTGCAGTCCCGGCTGCGACGCCAGAGGCAACCGAAGCACCAGCCGCAGCGGCCCCGGTCGCCGCTGAGCCAGTGCCGGCGGCGCCGGCCGCGGAGCCGGTCGCCCCACCACCGCGGCAGCCACTTCCCGAGCCCGCCGTGGTGACCGGCGCCTCGGTCGGCCAATCACCGCGGCTGCTCCAGCACGCCGGGCTCACGCTGGACAGCGAGTCGGGGCGGATCACCTACCGCGGCCGCCGGCTCGACCTCACCCCCGAGGAGGTCGACCTGCTGACCACCCTGCTGCGCACCGGCCGCCGGGTCCGCAGCAAGGCCGACCTGGTGCTGGCCCTGCGCGGCTACGCCGGCACCTCGCAGTTCGTCAACGAGGCCGACAAGCGTCGCGTCGACACCCACGTCACCAACCTGCGCGCCAAGCTCGGCCAGGACGGCTCCTCGCCCCAGCTGATCGAGACCGTGCGAGGAGTCGGCTACCGCCTCAGCCAGGCGAGTTGAGAGCGCTCAGTTGGCGTCGACCGGGATCTCCGAGACCACGGTCTCCTTCTCGGAAGGGAAGATCGCGATGGGCACCTGCTGGACCACCTGCATGGGGACGTACTTCCCGGAGCCGGCCTCGGTCTCGACGCTGACCAGCGCGCTCAGCGTCAGCGTGACGCCGATGGTGCTGGGGGCCAGGGTCCCGATCTCCTGGTTGCGGAGCTCGAAGGCACCCTTGGGCGAGGTGATCAGCATGCCGTGCTTCGAGGTCAGCGGCTGAGGGTCGAAGGTGGTCTTGGCGGCCACCGCGTCGAGAGAGTACGGCGCCTCGGGCGGTCCACCGTCGGACGTGGTGGTCGACGAGGTCACGGTGATGTGGCTCAGCCACACCTTGCGCTTGGTCTTGAACGGGTCGCGCAGGTCGCGGGTCAGGTCGTAGGCCTGGAAAGTGAAGGAGAAGAACTTGCTGCCCTTGGGGTACCACTCGTTGGTCCGCGGCGTCGACTTGGTCGGGTAGAGCGTGTAGACGAAGTCGATCCCGGGCGCCTCGGGCAGCTCGATGTGCGACTGGAAGGTGCCATCGCGGGTGAACTGCGAGTCGAACGCCGGCGCGGCCGCGGACGGCGTACCGGACGCCGCCGGAGTCGGGTCGCCGTCGTCACGGCCGAAGGCATCGCAGCCCCCGGCCGCGATCGAGAGCGAGACGGCGAGGGCAGCGACCAGCCCCCGGCGTACGAAGCTGCGGGTCATGCCTTGTATCCCCGGTAGCGGCGCAGCGCCTTCATCAACATCCATGCGGTCTGGAGGACCGTGATGACACCGAGGATCGGCCAGCACACCGAGAGGATGTCGGACTGGAGGCTGATCGGGAGTTGGAGCCAGATCGCCGCGGCCGCCAGCAGGAAGATCACCAGCGAGACGAACGGGTAGAGGTACGACGAGCCCTTGCCGCGCTCGGCCTTCGCCTGCGCGGCCCAGTTGTCGGTCTGGGTGCGGCTGAAGAACTTCACCCACGCGCGCACGAAGTGACCCATCCGGATCCACATGTAGAACTCGGCCGGCCAGAACGCCAGCGCGAAGACGTAGTCGCGCCGGTTCGCGAACGCCATCGACCTCGCCACCCGGAAGTTGAGGACCTCCGCGGCCAGCGGCGGCAGCACCCACCACCACTCGAAGACGAACGCCGAGATCGAGAGCGACGCGGTGAGCAGCATCAGGAAGCCGAGCCGGGTGAAGATGTTGAGCACCATCGAGAGGTGCTCGAACCAACGCAGCCGCAGGTTGGGGTGGAACGGTTGCCCGCGGGTGTCGCCGCGCTGGCCGGGCCACATCAGGTCGATGGCGCCGTAGTTCCACTTCACCTGCTGGCCGTCGAGGCTGCGCAGCGTGGTCATGCCGCCCACGTGGGCGTACGCCGTCGCGCTGATCTTGGTGAGGAAGCCGGCGCTCTTGATCTGCAGCGAGAGCAGGGAGTCCTCGACCTCGCTGTCGTTGACCCACGGCGTCCGCTGGTGACTGTCCTTGAGCACCTGCTTGAGGGCCCGCGTGGAGAAGATCGAGAACTGGCCGCCCAGCACCGCCATGTTGCGGCCCTTGAGCAGGTTCTGCATGTTGAACGCCGAGAACTGGGCCCGTTGGCCAGCGATCAGGAACTTGGCCATCCAGCCGTCGAGGGCGCTGTCGTCGATGGAGTAGATCGCGGAGATGCCGCCGATCCGGTCGTCGCTGGAGATCTCGTCGACCAGGCACTCGAGCGCGTTGGGCTCGGGCGTGGTGTCGCCGTCGACACCGAGCAGGAAGTCCATCGACTCGACCAGCGAGTAGCCGTAGTTGAGCGCTCCGACCTTCTTGTCGGGGTTCTTGCCGATGTCGTGGATGTAGATGACCGTCGTCTGGTCGCCGCTGGGCGTCTTGCGCGTGTGCGGCCCGGCGTAGTGGCTGGCCACCTCGAGCGAGTCGTCGGTGGTGTTGTTGATGATCACGTGGATCACGTCGGGCATCCGCGTCTGCATCAGCAGCGAGTCGAGGACACCGGCGATCGTCTCGGCCTCGTTGTAGGCGGGGATGATGCAGCCCACGGTCGGGCGCTGCTCGGGGATCGCGGCGACCTCCTCGAGGAAGGTCTCCTCGTAGTCGCTCAACCCCTGGTCACGACGGAGCACGTACTCGTTGCCCGCGACGGGTGTCGGCACCGTCGAGGGGTCGACGCGGAGGGACCCGGACCCTTCGTTGCTCACTGGTCTAGTCTCCTTCGATCTCGCGCCCCGTGCAGGCAAACGGGCAAATTGCGTCAAGGTGACGCTGCTCACCCTGAGTCACCCAGGTCAGCCAGGGGGCGGCGTCCAGCACTGATCCCCGTCCTGTTGGGCGTCCGGCTGGTGCGGTAGCAACACCGAGCCGAGCCCCGTCGTCTGCCCGGTGGTCACGGCGACGGGAACCGAGGTGGCGGCGTACTTGCAGTAGCTGGTGCCCTTGCCGAGGTACGGCGAGTAGGGCCCGGGCCCGGCTACGACCACGAGGTCGGTTCGAGTGCTGAGTTGGCCACCGAGCACGAAGCTGCCGTCCGCGGCCGAGGTGGTCGTGCCCAGGGTCGCGCCGGCGGTCGTCATCAGCGTGACCGAGGCGCCTTCGAGCGGGTTCGCCGGTCGGTTGGCGTCGACGATCGTGCCGGCGACGGTCGCGCCGGGCTGGGTGAGCCGCACCGTGCCGAACGACGTCTTCCCGGACTTGACCTTGCCCTGGACCCGGATCGTGCCGCCGAGGTAGCCACCGGCGCCGGGGAGGACCACGTCGTACTTCCCGGGGTAGAGCCCCTGGAAGGTGACCGTCCCGTGCGCCGCCTTCTGGGTCCAGAACTGGCCGTTGCCGCGGCTCACGGCGGTGACGTAGGCGACGCCGGGGTAGGGCTGGTCGCCGGCGTACAGATCGACCACGAAGCGTCCGGCCTTCTTGGTCAGGTTGATGTGGGCCTTCTTGAACTTGCCGGACTTGAGCTTCGGGAACCACGCGCTCTTGCCGACCCAGGCCTTGCGCTTGTCGTAGGTGAAGACCGAGTAGCTGCCTGGCGGGAGCCCGCCCAGGGCGAACTCGCCCGCGCTGTTGGCCGTGACCTCGAAGGAGTTGCGGTCGGTGTTGGCGGCCACGATCCGGGCGCCGCCCGCGGGCTTGCCGTTGGCCTTGACCACGCCGCCGATGGCGGCGCCGGTGCGCATCTTGACGTTCTTGACCGTGGTGGCGCCGGCGGTGACCGTGACCACCACGTCGGCCGGGTAGTACTTCTCCACGTCGTACGACGGGCGCTGGTCGGTGAACTGCAGGTGGTAGGTCCCGGGCTCCAGCGACAGCGAGTAGCCACCGCCGCGCACCTTTCGCGAGGCGATGTAGGACCAGTCGGCGGCGAACCAGGTCACCTTCACCTTGGGGCTCTGGTCGCCGTGGGCGCTGACGGTGCCGCGCACGCGCCCGGTCGCGGCCTGCGCGGGGCTCGCCACTAGGACGGGTGCGAGGAGCGCAACGAGGCCGAGGAGCGCCAGGACGACTCCGGGCAGGCCTGTACGCCGAGAGAGGGGGGACACCCCACTACGGTAAGTCGGCTAGCCGCTCAGCGCATGCCGACGCGTCAGATTGCCTTCTCGGCTTCGAGACAGCGCTCGACCACCCGGAAGCCGAGCCGGTCGTTGATGGCGTTCATGTGGTGGTTGACGTCGGCATTGCCGGTGATGATCCAGGCGAGGTCGGGGAAGCGTCCGGCGAGCGCCTCCTGGTTGGCGACCTTGACGGCCAGGCCGAGCCGGTGGCCGCACGACGTCATACGCCTCCGTAGCCCTGGCTACCGAGACGGATGACGTCTCCCGGGAAGTCATACGGGAGGGCTGCGGGTGGCGCCGCGACGTATGACGTCAGGCGCGCTCGGGCGACCGTCAGCGCAACGCGAGCCGCTCGCGCACGACGGCGGCGAGCCGGTCGGCGACGCCGCGGGCGCCGTCGTCGGTCGGGGCCTCGACCATGACCCGCACCATCGGCTCGGTGCCGGAGGGGCGGAGCAGCACCCGGCCGCGGCCGGCGAGGCCGGCCTCCTCGGCGGCGACGGCCGCGGCGAGCACCGGGTCGTCGTCGGTGCGGTCCTTGTCGACGTCGGTGACGTTGACGAGTACCTGTGGCAGTCGGGTGACCACCGACGCGAGCTCCTGGAGCCCCTGACCGGTGGCCACCATCCGCTGGAGGAGGTGCAGCGCCGTGAGGATGCCGTCGCCGGTGGTGGCGTATCGGCTCATGATCACGTGGCCCGACTGCTCGCCACCGAGGACGTAGCCCCCGGCGCGCATCTCCTCGAGCACGTAGCGGTCACCCACCCGGGTCTGCACCACCCGCAGGCCGGCCGACTCCATCGCCTGCACGAAGCCGAGGTTGCTCATCACGGTTGCGACCACGGTGCGGTCGACCAGCTCGCCTGCCTCCGCGAGGCCCAGGGCCAAGATGGCGAGCAGTTGGTCACCATCGACGTCGCGACCCTCGTGGTCGACGGCGAGACACCGGTCGGCGTCGCCGTCGAGGGCGATCCCGACGTCCGCGCGGTGCTCGAGGACGGCGGCCTGCAGTGGCCCGAGGTGGGTGGAGCCGCAGCCCTCGTTGATGTTGAGGCCGTCGGGCTCGGAGCCGATCACGATCACCTCGGCGCCCGCGGCCCGCAGCGCCATCGGCGCGGCGACGCTACCGGCGCCGTTGGCGCAGTCGACGACGACCTTGAGCCCGGTCAGCGGGCGGTCCAAGGTGGCGACCAGGTGGTCGACGTACTCCTCGATCGGCCGCTCGTACGGGCGCACCCGGCCGACCGACGCACCGACGGGTGCATCCCAGGCGCTGCCCAGCAGCTCCTCGATCTGGGCCTCGATCGCGTCGTCCAGCTTGTGCCCGCCGCGGGCGAGGAACTTGATGCCGTTGTCGGGCATCGGGTTGTGCGACGCACTGATGACCACGCCCAGGTCGGCGTCGAGGGCGTCGGTCAGGAAGGCGACGCCCGGGGTCGGGACGACCCGGAGCCGGAGTACGTCGACGCCGGCCGAGGCCAGCCCGGCCACGACCGCGTGCTCGAGGATCTGCCCCGAGATGCGCGGGTCGCGCCCGACCACCGCGAGGGGTCGCTCGCGGGTCCGGTCGTAGTCGCCGCGGTCGATGATGACCCGCGCCGCGGCGACCGACAGGTCGAGGGCGAGCTCGGCCGTGACCTCGCGGTTGGCGAGGCCACGGACCCCGTCGGTGCCGAAGACGCGCGGCATCCCGGGTTGTCTCGAGCCTGCGATCAGCGCTTGCTGTACTGCGGAGCCTTGCGGGCCTTCTTGAGACCGGCCTTCTTGCGCTCGATGACGCGGGCGTCGCGGGTGAGCAGCCCGGCCTTCTTGAGCGAGGGACGGTTGGCCTCGACGTCGATCGCGTTGAGGCAACGGGCCACGCCCAGGCGCAGCGCGCCGGCCTGGCCGGTGATGCCGCCGCCGTGGATGCGAGCGATCACGTCGAAGCGGCCCTCGAGCTGCAGCTCGGCGAACGGCTCGTTGACCACCTGCTGGTGGAGCTTGTTGGGGAAGTAGGAGTCGAGGGTGCGGCCGTTGATGGTCCACACGCCGGTGCCGGGGACGATGCGCACCCGGGCCACGGCCTCCTTGCGACGACCGGTGGCCGCGGCGGGGGCGATGGTGGCGGGACGGGCCGGGGTGTCGGCCGAAGGCGCGCTCTCGGAGCTGTAGGCGATGCCGCTCTCGTCGGCGGTGTAGGTCTCCTCGACCTCGGTGCCCTGGTCCTCAGAAGTCTGGGAAGTCACTGTTGTTCCTCTGCTGGCTGGTCGGGGACGACTACTGGGAGATCTGAGTGATCTCGAAGGGGACGGCCTTCTGGGCCTGGTGGGGGTGCGTCGGGCCCGAGTAGACCTTCAGCTTCTTGATCATCTGCCGACCCAGCTTGTTCTTGGGGAGCATGCCCCAGACGGCCTTCTCGACGACCTTGCGAGCGTCCTTGTCGAGGAGCTGCCCGACCGGGGTGGCGGTGAGGCCACCCGGGTAGCCGGAGTGCCGGTAGGAGAGCTTGGAGGTCTTCTTGTCTCCGCTCAGCGCGACCTTCTCGGCGTTGACGATGATGACGAAGTCACCGGTGTCGACGTGCGGGGCGAAGATCGGCTTGTGCTTGCCGCGCAGCAGGTTCGCGGCCTGGACCGCGAGGCGGCCGAGCACGATGTCCTCGGCGTCGATGACGTGCCAGGCGCGCTGGATGTCGCCGGGCTTGGGGCTGTAGGTGCGCACGAAAGTGTCTCTCTCGTTCGTCGGAACCGCATCGGGGGTCCGGCGCGGCGGGTGTTACCACGCCTTCTGACGAACACTGCCCGGCGCTCTCAAAATCGAGTGCTGTCGTCCGGGTCTGCATGGGCTGTCGTGCGACGGCTCACGCGGCAGGAGGCGCGACCGTCAAATGTACGGCGTCGCGCCCTGACGGTCCAATTGCCACGACGTGCGGGGCTTCGAGGCTCGGCCGTGGACGGCCTCGCGCCTCAGCCACCGTACGGACCGGTTGCGGAACGTTCACGACCGCGGACTAGGTTGGCGGGGTGACCCATGAGAAGACTGAGTCGCTGACTGTCCGCGACAACCGCACCGGGCAGGAGTACGACGTACCCATTACCGACGGCACCATCAAGGCCGCGGACATCGGGCAGATCAAGGCCGGCGAGGACGCCCCAGGGCTCGCGGTCTACGACCCCGGCTTCGTCAACACCGCGTCGTGTCGCAGTGCGGTGACCTACATCGATGGCGAGAAGGGGATCCTCGAATACCGCGGCTACCCCATCGAGCAGTTGGCCGAGAAGTCGAACTTCCTCGAGGTCGCCTATCTCCTGGTGCACGGCAGCCCGCCGACCAAGCAGGAGTACGACGCCTGGGTGCACGAGATCACGTACCACACGTTCGTGCACGAGAACGTCAAGGAGTTCATGCAGGGCTTCCGCTACGACGCGCACCCGATGGGGATGCTGATGGCGTCGGTGGGGGCCCTGTCGACGTTCTATCCCGACGCGCGCAACATCAGCGACGCCGACAACCGGCACATGCAGATCGTGCGGATGATCGCGAAGATGCCGACCCTGGGTGCCTGGTCGTTCCGGCACGCGCAGGGCAAGCCGTTCGTCTACCCCGACAACGAGCTGAGCTACACCGCCAACTTCCTCTCGATGCTGTTCAAGATGAGCGAGCAGAAGTTCGACGCCGACGAGCGCCTGGTCAAGGCTCTCGACGTGCTGTTCATCCTGCACGCCGACCACGAGCAGAACTGCTCGACCAACGCCGTCCGCTCGATCGGCTCCTCCCAGGTCGACCCCTACTCCGCGGTCGCCGGGGGCATCGGCGCGCTCTACGGCCCGTTGCACGGCGGCGCCAACGAGGCGGTGCTGCGGATGCTGCGGCGGATCGGGTCCAAGAGCAACATCCCCGACTTCATCAGGGGCGTGAAGGACGGCAACGAGCGGCTGATGGGCTTCGGCCACCGGGTCTACAAGAACTACGACCCACGCGCCACCATCATCAAGAAGGCCTGCGACGACGTCTTCGAGGTCACCGGCGTCAACCCGCTGCTCGAGATCGCGCAGGAGCTGGAGAAGATCGCACTCGAGGACGAGTACTTCGTCAAGCGCAAGCTCTACCCCAACGTCGACTTCTACTCCGGGCTGATCTACGAAGCCTTCCAGTTCCCGCCCGAGATGTTCACCGTCCTCTTCGCCATCGGCCGCACCCCCGGCTGGCTGGCGCAGTGGCTCGAGCTGGTGCAGGACAAGGAGCAGAAGATCGCCCGGCCCAAGCAGATCTACACCGGCGACCGCACGCTCGACTTCGTCGCGGCGAGTGAGCGGTGGGGTTAGGCCGGCCGGGAGCGACGAAGGAGCTCCCGGGCGAGGCTATCCCCGTTGAGCGAGCGCGAGGGCGGAGCTTGCTCCGACCTCGCGGCGAGTCGAAACGACCGTAACGAAGGCAGGGACTCTCGTGGTGAAGGGCGTCATCTGGGATCTCGGCAACGTCCTCATCGATTGGCAGCCCCACGCCGCGGTGGCGGCCGGTCTGGGAGAGGCGGAGGCGACCCGGTTCCTCGCCGCCGACGACTTCGACTTCATGGCCTTCAACCACACCCTGGACGGCGGCAGCACCTGGGCCGAGGGTGAGGCCGAGTTGCGGCGTTCCCACCCACACTGGGTGGAGCACGCCGCGGCCTATCGCGCGAACTTCCCGGCTTCGCTGGTCGGCGAGGTGCCCGGCACCGTCGACATCGTGCGCGAGCTGAGCGCGGCCGGCATCCCCATGTGGGGGCTGACCAACTGGCCCGACGAGTTCTGGCCGCACGCGCCGGAGCGGTTCGAGTTCCTCGGCCTGCTCGACGACGTCGTGGTCTCTGGCACCGAGAGGGTGGCGAAACCCGACCCGGCGATCTATGAGATCGCCGTGGCCCGCGCCGGGCTGCCGGCGTCCGACCTGGTCTTCGTCGACGACAAGCAGGCCAACGTCGTCGGCGCGATCGAGTCGGGCCTCGACGGTGTGCTGTTCACCGGCGCAGCCGACCTCCGCGTCGCCCTGCGGGAGCGCGGCCTGCCAGTCTGAAGTCGGAGCCTTGTCAGAGGATTTGTCGAGGCCTGACACTGAACCCATGACCGGGCCCTTCATCCTGCAACCCGGAGAGGGAGAGCTGCTCGACCTCGGGAACTTCGAAGCGGTGATCCTGGCGAGCGCAACCGACACATCCGGGGCATTCAGCCTGCTTCAGACGCAGAACGAGCCGCCCGAGTTCGGACCGCCCATGCACATCCACCACGACGCAGCGGAGGCCTTTTTCGTTCTCGAGGGCAGCTACCTCATGTATCTCGAAGACCGGCACACCGAGTGTCCCCCGGGCACATTCGTCTACGTTCCGCGCGGCGTGGCACACACGTTCAAGGTGATCTCTCGAAGTCCCGGCAAGAAGTTGAACCTTTTCACGCCCGCCGCCATGCAAGGCTTCTTCGAGGAGCTGGCGGCCGCCGAGGCAGCGGGGACGGTCTCGCCAGAAGACTTGGGAGCTATCTCGGGTCACCATCACATGGAGGTCATCGGTCCCGTGCCGAACACCTACCTCTGACCGGGCTACCGCGGCCGGACTCCCGAACTAGGGGTGGCGGCGGACCGAGCGTCGCGGCCGCTCCTCGGCACGAGTGAGACTGGAGCCGCCGCGCAACAGGCGGCGGCGTGACGCGACATCCCTCGCATCCCACGCCTCGCTAGATCCGCGTCATCTTGCGGAAGGGGCTCGTGACGCGAACCATCTTGGGCCGGAAGTCGACGGTCACGGCGCCCGCTTCGACATGCACGACGCGGCCCATCCCGTACGAGTCGTGAGACACGAGATCGTCGATCGAGAACTGCTCGATGGTCGGCTCAGGATCAGGCTTGAAGGGGCTTGTCGCCAGGTGGCGTCGACGATCTGCTGGAGTGGTCATCGTCTCAAGCATCCTTGAGGACTGGTCGCCAAGCGAGGGATCGGCCGTTCTGTTGCGAAAACGTGGCCGCGTTCAGGCACAGTCGACGCAGAGGTCTACGCCCGGGGCGGTCCGCCGGGATACGTGCTGCACGAGGAAGCATCCTGTGCAGGTGAACTCGTCGGCCTGCCGCGGCGTCACCTCGATGTCGAGGCTCTCGTGCGAAAGATCCGCGCCAGGGAGTTCGTAGGTCTCGGCCAGCTCGGTCTCGTCCTCGTCCACCTTCCCCGAGGTCTTGTCCTGCTCGCCCGAGGTGAGGCGATGTGCCTCCAGGCTCTCTTCTCTCTGTTCCTCTTCGGTCTTGCGGGATGCGTCGTAGTCGGTCGCCATATGAAGAATCCTCTCGGGGCAGAGCGCGAAGGCTAGCGGCGGAAGCCGTTGTAGCCCTCATTGGTGGCCCGTCCCTTGAGCGATGGCCTAGTTGACGTTCCGCTCGCGTCCGTCCCAGTAGGGCCGCCGCAGCTCGCGCTTGAGGATCTTGCCGGTGGGGTTGCGTGGCAGCAGTTCGATGATGTCGACCGACCGCGGGCACTTGAACCGCGCCAGCGACTCCTGGCAGAAGGCGATCAGCTCCTCCTCGGTCGCGGTGGTGTCGGGCTTGAGCGAGACCACCGCCTTGACCGACTCGCCCCAGCTGTCGTCGGGTACGCCGATGATCGCGACCTCCATCACCGAGGGGTGCTCGGCCAGCACTCGCTCGACTTCCGGCGAGTACACGTTCTCGCCGCCGGTGATGATCATGTCCTTGAGCCGGTCCTGGACGAAGACGAAGCCGTCGGCGTCGACCTTGCCCATGTCGCCGGTCCGGAACCACCCGTCCTCGGTGATCACGGCCGCGGTCTCCTCGGGCTTGCCGAGGTAGCCCCGGAACAGCTGCGGGGTGCGCATCCAGATCTCACCGTGCTCACCGGTCGGGAGCTCCTCCAGCGTGGCCGGATCGACGATCTTGACGGTCACCTCGGGGATCGGGCGGCCGGCGGAGACCAGCCGCTCCGGGTGGCCGGACGCGACAGCGTCGCGGTGGTCGTCGGGCGAGAGCTGAGTGGCGACGCCGGCGACCTCGGTGAGGCCGTAGACCTGGATGAAGTCGGTGTCCGGCCAGGCCTCCATGGCAGCCCGCAGCAACGGTGGCGGCATCGGCGCCGCACCGTAGGTGAAGGTCTTGAGCGCCCCGAACAGCTTCACGGCGTCGGGTCCGGCTTGGAGCACCTGGGCAAGTACGGCGGGCACCAGGAAGGTCCGGTTGGCCCCGCCCAGGATCGCTCCGGCCAGCGACGCACCATCGGGATCACGGGTCATATAGCTGGGCACGCCGTCGTTGATCGGGAACAGCACGTACGACGAACCGCCCACGTGGAACAGCGGCATCGACACCATGCACTGGTCTCCCGGCTCGAAAGCCCAACCGTCGTGGGCGTTGCGAGTGTGGGCCACCATGTTGGCCTGGGTGAGCATCACACCCTTGGGCCGGCCGGTCGTGCCGGAGGAGTACATCACCAGGCAGACGTCGTCCGGGCTGACGTCGTGCTGCCGACCGACCCGCTCCGCGGCCTGCAGGAACGCCTCGTACTCATCACCCTCGGCGCCGTCGGGACTGACCTCGATGATCCGCTCGACGGTCGTGAGGTTGTCGCGGATCTTCTCGATCGTCGGCATCAGCTCCGTTCCGACCACCAGGACCTTCGCCCCCGAGTCGTTGACGGCGTAGTCGACCTCGTCGCCGGCCGAGCGCCAGTTGACGATCGCGTTGGCGGCGCCGAGCGAGGCGGCGGCCATCGACAGCTCGACGCACGCCGGATGGTTCTTGTCGAGGAAGGCGACCACGTCACCACGACCGATGCCGAGGGCCTGCAGCCCGCCCGCGCAGCGGCGTACCCGGTCCTCCCACTCCCGCCAGGTCCAGCGCCGCTGCTCCCCACCGGCTGGCGCGTAGGTGAAGGCCAACCCGTCGGGCAGGTGCTCCGCCCAGTACGCGAGCCGGTCGTCCACGAACGTCGGGGTGGGGGCGGTCATGCACCCGCATTGTGTCGGCGCTCACACCCGCGGACAACCCGCCTCCGGATGGCGCCCCCGCGACATGGGTTCTTCTAGGACACCCAGCGCTGTCTCAGCATGGTCACAGATCCGCTCGGCACGGTAGTCCTCGTGACCGACTCAGGCGACACCACTCCGCTCCCGCCCGTGAACCCGCAGCCCGTGAACCCGCAGCCCGCGAACCAGCCGTTCGGGAACCCCTACGAGACCCCGTCCGCGGCGCAGCCCGCGACGCCGCCCCCCGCGGCGCCGCCGAGCTGGCGCCCGTACGGCGCCGCTCCGGCCGCGCCTCCGGCACCGCCCACCCCCGGGCCCGCGCCGAGGCGCCGCCGTCGAGTGGCTTTCGCCAGCGGCGTCGTCGCTGCGTCCCTGCTCGTCGGCGGTGCCGCCGGCGTCGGTGGCGCCGCGGCGTACTCCGCCTTCCAGGACGAGAACGGCACCTCCGGCTCGAACGGCGGGACGACGCCGACCACCTCCAAGGTCGTCGACACCCCGAGCTCGCCGGCCGCGGACGGCAGCGTCGAGGCGGTGGCCAACAAGGTGCTGCCGTCGGTCGTGAAGATCGACGTGAGTGGCGCTCAGGGTGCCGGCTCCGGCTCGGGCATCATCCTCAGCTCCGACGGCCGGATCCTCACCAACAACCACGTGGTCGAGCTCGCCGGTGACGGCGGCACCCTCACGGTGATCTTCAACGACGGCAGCCACGCCGACGCCACGATCCTGGGCACCGACCCGCTCACCGACACCGCCGTGATCCAGGCGCAGGGTGTCTCGGACCTGACTCCGGCGACGATCGGCAAGTCCAGTGACCTCGCGGTCGGCCAGGGCGTCGTGGCCCTCGGCTCCCCGCTCGGCCTGCAGGCCACGGTGACCAGCGGCATCGTCAGCGCGCTGAACCGGCCGGTCAACGTCGGCTCCGACGGCTCGGGCAACAGCACCGTCTACCCGGCGATCCAGACCGACGCCGCGATCAACCCCGGCAACAGCGGCGGTGCGCTCACCGACCTGAACGGTAACGTCGTCGGCATCAACGCCTCGATCGCGACCGCCGGCCAGTCCGGTGAGGGCCAGAGCGGCAACATCGGCGTCGGGTTCGCGATCCCGATCGACGAGGTCATGCCGATCATCGACCAGATGTCGAAGGGCGAGACACCGACCCACGCCCGGCTCGGTGTCCAGGTGTCGAACGTCGGCGCCAGCCAGGGTCAGCCCGGTGCCGAGGCGGAGCAGGGCGACGGTGACGGCGCCCAGATCCAGCAGGTCAGCGCGGGTTCGACCGCCGCCGACGCTGGCATCGCCACCGGTGACATCATCACCAAGGTCGACGACCACCTGATCACCGACGCCGACTCCTTGGTCGCGACGGTCCGGTCCTACCGGCCCGGCGACCAGGTCACGGTGACCTTCACGCGGGACGGTCAGGAGAAGACCGCCCAGCTCACGCTCGACTCCGACTCGGACGCGTCCAACTCCTAGTCGAGCACCCCAGACGCCCGCCGAGCGACGACGGCGGGTCTCCAAAGCGGGTGGGATCTCACGGCCGCACCGGGTCCGTCATGCCGTGGCCGTGGGATCCCACTCGTCGAGCAGCCAGCCGCTTGCTAGGCCAATGGGGGTCTAGCAAGCGTCTTCTGCACTTCGCCCATCCACTGCACCGGGCGGAATCCCAGCCGATCGTTGACCGCGACCATGGCCGCGTTGACGTCGGCGTTGAACGTGACGACGGTGCTGATGTCAGGCTGGGTCTCCTGCAACTGCCGCAGGTTGGCCACCTTCACCGCGAGGCCGAGCCGGTGGCCCCGGTGGTCGGGGCGGACCAGCGTGCCCCACTGATAGGCGCGCTCGGCCTCGTGGACCGTGAGCACGAGGTCGCTGTAGGCGACAAGAGTCCCGTCGGGGGCGAGGGCGCCGGTGCTCACCTTGAGCCGGCCCTGCCGCTCGATCATCGCCTCCTCCGCGCGGAACCGGTCGACGTCGATCACCGCGGGCTCGCGCTCGATCTCCCCCATCGGCGCCTCGGTCATCAAGGTGGCCGTCAGCGCGGCCCAGGACTCGACCAGCTCGTCGGGCACCGGGCCGAGGAAGGAGACGAGCGGGTACGCCGCGTGGTGCGGTGCCGCCTCGGCCGCCAGTTCGTCGAGCAACGCGGTCGGGACCGGTAGCGGGAGCCGGCGTTGTACGTCGAGCAGACCGAGCTCGAAGCCGTTGCGGAGCGCCCACGTCAGGTCGGGCGATCCCGATCCGGACGCGCCGAGGGCGTAGGGCCAGTTGACCTCGCCGACCAATCTGATGCGGCCGCGCTCGCGCGCCTCCCGCTCGACGTGGGCGAGCATCGCGGCGGCGTACCCGTGGCCGCGGTCATCGGGCGCACAGTGGATAGCCACATCGAGGATGTCGGTGTTGTCGACCGTCGATCCGTGCGTCCAGCCGGTCACGACGGCGTGGCCGTCGACCGAGCCGGTCCAGCCGAGCCGGAAGTCGCTCGGGTCGGGGTCCTGCATGGCGACCCGCACCTCGTTGCGCTGCCACACGGTGGCGAACTCACCCTGGGCGCCGTGCCGGCCGGCCGCGGCATAGACGTCGTAGAACGGGTCGAACGACACCGGATCGGACGGGTCGACCGCGACGATCTGCAGCTCGCTCACCGGACCCGGCTCACCCGCCCCTCATCCCACACCGGCTCGTCGGTCTCGTAGACCGCACCGTCGGCGCCGTAGACCAGGAACCGGTCGAAGCCCCGGGCGAACCAGCGGTCGTGGGTCACCGCGACCACGGTGCCGTCAAAGGCTTCCAGTCCGGCCTCGAGCGCCTCGGCGGACTGGACGTCGAGGTTGTCGGTCGGCTCGTCGAGCAGCAGCAGCGTGGCACCCGACAGCTCGAGCAGCAGGATCTGGAACCGGGCCTGCTGGCCGCCGCTCAGCGACTCGAACCGCTGCTCCGAGGCGTGCGCGAGCTCGTAGCGGTCCAGCACCCGGGCCGCCTGCTCCCGACCCATCCCGGCGCGCCCGTCGGGTCGGCCGTCGCCACGGTGCAGGATCTCCAGCAGCGTGCGGCCGACGAGTTCGGGGTGCTCGTGGGTCTGCACGAACCACCCGGGCCGCACCCGCGCACCGAGCTTCGCCTTGCCGGTGTGACGCACTGGCTCGATCGGCGTGTCCTCCACCGGACGGTGCTCGACGTCGGGGTCGCTCCCGCCGCGGGCCAGCAGCCGCAGGAAATGCGATTTGCCGGAACCGTTGGAGCCGAGCACGGCCACCCGCTCGCCGTACCAGACCTCGAGGTCGAAGGGCTGCATCAGCCCGGTGAGCTCGAGGTCGGTGCACACGATCGCACGCTTGCCGGTGCGGCCCCCCTTGAGCCGCATCTGCACCTGCTGCTCACGCGGCTGCTCGGTCGGCGGACCGGCCTCCTCGAACTTGCGCAGCCGGGTCTGGGCCGCCTTGTACTGGCTGGCCATCCCGTCGTTGTACTCCGCCTTGATCTTGAGCCGGAGCACCAGCGCCTTGATCTTGGCGTGCTCCTCGTCCCACCGGCGGCGCTGCTCCTCGAAGCGCAGGAACCGGTCCTTGCGAGCCTCGTGGTACGACGCGAAGCCACCTGGATGCGTCCACGCGGAGTTGCCGGCGCCCGACGCCCCGAGCTCGATCGTCACCACCCGGGTGGCGGTGTTGTCGAGCAGTTCGCGGTCGTGGCTGATGTAGAGGATCGTCTTCTCGGACTCGCGGATCCGCTGCTCGAGCCAGATCTTGCCCGGGACGTCGAGGAAGTTGTCCGGCTCGTCGAGCAGCAGCACCTCGTCGGGGCCGCGAAGCAGGAACTCCAGGACCAGCCGTTTCTGCTCCCCTCCGGAGAGGGTGCGCAGTTCGCGGTACTTCGCCCGCTCGTAGGGGACCCCGAGCCCGGCGACCGTGCACACGTCCCAGACCACCTCGACGTCGTAGCCGCCCGCGTCGGCATACTCCGCCAGCGCCTCGGCGTAGGCCATCTGGGTCTTCTCGTCGTCGCGCTCCATCAACGCCAGCTCGCCGGCATGCACCGCCTCCGCGGCGGCCCGGACCCGGGGCGGGCTGACGCTGAGCAGCAGGTCGGCCACGGTCGGCTCGTCGCCCAGCTCGGTCCCGACCATCTGGCGCATCACGCCCAGCCCGCCGCTGCGGGTCACGACTCCGGCGTGCGGCGCGAGTTCGCCGGTGATGATCCGCAGCAGCGTGGTCTTGCCGGCGCCGTTGGCCCCGACCAGCGCGACCTTGGCGCCCTCGCCGACGCGGAACGACACGTCGTCCAGCAACACCCGGCCGTCCGGCAACTCATAGCGCACTCCGGCGACGTCGACGTGTCCCACAACCCCGGATTGTGCGCGCTCGCGAGCCCCGCGCGCACCCCCGTTTCCCGCGTCGACCGCCGAGTGGTCAGGCGGGGGTGCTGGTGAACAGCCAGTAGCCGACGTATGCCGCCACCAGGAGACCGATCACGAGGAGGGCGATGAACACCCTTCGAGCGTTCGTGCGGGCGCCCCGGGCCATGCCCTGTCCTACTCCGTGCGGAGCTCCGGAGGCAAGGCCATCCCCTGCCGCGACCCGCCCCAGGCGGCGAGCACCGCCACGCCAGCGACCGCTTCGTTCAACTCGCGCACGTCACCGTCGACCGTCAGGCGCGGGCAGCCGGAGACGAGGTCGACCTTGGCCGAGATGCCGGGTGCTTCGAGGATGACGATCTGGTGTGGCTGACTGCCCTGGCTGGTGTCAGCACACTCACCCGCCTCGGGAGCGGCCTGCAGCGTGCGTACGGCGTCTCCGGCCTGCTTCCCGAACAGGGCCGCACTCTGCTCCAGCTCGCCGTTCTCGTCGTACCGACAGACCGAGAGCGCGCCCTCGGGCGGATTCGTGGAGCCGGGCGTGTAGCGGGCGGCGCAACCGTTGGGGTCGCCCTGCGGGCCGATCGGCCGCATCGAGTCGAGGATCTGGTGGGCCAGGTCGGGTTCGCGGGTCGCGACGGTGATGAGGACGCCGCCGATGCCGCGACCGCCGACGACGTTGGGGTCGGGCCAGCCCTTGCCGGTCTGGGCGACCACGGGCCACTCGAAGTCGTCGCGGTTGGGGATCTCCTGGAAGGTGATGCCATAGCTCGACTGGGGATCGCATTGGATGTCGTCGGCAACGGTGTCCGGCCGCTGGATCCGCGGCGCCAACTCCCCGCCGCCCGCGCACCAATCGCTGAGGCTGCCGTACTGCCAGCTGTCGGGCACCTGGACGGTGACGTCGTGCCAGCTCTCCCAGTGGAACCCGTCCATCGTGGCGCCGGCCGAGTCGGTCGACGCCACGTCGGCGCCGCGCACATCGCCGTCGCCCGTGAGGGCCACGACCGCCGCGGGGACGCCGACCGCGAGGACGACCAGCGCGGCCACGCCGGCGAGCCGGGTCTGCCGCTTGCGCCGCGCCCGCGAACGGGCCGCTGAGGCGAGACCGATCGCGGACGGCGCACCCTGCGAACCCTCGGTGAGGGCCTCGGTCAGGCGCTGCTCGAGGTCATTCATGGTCGTCTCCGGTCTCTGCGAGCTGGGTGCGAAGGGTGGCCAGACCGCGGGACACCCGCGAGCGGACCGACCCCTCGCGCACGCCGGTCAGGTCGGCGATCTCGCCGTACTCCAGCTGTTCGTAGTAGCGCAGCACGATCGCGGTGCGCTGCGGTTCGGGGAGGACCTGACAGGCAGCCCAGAGGACCGAGTGTTGGTCGAGGCCGGCGAGCCCTCCCCCGCGTGGCGCGTCGCCCACCTGGCTGTCCCTGATCTCCGGCACCGGCGACTCGCGGCGACGGAACCGCCGCCACCACGAGGTGTGCGCGTTGACCACCATCCGGCGGACATAGGCGTCGGGGTTGTCCACGCGCGAGATCCGGCTCCAACGTGGCAACGCCCGGGCCAACGCCTCCTGGACGACGTCCTCCGCGTCGGCGGTGTTCCCCGTCAGCGTGTAGGCCAGGCGCAGCAGCGCCGGACCGCGCACTGCGACCCAGCCGTCGAAGTCGGGACCGTCCCCGTCCGGTGACGAAGCCACCCGGGCTCCTTCCTGCGCCCTGTCATGGGCAAGCGCCTGCATGCATCATCAACGCTGCTCGTGCCGATCCTGTTGCGAGCGGAGTGGAACGATGGTGTGTACTGGCCAGTAGCACTGGCGGGTGATCTGAGGAGCGTTCATGCAGCTCGAGCTGTCCGAGGAGGAGCGCGCGTTCCGCGACGAGCTGCGCGAGTTCTTCACGACCAAGGTGTCCGAGGAGATCCGCGACGCGGTCGCGGCCGGTGGCGAGCCCACGAAGGAGCACATCGTCGAGTCGATGCGCACCCTCAACGCCGCGGGCCTCGCCGTACCCCGCTGGCCGGTCGAGTGGGGCGGCCAGGACTGGACCGAGCTGCAGTTCCACATCTGGCACGAGGAGATGGAGCGCGCCAACGTGCCGACGCCTCTCGCCTTCAACGCCGGGATGATCGGGCCGGTCATCGCGCAGTTCGGCACCGAGGAGCAGAAGCGCGAGTTCCTGCCCAAGACCGCCAACATCGACATCTTCTGGTCCCAAGGTTTCAGCGAGCCCGACGCCGGCTCCGACCTCGCCGGGCTGCGCACCACCGCCGTCCGGGACGGTGACCACTGGGTGGTCAACGGCCAGAAGACCTGGACCACCCTCGGTCAGTACGGCGACTGGATCTTCACGCTGGTGCGCACCGACCCGGAGGCCAAGAAGCAGGCCGGCATCTCGATGCTGCTCATCGACATGCGGTCCGAGGGGCTCGAGGTCCGGCCGATCCAGCTGATCGACGGCGGCCACGAGGTCAACGAGGTCTGGTTCGACAACGTGCGGGTCCCGGCCGACAACCTCGTCGGCGAACTCAACGGCGGCTGGACGATCGCGAAATTCCTGCTCGGCAACGAGCGGGTCGGCGTGGCGCCGTCCGGCATCACCAAGCGAGTGCTGGCCCGGGTGAAGGGGCTGGCCGAAGACCGGTTCGCCGACGACCCGCTGCTGTGCGCCCGGATCGCCACGCTCGAGAACGAACTGCTCGCGCTCGAGCTCACCGCGATGCGGGTGGCCGCCAACTCCGCGGACGGCAAGCCCCATCCCGCCTCGTCGGTGCTCAAGCTCAAGGGCAGTGAGCTCCAGCAAGCGGTGAGTGAGCTGGTGCTCGACCTGGCCGGCCCCGGCGGCCTGGCCAGCGGCGCCGACGACACGAGCAAGCTCGGGGAGTGGGAGCGACTGGCGGGCCCGATCTACCTCAACCTCCGCAAGGCATCGATCTACGGCGGCTCCAACGAGGTGCAGCGCCAGATCATCAGCCGCAACATCCTGGGGCTCTGACCCTTCTTCCTCTTCAGGAGAGCAGACGTGGACTTCCGTTACGACGACGAGCAGGACGCCCTGCGCGAGGCCGTGCGCGGCCTGGTGGGCAAGGCGTACGGCGACTACGAGGACCGCCGCCGTACCGTCACGACCGACCCCGGCTTCGACGAGTCCCAATGGGGCCGGATGGCCGAGATGGGCCTCCTCGGGTTGCCGTTCTCCGAGGAGGACGGCGGCGTGGGCGCCGGTCCGATCGAGATCGGCATCGTGTGCCAGGAGCTCGGCCGCGCGATCGCGCCGGAGCCCTACCTCACCTCGGTGGTGCTCGCCGGTGGGCTGATCGCCGCGGTCGGCTCGGCCGAGCAGCGCCAGGAGCTGCTGGGCGCGCTGTCAGCAGGCGAGTCGGTGCTGGCCTTCGCCCACGACGAGCCGGGCCGGCGCTGGTCGCCCGAGGCGTCCTCGGTCACGGCCACCTCCTCTGACGACGGCTGGACACTCACCGGCGTCAAGGAGCCGGTCCCCCACGGCGCCCGGGCCGACGTGCTGGTCGTCTCGGCGGCCCTGCCCGACGGCGGCACCGGGCTGTTCCTCGTCACCGACGCCACGACCGCGGGCTACGCGGCGTACGACGGGACCCGGGCGGCCCGGGTCACCTTCGAGGCCACCGCAGCCACGCCCCTCGGCGAGCCCGGCCTCGACGTGACGGCCAGCATCGCCACGGTTCAGGACATCACACGCGTGATGGCGGCCAACCAGGCGCTCGGCGCACTGCAGTTCCTGCTGCCCACCACCACCGAGTACCTCCGCAGCCGCAAGCAGTTCGGCGTGCCCCTCTCGACCTTCCAGGCGCTGACCTTCCGGGCCGCGGAAATGTACGTCTCGCTCGAGTTGGCCCACTCGATGGTCGACTGGGCCACGATGGTCGTCGCCCAGAGCTCCACGGGCCAGGGAGATCCGCAGGCCGTGGCCGACGCGGCTCGCCGGGTATCGGTCCAGATCTCGACCTCGGGCCGGCACGTCGGCCAGGAGGCGATCCAGTTGCACGGCGGCATCGCGATGACGATGGAGTACTCCGTCGGCATGTACGTCGCCCACCTGACCGTCCTCGACCACCTGCTCGGCGACGGCACCCACCACCTGCGCGACCTGGCTGGCGCGGTGACGACGTACGCCGCCCTCGATCCGCTCGACTAGACCTATTCACTTAAAGTTCGTGCATGGCGCAGGGGGTGGACGAGGGGGCGGCCACCACTGACCTCGACGATCTCCCCCCGGTCACCCGGCGTCGCACCCGCGTGGTCGCGATGGTCGTCTACGGCGTCGCATTCGCGACGTACTCCGAGCTGCTGGGCATCCCCAACGACACCGTCTCAGTCTTCGTGTGGCTGTGGTTCGGCACGATCGCGTGGAACATCGAGGCGCCCTGGCGCTATCACCTGCGGTTCGTGCGCGACTGGTCGATCCCGCTGATCGGGCTGATCGTCTACTTCTACAGCCGGGGCTTGACCGACGAACTCGGCCTGCCGGTGCACGTGACGATGCCGATCCGGGTGGACGAGTGGCTGTTCTTCGGGCACCTGCCGACCCAGGAGTTGCAGAGCCACCTGTGCGGCGACCCGTGCCTGCGGGAGAGCGATCCGCGGTGGTACGACGTCGTCTTCACCACCGTCTACGCCAGCCACTTCCTCACCGGCCTGACCATCGCCGCGGTGCTGTGGGTGCGCAAGCGCTCGGAGTGGGTCTTGTGGATGCGGCGCTACCTCGTCATCAACTTCGGCGCGCTGGCGATCTACATCCTCTACCCGATGGCCCCGCCCTGGATGGCCTCCGAGCAGGGCTACATCCAGGCGCACCTGCCGAGGCTGACCGGTCGCGGCTGGCGCGACCTCGGGTTGGGCCGCTTCGACCTGGTGCTTCAGGGGGTCGGCAACCCGGTCGCGGCCATGCCCTCGCTGCACGCGGGGATCACCTTCCTGGTCGCGATGTACGGGATCTGGCGACTGCATACCCGCTGGCGCTACCTGCTGGTGCTCTACCCGCTGGCGATGTGCGTGACCCTCGTCTACTACGCCGAGCACTACGTCGTGGACGTCCTGGCGGGCGGCCTGCTGGCCGCGGCGACGATGCTCGGCTGCGGGCTCTGGGAGCGGCGACGGGCCCGACGATCCAGCAACGCTGTCTAGACCTTCACCATTCTGTTGCCTTGGCGTGGAAGAGCACTCTCTAACGTCTTCCTCGTCCACATGGCCGCATTGGGGGATCCGACCCTGAGGACACCAAACGCCCTCCGCGTCAGCGGAGGGCGTTTCGCTTTGTCCCCTCCAGCAGCCAGGTGACCGGCCGATCGGGATCCAGTTCGTAGCGGCACTCGACGCCGGTCCGGACCCGGTCGTGCAGATGCCGGCCCAGCCAGGGGTCCGCCTCGGCGACCCGGGCCAGCGCGGCGACGATCGCCTTGCGCACGGCCACCCGCGCCCGCTCGTCGTTCGCCCCGCTGGTCCGCCGCCGCCCCGCCAGCCCGATGGCGGCCCCCAACTGGTCCTCGAGCCAGGCCCGCTCGTCGGACTGCTCGGGGCCGAGCTCGGCGAGCCGGCGCCGATAGGTCCGAAGGGCCTGGTCGTCCAGCAGTTCCAGGCCGGCTTGCACCACCTCCTCACCGCCGACCAGTGCGGTGGCAGCGACGTCGCGGCCGGGTACGGCGAGCAGCCGGTGCAGGTGTTCGAGGCCGCGCATCCGAGGCAACACGAACGTCGCGCCCTCGCGCCCGACCAGCCACAGACCACCGGGTTGCTCGTGCAGGTGCACCACGCGCTCGTCGCTCGGCCGCGGGCCGGCCGCCACGGCGTTCGCGAGCCGGTCGCGCCACCAGGTGGCGCCGAGCCGTTCGTAGGTCGCCATGGCCGAGGCGCGATGTCGAGCCGCTGCATCGGGGTCGCCGAGCAGCGCGAAGCCCCGGGCCAAGGTGTCATCGGTGACGCCGTGCCACATGACCGCGCCCGCATTGACCACCGACCGCCCGCCGTACGGCGCGAGCAGGGGCACCAGGGACCCGGTGAGGACCGTGTCGCCGATCGCCGTCGCCGCCTCGAGCAGACATTGGACGACCAGCAACCAGTCGCCGTCCTTGGGCAACCCCTCCAGCACGTCGGGCGTGAACACGCCGACCATCTCGGCGACCTTGTCGGGCCGCTGCGCACCCAGCCAGATCATGGCCGCCTCGGCCCGTACCGTGGTGGCCCCGAACTCCGTGGCGTACTCCTCGAAGGACACCGCCTCCGCTGCGCAGCCGGCGACATCACCGGAGAAGAACGCGAGGTAGCCGCGCATCCCGTGCAGCACGCCGAAGGCGTCGGGGATCACGGTCTGGGCGCTCGCTGACTCGCTGCGTTGGATCAGCAGCGGACCGACCTCGAGCCGCCCGCGGAGGAGTTCGAGCGGGAGCCGCCTGCTGGCCGCGAAGAACTCGGCCCGGACCGACTCCTCACCGAGCACCTCGATGGCCCTCATGCAGCGATGTAACCGGGGCAGGTCGAGCACCTCCCACGCCACGGTGAGCCCCCAGAGTTGGGCCTGCAACCGGGCGTCCGGGTCTTGTAGATGTGCTGCCACGTCGTCGAGCCGGACCGCCCAGTCGCGTCGGCGGGCCAGTTCGTCGGGGCCCCAGTGCGAGGCCAACGCGGCGTCGAGGGCGTCGGCGAGCATCGCCGGACCGAGGCCGTCGGCGAGGTCCAGCGCCTCGAGCGCGAACGGCCGCGCACGGATCGGCTCGTTGGCATACGCCCAGCAGCGGGCGAGCGCGGCCGCCAGCCGGGCTCTGGGGAGCGCTGCCGTCGTCGCGTCGTACGCCGCGTGCAGCCGCACCGGGAGCGGGCCGGGGGTGAGGTTGTACCGCTGTCCCCGAGCCATGCCGAGCACGGCCTCGACCCGGCACTCGAGGTCGCCGTCGGCCTCGGCGAGGTCGGCGGCGCGACCGAAGAAGGCCATCGCTCCTTCGCCGTCGCCCGCGAGCCACGCCGCCTCGGCCCGAGCCAACAGGCTCGTCGCCGAGGCAGCCGGGTTGGACATTTCTAGAGACTAGGCCCGGACCAGCCGGACCTGCTCGGCATGCCGGCGCTGCAGGGCCTCATCCCAGTCTCCGGTGCACGAGATCGCGAGTTCGCTGATCCGTCCGTCGCTGACGACGCAGTGGATCATCTCGCGGCAGTACCAGTGCTGTCCCTCCGATTCCCAGCGCTCGGTGAACTGGAGCAGGAAGCCCCGGGTGGTGCGGTCGAGCGCCTCGACCTGGACCGACCCCTGGAAGGGGTGGTCGTCCTCGCGAAGGTGGAACGTGGCATCGACGCCCTGGGCCTGGACGCGCCAGTGCGGCACGGTCAGGTCGGCGAAGACGTCGTCGGTGAACATCCCGTCGGGTCGCGCGCCGGTCTCCAGCCAGGTGATGAACTCCTGGGCGAGGTCGGCAAGGCCGCCGTCCAGGGCCGGCATCGCGTCTACGGCGGTCATGCGCCCGCTCCGCTCATCGCCTCGATGTTGCGGCCGATGACCGCCATGACCGGCTGCAGCTCCGCCGTGCGGCTGAACTCGACCACGGAGGTCCCGGCGACGATCAGCGGCCGGTGACCGGGCGGGGCGACGTACGCGTCACCCTCGACGTAGGTCTCCTCGCGGTCGGGCCAGCGGAAGGTGATCTGACCAGACGTGACGTAGCCGAGGTGGGTGCAGGTGCAGGCGTCGCCGGGCAGGCCACGGAAGTAGGGCGTCACGTCGAGGTCCTGCTTGAAGGTCTCGAACGAGACGGTGTGGTCGTCGAGCTCGGCGTAGCGACCCTCGACGACGTCCATGTCGATGCCGACCGGAGTGGTCGACCGCGATGCACTGGGCATGTTCTCCTCCTGAGGTTGCGGTGGTGCTGTCACCCAGGAGGCGTGACTTTCGAACTCACACCGTGCCGAACCGTGCCGGTCGCCCACGACGTGAGACCCAACACCCTGGCGTTCACCGGTGGTCGACACGTGCAAGGGTGGCGCCATGCAGCAGCTCCTCGACGCCGGGGCCGTCGTCACCGGCGCCGGGCACGGGATCGGGCGGGCCCTCGCGACTCGACTCGTCGCCGAGGGCGCCCGGGTCGTGGTCAACGACCTCGACGAGGTCGCCTGCCGCGAGGTGGCCGACCAGCTCGGGGTCACCGCCGCACCGGGCGACTGCTCCAGCGACGCCGGCGTCCGCGCGCTCGTCGACACCGCGACCACGGCGCTGGGCCGGATCGACATCTACCTCGCCAACGCCGGCATCGACCGCACCCAGCCCGACAGCCTGCAGGCATCCGACGAGGACTGGGCCGCGATGATCGACACCAACGTGCTGGCGCACGTGCGCGCCGCGCGCACGTTGGTGCCGCGCTGGCTCGAGGACGGCCGAGGCGGGCGGTTCGTGGTCACCGCGAGCGCGGCGGGGCTCCTGACGATGATCGGCGCGGCGCCGTACTCCGTCACCAAGCACGCCGCCATCGGCTTCGCCGAGTGGCTCTCCGTCACCTACGGACACCGCGGCGTGGCCGTCCAGGCGATCTGCCCGCAGGGCGTGCAGACCCGGATGCTGGAGCAGGCCGGGCCGCTCAAGGACCTGCTCACCCGCGACGCCGCCCTGTCGCCCGACGACGTCGCGGAGGCCTGGGTGGCCTCGCTTGCCGACGACCGATTCCTGGTGCTGCCGCACCCCGAGGTCGGCAGCTACTACGCCGCCCGGGCCGCGGATCCGGATGCGTGGCTGGCGGGGATGCGCAGGCTGCAGGACAAGGTCGACCAGGTGACTGTCAATCAGTCGGAGGGGGCGGAGTGATGGCGGAGGACGTTGCGGGGCTGGACCTGGCTCGGTTCCGGCAGTGGTACGACGGGCAGCGGCCCGGCGAGATCGCCGGCGAGCTCGAGGCCGAGCTGATCGCGGGCGGCAAGTCCAACCTCACCTACCGGGTCACCGACGGCAGCTCGCGCTGGATCGTGCGCCGGCCGCCGTTGGGCCACGTGCAGGCGACCGCTCACGACATGGGCCGCGAGTACACCGCGATGTCCGCCCTCGAGGGCACCGGCGTGCCGGTGCCGCGGATGTACGCCCGCTGCACCGACCCCGACGTGCTGGGTGCGCCGTTCTACGTCATGGAGCAGGTCGACGGCTCGGCGTACCGACACGCCGCCGAGCTCGACGCCCTCGGCGCCGAGCGCACCGCGGCGCTCGCCGGGCGACTGGTCGACGTGCTCGTCGAGCTGCACGCGGTCGACCCGGAGCAGGTCGGGCTCGGTGAGTTCGGGCGGCCGGTGGGCTTCCTGGAGCGGCAGGTGCGCCGGTGGGGCAAGCAGCTCGAGGGCTCCAAGACGCAGGAGCGTCCCGACGCCGACGAGCTGCACCGGCTGCTCACCGAGCGACTCCCAGCGGAGGACCCGTCCGTGTTCGGCATCGTGCACGGCGACTACCGCCTCGACAACTGCCTGGTGGCCAGCGACGAGCATGGTGACGACCAGATCCACGCCGTCGTCGACTGGGAGATGGCCACGCTCGGCGACACGCGCACCGACCTCGCGCTGATGCTGGTCTACGAGACGCTCGGCGCCTCGGCCGCCGGTGACCTGGTCTCCGACGTGGCCAAGGCCCAGGGCTGGCCCTCGAACGACGCCCAGCTCGCGGCGTACACCCGGGCCTCCGGGCGCGAGCCGGGTGACATGGGGTTCCACATGGCCCTCGCCTTCTTCAAGCTCGCGGTGATCCTCGAGGGGATCCACTACCGCTACCTCCAGGGTCAGACCGTCGGCGAGGGGTTCGACCGGATCGGCGAGGGGTTCGACCTGATCATCGCCGCGGGGCTGGACTCGCTGAAGAAGGACTAGGACTGGGACATGGACTTCGCGCTCGATGCCCGCACGCAGGAGCTGCAGGAGCAGCTGCTCGACTTCATGGTCTCGCGGATCGAGCCGGCCGAACCGGTCTTCCACGAGCAGCTGGCCGCCCTCGACGATCCCTTCGCCTGGTCGACCACGCCGGTGCTGCAGGAGCTGCGCGCCGAGGCCCGCGCCCGCGGGCTGTGGAACCTCTTCCTCCCTGGCGAGGAGGGCGCCGGGCTGACCAACCTCCAGTACGCCCCGCTCGCCGAGATCACCGGCCGGGCCGGCCACCTCGCTCCCCCGGCGCTCAACTGCTCCGCACCGGACACCGGCAACATGGAAGTCCTGGCTATGTTCGGTGACGCCGAGCAGAAGGAGCGCTGGCTGCAGCCGCTGCTGGCGGGCGCGATCCGCTCGGCGTTCGCGATGACCGAGCCCGACGTCGCCTCCTCCGACGCCACGAACATCGAGACCTCGATCGTGCGCGACGGCGACGAGTACGTCCTCAACGGACGCAAGTGGTGGATCACCGGGGCGATGAACCCCGAGTGCGAGATCTTCATCGTGATGGGCAAGACCGACGTGACTGCGGAGCGACACCGCCAGCAGTCGATGGTGCTGGTCCCCCGGGACACCCCAGGACTGACAGTGGTCCGCCCGATGACGGTCTTCGGGTACGACGACCACGAGCACGGCGGCCACGCGGAGCTGCTGTTCGAGGACGTCCGGGTGCCCGTCACGCACCTGATCGGCGAGGAGGGACAGGGCTTCGCGATCGCCCAGGCCCGGCTCGGCCCGGGCCGGATCCACCACTGCATGCGCGCGATCGGGGTGGCCGAGCGGGCCATCGAACTGATGTGTGAGCGGGTCGAAGGCCGGGTCGCCTTCGGCAAGCCCCTGGCCCGTCAGGGGGTGATCCGGGAGTGGATCGCCGAGGCTCGGGTCGCGGTCGAACAGCTGCGGCTGCTGGTGCTCAAGACCGCCTGGCTGATGGACACCGTCGGCAACCGCGGCGCGCACACCGAGATCCAGGCGATCAAGATCGCCACCCCCAAGGTGGTCCAGGAGATCGTCGACCGCGCCATCCAGGCCCACGGCGCCGGTGGCCTCTCCCAGGACTTCCCCCTCGCCGCGTCGTACGCCGCGATCCGCACGCTGCGCTTCGCCGACGGCCCCGACGAGGTCCACAAGAACTCCCTGGCCCGGGCCGAACTGGCCCGGCAGTCGGCAGCCCGCGGCACCGGGGCGTGAGGCCGTGGACCTCTCCCTGAGCGAGGAGCAGGAAGCCTTCCGCGCGCTGGCCCGAGACTTCCTCGAGCGCGAGGCGGTGCCCCACCGCCAGCAGTGGGATCGCGACGAGTCGGTCGACCTCGCGATCATCCCGAAGATGGCCGAGATCGGCTTCTTCGGTCTCACCATCCCCGAGGAGTACGGCGGCCTCGGCGGCGACTACGTGACCTACGCCCTCGGGATGGAGGAGTTGGGCCGGGCCGACTCGGCGCTGCGCGGGATCGTCTCGGTCTCCAACGGCCTGGTCGGCAAGTCGATCCTCGGGTTCGGCACCGAGGAGCAGAAGCAGGAGTGGCTCCCCGGCCTCGCGACCGCGGAACGGCTGGGCTGCTTCGGCCTCACCGAGCCCGGCACCGGATCCGACGCGGGCAACCTCACCAGCCGTGCGACCCGCGACGGCAGCGACTACGTGCTCAACGGCCAGAAGCTGTTCATCACCAACGGCACCTGGGCCGACGTGGCCCTGGTCTTCGCGCGGACCTCCGATGACGGGCCGCGCGGCGTGACGGCCTTCCTCGTGCCGACCGACACCGACGGCTTCGAGGCCCGCGAGATCAAGGGCAAGCTCGGCCTGCGCGGTCAGGCCACCGCGGAGCTGTTCCTCGACGACGTACGCCTGCCCGCGTCGGCGCGGCTCGGCGAGGAGGGACAGGGCTTCAAGATCGCGATGTCCTCGCTCGACAAGGGTCGCGTCTCGGTCGCCGCGGGCTGCGTCGGGCTGGTGCAGGCGTGCCTGGAGTCGTCCGTGTCCTACGCCCGCGAACGCACCCAGTTCGGCCGCCCGATCGGCGGCTTCCAGCTCGTGCAGGACCTGATCGCCGACATCTCCCTCGATGCCGACGCCGCCCGCCTGCTGGTGTGGCGGGCCGCCGACCTCATCGACCGCGGTGAGGACTTCCGGGTCGCGGCCTCCAAGGCCAAGCTCTATGCATCCGAGGCCGCCGTCCGGGCCGCCAACCACTGCATCCAGATCTACGGCGGAGCTGGGTACGTCGACGAATACCCCGCCGCGAAGTACCTCCGCGACGCCCGCGTGATGACGCTCTACGAAGGCACCAGCCAGGTGCAGAAGCTACTGATCGGCAGGGCCGAGACCGGCATCGCGGCGTTCGTCTGAGCCTCGTTCACCTCACTCCGTCGCGTGCTCGGGCAGGTCGGGCCGCTCGAAGTAGTCGCTGGCCTCGCTGACCCACCACGCCTCGACGGTGCGCAGGCCGGTCGGCGGATCGAGCGTCCCGGCGCAGATCGACGTGCGGTCCGGCGTACTGCCACCCCGCCAGAACAGTGACGACCCGCAACCCCGACAGAAGCCGTAGGCCGCCTGGTCGACGGGGAAGAACCAGGTGAGCTGCTCCTGTGGATCCTCGATCGCCAGGTCCGTTGCCGCCGCGCTGGTCGCCGCCAGGTGGTGCCCGGTGAACCGCCTGCAGCGGTGGCAGTGGCAGTCGACGACGTCGCGCAGCGGCCCGGACACGGCGTACGAGACGGCGCCGCAGAGGCAGCGGCCGGTCGCGGTCTGCTCGTCCATGGACCCGATCCTGCACCCACTCCCCCCTCTAGGGTCATTGCATGACCAGGCCCTGCAAGATCGGCGTCCAGTTGCCCGAGGTGGAACGGTTCGTGCCGTGGCCGGAGTACCTCGACCTGGCCCGCCGCGTTGAATCGGCTGGCTACGACTCGGTCTGGATCGGCGATCACCTCGTCTACGACCTCCCGGACGGCTCGACGCGCGGCCCCTACGAGGCGTGGACGACGCTCGCGGCCATCGCCGCCGTGACCGAGCGGGTCGAGCTGGGGCCGTTGGTCGCCTCGACCGGCTTCCACGCACCGGCCATGCTCGCCAAGCAGGCCGCCACGGTCGACTCGATCTCGCAGGGCCGGCTGATCGCGGGGCTCGGCGCCGGCTGGAACCGCCGCGAGTTCGACGCCTACGGCTTCCCCTACGACCGGCGGGTCTCGCGGTTCGCCGAAGCGCTGGCGATCATCGCTCCGCTGCTGCGCGAGGGGCGTACGACGTTCCACGGCGAGTTCTACGACGTCGACGACTGCGTGCTCGACCCGCCTCCGGTCCGGCCCGGCGGACCGCCGATCATGCTCGGCTCCAACAGCCCCCGGATGCTCGGCATCGGGCTTCCCGTCGTCGATGCGTGGAACGTGTGGTGGAGCATCTACGACAACTCGGTCGAGCGGTACGCCGAGGTGAAGGCCGAGGTCGACGCCGCCACTCCCGAGGGGCGTACGGTCGCCGCGACCGCTGCCGTCCTGGTCACGCTCCCGGGCGGTCGGGGTCGGCTGATGGGCGAGAGCTACGACGCCCAGGTCGCCACGGTCACCCCCGACGACCTCGGCGACCACGTGCGCGGCCTCGCGGCGGTCGGTGCCAGCCACCTGCAGCTCTGCCTCGACCCGATCACCGCCGAGTCGATCGATCTGGTCGGAGAGGTGCTGGCTGACCTGGATCGGTAAATGGTCAAGCGGCCTGGAAGAGCTCCACGACGTTGCCATCGGGATCCTGCACGAGGATCTGTTGTCCGCCCGGCCCGCTCACGATCTCATTGCGGAACCGAGCGTCGCGACCGCGCAGCGCCTCGACCGTCGCGGCAAGGTCGTCGACGGTCAGGACGAACCGGTTCCATCCGCCCGGCGCGGGGACTGATCCGTCCGGCATCGGCCGCGAGGCAGAGGCGTCCGGCCCCGCGAGCCACAGAGTGAGGTCGTCCCGCTCCAGGATGGCCATCGCCGGTCCGAACTGCTGGATGACCTCGAACCCGAGGAGTCCGGAGTAGAACTCGACGGACGCGCCGACGTCGGTCACGAAGTAGCGAACCTGGGCCACCTTTCGACCTTACGCCACGGCGTTGGCTCGGTGTCGCCGTCCAGCGCACGATCCTTTCGACTCGGGTCGCGTCTGCTCGCTACGTCGACCGTGCTGGCGCCGCATCCGTGAGAGTCCTGCTATGGACTCCATGACCGCAGTCGGAACCCACCGTCGCCCGATCAGGGCGGTGATGTTCTTCGCAGATGAACCTGAGACCTGCGCGCGCTGGTGGGCGCGACACCTGACCGGAGCGACCGAGATTCAGGTCGAAGCGGGGTTCTGCTGGTTCGAGCTCGAGGGGATCGAGATCGGTTTCCATCCTGCCGACGCAGAGCGGAATCCGCGCGGCGGGAGCCCGGTCGTCTACTGGGCGGCCGCGGATGTGCTCACTGAGCGCGATGCGTTCCTGGAGGCCGGCTGCCTGCCACACCGAGGACCGCTCGATGTGGAGCCGGGCCGTCGCATCTGTCAGCTGGTGGATCCGTTCGGCAACGTGTTCGGCCTCGACGGCCCGTAGCCCCTGACGGCGACCGCTAAACATGCTAATGAGCAGCTCGCTTATGTAGTTTAGAAGGTGCTCTTGGGTAGTTCAGGCCCACAAGATGCTCGCCCCCGGGCACGGCGAACCCAGTGCGCGGACGAACGACAACTCGCTCGCTCTGACCGCGAAACTCGGAGGGTGACGGGATCCGGCTACAGGGAACGTGACGAAGACACGATCACCGGGAGTCTGCACCACGTTGAGCTATGGGTGCCCGACCTCGACCGGGCTGCCGCGCGGTCACCTCGTCGACAGTGCGTCGATCGCCGACATGGAACGCCAAGTGGTTGAGCCCGGGACGGCACCGGTCGTGCGCACGTCCGCTGAGACCTTGCGACTGCTCGATGACGAGATAGGTCGCGCCGAGCTTCCAGCTTCGGCCGTCGGCCCAGTCCTGGAAGGGCTGGTAGCCGAGCTGCTCGAGCAACCATCCCCATTCCGGCGGAAGCGCCGGAACATGGCTAGGTGCTGCTGTTTTCAGAACGGCATCCGCACGCTGGCGGACCGCACACCCACGCCGCCTACTTGTCGAGCACCGATGGCTTCGAGGTCGAACTTGTCGCAGCCGACGAGTGACCTAGCCCTGCTCGTTCCGCAGCACGGTGTAGGCCACCATCATCGAGTCGAGGTAGGCGCGCACCTCGACGATCGTGTCGCCGTCGAACCGGCACACCCAGCAGTAGTGGTTGTCGAAGGCCGCGCCCTCGTTGGTGTGCGAGGTGGCCACCAGTTCCGCGATGGCCGTGTCACCGTCGACGTACACGTGGGCGACGTCGAGCTTGGCGCCACCCGGAAGTACCCCGGCCAGGCGGGCGAAGGTCGAGTCGAGGAACTGCTGCTTGTCGTGATATCGCCCCGCCAACGGATGCGTGCCCTCGACCGTCCAGTCGACGTCGTCCGCGACCCGCGCGAAGAAGCGCGGCTGGGTCTCGGGGTCCTTGAGTAACCCGAACAGTTCAAGACGGTCCTGACGGACATCACTCATGACCTCAACATGACAGCGGGCCGACGAGCGGGTCAACGGTCGCGAGGCGGCGGTACGGCGCGGGCTGACCGAGATGCTAGCCAGCCCACCCTTCCGGGTGAGTGCAGGCAGCTGGCTTCACGGCTACCGCACCACCATGCCTGGCAAGAAGACTCCCGGTCCCAGCGTCAAGGACCCGAAGCTGTACGAAGACCTCCGCGACGAGGGCAACAGCAAGGAGAAGTCGGCTCGGATCGCCAACGCCGCAGCGAACACGTCGCGAAAGGCGGTCGGCCGCAAGGGCGGCAAGGCCGGCGACTACGACGACTGGACGGTCGACCACCTGCGCCGGCGCGCGAAGGAGCTCGGTGTCCAGGGTCGCTCGAAGATGAACAAGTCCGAACTGATTGACGCCCTACGCAGTCACTGACCCGCCACCTTCCTCGCGACCCGGAACACGAGTTCGTGCGCCGTACCGTCGGCTAGGGCGACCTCGTGTGAGGTGACCACCACGATCCCGTGTGGGGCAGCGGAACGACCCGGTGGGCCTGGATCGGTGAAGGCCCACCGGGTCGCGTGAGACGCGAGGCCGGGTGCAACAGGCGCGCGAGCACCCGGCCCCGCAGGCTACGGCGCCTGTGTCACTACGGCGCCCGCGTCGCTGCGATGTCGCGGCTCGTGATGCCGACGCCACCACCGTGCTCCGCCGAGCGGGCGGTATGGGTCGCGGTGACCCGCAGCGGCTGGTCGGAGACGATGTCGAGGACGCCGAACACGAGCTTGTCGCCACCGCGTTCGCCGAGCACCTCCTCGAGCGAGCAGCAGTCGTCCATCGTGGCGTGGTGCTTGCGCAACTCGAGCTTGGCGAACGGCTTGGCCGGCTGGGTCTCGGGTTCGCGACCGATCACCTTGCCCTCGACCACGAGCGGGGCGAAGGACTTCACGATGTTGGCCGTGCAGGTGTACGGGTTGTAGATCGTCACCGCCGTGGCGTATTCACCCGGCACCACCGGGCCACAGGTTTCGGCCTCGTGGTGGCCCTCCTTGTCGTGGCACGGGTCGGGCTGGGTCCCACACACCATCTCGACGCTGTAGTGGTAGCGGCACGCCGGCACCGTGACCCGGACCCGTTTGGCCGCGACCACGACACCGTCGGCGACCACGTCGATGGTGCCGGTGTAGACCTGCGGCTCGTTCTGGCACGACTTCACGCCGACCCAGGTCACCTCGAACGTGAGGACGTGCTCCTCGTCCCCCTTGAGCGGACCGTAGCCACCCGCGGGCGTGATCGACTCCACGAACTGCGCCGTGTCGCCGGTGGGCACCAGGTTGACGTTGCCGGTCGAGGCCACCGCCGAGGCGATGAGCGGGCCGAGGGTACCCACGATCGAGTCGGGGTCGACCCCCGACGTGTGACTGCCGCCGGTCGCGGCGGCGATCCGGGTGGCCTGACCGGGCGTGCCCTCCTTGGGGCAGCTGCCGTAGTCGGCCGAGGTCGCGACGGGGTCGCCATCGAGCGCCTGCGGGTCGCCGGTCGTCGTGCTCACGGCGACGATGGTGATCTCGGCGCCGGTCAGGTCGGCGGTGATCGAGGCCTCGGTCAGGGCCGCGGCCAGGCCGCTCAGGTCGGTACAGATCGGGTCGTGGCCGGGAGCGTCACCGAACCACACGACGATCCGCTTGCTGTCGGGGCGCCACCCGATCGCCGGGCTGGCCGCCAGTTGGTGCAACGCGTAGAACTGCCCCTCGGGTGTGTCGAGGCCCTGGCCGTCCAGAGCCGTCCACGTGTCGATCGCCGCGTTGACCGGCACGTGGTTCGTCGTCGGCGAGAGCTGGTGCTGGAAGGCGTAGGAGCTCGACTCCGGGATAGGGAAGTCGCGGTAGTTGCCGACGCCCCACGCCACGTCGTACGGCGCCAGGCCGGGGTGGCTGAGGATCGCCTCGGAGCCGGCGATCACGGCGTCGAGGACCGGCTGCATGCTGCCGGTCGTATCGGCCAGGAGGTAGACGTCGGCCTTGGCGGCGACCCCGGTCGGGGGCACCGTCACGGTGATCTTCTCGCTCACCCGGTCGCACTTGTCCAGCGTCCAGTCGTTGCGGCGCGGGTCGATGGTGACCGGCTCCTTGGGCCGTACGTCCGGCAGGTCGCGGATCTCGAAGTCGGGAACGAAGAGGCGGCGCCCGGCCAACCGCTCCGCGGCCGCCGGATCGAGCAGCTCGCCCGCCGCCGACAGGGCGACGGAGACCGCCGTGTTCGGCGCCCCCTCGGCGTACGCCGTGAACCGGCGGATCGCGCTGCCGTCGGCGAGCCGGTCCTCGGCGGTGGCGCTGACGACGGGCGTGGCGCCCCCGAGCGCCTCGGTGAGATGAGTGAGCACGCTCTCAGGCGTGTCCTTGGATGCCTTGGTCATGAGGATGTTCCTCTGTGCTGGAGCGGACCGATCCCCCAGAACTTCTGGGCCAGCAACACCTCAGGAGCGGCGAGGCCGCTGGCTGATACACCCACCGTGGTGCCATCTACAGTGACGCCATGGCCGTGCGCGTCGTCTTCTGCGACGACAACTACCTGGTCCGCGAGGGCGTGGCCGGGCTGCTCGCGGAGGCCGGCGAGGTCGACCTCCTCGAGGCGGTCGCCGACCCCGAGGCGCTGCACAAGGCCGTCGTGCTGCATCGCCCGGACGCCGTACTCACCGACATCCGGATGCCGCCGACGTTCACCACCGAGGGCATCGACGCGGCCAAGCGGATCCGGGCCGAGTTCCCCGAGACCGGGGTGGTGGTGCTGTCGCAGTACGTCGAAGAGGATTACGCCTTCGAACTGCTCTCCGACGGCGTGGAGGGGCTCGGCTACCTGCTCAAGGAGCGGGTGACGGAGGTCGACGAGCTGGTCCGCGCCTTGCACGACGTGGCCCGCGGTGGGTCGGCCCTGGACCCGAAGGTGGTCGAGGGGCTGCTGGCCCGGAAGGGCTCGACGGCGGGATCCACGCTGAGCGGCCTGACCGAGCGCGAGCTCGAGGTGCTGCGGGAGTTGGCGACCGGACGCAGCAACGCGGCCACGGCCAAGGCGCTCTTCATGAGCGAGCGCGCGGTCGAGAAGCACGTCGGCTCGGTGTTCCAGAAGCTCGGGCTGGTCAACGAATCCGACGTCAACCGGCGGGTGATGGCGGTGCTCGCCTACCTCGAGTCGACCGGAGGCGGGGCATGAGCGACGTCCGGGTCCTGGTCGTCGACGACCAGGAGCCGTACCGGCGCGCTATGTCCGCCGTGGTCGAGGCGACCGAGGGCTTCGAGGTCGTCGGCTCAGCGACCTCCGGCGAGGAGTCGTTGACCGCGACGGCCACGCTGCTCCCCGACCTCGTCCTCATGGACGTGCACCTGCCCGGCATCGACGGGATCGAGGCGACGCGGCGGATCACCGCCGACGAGAGCGGGACGGTGGTGTTCCTGCTGTCGACCTACGACGAGGACGAGGTCGACGCGGCCGGGTGCGGCGCAGCGACGTACATCCCGAAGGCGGCGTTCGGTCCCGACCGGCTTGTCACTGCCTGGCAGGAAGCGGCGCCACCGGGATCGTGAGGAAGAGCTCGTCCGGCGTGACGTGTAGCAGCCCACCGGTCGCTTCACCCCGGTCCGCGATGGCTCGCTGGTCGAGCCCGTCGAGCGGTCCCGCGACCCGGAGCACCAGCCGGTCGACGTGGTCGGTCACCTCGATCGACACCGGCCCGCCGTCGGCACCGAGCGCCTCGACGCAGCAGAAGTAGACCGCGGCCTCGACCCGCGGCGGGAACCGACGCGACACCTCGGCGGTCAACGTCACGCCGGCGGGCGAGCGGGCCACCAGCGCGCGGAGCGCGGGCGCCAGACCGGACCGCGGGAGCTGCGTGGGGAAGACACCTCGGGTGAGAGCGCGCAGCGCCTCCAACGCGCCGTTGGTGTCGTCGACCAGCCGATCGAGGCCGGGATCGGTCCCGTTCGCGACCGCCGCGCGGGCTCGGCCCACCTCGGCGGGGAGCGTCTCCAGGAACGGCTGTACGTCGCGCGCGATGGCCGCCTCCAGGGCTCGTCGCCCGGCGTCGTCGGCCGCGATCAGCCGCACCCGCGACGCGGCCAGCAGCCGAGTGGTCCGGTCCAGCTCGGCGACCCGGTCGGCGAGGGCGCCGGCCAGCGCGGTGTTGCGGAAGGCCATCGCGGTCTGATCGGCCAGCGCCTCGAGGAGGCGCAGATCTGACGCTCTCAGCGTGCGCCCCCGCTTGAGCGCCACGGCGATCCGGCCCAGCTCCCGGCCCTCGGTCCGCACCGGGACCACGTGGTCGGCCGCCGGCTCGGTGCCGGACCACCAACCCCAGGTCCCTGACACCGAGGCGCCGCCCGGGACGTCCAGCGTCGCCTGCGCGCCCCGGCCGGAGACCGCCCGCGCCGCGGCCTCCGCGACCGCCGGTAACAGGTCGTCGGGATCCGGCGCACCGGCGAGCCGGTTGCTGAACTCGGCGAGCGCGGCGTACGGCTGCGCCCGCGCGCCGTACGCCGCCCGGTCGGCGAGCCGGACCACCACGCGGCGCAGCGGCTGGAACGCGACCGCGACCAACGCCGCAGCGAGCAGGGAGAGCCAGAAGCCCCCGGTCCGGCCCTCGACCAACTGGGCCGAGACCACGACCAGCGCGGTGTAGCCGATCGCGGCGAACGCGGTCGCCGCCGCCACCACGAGCGTGCGGTTGATGATCACGTCGAGGTCATAGAGCCGGTAGCGCAGCACCGCCACCGCGAACAGGATCGGCATCAGGAAGAAGGCCACGTAGAGCGGCACTCCGGACACCCAGGTCTGCTCGCCGCCGTTGATCGCCTGCAGCGTCGCGAGCACCACGAGGCCGAGGACGGCGAGCCCCGCGGAGAGGGCGATCAGCCGAAGCTGTTGCCGCAGCTCGCCGGTGCTGCTGCGGAGCCGACGGACCATCGAGGTCAGCGCCAGGATCATCCCGATGCAGATGAGCAGGAAGCCGACGCTCAACAGGATCGCGCGGGGCAGACTGACGTCCTGGTCCGAGAGGATCAGCTGGTAGTCCCGTGGGTCGACGAGGAAGAGCGCGGCCTCGCAGAGCAGCGCACCACCCAGCGGCACCGCTGCGACCACGCGCCAGCGCCGCGACAGGAAGTGTCCGTCGGGGGCGAGCAGGTACATCAACGCCAGCAGCGCGATAGCGAGCTGTCCACCGAACAGCTGCGCGACCCAGGCGGCGACGCTGGCCAGCGTCGGAGTGTCGGGCCCGTCGCTCTCCTGCACCCAGTAGGCGTAGGCCTCGGAGAGCACGGAGAACGAGGTGAAGATGCCGATGGCGGTCAGCAGCCAGCCGATCGGGTGGCGTTCGTAGCGAGAGATGATCAGCGCGCCCATCACCGCACAACCGATGCAGGCACCGTGCACGAAGGGGAAGCCGTGCACCGCGACGGCGGTCTCGGACGTCAACGGCAGCGCCTGGGCGGACACCCACACGTCGACGCTCACCAAGACGACGGTGACCGCGGCCAGCGTCCACGCCAGGCGGGCCAACACGTCAACCACGCTCCGCTGCGACTGAGGCGGATGCGGGAACGGGGGCCGGGATCTCGACCCGCAGCCGGGTGCCCCGGCCGGGCTCCGAGGCGACCTCCAGCGCGCCGCCCGCCGAGTCGATCCGGTCGCGCATGTTGGCCAGGCCGGTGCCGTCGGCCACCAACGCCGTCTCGAAGCCGACCCCGTCGTCGGTCACGACGAGGATCAGCTCCTCCGGACCGGCGTCCACCTCGACCCGGATCGTGGAGGCCGCGGCGTGCTTGGTGGCGTTCTGGACAGCCTCGAGCGCACAGAAGTACGCCGCGGCCTCGACGTCGATCGGATACCTCACCGAGCCGCGGTCCACGACGGTCACGCCGTCGCGCAGGGCCTCACGCAGGGCAGTCGCGACGCCCGCTTCCTCCAGACCCATCGGGTAGATGCCGCTGGCCAACTGGTGCAGGGTGGCCAGGGCGTCGGCCGCGGCGCCCTCCTGAGCGGCCAGGAGCGCGGCGGCCCGGTCGGGCGCCGTACCGGCCAGCGTGGCCGCCAGCCGCAGGTTGACCGCCAGCGCGACCAGGTGCTGCTGGGCGCCGTCGTGGATGTCGCGCTCCAGGCGGCGGCGGGCCTCGTCCTGGGCGTCCACCAGCCGCTCGCGCGAGCGGCGCAGCTCGTCCTCCCGGCTGGACAGCTCGGCGAGCCGGCGCTCCAGGACGGCGCGCAGCCGGACGCCGCGGAGCACCAGGCCGGCCTGCGCGGCCAGGTCCTCGAAGAGCCGCTCCTCCACCGGGGTGAGCGACGTACCCTCCCGCTCCCGGAGCACCAGCATCCCGAGCTCCTCGTCACCGTGCCGGACCGGCAACCGGCGGGTGCCCAGATCCCAGCCCAGGGCGGCGGTACGGCGCGCGCCGGGCGGCCAGGTCGCTGCCGTGACGCGCTGGCCGTCGATCGCCACCCACACCCGCACCCACTGCGCGCCGGTGGCCTCCGCGAGCAGCCGGGCCATCCACAGCGGCAGCTCCTCCGCCGGCCCCGCGACGTCGACGGCGCCGGCGAACCGCCGCATCGCGTCGTACGGCGAGGGTCGGCCCCGGTGCACCACGCGGGCCGCGACGTCCTCCAGGCGGGTCAGCACCGCGTCGAAGGCCACCGCGACGATCGCGGTCGCGAGCACCGAGAGCCCGAGGTGGGGCGAGGACGTGTGCCCCAGCAACAGGCCGCCGAGGACGACGACGACGAGGTAGACGAGCACCACGAAGCCGACGACGCCGCCGAGCACCAGCCCCGCCGAGAGCCACTCGCGCCGCGACCGACGCCGCAGCATGCCGGACCACGGGGCGGAGGACCGACTCATCCCCGCAGTCTGCTCGTTCTCCCCGCCCGAGGGGAGGGCGCTACCCCCACCCGGGGGGTGCGGTTATCCGCACCGAGGCAGCCGCCGGAGCCGGGCGGCCAGCGCCGCAGACGGTGCGGTCGGCTCGATCGTCGCGGGGTCCCCCGCTGCGGTGTGCTCGGACCACGCCGTTCAGACCGGGCGGCGACCAACCAAGGAGAACCACACCATGTCTCTCAGCACCCTCTCTCACACCACCCACACCCCGCAGCCGGCCGCCACCGCTACCGCGGCACCGGCGGCCAGCGCCGTCGGCGTCACCAAGCGCTACGGCGCCGGGGAGGCAACCGTGGCCGCGCTCGGCCGCGGCCGGTTCACGGCCATCATGGGGCCCTCGGGCTCCGGCAAGTCGACCCTGCTGCACGTGCTCGCGGGGCTCGATCGCCCCACCTCGGGTGAGGTCTACCTCGGCGACACCGAGATCACGCGACTCAACGACAAGCGGCTGACGATGCTTCGGCGGGACCGGATCGGCTTCATCTTCCAGTCCTTCAACCTGCTGCCGACCCTGACCGCCGCGGAGAACATCGTGCTCCCGATGCGGATCGCTGGTCGCAAGCCGGATCCGGATTGGGTCGCCTCCATCGTCGACACCGTCGGCTTGGCCGGCCGGCTCGAGCACCGCCCAGCGCAGCTGTCCGGTGGGCAGCAGCAGCGCGTGGCCGCGGCCCGGGCCCTCGCCTCACGACCCGAGATCGTCTTCGCCGACGAGCCGACCGGCGCCCTCGACTCGCGTTCGGGCACCGAGTTGCTCCGCTTCCTCCGCACTGCGGTGGACGAGCTCGGCCAGACCGTCGTGATGGTCACCCACGACGCGAGCGCGGCGGCGTACGCCGACCGCGTCCTCTTCCTCGCCGACGGCCACATCGTCGACGAGATGCACGACCCGACCGCCGAGGACGTCCTCGACTACATGAAGAACCTGGGAGCCTGAGATGTTGACCGCAACCTTCCGCAGCATGGTGGCGCACAAGCTGCGCCTCCTCCTGACCACGGCGTCGATCGCCCTCGGGGTCGCATTGCTCTCCGGGACGTTGATCCTCACCAACACCATGGGCGTCGCCTTCGACATGCTCTTCGGCAAGATCGGCTCCGGGACCGACGCGGTCGTCCGCGCCGAGGCGCCGTACACCCAGACCGACGGCGTCGGCACCAACCGCGGGCCGATCGACGAGGCTGTCCTCGACCAGGTCCGCCAGGTCGACGGCGTCCGTGCCGCCGAGGGCTCGGTCCAGGGCTACGCCCTGCTCACCGACACCGACGGCAAGGCGATCACGACCAACGGCGGCGCCCCCACCAACGGCTACAGCATGCCCGCCGACGAGGAGCTCCGCGGTGACGTCGAGCTGCTCAGCGGGCACGCCCCGACCAACGGTCGCGAGGTGGCCATCGACGCGACCAGCGCCGAGAAGCACCACATCCCGCTCGGCTCGACCATCAAGGTGCTCTTCCAGGGTCCGACCCAGGAGTTCACGGTGGTCGGCACCGTCGGGTACGGCGACGGGATCAAGGACCTCGGCGGCACGACGTCGGCCTACTTCGACCCGGCCACCGCCCAGCAGGTGCTCGGCACGCCGGGGACCTTCGACCGGATCGACGTGAGCGCGGTGAGCGGTGTCAGCCAGGCGATGCTGGCCCAGCGGCTGGCCCAGGTGTTGCCCGAGGGGACCGAGGCCGTCACCGGCGCCGCGGTCGCCAAGGAGAACGCTGATGCCACCAAGGAGAACTTCCGCATCGTCGGCATCCTGTTCGGGATCTTCGCGGGCATCGCACTGTTCGTCGGCTCGTTCATCATCTGGAACACCTTCACCATGACCGTCACCCAGCGGTCGCGGGAGATCGCGCTGCTGCGTGCCATCGGTGCCAAGCGGCGCCAGGTCCTGGGCAGCCTGCTGCTCGAAGCCGTCCTGCTCGGCCTGTTCGCCTCCGCGATCGGGTTCGCGGTCGGGATCGGCGTGGCCCAGGCGCTCAAGTGGCTGATGGACGCGGTCGGCTTCGCGCTGCCGTTCACGTCGCTGCAGATCGAGGCCAGCCAGGTCGTGATCTCGCTGGCGGTCGGCGTGGGCGTCACGGTGTTCTCCGCTCTGGTCCCCGCTCGGCGTGCCACCAAGGTGCTGCCGATCGAGGCGCTGCGCGAGTCGACGCCGGGAGCCGAGAAGCCCTCCGTCCGTCGTACCGTCCTCGGCCTGGCGGTCGTGGCCGGCGGCGCCGCGACCCTGCTCGACGCGCTGTACGGCGACGGCTCGATGAAGCTGTTCGGTGTCGGCCTCGCGGCCGCCATGGTCGGCGTGATCATCGCGCTGCCCGCCGCGGTCCGGCCGCTCGCCTCGGCGATCGGTACGCCGCTGCGGCTCCGGGGCCTCCCCGGAGAGCTGGCCAAGCAGAACGCGACCCGCAACCCGCGGCGTACCTCCGCCACTGCGGCGGCGCTGATGATCGGCCTCGCGCTGGTCGTGAGCATGGGCGTGTTCGCCTCGTCCCTCAAGGCGTCGTTCGGCGACGTCCTGTCCGACCAGGTGGACGCCGACCTGTACGTCGTCACCTCGAGCGCCCAGGCGCCGGGCTACAGCCCGTCGGTGCTGGCCGCCGTACAGAACACCGAGGGCGTCGACCAGGTCTCGGCCAATGGCTGGGGCATGGCGCGCTTCGACGGTGAGGACGTCGGCTACTCCTCGATCGACCCCGCGTCGGCCGAAGAGGTGCTGGCCCTGGGAGTCACGAAGGGTTCGCTCGCGGACCTGGACGACGACTCGGTGATGATCACCCAGGCCGCGGCGACCGCGCACGGCTGGCAGGTCGGTGACACGGTCAAGGCGGAGTTCGTCGAGACCGGCAAGCACCGGCTGCGGATCGCGGCGATCTATGCGGGCAAGGGCTGGATCAGCGACGACTACGTCGTGAGCCGGGCCGCCCAGGAGGCGCTTGCCGGACCGCAGCTGGTCACCGGAGCCTTCGTCACCATCGTCGACGGAGCCGATCGGAGCGAGGTCCAGGACGCCATTACGGCTGCCCTGGCCGACCACCCGGACGCGAAGGTCCTCGACCGGGCCGGCTTCGAGAAGGAGGCCAGCGGGTTCATCGACCAGCTGCTCACCTTCATGACCGTGATGCTGGCGCTGGCCGTGATGATCGCGCTGCTCGGCATCGTCAACACGCTGGCCCTGTCGGTCTTCGAGCGCACCCGCGAACTGGGTCTGCTCCGTGCGGTCGGCATGACCCGGGCCCAGGTGCGGGCCATGGTCCGCTGGGAGTCCGCGGTGATCTCGCTGATCGGGGCCGTGAGCGGCGCCGTCCTCGGGATCGGGATCGGGTTGGCCATGTCGCAGATCCTGAAGGACGAGGGCATCAAGTCGATCTCCATCCCGGTCGCGCAGATCGCGATCTACGTCGCGGTCGCCGCCGTGGCCGGTGTCCTCGCGGCCCTCGGTCCGGCTCGCTCCGCGGCCAAGGTCGACGTCCTCCGGGCGGTGGTCGCCGACTGACCCACTCGCTGCGCGGACTCCGAGCGGCCCGGCGGTTCTTCGGAACCGTCGGGCCGTTCGTGCGATGTCCCGCATCCGGACGCCGAAAGCCGGCTCGCCGGACGGGGAGCCATAGGGCATTTGCCCGATGCGTGGGACGGCGGGCTCGACCAGACTCCCCTGGCATGCGATTGAAGGTGACACCGGGGATGTCGTTGGCAGTCTCGATGCTGGCGCTGGTGATGGCATCGACCGGGACCGCGGTGGCGGCGAAGTCGATGCTCACCGGCAAGGACATCAAGGACGGATCGATCACCTCGGCCGACATCGCCAAGGGCGCGATCAAGTCCAAGCACCTGGCCAAGAAGTCCGTGAAAGGCGCCAACATCGCCGACGGGGGCGTCGGGAAGGGGCAGATCGACCCCTACTACGTGCCACCCCCGACCCAGATCTGTGCCAGCGGGGTCATCATCATCGGCCTGCCGAGCGACTGCCCCACCACCTGGGCGGACGCGCGGGCCACCAACCCTGCACTGCCGAACTCCGTGCCGCTCCCCGGGGGCGGGACGTGCTACGGAGGCCCGATCCCCTTCCAGGACGGCAGCCCCAGCAGCGTCAACTCCTGGGACCGGGCCAGCGGCTTCTACTACAGGATCTCCACGAACCCGTCGCCGACCCTCACCGTCAACATGACCTGGGGCAACACCCAGGACGTCACGACCCTGGGATTGTCCTTGATGAAGCTGCTTCCCAACGGCCAGACGGAGCCGGTGCCCAACGCACAGGTCAAGATCGCGCCGGCCGCGACCGGGGATACCGCATCCTCCCTCGCCTACGCCTTCCCCCCCGGCACCCTCAAGGCCGACGACCACTTCAGCATCGAGGCGTACGCCTGCACCACGGGCGCCGCGCCACAGCTCAAGTCCGTCGAGTTCTACTTCAAGCCGATGGTCTACTAGCCAGCCCGCTTGTGATCGGTGGCTACTCCGGCTCCCCGTCGAGGAACATCCGCAACCGCACGTTGTTGCGCTCGGCCCCACTCACCTCGGGGTTGTTGAGGACGCGACAGACCCACCCCAGCCGCAGCGCGGGCGGTACGGCGGCGCGCAGCTCGGGCCGGCCCGGCGCGTAGCGGTCGAGATAGCTGTCGACGTAGGGCCAGATGTCCTCGGAGTCGGCCACGTCGTCGAGGCCCCAGGCCACGCCACCCTCGAGGGTCACCGACATCGTGAAGAACGGGTGCGAGACGACCGCGTCGCCCCAGTCGAGGATCAGATTGCGGCCATCCTTCACGAAGACCTGACCGTCGTGCAGGTCGTCGTGCTGGAGCGTCTCGGCCACGTCGTACGACGCGAGCTCGTCGACCAGCTCCCGCACCAGCGGCACCGCGTCCCGGAACCGCGGCTCGACCCAGTCCTGCGCGACCAGCTCGGCGTACCGGTCGGCCAGGCCGGCCAGCCGCAGGTCCGGCAGCCCAGCCGCCACCAGCTCTTCGACATCCGGCTCGAGCGCGTGGTGCAGGTCGGCGGCGCCCGCGAGTACGTCGTGCCAGCGGGCCAGGCTCTGCTCCTCGACCACGACCTCGCGCAGCAGCTCGCCGGCGTCGGCCATCAGCATCCAGCCCCGGTCGAGGTCGCGACCGAGCAGGGCCGGCACCCGCTCGGGCACCTTGGTCGAGACCTTGTCCACGACCAGCACCTCGTGCCGCAGCGCCTCGGTGTTGGCCTTGAACCACACCGGGCCGTCCGCGGTCGGCACCCGCAGCACCGTCGACCACGACCGCACGTGCGGTTGCTCGACGTCGCCGCTGCGCTCGCGGCCGAGATCGGCCAGGCGCTGATCCACCCAGGAGACGGCCTCGGCCAGGAACGCCGGGTCCGCCCACCGCACGAGCTCGTCCGAGGTCACGGGCGCCGAGTCTGCAGCACCCGGAAGCCCTTCGCACTCGCAATTCGCTCGGTCTGGTAGCCCTGCTCGCCCAACCAGCGCTGCAGCGAGTCGGCGCCGAGGTTCTTGCCGACCACCAGGACAGCGCGGCCGCCCGGCACCAGCCGCGGCAGCCAGGTGAGCAGGAGCTCGTGCAGCGCCGCCTTGCCGATCCGGATCGGCGGGTTCGACCAGAGCTCGTCGAAGGTCGCGTCCGCGGGTACGCCGCTCGGAGTGGTGGCGCTGAACCGGTCGGCCAGCCCGAGCGTCGCGGCGTTCTCGTTGGCCAGCAGCAGGGCGCGCTCGTTGACGTCCACGCCGGTCACGACCGCGTCGCCGGCGGCCGCCGCGATCGCGAGCCCGATGACGCCGTACCCACAACCCAGATCGAGGATCCGGCCGCCGGCGGGCGGGTCGGTCTCGCGGAACAGCACCGCCGTGCCGATGTCGACCCGACCCTGTGCGAAGACGCCGGAGCCGCTGGCGAGCTCCAGCTCGTGGCCCCACACGGTCGCGGCCACCGACGTACGGCGGAACGGCACCGACGGATCGGCCGAGAAGTAGTGCTCCTCCGGCGGCTCAGCCACGACGCATCCTGGTGATCTCGACCCGGGCCCCGAGTTCGGCATCCGGCGGATAGTCGACCTCTTCGAGGGTCAGCCCGTGCGCCGGAGCCACCGCGACCGCGGAGTCGCGCTGCGCCGCCGCCAGCACCTCTCCCGCCCAGGCGACGTCCCGTCGCCCCTCGCCGATCGCCAGCAGGCAACCGACCAGGGAGCGGACCATGCTGTGGCAGAACGCGTCGGCCCGCACGTGTGCGACCAGCAGGCCGTCCGGCTCCCGAGCCCAGACCAGGTCGAGGAGGGTCCTGATCGTGGTCGCCCCCTCACGTCGCTTGCAGAACGCCGCGAAGTCGTGCTCGCCCACCAGGGCCGCCGCGGCGGCGTTCATCAACGCCTCGTCGAGCGGACGTCCCCAGGTGAGGGCATAGCCGCGCCGCAGCGGGTCGGCGAGCTCGGGCCGGTCGGCCACCCGGTACGCGTACCGACGCCACAGCGCCGAGAAGCGCGCGTCGAACGCCTCCGGCGCCTGCACCGCGCGGTGCACGCGCACGTCCGACCCGATCACCCCGTTGACCCGCCGGGCGAGCCGCTCCGGCCCCTCCGGCAGCTCGTCGAGGTCGAGGTGCACGACCTGGCCGCGGGCGTGCACTCCAGCGTCGGTCCGGCCCGCGCAGGTGAGCGTGACCTCGGGGACCCGCAGCACGGTTGCCAGCGCGGCGGACAGGTCACCCTCGACGGTGCGCAGCCCCGGCTGCGCGGCCCAGCCGTGGAAGCCGGAGCCGTCGTAGGCGACGTCGAGACGGATCCGCACCTGCCGAAGCGTAGTTCCTCGTCGAGTGACGCGAGGGTGCTGTGAAATGGGCCGGTTCGCAGCACTTTCTCGTCACTCGACGCCAACTAGGCTGGAACGGTGGCAGACCCCGCAATCATCCTGGTGTCCGAGCACTACGCCGACACCCTGCTCGAGGTGTTCTACCGGCGCTACGGGCACGACTACGTCCTTCGCTCCGCGCGTTCGTGCACCGAGGCCGAGAAGATCGCCCAGGAGATCAAGGACTCCGGCGAGGCGGTGGCGCTCTTCGTCAGCGACTCCCGGCTCCCCGACGTCCAGCACATGTTCGAGGCGGTGCACCGTTTCCGGCTCGTTCTCCCGACCGCGCGCCGGGTGATCGCGGCGCATTGGGACTACTTCCTGCACGACGCCGAGGAGCTACGCGCCGGGCTGGCGAGAGGCAAGTACGACGCGTACCTGCTGATGCCCCGCGGCAACCGCGACGAGGAGTTCCACAACGCGATCACCGAGCTGCTCTCCGACTGGACGGCCACCGTGCCCCAGCCCGAGGTGGTGAGCGCGAAGGTCATCTCCCCGGCACATGACGGCCTCACCATGGCGATCCGGGACTTCCTCGACCGGATGGGCATGCAGAACAGCGTGTACGACCCTCACGACCCCCACCTCGCGGAGTTCATGCCGCGTCTCTACGAGGAGCTCGGCACCGACCAGCCCCGCTATCCCGTCGTCTGGTCGCCGGCCCGCGGAGCGATCCAGGCCTCCTCGGTGCGTGACGTCGCCCGCTCGATCTACCCCCGCACCTACGACGAGGACGACGAGGTCGTCGACCTGGCTGTCGTCGGAGCCGGACCGGCCGGGCTCGCGGCCGCGGTGTACGCCGCCTCCGAAGGGTTGACCGTGCGCGTGCTCGAGGCCGAGGCGGTGGGTGGCCAGGCCGGCACCAGCTCGATGATCCGCAACTACCTCGGCTTCCCGCGCGGCATCTCCGGGATGCGGCTGGCGCTGCGGGCGCGCAACCAGGCGATCCGCTTCGGCACCCGTTTTCTCACCGGCTGGGAGGTCACCGGCTTCGAGCCGGGCCGCGACGGCGCGCCGCACGTGCTGCGGTGCGAGGACGACGAGGTGCGCGCCCGGTCGGTGCTGCTCGCCACCGGCGTCGCCTACCGCAAGCTCGGCGTACCAACCCTCGAAGATCTGGTCGGCAACGGCGTCAACTACGGCGCCGCGATGACCGCTGGCCGCGAGATGGAGGGGTACGACGTCGTGGTGGTCGGCGGGGGCAACTCGGCGGGCCAGGCGGCACTGCACCTGTGCCGGTTCGCGGCGTCGGTGACCATCGTGGTCAGGCGTCCCGGGCTCGAGGAGACGATGTCGGACTACCTCATCAAGGAGATCGGCTACCAGGAGCGGATCGACGTCATGCCGTGCACGCGGGTGGTCGACGGCGGTGGTGAGGGCGTGCTCGAGTGGTTGACCCTCGAGGACACCAACACCCGGGAGTGCACGCGCAAGGACGCCCGCGGGCTCTTCCTGCTGCTGGGCGCCGAGCCGCGCTGCGACTGGCTGCCTCCAGAGCTGGCCCGGGACAAGAACAGCTTCGTGCTCACGGGTCGTGACGTGCCGCGTGATCAGTGGGTCGACGGGATCCCACCCGCCAACCTGGCGACCACCGTGCCCGGCGTCTTCGCGGCCGGCGACATCCGCTCCGGCTCGATGAAACGGGTCGCGGCCGCGAGCGGCGAGGGCGCCTCCGTCGTACCCCTCGTCCACTCCTTCCTCGCCCCCACCCCTGAGGACGAGGAAGCGGTCGCACCTGTGGGCTAACCCAGCTCGTGTCGGTACGGCGGGTCGGCGCCGGGCCGGGAGACGGTCACGGCGGCGGCGCGAGCGGCGTGCTCGAGGACCTCGGTGACCTCGGCCCGCGGGAGTGAGGCGAGGGCGGCGCGAGCGTCGGCGCCGAGCCGGCCGCGCTCCCACAGCGCATCGATGAGCCCGGCGCCGAAGGTGTCGCCCGCGCCGATGGTGTCCGCGACGACGACCGGCCGGGACTCGATCTCGACCGGGCCCTCGCGGTCGAGCCAGAGCGCCCCGTCGGCCCCACGGGTGACCGCCACCGCCGCGGGACCGAGCTCCAGCAACGCCGCAGCGGAGTCGGCGAGGGAGCGGCCCGGGTAGAGCGCCTCCAGGTCCTCGTCGCTGGCCTTGACCAGATCGGCGACCGCGACCATCCGCTCCACCGTCGCCACCAACTCCGGACCGGTGCCGGTGACCGCGGGACGGGCGTTGACGTCGTAGGTCACCGTGGCTCGCTCCCGCAGCCGGGTCAGCAGCGCGAGCACGTCGTCGGCGCCGGGCGCCAACACCGCACCGAGCGAGCAGGTGTGGGCCACGAGAGGGTCCTCATCGTCGGGCACCGGTAGCAGCCGCCAGTCGAGGTCGAAGGAGTACTCCGCCGCCCCGGCGGTCCCGATCGTGGCGCGGGCGGTCGACGTGTGCTCCACCGCGCCCGGGTCGGTGGCCAGCGTGACCCCGGCCCGTTCGAGGTGCGCCGCGATCATGGCGCCGTGATGGTCGCGGGCGAAACTGGTGGCCAGCCGGGTGGGCCGGCCCAGCCGGGCCAGGGCGACGGCCACGTTGGCGGCGCTGCCGCCGGCGTACTCGTGCAGATGGCCGCTCAACGTCTGCACGATGTCGACCAGGGACTCCCCCACCACGAGTACGCCGCGTTCCATGGCCTGTCTCTACCACGACTCCGTGGCAGGATGACGCCGTGCCGGCGGCGAAGATCATCGGGCTCGTGTCTCAGTGACCCGATATCTCCTGTACGGCGCCGGGGCGGTCGGCGGTGTGATCGGCACGCGACTGCACCTCGCCGGCCACGAGGTGACCGTCGTCGCCCGGGGCGCCCATCTCGCCCGGATCCAGACCAACGGCCTGATCCTCGACACCGCCACCGGGCGGCACCAGGTCCGGCTCGCAGCCACCGACACCGCGGCAGACGTCCACTGGACGGACGAGACCGTCGTCCTACTCGCGGTGAAGTCGCACCAGACCGAGGTGGCGCTCGCCGATCTGGCCGAGCACGCACCACCGTCCACGCCGATCGTCTGCGCGCAGAACGGCGTGGCCAACGAGCCCGCGACCTTGCGCCGGTTCGCCCGCACCTACGCAGTCACCGTGATGCTGCCGTCGGAGCACCTCGAGCCGGGCGTCGTGGTCCAGGGCTGCCACCCGGTGCCCGGCATCCTCGACATCGGCCGCTATCCGGCGGGCACCGACGAGCTCGCCGAGCAGATCGCGGGTGATCTGCGGTTGGCCGGCTTCGAGTCAGTCCCGCGGGCCGACATCATGGCGTGGAAGTACCGAAAGCTGGTCACCAACACCGTCGGCGACGTCGCGACCGTGTGGCCCGAGCAGGCAGAGGAGCTGCAGCTCCTGGTGCGCGCCGAGTGCGAGGCGGTGCTCGCTGCCGCCGGCGTACCGCTGGTCAGCCACGAGGAGGACCAGGCTCGTCGCGGCGACCTGCTCCGGGGCCGCCCGGAGGTCGACGGCCCCAACTCGCTGGGCCAGAGCCTGGCGCGGGAGATGCCGACCGAGGTCGACTTCCGGGCTGGGGAGGTCGTGCTGCTGGGTCGGCTGCACCGCGTACCGACCCCGGTGACCGAGCGGCTCCAGCAGGAGGTACATCGGCTGGCCCGGTCCTGCTGAAATGACGATGACCCGCCCGATCAGCTCGGGCGGGTCATCGCGAAGCGGTCGTGCTCAGGCCTTGTCGGCGTCCTCGACGGACTCCTCGGCAGCCTCAGCCTCAGGGGCCTCGTCGGCGGCTTCAGCCTCGGGAGCCTCCTCGGCAGCCTCGGCCTCAGGGGTCTCCTCGACAACGTCGGCCTCGGCCTCCGGAGCCTCAGCCTCCTCGACCTCGTCGGCTGCGGGAGCCGGCTCGGCCGCCTTGGGCTCGGCCTTCTTCCGCTCTGCCGACTTACTCCGTGCCGGCTTGGGGTCGTACTTCTCGGTCACCAGCTCGATGACCGCCATCGGGGCGTTGTCGCCCTTGCGCGGACCGATCTTGGTGATCCGGGTGTAGCCACCCGGCCGCTCCTCGAAGCTCGGCGCGATCTCGGTGAACAGCACGTGCACGACCGACTTGTCGCGGATGGTCTTGAGGACCTCGCGCCGGTTGTGCAGGTCGCCCCGCTTGGCCTTGGTGATCAGCTTCTCGGCCACCGGCCGCAGCACGCGGGCGCGCGCCTCGGTGGTGGTGATCCGGCCGTGCTCGAACAGCGCCGTGGCGAGGTTGGAGACGATCAGCTTCTGGTGCGCGGGGCTGCCGCCGAGGCGGGCACCCTTCTTGGGAGTGGGCATCGTGGTTCTCTCATCTCTCCGGCCGTGTCAGGTACCGGGGTAGACGACCCGGGATGGGTCGGTTTGGGGTCTAAAGCTGCTCGTCCTCGACGTACGCGTCGTCGTAGTCGTCGTCGCCGTACGCCGCGAGGGCGGCGTGCGGGTCGAAGCCCGGCGCGCTGTCCTTGAGCGAGAGGCCCATCTCGTGCAGCTTCGCCTTGACCTCGTCGATCGACTTGGCGCCGAAGTTGCGGATGTCGAGCAGGTCCTGCTCCGAGCGGCTGATGAGCTCACCCACGGTGTGGATGCCCTCGCGCTTGAGGCAGTTGTAGGAGCGGACGGTCAGCTGCAGGTCCTCGACCGGGAGGGCGAGGTCGGCAGCCAGCTGCTCGTCGACCGGCGAGGGACCGATGTCGATGCCCTCGGCCTCGACATTGAGCTCCCGGGCCAGGCCGAACAGCTCGACCAGGGTCTTGCCGGCCGAGGCGATGGCGTCGCGCGGCCGGATCGACGGCTTGGTCTCGACGTCGATGACCAGCTTGTCGAAGTCGGTGCGCTGCTCGACGCGG
>ERZ761607.583-NODE-583-length-60140-cov-39.248099_pt1 | contig 60140 bp, 50 predicted proteins | sample MGYA00511164_ERZ761607 | MGnify/ENA primary metagenome ERZ761607 (study PRJEB28899, sample SAMN02445080) | bioreactor sludge metagenome | biome: EBPR sludge | place: Australia: Brisbane, Thorneside Wastewater Treatment Plant | collected 2011-06-22 ...
GAGCACGTCGGGGGACCACCCCGCCATCGTCGCCGCAGCCAGGACCAGGGCCATCACGGCCATCGAAACGATACTTTTCATCCGATTTCCTCCCGACGGATCGTTCGCGAACATGCAGCCAATGCGAGGACGGCGAGGGCGGGAAAATCGTCGCAAGGGATCTTGCGACCGCCGCCCGGCGGCCTTGCCCCCCACGAACACCGGTGGCGGCCTGGTCACCGGGTCCAGGAAGCGGGCCTGGCGGAGCCCGTCGGGATGGCCCCGGCCGGGACCGGCTGCGCGCCCTGCCCGCGGCGACCTGATCGGCGCTTTGGCGCCGCTGCGTCCCGCTCAGGCACCGCGCCCGGCTAGGTTGCGGGTGCGGGCGCCGGCTCCAGCTTCACCGCGAAGCTGTAGCGCGGCTCAAAGCAGGTGCGGGCAGGCGGGCGACCGGCGTGCGGGATGGCGCCGTGGAACAGCACAAGGCGGCCCGGACGCGGGCTGACCACGAAGCGGGCGTCCATGGCCTCGTCGTAGAAGACCGTCTCGCCGCCCCAGTCGGGGTGCCATTCGCGGGCCAGGAACCACAGCGCGGTGTACTCGACCTGGTCCGGCGCGCAATCGGTGTGGATCGACAGCACGTCGCCGTACTGGGCGAAGTTGGTGTAGGCGCGGTAGGCGCGCAGCGGCAGCGCCGGCAGCACGCTGGCCAGCGCCGCCTGGGTGGCGCGGCTGATCGGCAGGCCGCCGTAGACGCGCAGGTCCATCTCGTTGACCCAGTGGCGGTGCCGGGCGGTTTCCGGCGTGGCCACCTCGGTCCGGGTGAACGGTGCGCGGTCCAGGGCCTGCACCATCATCCCCGGGTTGTCGAGCAGGCCGTCGAACACCCACAGGTCCCGGCCGCCGATGCGGTCGTGGCGGACCGGCCGCACGCCCGCGCTCACGCGGCCTCCGCCAGCGGCCGGCGCAGGAACCAGCGGCTCAGGTTCAGGCGGTCCTCCAGCGGCGGCAGGACCACGTAGGCGCGGCCGGCGCGGCGGCCGGTCTGCAGGCAGGGGAACGGGAAACTGGCATCGGGATTGTTGGTGTGGAAGTGCTCGACCCGCCCGGCCAGGGCCCGGGCGAGCATGGCCGGACCGCAGGCGACGCCGCCATAGGCGTCGAAGCCGAAGCGCGGATGGCCGATGTCGAAATCGTCGACCACGATGACGCCACGCTCGATCAGGTCGAGTTCCCGCTGCAGCGGCCAGTCCTCGTACCAGTGCGCGTCCAGGTAGAACAGCGGCCGCTGGAACCGGCCGGCATGGCGCTCGATCAGCAACGGCGAATCCAGGTGCTCGACCGTCGCCTGCGGCGCGAAGGCCAGGCGCTGGCGCGTGAACTCGGCATGGCGCTGGGAGATGTCGCAGGAGAACAGCGGGATGTCCGGGTAGCGTCGGGCCAGGTAGTAGGCGGTGTCGCCCAGATTGCAACCGGTCTCGAAGATCGCATCGCAGCGGTAGTGCTCGATCAGCAGGTCGATCTCCAGCGCCGCGGTGATGTCGAAGCCGAACGGCCCGCCGCCGTCGCTCAGCTCCTCGGCGGCCAGGCGCGGGCAGCGGTAGAAATGGGCGTAGACCTGCTCGGCGGACATCGCTGCTCCTCGTCGGCGAAGGGATTATAGGCGGCCGGGGTGCGCGCGCGACGCGCACAAAAAACCGCGGCCCCTTTCGGGGCCGCGGCAGGTGACGCAATGGGCAGATGCCCCGGATCAGAAGCGCTGGTTGTACTGCACGTACCAGAAGCGACCCGGAACCTCGTGCTGGGCAGCGTTGAACGAGTTGGCGAACGCCGAGTACGACACCGGCGGATCCTTCTCGAACACGTTGTTGATGCCCAGGCCGACCTGGCCGTTCCACGGCGTGTTCCAGGTGAACCGGACGTCGTGGTAGGTGGTGCTCGCCTGGCGGTTGTAACCGGCCGGGAAGGTCGGGGTGAGCGTGTCCGGGTTGGAGCAAGGATTCGGCACGCCCAGGTTCGCCTCGATGCCCACGAACAGGCCGCAGTCCTCGTCGACGTGGTGGTAGTAACGGGCGCCCCAGTTGATGCCGAAGTCGCCCAGACGCCAGTTCACGTTGAAGTTCGAACGCAGGCGGTTGTAGGCATCGTCGCCGTTGTCGTTGCCGAGGTTGGCGGTGGTGTTGCCGTCGACCAGGACGTCCCACTTGGTGGTGTAGGTGGTGTCCCAGGTCAGGCCGAAGCGACCCCAGTCGGTGTCGAAGTTGTAGCGCAGGGTCAGGTCCCAGCCCTCGACTTCGAAGCCGGCGAAGTTCACCGGGGCCTGCAGCAGGTCGGAGACCACGCCACCGGCGGCACGGGTGATCAGCGGGCAGTACTGCGCGCGGATGGCCGGATCCGGGTTGACGTAGCAGGCGTTGATGATGAACTGCGCGCTACGGCCGGCGATGCCGTTCTCGATCTCGATGTTGTACCAGTCGAGGGTGGCGTCGAAGCCTTCCAGGAAGCCCGGGCTCCAGACCAGGCCCAGGGTCTGGGTCTTGGCGGTCTCAGGCTGCAGGAACGGGTTGCCGCCGACGCTGATGCGGATCTGCGAGCTGATCTGGGTGTAGCCGGGGGTGACGCCGGCAGCGATACAGCGCTGCTGGACGTCGGACGGCTGCGCCGAGAAGCGCGGCTCCGAGCACGGGTCGAGCACCTGCGGGAAGCTGTCGGCGCGGCCCTGGAACAGGTTGGCCACGTTCGGCGCCCGGAAGCCCTCGGCGTAGTTGCCGCGGATCGCCAGGTCCTCGATCGGCTGCCACTTCAGGCCGAACGAGGTGTTCAGCGTGTCGCCGAAGGTCGAGTAGTCGGAGTAGCGGGCGGCGGCGCGGGCCTCGAGCAGGTAGGCGCCCGGCAGGTCGGCCAGCAGCGGCGCGTTCAGCTCCAGGTAGAACTCGTCGATCGAGTAGCCACCCTCGGTCGGGGTGCGGGCGTTGCCCGAGCCCAGGCCGGCGTTGGTGAACGAGTCCGGGGAATCGAACGCGAACTCGCGGCGGTACTCGTAGCCGGCGGCGAAGGCGATCGGACGGGCCTCGACCAGCTCGAACAGGTCGCCCGAGATGTTCGCCCAGTAGTTGGTCATCGTGTTGCCACGAAGCGCCTGCTCGACGTAGCTGATGTAGCGGCCCATCTCCGGGGTGATGGTGCCCAGCGGCCCGAAGATGTTCAGCGGCACGCAGCCGGCGATGATCGCGGTCGGGGTGCCGCAACGGGCCACGCCCTGCGCGTCGATGAACGACGGGCCCAGCGCGCGCTCGACGTTCAGCGAGGTCTGCAGGCCGAAGGTCTGGTCGCTACGCTCGGACTTGCCGTACTGGTAGCCGACGTCCCAGCCGAAGAAGCGGTCGCCCAGCATGAAGTCGCCCTGGAAGCCGCCCACGAAGTTGTAGGTGTCGACGTCCTGGTTGAACGAGCGGCCGCCCACGTCGGTCACGCGCCGGCCGAAGCCGGTGATGGCCACGCCGAACGGGTTGTAGACGTTGGTCGCCGGGATGACGATGCGGTTGAAGTTCGGGTTCGAGTTGAACACGCCGCCCGACAGCGGGAACGCGGCCAGCAGCTGCTCGGACTTGCGCTCGTTGAAGGTCGCCTGGGTGTAGAACTCGACGCCGTCGATGACCTGGTAGCGGCCATCCATGAAGAACGAGGTGCGCTCCTGCGGGGTCTGCAGGTAGTTCTCCGGGGCGAAATTGTAACCGTCGGTGGCCGCGTTGAACGGACGGTAGTCGTCCGGCGAGCTACCCGGGCGGCCCGGGATCAGGCTCAGCTGGCCGACGCCCGGAATGAACAGGCGCGGCGCCGGGCGGATGCCCGAGGCACCGGCGTAGCTGGTGTCGGTCGCCGGCAGGCCGAAGGTCGGCACGCGCGAGATCGCGCGGTCGGCCGCGAGCACCGGCTCTTCCTTGACGTAGCCGGCGCCGATCATCACGTTGCCGCGATCGCCGTCGAAGCCGATCACGAAGTCGTACTTGGAGCGGCGGCCGTCGCCGTCGCTGTACTCGCCGATCTGCGCCGACATCTCGGCGCCGACGTAGTTGGACTTCAGGCGGATGTCCACCACGCCCGCGATCGCGTCGGAGCCGTAGATCGCCGAGGCGCCGTCCTTCAGGATCTGGATCGACTCGACCGCGGCGGTCGGGATCGAGTTCAGGTCGACGTTGCCGCCGGTACCGGTGCCGGTCCAGCGACGGCCGTTGACCAGCACCAGGGTGCGGGACGTGCCGAGGTTGCGCAGCGAGACGCGCGAGGAGCCGTCGCCGCCGTTGTTGAAGGTGGTGCCCAGGGCCGCGCCGTTGGCGGTCAGGTTCTGGATCACGTCACCGATCGAGGTCAGACCGGTCGCCTGGATCTCCTCCTGGGTGACCTGGAAGATCGGCTGGCTGGTCTCGGCCTCGACGCGCTTGATGCGCGAGCCGACGACTTCGACGCGGTCCAGGGTGCGGGCGTCCTGGGCGACAACTTCGCCGGTGACGCCGACGAGGCCGACCACACCGACCGCGAGGCCGGCACGGATCGCCTTGTACAGCTCGTTATTGCTAAGTCTCATTAGACACTCTCCAACGTCGTGAGTTGACTTCGGGACATGGAAGCCCGTCCATGGGCGAGCCCCAGGGGCCACTTAAACCATGGCGAACCGGAGTCTAACAACATTTTTACAAGCCCGGCAATCCCTTGGTCGTGGTTCAGGCTCGGCCTGTAGGAGCCAAGGATCAGTCACTTAGGCCATCCGGCGGGCGCCGGCGGCGCCTGCAGGGCATCCCGGGAGCCACGAACGGCGACCTTCGTACGAGGCCGTCCGTGGAAATCCCGGCCTCTCCTGAGGACGCCGGGACCGGGTCGACCCGCCTGGGGCTGCCTGCCGGCAGGGCCGAGGGGGCGGAGACCGGCGTTCCGGGCCGGACCCGGGCGCCCGGGCCCGGTCGGACCTGGCGGCCTGTCGGAGAACGGCGGCGTGGGTCCTTGCTGAAGCGGCCCATCCGGGGCATGTCCGAACCGACCCCCGGCGAGAGGGCCGCCTGCGCGGCGGCTTCGCCGGGCGGGTTGTCGCGGGGCGCTGCCGCCGGGCTGTGGCCCGACGGCCTGCTGGCTACACGCAGCTAGAGATCCTGGTGGTAGCGCAGGTAGGGCGTGCGCAGGTCGCCCTGTTCGGGCAGGGCCTCGGACGGATCGGGCTTGGCCGGGCGGGTGATCAGGTTGCGGGCGCCGAATTCGAAGGCGGCGTTCCAGGGCATGCGCCAGGAGAAGCCGAGGTCCAGGGCGTCCTGGCCGATGCCGTCGAGGGCGCTGTCGGGACGCACCCGGCGGCCGATCAGCCCGCCCTGGAAGCGGCCCCAGGCCAGGCCCAGGCTGAGGCTGTCGCGCTGGCCCAGCGCCCAGGGCGCCGCGGCGTCCTGGTAGAGGGCCAGGGACCCTTCGGCGTGCTCGAGGCCCAGGCTGAGGCGCAGCTCGGGCGCCAGCCAGAGGAAGCCGCCGAGGCCGACGCGCTCGCTGCGCAGCGGCTCGAACGGGCCGGTCGGGCCGATCCGGCCCGGCAGCAGTTGCGGCAGGCCCGCCGGGCCGAAGGCCAGGGCCGGCCGGTCGGCGCGTTCCAGCCAGTCCAGGCCGAAGCTGAGGGTGAGGCCGGCGCGCTGGTCGGCGCCGAGGTCGATCACCAGGTCGCTGCTGGCGACGGCACCGGGCAGGCCGGCCCAGCCGACGGCATCGCAGGCGCCGACCTGGCCCAGGGCGGCGGGCCGCCCGGTCAGGCAGGGCCCGATGCTGGCCGGCGCGGAGCTGCTGCCGCGCAGGTCGATGGCCAGGGCCGGGCGCTGCAGGCCGGCCGGGGCGATCATCGGCAGCGGCTGCTGGCGCAGCGGCGGCGGCGCGTAGTTCGGCGATTCCGTGCTGAGGCGGACGCGGCCATCGGGGTCCAGGGCCAGGCGCAGGCGGACGCTGTCGTCGGCGCCGGCCGCGGTCACGGCGCCGGCCGGGAGGGCGGTGGCCAGTGCGATCAGCAATCGGGCGAAGCGGGTCATGGCGGCCATGTCGTATCAGGGACAGCCCGGCGACCGCGCCGGTTCCCCCACGGAACCGGTGGTCATGGGATCAATAGTTTACGCCGTCTTTCGGACCCTTCCAAGTCGCTTTGGCGCGAATTGTGACGGGGGTCGGGAAAGTGGGGTCGGGACGGGGGACCGGGGACCGGGGACGGGGGACCGGTGACTGAGGATCGGGGGTCGGGAATGGGGGGCGGAGGCGAGGGATCTCGGGTGCGGCACGGGCGGACGCCGGCGCGGGCGGCCGGCGCCTGCCGGCGGCGTGCCGGGCCGGGCGAGGTCAGTTCAGGAGCAGGCGCAGTCCCTGCACCAGGGCGACCAGGACGACCAGGGCCACCAGGACCAGGCGCAGGCGGCTTGGCGCAGGGCGCCGGGGCGGCGTGTCCCGGTAGGAGCCCCGGGGCCGCGTCGGGTTGGCGGCGCGGCGCGCCTGGTAGTCGCGCGGCGAGGCCGGCGCCGCGGCCTCGGGCGCGTCCGGGTCGCGCACGCGGCGGTCCTGGTCGAGGCTGGACAGGCCGAGCACGCCGGCCTCGCGCAGCAGGGCGCGCGCCTTCGCGAGGTCGGCGTTGTTGACCACCATCACCTTGGGCCAGTTGCCCGGATCCTCGGCCTGCCGGTAGTTGGCGCCGCGCCAGGTGTTGCGCTTGAAATGCGGGCCGAACAGGACCCGCACCTCGACCTCGCCCTGGCGCAGCAGGTCGGCGATGCGCTCGGCGTTCTCCAGGCGCGGGGTGGTGTAGATCACACGCATGCGGTGGCGACGTCCTGTGCGGATTGCGCGATCTGCGCAGGGCCGGAGCATATCAAGGCGGCAGGCAACCGCCGCGGAACCGGCGCCTGGCGGGTCCACGCACCGGGCCGCGACCCGCGGCCCGCTACACTGCGCCTCCGAACCGCCCGAGGCCCGCATCGACATGGCCAGCGTCGACATCGCGCTCTGCGCACTCGCCGATGGCGGCGCCACCGAGGTTCGCCTGGACCCCGGCGATCCGGGCAGCAGCGTGGTGGTGCTGCGTCGCGGCGAGCAGGTGTATGCGTACCGCAACCTCTGCCCGCACGCCGGCCGCTTCCTGAACTGGGCGCCGGGCCGCTTCCTGTTCGACCAGGGCCGCCTGGTCTGCGCCGCCCACGGCGCGGTGTTCGAGGTCGACTCCGGCACCTGCGTCGACGGCCCCTGCCGCGGCAGCGCCCTGGTGCCGGTGCCGGTGCGCTGGCTGGACGGCGGGCGCCTGGCGATCGGGTCCTGACCGGCGGCAGGGCACCGCCCCGCCACCGCCGGCGCGCGACTGCGACCATCCGCCCTGCCCGCGCATCCAAGCGCAGGTGAGCAGCGCATTCGCCATCGATGTCCCCGCCGACCTGCTGGCCGCCGCCCGGCGCGGCGAGGCGCGGGCGCAGGAACGCCTGTACCGGCTGTTCGAGCGCCCCGCCTACACCCTGGCGCTGCGCCTGCTGGCCGATCCCGAGGACGCCCGCGACGTCCTGCACGACGCCCTGCTCGCGGTGTTCGGGCGCCTGCACCAGTTCCGCGGCGAGTGCCCGTTCTGGGCCTGGCTGCGCCAGGTGGTGGTCAACACCGCGCTGATGCGCCTGCGCCGCCGGCGCCAGCTCGACGCCCGCGAGGCGATCGTCGGCGACGGCGACGAGCCGCTCGACGAGCGCGCGCCGCCGCCCAGCCTGGCCGCCGAGGCCGCCGTGCTGGAGCGCGCCCTGGCGCGGCTGCCGGCGACCACCCGCAGCGTGGTCTGGCTGGCCTGCGTCGAGGGCTACAGCCACCCGGAGATCGCCGCCTCGATGCAGCAGAGCGTCAGTTTCTCGAAATCCCAGCTTGCCCGCGGCCTGGCGCGCCTGCGCCGGATGCTGGCAACCGACACGGAGGCCTGCCATGCCTGACCCGACCCTGCCGGACCGCGGCGACCAGGCGCTGGCCGCCGCCCTGCGCGCACTGCCGCTGGCCGACCCCGGCGACCAGGCCTGGCCGCGCCTGGCCCGGCAGCTCCGGGCGCGCCGTCGGCCCTTGCCGGCCCTGCGTCGCTGGTGGCCGCTGGCGGCCGCGGCGGCGCTGGCCCTGGTCCTGCTGCCGTGGGCGACGACGCCCCCCGACGGCGAACCCGGCACCGGGCGCGGCGACCTCGAGGCCGGGCTGATCGCGCAGTCGCAGTGGCTGGAAGGACTGCTGGCGACGCCGGCACTGTCGCCGCCGGAGCGCGACGGCGATGTCGCCCTGCTCGAGCTGGGCCTGCAGGCCCGGCTGGGCGGCATCGACGCCGCCCTGGCCGATGCCGGGCCGGCGCCGGCGCCGGCCCTGTGGCAGGCGCGCGTCGACACCCTGGCGCAGCTGGCCGCCGTGCGCCTTGGCACCGCCCCGGGCGGCGCCGGCGGCAGCGTCGCGGACCACCGGCCGGTGGCGACCACCCTGCTCTGGGCGAACTGATCCCCCTGCCGCCGGCGTCCCGCCGGCGGCGCACGAACGACCGCAAGGAGACGACCATGGCAACAAAGGCAGGCAGGACGGCACTGCTGGCGCTGACGGCGATCTGGGCCGCCGGCGTCGCCGCGCAGGCACCCACGGCGACACCGCCGGATGCCGCCGAGCGCGCGCAGCTTCGCCAGCAGCTGGAGCAGGCGCGCGAGCGGATGGCGGAGTCGGCCCGCGAGATCGCCGAGCTGTCCCGCCAGCTCTGCGAGCAGCGCGCCGTCGAGATCCACCGCGTCGAACGGCGCCGGCCGATGCTGGGCCTGGTGATGGCGACCGCGCCGGAGCGCGGCGTGCGCCTGGCCGCGGTCACGCCCGAGGGACCGGCCGCGCGCGCCGGCCTGCGCAGCGGCGACGTGCTGACCGCGATCGATGGCCGGCCGATCGCCGGCGGCGATGGCGCCGCGCGACTGGACGGCGCCCGCCAGGCCCTGTCCGGGCTGACCGAAGGCCAGGCGGTGACCCTGGCCTACGAGCGCGATGGCCAGGCCCGGAGCGCCACGGTCAGCGCCGAGGCGATGGCGCCGACCGCCCTGCTCGGCGGCCTGGACAACGACCTGATCGACCTGCGCATCGACGTCGAGGCGATCCGCGAGGGCCTGGCCGAGGGCATGGCCGACGTCGAGCGGCGGATCCGCGTGATCGGGCCGATGCTCGAGGAATCCCTGCGCTTCGACGCCTGGCGCTGGCAGGGACTGCGCCTGGCCGGCCTGGACGGTGGGCTGGGCCGCTACTTCGGGACCGATCGCGGCGTCCTGGTGCTGCGCGCCGAGGGCGAGGCGCTGGCCGGGCTGCAGGCGGGCGACGTGATCCAGCGCGTCGACGGCACCGAGGTCGGCGAGCCGCGCGAGGCGATGCGCGCGCTGTCGAAGGCCGAGCCCGGCCAGACCCTGTCGGTCGAGCTGATGCGCGACCGGCAGCGCCAGACCCTGACCCTGACCGCCCCCGACCGCCCGGCGCCGCTGCGCTGGCTGGAGGAGCCCCCGGTGCCACCGGCACCGCCGGCACCCCCGGCACCGCCCCGGCCGCCACGGGCGCCGGCGCCGCCGGCCCCGGGCACCGGCATCGCGGTCTGAGCGCAGCGGGCATCTCCGGGCCGTGGCCGGTCAGCGACCGGCCACGGCCTTCGCGGCAGACGCCGCGGCGTCCGGCGCGCTGGTCCAGCGTTCCAGCACCTGCGCAATCTCGTCCGGCCCGACCTGCCCGCCCTCGGCGACCCGCCTGGCCTGGGCGAAGGTCGCCTCGATCACCGGCATGCCGTCGACCGCGGTGTCCAGGCGGATGCCGCCGTGGGCCCTGATCCGGTTCGCCCAGGCCGCGCGCACCAGGCCCCAGTAACCCGCGGTCTGCCGCCACCAGCGGCGGGCGGCCTCGAAGTCGACATCGTCGACGCGCTGGTAGTCGTTGAAGCCCCACTCGCGCACCAGGGTGCCGCTGGCGCCGTCGGCGCCGCGCACGACCTTGCTGTTGTCCTGCTCGTGGCTCCAGCCGCCCGGCACGATGGTGTGGCGGTTCTCGACGTTCAGGGCGTTGTAGTCCTCGCGGGTGGTGTACTCGCGCCGCGGCAGCGGCCGCCAGGTGCGGTCGGAGGTCCAGGTGGCGACGCCGTAGCGGTGGTTCCAGCGGCCGGTGCCGCAGTAGCGTGGTGCGTCGCTGACCTCGTAGACGCACTGGGTCCAGGCGCCGCGGGTCAGTGCCGGGTCGATCGGCCGCAGCAGCCAGGTCTGGTCGGCGCTGAACTCCAGTCGTTCCCTGGCCTGCCAGTGCCAGTCCTGGCGCCAGTGCTTGGTGACATGGTTGCCGTCGGGCGACATCAGCAGGTGCTGCAGGACGATGCGCCCGGGCTCGTCCTCGACCACCAGCACGGTTTCCAGGGCGCCGCTGCGCTTGGGCTCGGCGCGCGCGTAGCCGGGCGCGATCACCACGGTCTCGTCGAAATGGAAGCGCACCCGAAAGTCGCCGGCCATCGCCAGGATCGCGGCCCGGTCGGCGGCCGGCGGTGCCTGGTCCGCTGCCGGCACCGCGCTCGCCGGCACGCCGGCCGTCGTCGCGTCGGTCGCGGACGACGGGGTTCGCACGCCGTTGGCGGCGCAGGCGGGCAGCAGGACGGACAGGATCAACGATGGGCGGATCGGGGGCATGGCTTCACTCCTTTGGAAACGGCGATGGCGGCCGGGCACCGGCTCGGCCGACCGGCGGGCGCGCGGCAGGCGGCGCGACCGGGGGGCGGCCGGGGCGGCCTACTTGGTCAGGATCAGCTTGCCGGTGCGGGTACGGCGCAGGCGGTACTCGCATCCGGCATGCTCGATGACCAGCTCGCGGCAGCCGCCGAACAGGCGGCCGCTGTCGATGCGGGGCGGCGGCGCCGGCGGCGGGGCGGACTCGGGAACGCTGGCGTCGGTGACGCCGGCGTCGAAAGCGGCGGTGGCGGACTCGGGCCGGTACACGAAGGCCTCCAGGTCGGGCGGCGGGACGAAGGGGCGGCGGGCGGAACGGTTCACCAGGCCAGCCGTACCGAGACGGCGACGTTGCTGCCGGGGGCGGTGAAGCGGTCGCGGGCGGGGCTGTCGGGGGCCAGGGCGGCGATCCGTGCGTCGCCCCATTCCAGGTAGCTGCGGTCGGTGAGGTTGAACAGGCCGGCGTTGATGGTCACCGCGTCGAGCGGGCGCCACCAGGCCAGCAGGTCGACCAGGCCGTAGCCGTGGTGGTCGATCTCCGGCACCCGGGACTGGCCGCGCACGGCGGTGCCGACCAGCTCCAGGCCCAGGGCATCGTCGGCACGCGACCAGGCCAGGCCCAGCACCAGGCGCGGCGGATCGACCGAGGCCAGGGCGTCGCCGCTGTCGCGATTCCTGCCGCGCGACCAGGCCGCCGCGGTGCGCACCGAGAAGCCGGCCAGGCGCGGCGACAGCCCCTCGAGGTCCGCCTGCAGCGTCGCCTCGACCCCCTCGATGGCGACCCGGTCGAGGTTTCGCGACTGGAAGGTGATCAGTCCGGGCACCGCCAGCGGGTCGTCGGGGTCCAGGGCGACCAGCGAATCGATGAAGTCCTCGTAGCGGTTGCCGTAGACCGCGAGGCTGGCGCGGGCATGCTGCCAGGCGCCGCGCAGGCCCAGCTCCAGCCCGCGGCTGGTCTCGGGGCGCAGGTCGGGGTTCGGGATCGCGGTGTAGCCGAACTGCAGGTTGGTGAAGCCGATGTTGGCGTCGTCGTAGGGCGGCGCCCGGAAGCCCTCCGCGTACTGCGCCGCCAGCGACCAGGACGGGCCCAGCCGCCACAGCAGCCCCAGCTTCGGGGAGCCCTGGGTCGCGCGCAGCGCGACCGGTTCGATGCCGGGGTTGTCCTCCTCGAAGATCGCGTCGGGGCGCGGGTCGAGGCGGTAGCGGTCGAGTCGGAAGCCGGGGATCAGGTCCAGGCGGCCGTCGGCGAGGCTGATCTCGTCCTGGACGAACAGCGCCTGCTCGCGGGTACGGCTGCGCGGGAAGTCGCGCACCGGAAAGACGTCGGGCGGGATCACCGGGGTTTCGACGCCGGTGAGTGGATTTCGGGCGAGGCCGTCGCGCAGCTGGGCGGTGTCGGTCTGCAGCGACTCCAGGCCGAGCACGAGGAGGTGGCTGCCGCCGGCCCAGTCGAAGCGGCGACGGGCCAGCAGCTCGGCGCCGGCCACTTCCTGGTCGAAGTCGAAGCGGCGCCAGCGTTGCTGTGGCGTGCTCACGCCGGTGGCCAGCACGGTGCTGCGGCGCTGCTCGAAAGTCTCTTGCGAGGTCCGGCCGCGCTGGGCATGAACGGACGCCTCGACGCTGTCGAACCATCCGTCTCCGGGCTGGTACCGCCAGGCCAGGCTGTTGCGGGTGCGGGCGCGGCGATCGTCGCCGGCCAGCGCCAGCACCTCGGTGAGCGTCGCCGGGCTGGCGGTACGCGTGCGGGCGCTGAGCACCTCGGTGAGGGTCCTGCCCCGGCCGGTCTCGAAGGCCCAGGCCAGTCGATGCGCGGGTGCCGGGCGCCAGACCACCTTGGCCAGGGCGCTGTCGGTCTCCCAGTCCTGCGGGTTGGGGCGGGTGCGGGTCGGACCCTCGCCGCCGGCCCGACCCTGGTTGCGGTTCTCCTCGCCCTGCCGGTGCGTGAAGCCCAGCAGGAAACCGACGTGCTCGTTGCCGAGCGCGGCGGTGAGGCCGGCCTGGCGGCCCTGGTCGACGCCATGCCAGCCCAGCTTGGCGCCGAGGTGGCCATCGCCCTGGTCGCCGAGGTAGTCCTCAGGATCGCGGGTCGCGAACGAGACCACGCCCGCCAGGGCGTTGCTGCCGTACAGCGAGGAGGCGGCGCCGCGGACGATCTCGACCGACTTGAGCAGGTCGATGTCGACCAGGTCGCGGCCGGCGCTGGCGAAGCCGCCGATCGCGAAGGCGTCCGGGATGCGCACGCCGTCGACCTCGACCAGCACGCGGTTGCCGTCCAGGCCGCGGATGGCGAAGCCGGACAGGCCGAACCGGCCCGGCGCGTTGGCGACCGAGATGCCCGGCTCGTAGCGCACCAGGTCGCGGATGTCGGCGGCCAGCTCGCGATCGATGTCGTCCTCGTCGCGCACGGTGACGGTGCCCGGGGTGTCCTGCACCGGCCGCTGGCTGCGGGTGGCGGTGACGGTGACCCGGTCGAGCTCGACCGCGGCATCCGGGGTCGGCGCGGCCGCGGCCGGCGAGGTGGACGCGGCCCCGTGGGCGACGAGGAGGAACACCAGTACTGCAGGCGGCATGCGCACGAACCAATCTCCGGAAGGCCGGTCCTCGCGGACCCTTGGACGACTGGCTGGCTCGCAGGGGGCGGGCTGGCTGGGCCGGGCGGCCCGGGCGGACCGCAACGACGCGAATGATATTCATTCCCATTAGCGGACGCAACCCTCACCCGCCGCCCGGCCGAGCCTCCGATCCCCGGCCTCCACTATCTGCCCCTACCGAGTCCCGAGTCCCGAGTCCCGGGTCCCGGTACTTCAATCGGCCATGGAATCGGCCAGGCCGTCGCGCTCGGCCGGCATCAGGGCATCCAGCACCGCCAGGGCGGCCAGGTTCTCCTGCAACTGGGCCGGGGCGCTGGCCCCCAGGATCACCGTCGACACGTCCGGGTTGCCCAGGCACCAGGCGATCGCCAGTTGCGCCGGCGTGCAGCGCAGGTCGGCGGCCATCGCAGCCAGGTGGCGGACGCGGTCGGCGCGGGCACGACCGGTGGCGCCTTCGAGGTGGTTGTCCAGCCAGGCGAACTCGGGATCGCGCAGGCGGCCACCGGCGTCGGCTTCGCGGTACTTGCCGCTGAGCAGGCCGGACGCCAGCGGCGACCAGGTGGTCAGGCCCAGGCCCAGGTCCCGGCACAGCGGCGCGTACTCGCGCTCGACCCGCGTCCGCGCGAACAGGTTGTACTGCGGCTGTTCCAGGGACGGCGCCACCAGGCCGTTGTCGGCCGCGAACCCGGCGGCCCGGGCGATCGCCTCGGCCGGCCATTCGGAGGTGCCCCAGTACAGCACCTTGCCCTGGCGCACCAGCAGGTCCATCGCCAGCACGGCCTCCTCGACCGGCACGTCCGGATCGGGGCGGTGGCACAGGTAGAAGTCGAGGTGCTCGACGCGCAGCCGACGCAAGGCCTGGTGGCAGGCCTCGACCACGTGCTTGCGCGACAGCCCCCGCTGGGTCGGCCGCGGCTCGCGGCAGGCGCCGAAGAAGACCTTGCTGGACACGCAGAAGGCGTCGCGCGGCAGCCGCAGGTCGGCCAGCACGTCGCCCAGGATGCGCTCGCCCTCGCCCTGCCCGTAGGACTCGGCGTTGTCGTAGAAGCTGACCCCGTGGTCGTGGGCGAGCGCGACCAGCTCGCGCGCCTCGCTGCGGCCGACGGAACGCCCGAAGGTGACCCAGGCGCCCAGCGACAGGGCGGAGATCGGCAGGCCGGTGCGGCCCAGTCGACGGTATTGCATGGCAGGACACCGCGGCAGCTGAGCCGCAAGGATAGCCGGCGGCACCGTCGAACCGGCGTGGTCGGCGCGCGCAACCCGCGCTGAATGCCGGCGCCGGGGGCCGCGACACCCTGTGGCACACTTGGCGCCCTTTGCCGCCCCCCCCCTCGTCCTTGTCCCTGCCCGCAGCCAGCCGCCAGCCCGACGCCCTGCGACCGGCAAACGCCGGAACGCCGGTCGTGCGCGTGCGCGGCCTGCGCACGCGGCTGGGCGCCAACCAGGTGTTCGACGGCGTCGACCTCGAGGTGCCGCGCGGCGCCGTGGTCGCGGTGATGGGCCCCAGCGGCACCGGCAAGACCACCCTGCTGCGCCACCTGACCGGGCAGCTGCGCCACGACCACGGCGAGGTCGAGGTGTTCGGCCAGCGCGTCGGCGACCTGCGGCCCCAGGCCATGTACGCGCTGCGCCGGCGCATGGGCATGCTGTTCCAGCACGGCGCCCTGCTCACCGACCTCGACGTGTTCGACAACGTCGCCTTCCCGTTGCGCGAGAACACCGACCTGCCCGAGAGCCTGGTGCGGGTGGTGGTCCTGCTCAAGCTGCAGGCGGTCGGCCTGCGCGGCGCGGCGCGCCTGATGCCGGCCGAGCTGTCCGGCGGCATGGCGCGGCGCGTGGCGCTGGCGCGGGCGATCGCGCTCGATCCGGAGCTGGTGCTCTACGACGAGCCCTTCGTCGGCCTGGACCCGATCGCCGTCGCCGCGGTGGTCGAGCTGATGCGCACGCTGAACCAGACCCTGGGCCTGACCAGCATCGTCGTCGCCCACGAGATCGAGCACCTGCGCAAGGTCGCCGACCGCCTGGTCGTGCTCAGCGGCGGCCGGGTGGTCGCCCAGGGACGCTTCGACGAGGTGCTGGCCAGCGACTCGCCGATGGTCCGGCAGTTCCTGCAGGGCCTGAGCGACGGCCCGGTGCCGTTCCACTATCCGGCGCCCTCGCTGGCGGCGGACTTCGGCCTGGAGGCGCGCCGGTGATCCGCACCGGAACCGAACTGGGCTCGACCCTGGCGGGCGGGCTGCGCGACCTCGGCCGTACCGGCCTGTTCCTCGGGCGCGTCCTCACCGCGCTGCCGGCCAGCCTGCGGCGCTGGCGCGCGCACGTTCGGCAGCTGTGGTTCATCGGCGCCATGAGCCTGACCATCATCATGGTCTCCGGCCTGTTCGTCGGCCTGGTGCTGGGCCTGCAGTACTACCAGGCGCTCAACCAGTTCGGCGCCAGCGGCGCGCTCGGCACCCTGACCGCGCTGTCGCTGTACCGCGAGCTGTCGCCGGTGGTCGCCGCCCTGCTGTTCTCCGGGAGGGCGGGCACCGCCATCACCGCCGAGATCGGCCTGATGCGCTCGACCCAGCAGATCGAAGCGATGGAGATGATGGCGGTCGACCCGGTACGCCATGTCGTGGCGCCGCGCTTCCTCGCCGCCGCCGTCGCCATGCCGCTGCTGTGCGTGGTGTTCAGCGCCATGGCGATCATGGGCGCGCACTGGTCGGCGGTGCTCTGGCTGGGCCTGGACAACGGCATCTACTGGTCGGGCATGGTCGGCAGCGTGGATTTCGCCGACGACCTGCTCGGCGGCGTGTTCAAGGCCCTCGTGTTCGGCGTGCTGATCGGCGTGATCGCCGCGTTCCAGGGCTTCCACGCCCACCCAACCGGGGAGGGCGTGGCGGCGGCCACCACCCGCACGGTGATCCATTCGGCGATCGCCATCCTGGCGTTCGACTTCGTCCTCACCGCCTTCCTCATGTAAGGAGTCGACATGGCGTCCAACCGCTCCTTCGAGATCGGCACCGGGCTGTTCATCCTGCTCGGCTTCGCCGCGCTGGCCTTCCTGGCCACCCAGACCACCAGCCTCGCCGGCTACCGGGCCGGCGACACCTACGCCCTGAAGGCCCGCTTCACCAACATCGGGCAGCTGCGCGAGCGGGCGCCGGTGAAGCTGGCCGGGGTCACCATCGGTTCAGTGCAGGCGATCGATCTTGATCCGGTGTCGCTGGATGCCGTGGTGACCGTGGCCGTGGACCGGCGCTTCGCCGAACTCCCCGACGACTCCAGCCTGAGCATCTTCACCAGCGGCCTGCTCGGCGACCAGTTCGTGGCGGTGCGGCCGGGCGGCAGCCCGGAGTTCCTGCGCGACGGCGACGAGTTCCTGCTCACCGAATCGTCGGTCCAGCTCGAGGAGCTGATCGGCAAGTACCTGATCGGCGGCGAGGGCGGCAACCGCCCGGGTGCCGACCCGGCCGAATGACCCGGCCACCGGCCGCGCCGCCTCGCAAGGAGAAACCCGCATGCGCCTGATCCCCCTGTTCCTGACCGCCCTGACCGTCCTGGCCGGCGCGCTGCCGGCACCCGTCGGCGCCAGCGGCCGCGAGCCGGCCGCGATCGTCGCCGAGATCGCCGAGCGCCTGGGCGAGACCATGGAGGCGCGCCGCGAGGAGCTGCAGCGCGACCGCAACGCCCTCAACGCGGTCATCGACGACGTCGTGCTGCGCAATTTCGACACCGAGTACGCCGCCCTGCTGGTGCTCGGCCGCCATGCCCGTCCGGCCACGCCGGAACAGCGCCAGCGCTTCTCCCGGGCCTTCTACGATTCCCTGGTGTCCCGCTACGGCGAAGCGCTGCTGCAGTACACGCGCGGCTCGGTCCGGGTGCTGCCGTTCCGGGGCGAGCTCAACGAGCGGCGCACCACGATCCGGACCGAGGTGGTGCTCAACGACGGCGCCCGGGTGCCGGTCGACTACGCGTTCCGGAAGACCCGCGCCGGCGACTGGAAGGCCTTCGACGTGGTCATCGAGGGCATCTCCTACGTCACCAACTACCGCAACCAGGTGGTCGCCGAGATCGACAAGGCCGGCATCGACGCGGTGATCGAGCGCCTGGAGCGGCAGGGCCTGGAGGCGATCGACCCCGATGCGGCCGGCTGAGCGCGACGGCACCCTGCGCCTGGCCGGCGACGCCGCCAGCGGCCTGGCGCTGTCCGGCAGCCTGGTGTTCGCCAACGCCGGCCGCAGCCTGCGCGAGCTCCTGGCCGCCCTGCCCGCCCGCGGCAGCGTCGCGGTCGATCTCTCCGGCCTCGGCGACGGCGACAGCGCCGGCCTGGCGACCCTGGTCGAATGGCGCGCGCAGGCGCTGGATCGTGGCGTCCACCTGCGCCTGTCCGGGGCGCCGGAAGGGCTGCGCGCGCTGGCCCGGCTGTCCGACGTCGACGCCGAGCTGTTCGACTGAGCCTGCGCGGCAGGTCCCGGGTCCGGAGCCGTGGCGGCAGCGGCCGCCCGTAGCCGGCGGGCCGGGCGGAGCCGCGAGCACGCGCCCCCCGCAGACCGACGGGTGCCGGCCCGGCCGGCGCCGCCCGATTCAGGGCGGGTCGTCCTCCAGAAGGTCGGCCGGATCGTCCTCCGGCATCAGCAGCCGCTCCAGCAGCTCGGCCGGCGGCTCGCCGTCCCAGACCGCGTAGAGGCGGCGCTGTCGATAGGCGTCGCGGACGAAGCTGTAGGCGTCGTAGGCGTCCTCGACGTAGGGCTCGGTGGCGAACAGCGACACCCGTAGATTGAGCAGGTCCAGGCCACCCAGCCAGTAGGCCGGCTCCTTGCGCACGTACCAGGTGACCGGATCGGCGAAGGCGTCGGCGGTACCGCCCAGGGCGTCGCGCCCGCCGCTGGGACCCAGCAGCGGCAGCACCAGGTAGGGACCCTCGGGCATGCCCCAGACCGCCAGGGTCTGGCCCAGGTCTTCCAGCTGCGGGTGCACGCCGAAGCCGGAGGCCGGATCGAACAGGCCGAGCAGGCCGACCGTGCTGTTGATGCCGAAACGGCGCAGGTTGCGGCCGGCGACGCGGGGCTTGCCCTGCAACAGGGCATGCACCGCCGACAGCGGCAGCCGGACATTGGCCAGGAAGTTGCCCACCACGGTCCGGAAGCCGCGCGGCGTCACCCGCTCGTAGCCCTTGGCCAGCGGCCGCACCAGGGCACGGTCGACCCGATCGTTGAAGGCGAACACCCGCCGGTTGAACCGTTCGTAGGGGTCGGCCGGATCGGCCGCCAGTGGCTGGCTGGCCGCCAGCACCGGGGCCAGCAGCAGCGGCAGGGCGATCAGGGAGAGTGATCGTCGCATCGGCGGTCCCGGGCAAAGGCGGCATTGTAGCGGCTGGCTGCCGCAATCCGCGGTGAACGGCGGCGGGCCCGGGCCTGTCCGGGCCCGCCCACCCGTCCTGCCGCCCGGCGATCCTGCGGGATTCACGCGGCGTCGACCATTTCCGCTGGGACGACAAAGGCTTGCGTCCCGGCATGGCTGGTGGTAGAAGGTTAACCGGAAGTTAAGCCCTTGGCGCGCGGGGATGTTGCACCGTGACCTTTGGGCTACACTGGCCGCGCTGTTTTGCCCCAACCGGGTACCGGCAACAATCAAAAAAGGAGACTCCGATGAGACGTAACCGCTTGATGGCCTCCATCGCCATGGGCCTGTTCGCTTCGGCCGGCGTGGCGCAGGCCGCCGACGGCTGGTACGTGGCGCCCAGCGTTGGCTACTACCACAGCGACTCCGACCGCAATACCGAGGAAGGTTCGGTGTTCGGCGCGCTGGGTATCGGCAAGTATTTCGGCAACAACGCCTCGATCGAGTTCTCGGTCGACCGCACCACCCGCAACAACCTGCCCAAGTCCACGGCCAACGGCCACTGGACCAACATGGGCATGAGCCTGACCTACCGCCAGTTCTTCGGTTCGGGCGACTTCAAGCCCTACATCCTGGTCGGCGGCGGCGCCAACAACCATCGCCGCGACACCAGCGAGAACGGCTGGGACTTCATGGCCCAGGCCGGTGCCGGTCTCTCCTACGACTTCAGCCCGCGCGTGCGCGGCCGCGCCGAGGCGTTCTACCGCCACGACATGGACGGCGAGTCGCTGCCCAACAACTCCAATTACGGCGACTGGGTGCTGGCGCTGGGCGTGCAGATCGCCCTCGGCCAGGTCGAGGTGCCGGTCGAGCCCGAGCCGTACACCCCGCCGCCGCCGCCGCCGGAGCCGCACTGCTCCGAGCTGGACAGCGACGGTGACGGCGTCAACGACTGCGACGACCGCTGCCCGAACACCCCGGCCGGCACCGTCGTCGGTCCGGACGGCTGCCCGCTGCCGGTCGCCATCGACCTGCGCGGCGTCGAGTTCGACTTCGACAAGTCGACCCTGCGTCCGGAATCGCGCCAGACCCTGGACGAGGCCACCGAGGTCCTGCGCCAGTACCCCGACATCCGTGTCGAGGTCGCCGGCCACACCGACAGCATCGGTTCGGACCAGTACAACCAGGGCCTGTCCGAGCGTCGCGCCCAGGCGGTCTATGACTACCTGGTCGGCAACGGCATCGACTCCGGCCGCCTGAACGCGCGCGGCTACGGCGAGAACAGCCCGATCGCCGACAACGCGACCCGCGAGGGCCGCCAGCGCAACCGCCGCGTCGAGCTGGTCGTGCAGAACTGATCCGGCGTTACTCCGGTTCGAGAAAGACCCCGGCGCAAGCCGGGGTTTTTCTTTTGCGGAACCGCTCCCCGCGATCGCGCCTGCAACGGGCGGCGGCGCCCGGCGTCGCGCCGGGGCGCGATCGACCGGACCGGCCGGCGCGCCCTGCCGCGCGCGGCGGACGCCATGACGGCACGTCGTTTCCGGCAGGCGTCGGGCGGGCGACCGCCTGCCGGCAGCGTCCGGGGGCGGCGGCCCGGCCAGGCGAGGGCGCAGGCGTCCGGCTCGCCGGGTGCCCGTCAGGCCGCGGACCGTGGACCTGGGAGACGACCGGCGGCTACGCCGGAGGCGGCACCTGGCCGGCGGACCCGGGACCGGAGGGCTTGCGGAACAGGTAGTGGCCGACCAGCCACTGCCCGCCGCCGGCGAAGCCGAAGGTCTCCGCGCAGGCCATCCAGAAGATCCGCCAGCGCTGGTTCCACAGCGCCGCCCCGGCATCCCCGTAGGTCTGCCGCATCACCGTCATCACCGCCTCGGCGTTGACGTCGTGGTTGGCCAGCCAGGCGTCGGCGGTGCGCTGGTAGTGGCGGCCGTCGACCTGCCAGCGCTGCTCCAGGCGCAGGTCGTCCTGGAAGTGCGTTAGGGTGTCCCAGGCCGGCATCAGGCCGCCGGTGAAGAAGTACCTGCCCATCCAGTTGTGCTCGCCCTGGGTCTCGAACGGGTAGGCGTGGCGGGCGTGGCAGAAGATGTGCACGAACAGTGCGCCGCCCGGGCGCAACCAGCGGCCGATCCTGGCCAGCATGGTCCGGTAGTTGCGCAGGTGCTCGAACATCTCGATCGAGACGACGCGGTCGTAGGCGGCTTCGGGCAGTTCCAGGGTGTTGACGTCGCAGGTCAGGATGCGCAGGTTGGCCAGACCCAGCTCCGCCGCGCGCGCCTCGATGAAGCGGCGCTGCGGCGCCGAGTTGGAGACCCCGGTGATGCGCGAGCCGGGATAGCGCTGCGCCAGCCACAGCGACAGCGAGCCCCAGCCGCAGCCGAGCTCGAGGATGTCCTGGCCGTCGGCCAGGCCGGCGCGCGCGGCGTACAGCTCGAGCATCGCCTCCTCGGCCTGCGCCAGGGTGCTGTCCTCGCGCTCGAACAGGCACGCCGAGTACTTGAAGCGGGGCCCCAGGCAAAGCCGGAAGAACTCGGGGGGCAGCTCGTAGTGCTGCTCGTTCGCCGCGGCCGTCTCGATCGCCAACGGGCTGTCGGCCAGCTCGGCGAGCAGCATTTCCTGGCGCCGCGCCACGGCGGCCTCGCCGCCCGCCCGCAGGCCGCGCAGGCGCTGCCGGTTGAGTTGCCGGATGCCGGCGCGGATCAGCCAGTCGGGCAGCAGCCCGCGTTCGGCGAGTCGGATCGTGCTCACGTTCAGTCCTGTGCCGAGCGGGCGGGAAACCAGGGGAAGAAGCGCGACGTCTGGCGCTGGTAGCGCCGGTAGTCGTCGCCGCGGCTGCGCAGGGCCTGCGCCTCGGTATAGGGGATGCCGGTGACCCAGTTCAGCGAGACGAACATCAGCACCGGGGCCAGCAAGGCCAGCGCGAACAGCGGCGAGCCGAACGCCAGCGGCAGGTAGGCGAACCAGTGCAGCCACTCGAAGAAGTAGTTGGGATGCCGCGAATACCGCCACAGGCCGCTGCGCAGGGTGCGGCCGCGATGCTCCGGCCGGCTGCGCCAGCGGGCGAGCTGGCGGTCGGCGATGGCCTCGCCGGCCAGCGCGAGCAGCCACAGCGCCGCCGCCGCCGCCAGCCAGGGCCAGGCGGCCGGCGCCGGATTCCAGGCCGGCGCGACGAAGGCCAGGGAGAACAGCGCCACCAGCAGCGCCTGGCCCTGGTAGAACGCGAAGAACTTGCGCTGGTCGTCGCGCCAGTGCCGGCGCAGGTAGGCGTAGCGCCCGTCCTCGGCCTCGTGCAGCGCGCGCGCCAGCACGTGCAGGCACAGGCGGAACCCCCACAGCGCGCCGAGCACGGCGACCAGCAACCGGACCCGGCCATCGCCGGTCGCCACCGCGCCGTAGAACAGCGCCGCCAGGGCCAGGCTGCCGGCCCAGACGGCATCGACCGTGGTCGCGTTGCGGGTCCGCCGCTGCACCTGCCAGGCCAGGGCCATGGCCAGCGCCGAGGCCAGCCATACCCAGGCCACCGCGACCCAGGGACTCATGCCGGACGCCCGTCCCGCCAGTGCGCCGCGACCCCCAGCAACAGCGGGGTGAGCAGGGCCCAGGCGATGCCGATGCTGGCCAGCACCGACCAGGTCGGCGCCAGCATCTCCGCCGCGGCCCAGGTGCGCGCCGCGAACCAGTAGGCCAGCGGACCGCCGACCAGGCCGAGCAGGGCCGCCAGCAGCGGGCGGCCCTGCAGGCCGCTCAGGCAGTGGTTGAGGGTGAGCGCGAAGGCGGCCCAGAGCGCCAGGATCCACAGCGGCGCCCAGTCCGGCGAGGGCACGGCGGCGGCGAAGCGCAGCAGGCCGCCCTGCAGCCACAGGGTGTCGACCACCAGACCGAGCACGACCGCCAGGCACAGCAGGCGCAGGTCGGCGGCCGGCCAGGGCGTGGCCCGGAAATGCCAGGCGATGAACAGCAGGCAGATCGCCGGCCCCAGCCACCACCAGCCCCAGCCGGCGCCGGCGACCGCCGCGATCCAGGTCGCCTGGTAGCCGATGGCGTTGCTCCACAGGCGCATCGCGCTCACACCTCGAGGTCCAGGTCGGGAAGGTACTGGCGGCGCCGGCAATGCGGCTTGGTCAGCAGCAACTGGACGTCGCCCAGCGCGCGCTCCAGGAAGCCGCCCTCGCAGTAGGCCAGGTAGAACACCCACATCCTGCAGAAGTGCCCGTCGTAGCCGAGCGCCCGCGCCTGCACCTGGCTGGCGCAGAAGCGCTCGCGCCAGGCGCGCAGGGTCAGGGCATAGCTCGGACCGATGTCCTCGAGGTTGTACAGCTTGAGGTCGGTGCTGCGGGCGACCGCCTGCATGACCGGCGCCAGCGCCGGGATGAAGCTGCCCGGGAAGATGTGCTTCTTGATGAAGTCCAGGGTGCGCAGGGCGCGCTTGTAGCGATGCTCCTCGATGGTGATCGCCTGGATCAGCGCCATGCCGTCGGGCTTGAGCAGGGAGGAGACCTTGGCCATGTAGGTGTCCAGGAAGCCGGCGCCGACCGCCTCGATCATCTCGATCGAGACCAGCTTGTCGTAGCGCCCCTCGAGGTCGCGGTAGTCGCGCAGCAGGACCTCGACGCGGTCGCCCAGGCCCGCCTGGCGCACCCGCTCGCTGGCCAGCGCATGCTGTTCCCTGGAGATCGTCGTGGTGGTCACCCGGCAGCCGTGGCGGCTGGCGGCGTGGATCGCGAAGCCGCCCCAGCCGGTGCCGATCTCGACGACGTGGTCGTCCGGGCCCAGGTCCAGCTTGGCGCAGATGCGCTCGAGCTTCCGCGTCGACGCCTCGGCCAGCGACTCGCCCTGGCGCGCGTAGATCGCCGACGAGTACATCAGGCCGTCGTCGAGGAACAGCGAGAACAGCCGGTTGCCGAGGTCGTAGTGGGCGGCAATGTTGCGGCGGCTGCCGGCGCGGGTGTTGCGCCGGCCCGGGGACATGCGCTCCCACAGCCAGCCGGCCAGCCGGGCCAGGCCGCCGTCCATGCGGTCGAGCAGGTCGCGGTTGCGGACCAGCAGGCGCACCAGCGCGACCAGGTCGTCGCAGTCCCAGTCGCCGTCGGCATAGCTCTCGGCGGCGCCGATGCTGCCGCCCAGCGCCAGGGCGCGCCAGGCGGCCGGCCGGCGGATGGTCACCCGGACATGCAGCGGATCGTCGCCATCGGCCTGCCCGAGCCGCTGTTCGTGTCCGTCCTCGACCAGGGTCAGGCAACCCTCGTGCAGGGCCGAGAGTGTGGCCAGGACCCGGCCGCGCAGCAGGCCGGGCCGGGGCTGGGCCGAGGCGGGGGCGAGTTGGGAATCGACGCTCATCGGGGACTGTCCGGGGTGGCGCCGTGGCGCGGGTGGGGATGGAAGCGGTTGCCCTTGAGCCAGAGCCGCAGCGCCTGCCAGTAGATGCCGACCAGGACGCGCGCGGTCATCAGGGGGAAGCGCCAGACCAGCCGGTCCAGGGCGCGCGCGGTCGCCTCGCGGCGGGACAGGACCAGGGTCGCATCGAAGCTGCGGCCGTCGCGCCCGGCGACGTCCATGTGCACTCGAAGCCCGGTCCCGGGTGCCTCGAACGCCCAGCGGTAGCGACGGTCCATCGGCAGGAAGGGGGAGACATGGAAGCGCTTGTCGAACTCGAAGTGCAGGGCCCGGCCCCGGCGGCTGCCGTCCCGGCAGTCCAGGACGTAGACGTGGCGCTCGTTCCACGGGGTGTTGGTGATCTCGGCCACGATGGCGGCCAAGCCTGCGCCGTCCTCCGTGAAGCAGTAGTAGAAGCTGACCGGGTTGAAGCACAGCCCGAAATAGCGGGCATGGGTGAGCATGCGCACCGGACCCCCGGGGCGCGCCCCGAGCGCCGCCTCGACGCGGTCGCGCACCGCCTCGGCCAGGGGGCGGTCGTGGGGCGCCAGGTAGTCGGCGCGGCGGACCTGGGCCGGGCGCCGCCCGCCGACCGACCACAGCCGGGTGCCGGCGAACAGCGCGGGCAGCTCGTCGAGGTCCAGGTAGAGCATCGCCAGGCGGTAGCGGAACGCGTGCGCCCTGCCCTCGTGCCGGCGGTGGCGGACCCAGCCTTCGTAGATGGCGCTGTTGCGGACCGCGGACATGGGGGGGATTGTCGGCGCCGCTCCGTGCAGGCCGTGCGATGGTCCGGCGACCCGGTGGGAAGCGCAACGAATCCCGGCTATGCTCGCGCCATCGCAGGATCGGAGTGCCGGGATGCCGGTGTACGACCTCAACGCGACACGGGTGCTCTCGCTGGACGTCAGCGGCCGCATCCTCGACTGGATCAGCTGGCAGGATGCGGTCTGCCTGTACGTGCGCGACGCCGTCGCCTGGACCGTCGGCGACCCCTGCCTGGTGGTGCGCGGCGGCCACAGCCGGCGGACCGGCCAGCGCAGCCTGATCGAGCTCCACGCCATCGTCGCCGGCCGCGGCCAGGCCCGCGCCGGCGGCGGCAAGCTGGCGCCGGCGCTCACCAACGCCGCCCTGTTCGCCCGCGACCGGCACCTTTGCCTGTACTGCGGTGGCCACTTCCCCCGCCTCGGCCTGACCCGGGACCATGTCGTGCCCCTGTCCCGGGGCGGCCGCGACCTGTGGGAGAACGTGGTCAGCGCCTGCGTCCCCTGCAATGCCCGCAAGGGCTCGCGCACCCCGGGCCAGGCCGGCATGCCCCTGCTGGCCGTGCCCTACCGGCCGAGCTGGGTCGAGCACCTGATCCTGTCCAACCGCAACATCCTCGCCGACCAGATGGAGTTCCTGGTCTCGCACCTGCCACGCGAGCGGCGCTGCGCCTGAGCCGCGGCCGACCGCCCGCCCGGCACGCGCTTGCCGCGGCCGGGGGGCTGCCCGACAATGGCCGGCCCATGATCGACGCCTCCCGCTACCCCCTGCTGTCGCGGATCGACGGCCCGGCCGACCTGCGCCGGCTGCCGGAATCCGACCTGGTCGCCGTCGCCGGCGAGCTGCGCGACTACCTGATCGAATCGGTGTCGCAGTCGGGCGGCCATTTCGGCGCCGGCCTGGGCGTGGTCGAGCTCACCGTGGCCCTGCACTACCTGTACGACACGCCCGAGGACCGCCTGGTCTGGGACGTCGGCCACCAGTGCTACCCGCACAAGATCCTCACCGGCCGCCGCGACCGCATCGGCACGATCAAGCGCAAGGACGGCCTGGCGCCGTTCCCGCGCCGCGAGGAGAGCGAGTACGACACCCTCGGCGTCGGCCACTCCTCGACCTCGATCTCGGCCGCCCTGGGCATGGCGATCGCCAGCGCGCGCAAGGGCGAGTCCCGGCGCACGGTGGCGGTCATCGGCGACGGCGCGATGACCGCCGGCATGGCCTTCGAGGCGCTCAACCACGGCGGCGACCTGGAGCCCGAGCCGGACATCCTGGTGATCCTCAACGACAACCAGATGTCGATCTCCGAGAACGTCGGCGCGCTGACCAAGATCCTGGCGCGGCTGATGAGCAACCGCACCCTGGTGCAGATGCGCGAGCGCACCAAGCGCTCGCTGCGCCGCGGTTCCTGGCTGTGGCGCTTCCTGCGCCGCTGGGAGGAGCACTGGAAGGGCATGTTCGTGCCCTCGACCCTGTTCGAGGAGTTCGGCTTCCACTACACCGGCCCGGTCGACGGCCACGACCTGCCCGGCCTGCTGCATACGCTGGGCACGGTCAAGGAGCTGCGCGGCCCGCAGCTGGTGCACGTGATCACCCGCAAGGGCAAGGGCTACGGCCAGGCCGAGGCGGACCAGATCGAGTACCACGCGGTGTCGCCGTTCGACCCGCGGCGCGGCGTGGTCAAGAAGCCCGGCCCGGCGCGGCCGACCTATACCCAGGTGTTCGGCGACTGGCTGTGCGACATGGCCGCCGCCGACGCCCGGCTGCTCGCGATCACCCCGGCGATGCGCGAAGGCTCCGGCCTGGTCCGCTTCTCGCGCGAGTTCCCGGACCGCTACTTCGACGTCGGCATCGCCGAGCAGCACAGCGTGACCCTGGCCGCCGGCATGGCGATCGAGGGCGGCAAACCGGTGGTGGCGATCTACTCGACCTTCCTGCAACGCGCCTACGACCAGCTCATCCACGACGTCGCCCTGCAGGGCCTGGACGTGCTGTTCGCGATCGACCGCGCCGGCGTGGTCGGGCCCGACGGCGCCACCCATGCCGGCAGCTTCGACCTCAGCTACCTGCGCTGCATCCCGGGCATGGTGGTGATGGCCCCGGCCGACGAGGCCGAGTGCCGGCGCATGCTGAGCACCGGCTTCCTGCACGAGGGACCGGCGGCGGTGCGCTACCCGCGCGGCACCGGGCCCGGCGTCGCCCTGGGCGCCGATCTCGACCCGATCGAGATCGGCAGGGCCGAACGCCGGCGCGCCGGCGGCGGCATCGCCCTGCTCGCCTTCGGCGCCCTGCTGGAGCCGGCGCTCGCGGTCGGCGACGAGCTCGACGCGACCGTCGTCAACATGCGCTTCGTGAAGCCGCTGGACGAGTCGCTGGTGCTGGAGCTGGCGCGCAGCCATCCGGCGCTGGTGACGCTGGAGGACAACGCGGTCGCCGGCGGCGCCGGCGCCTCCGTGCTGGAGCTGCTGGCGCGTGAGGGCCTGGCGACGCCGGTGCTGGTGCTGGGCCTGCCCGACGCCTTCCTGGAGCACGCCGCCCGCGAGGAGCTGCTGGCCGAATGCGGCCTCGACGCCGCCGGCATCAAGGCCGCGATCCTCAAGCGCTGGCCGCAGCTGCCCGCCCTGGCGGTGGGGCGCGCCGCCGCGGGCTGAGCGGCCGGCCGCACTGATCCGGCGCTGCGACCGCGACCGGGGAACGGGGACCGGAGACTACCCGACCGCGCCCGGCTGTCGGCAGGAACGCAGCGAACCGCTCCCGGGCTTGGCCGGGCAGACTGCCTGATCGGTGCCGCGCGCGGGCCCGGCCGTCAGCGGCTCCAGGCGCCGGGGCGGCGACCCAGGGTGACCCGCTCCCGCCCTTCCAGGTCGCGGGCGGTCGCGACCTCGGCGAACCCGGCCGCCGTCATCAGGGCACGCACCGCGGCGCCCTGCTCCATGCCGTGCTCGAGCAGCAGCCAGCCGTCCGGCTCCAGGTGCCGGGGCGCGGCGCCGACGATGTCCCGGATGGCGTCGAGGCCGTCGCGGCCGGCGATCAGCGCGCGCACCGGTTCGTGGCGAAGGTCGCCCTCGCGCAGGTGGCGGTCGCCGGCGGCCAGGTAGGGCGGGTTGCCGACCACCAGGTCGAACGGCCGCTCGTGGCGCAGCGCCGCGAACCAGTCGCTGCGCAGCGGGCGGACCCGGTCGTCCAGGCCCAGGCGCCGGGCGTTGTCGGCGGCCACCGCAAGCGCCGCCTCGCTGTTGTCGATGGCCAGCACCGTGCAGCGCGGCCGTTCGCGGGCCAGCGCCAGGGCGATCGCGCCCGAGCCGGTGCCGAGGTCGGCGATCCGGCCGGGGCGGTCCAGGGGCAGTCTCTCCAGGGCCAGCTCGACCAGGCGCTCGGTGTCGGCGCGCGGCACCAGCACATCGGGGGTCACCCGCAGGGACAGCGACCAGAACTCCCGGGTGCCGGTCAGGTAGGCGACCGGCATGCCGACCCGGCGCCGCGCCAGGCAGTCGCGGAAGCGCGAGCGTGCGGCGGCGTCCACCGGATCGTCGCCGTGGGCGCGCAACCAGGCGCGGCTGTGGCCCAGGACGTGGGCAAGCAGGACGTCGACCTCGGCGGCGCCTTCCGGCCCGCGCAGCACCAGCAGGCCCTCGCGGCGCAGGTCGTCGACGCTGCTGGCGGCGGGCTCGGTCATGGCGGCGTCCGGTAGCGGAGGATTCGCCCGTTCGCCGGGGCCGGAAGCCGGCCCCGGCGAACGGGACGGCCCTAGTGTGCTGCCAGGCGGCCCGCGCTGTCACGACCACCGCCGCGCCCGGCCCGGTCGCCAGGCCGGCGCCGGACTGCGGCGGGCCGAGCCGGGCGTGTCGACGGACGGTCCGCGGAGGCTTCAAGATCATCGATCCTGCCTGCATCCTCCCCGGAGCCCGCCATGCCCGTTCGTCCCTTGCTGCCGTTCGCCTGCCTGGTGCTGGCAGTCGCCACAGGCTGCGCCCGCCCTGCCGGCGACGCCGCGCCCGCCACCCCGGCCGGCGACGCCGGCCGCACGACGACCGCCGCCGCGGCGACCAGCCCGGCCGAACTCGGCGCCCTGTTCGAGCAGTACTTCGAGGAGTCGCTCGAGCTCAACCCGCTGATGGCGACCCAGCTCGGCGACCGTCGCTACAACGACCGCCTGCCCAACATGCTTGGGCCCGAGCACCGGCAGGCCCAGAAGGCGTTCGCCGAGCGCTGGCTGGAGCGGATGCGCGCGATCGACGCCGATTCCCTGGCCGGCCAGGACCGGCTCAGCCTGGACATGTTCGTCCGCGCCCGCGAGCGCGACATCGAGTCGCACCGCTTCCCCTCGCACCTGCAGCCGGTCAACCAGTTCTACAACCTGGCCTCGATGTTCGCGATGCTGGGCTCGGGCACCAACGCCCAGCCGTTCCAGAGCGTCGAGGACTACGACAACTGGCTGGCCCGGCTACAGCGCTTTCCGGTGCTGATCGACCAGGCGATCGCCAATATGCGCGAGGGCATCGCCAGCGGCGTCGTGCAGCCGCGCGTGCTGATGGAGAAGGCAGTGCCGCAGATCCGCGCGCACGTCGTCGACGCCGTCGAGGACAGCGTGTTCTGGCGGCCGGTCGCCAACATGCCCGCCAGCATCGAAGGCGCTGAGCGCGAGCGGCTGACCGCGGCGATGCGCGAGACCCTCGCCGGCACGGTGATCCCCACCTATGCGCGCCTGGCCGCCTTCATCGACGACGAGTACATGCCCGCGGCCCGCGACACCGTCGGCATGTGGGACCTGCCGGACGGTCGCGCGTGGTACGCCTTCCAGGTCCGCAACATCACCACCACCGACCTGAGCCCCGAGCAGATCCACCAGATCGGCCTGGACGAGGTCGCGCGCATCCTGGCGCGCATGGACGAGGTCCGCGAGCGGGTCGGCTTCACCGGCAGCCGCGAGGAGTTCTTCGCGTTCACCGGCAGCGACAAGCGCTTCTTCTTCGACACCGAGGCCGAGCTGCTCGCCGGCTACGAGGCGATGCGCGAGGTGATCGGGCCGCGCCTGGACCGGCTGTTCGACACCAAGCCCAAGGCCGGCTTCGAGATCCGCGCGGTGGAGCCGTTCCGCGCCGCCTCGGCCTCCGCCGCCTCGTACCAGCGACCCAGCGAGGACGGCACCCGGCCGGGCGTGTTCTACGTCAACACCGCCAACCTGCATGCCCGGCCGAGCTGGGCGATGATGGCGCTGTACCTGCACGAGGCCGAGCCCGGCCACCACTACCAGCTCGCCCTGCAGCAGGAGCTGCCCGAGCTGCCGCGGTTCCGGCGCTTCGGCGGCTACACCGCCTACAGCGAGGGCTGGGGCCTGTACGCGGAATCGCTGGGCGAGGAGCTGGACGCCTACGAGGACCCCTATGCCTGGTACGGCCGCCTGGCGGCCGAGCTGTGGCGCTCGATCCGCCTGGTCGCCGACACCGGCCTGCACCACCTGGGCTGGACGCGCGAGCAGACGCTGGAGTACATGCGCGCGCATTCCCCCGAGCCGGAGGAGCGCATGGTCGCCGAGGCCGAGCGCTTCATGGCGATCCCCGGCCAGGCGCTGGCCTACAAGATCGGCGAGCTGAAGATCCGCGAGCTGCGCACGCGCGCCGAACAGGCCCTGGGCGAGCGCTTCGACGTGCGCGCCTTCCACACCCAGGTGCTGGAGGACGGCGCCCTGCCGCTGGACACGCTGGAGGCCAAGATCGACCGCTGGATCGCCGCCCAGGGCGGCTGAGCGCCCGACCCGACCGCGCCGTGCGCCGGCCACCGGCGCACGGCCTGCCGGCCGGCGCCGGCGCGCCTGGCCTTCCGTACCGCTTCGCCCCCCAGCCGCGACGCCGCGCTGACACACGCGGGCGGCTTCCTGCGCCAGGAGAGTCGACTCCGGCCTGGAACGACGTCCATGCGTCCCGCGATTGCCCTCCTGCTCGCCTGCGTGTCGGCCGTGCCGGCGCACGGCCAGGTGCCCGATGCCGAGCGCCAGGTCCTGCTCGCGCTCTACAACGCCAGCAACGGCCCGGCCTGGACCAACGCCAGCGGCTGGAACGGCCCGCCGGGCGGCGAATGCTCCTGGTTCGGGGTCGCCTGCAACGGCGGCCGCGTGGTGGTGATCAACCTGCAGGCGAACGGCCTGGCCGGGACCGTGCCGGCGATCGCCGCACTCACCGAACTGGTCCAGTTCAACGTCCGCAACAACCAGCTGACCGGCACGCTGCCGGCGCTGACGGGCATGACGCGACTGGCCTTCTTCACGGCCGGCGGCAACCAGTTCAGCGGGACCCTGCCGGCGCTGACCGGACTGACCGCGCTGAACACCTTCGAGGTCAGCAACAACCAGCTGTCCGGCACCCTGCCCGGTCTCGCCGGCCTGGGCGCCCTGGCCCAGTTCGCGGTCGACGGCAACCAGTTCAGCGGGCCCCTGCCCGCGCTGACCGGCCTCAACGCGCTGTTCCGGTTCGACGCCACCGGCAACCAGCTCAGCGGCCCGCTGCCCTCGCTGGCGGGCCCGTCCAACCTGGCGCTCCTGCTGGTCTCGGGCAACCAGCTCAGCGGCAACCTGCCGGCCGATCTCGCCCAGGCACCCCGCCTGCAGAACCTCGCCGTGGCCGGCAACGCCCTGACCGGCGCCATTCCGGCGCTGGCCGGATCGCGCCTGGAGATCCTCACCCTGGACAACAACCAGTTCACCGGACCGCTCCCGGACCTCGGCGGCGCCACACTGCTGCGCAGCTTCTCGGCGGTCGGCAACCAGCTGAGCGGGCCGCTGCCGGCGCTGTCCGCGGCGCCGCAACTCACCCAGTTCCGCGTTTCCGGCAACCTCCTGACCGGCACCGTGCCGGACCTTTCGGCCTCGACCCAGCTTCGGGTGCTGCGCATCGACGGCAACGCACTGACCGGCCCGATGCCCGAGCCGCCGCCGGGCCACATGCTGACCCCGGGCGTGTCGAGGCTGTGTCCGAACGCCCTGGCGCCCACGCCCAGCCCGGCCTGGGACGTCGCCACCGGCCAGAGCCCCTGGCATGCCCAGTGCGTGCCGCCCGACATCATCTTCGCCCACGACTTCGAACTGCCGTCCGACGGCCCGCTGCTTGCCGCCGGCTTCGATTGACCTCAGCGGCGTCCGCTCGGAGCTTGGGGACCGGGGACCGGGCACCGGGCACCGGGCACCGGGCACCGGGCACCGGGCACCGGGCACCGGGCACCGGGCACAGGGCACCGGGCACAGGGCACAGGGCACAGGGCACTGAGGACTGAGGACTGGGACTGGGACTGGGACTGGGACTGGGACTGGGACTGGGACTGGGACTGGGGCCCGGGGCCCGGGGCCCGGGGCCCGGGGACCGGGGAGCGGGGAGCGGAGCGTGGCCTGGTCGGGTCGCTCTCCGGGGACCTTGTCAGCGTCGTGTCCCGGCCAACTGCCAAGCGGCGTGTCGTCCCTGCGACGGCACCGCACTTCTCCCCTCCCCCGCCTGCGGGGGAGGGGCGGGGGAGAGGGCGGGGCTGGCCATGATCCGCCATCGTTGCCGGCCCCGGCCGCGCAGGGCGGGCGGCGCCCTCCGGGCCTGGCCGTATAATTGCGCCCCCGCAACGAACCCGGTGCCGCCATGTCCGAGATGATGAACGCCCTGGTCAAGCGCGAGGCCGGGCCCGGGATCTGGATGGAACGCGTGCCGGTGCCGGCGATCGGCCCCAACGACGTCCTGGTCAAGGTCGTCAAGACCGCGATCTGCGGCACCGACCTGCACATCTGGAAGTGGGACGAGTGGTCGCAGCGCACCATCAAGCCGGGCCTGGTGATCGGCCACGAGTTCGTCGGCCGCATCGTCGAAGTCGGCTCCGCGGTGCGCGGCTACGAGGTCGGCCAGCGCGTCTCCGCCGAGGGCCACATCGTCTGCGGCCACTGCCGAAACTGCCGCGCCGGCCGCCAGCACCTGTGCCCGAACACGGTCGGCATCGGCGTCAACCGCGCCGGCGCCTTCGCCGAGTACATCGCGGTGCCGGCCGGCAACCTGTGGCCGATCCCGGACCAGATCCCCTCCGAGCTGGCCGCATTCTTCGATCCCTACGGCAACGCCGCGCATTGCGCGCTGGAGTTCGACCTGGTCGGCGAGGACGTGCTGATCACCGGCGCCGGCCCGATCGGAATCATCGCCGCCGGCATCGCAAAGCACGTCGGCGCCCGCAACGTGGTGGTCACCGACGTCAACGACTACCGGCTCAAGCTGGCCGCCGACATGGGCGCGACCCGGGTCGTCAACGTCTCCAAGCAGTCGCTGCGCGAGGTGATGGCCGACCTGCACATGGAGGGCTTCGACGTCGGCATGGAGATGAGCGGCAACCCGCACGCCTTCAACGACATGCTCGACTGCATGTACCACGGCGGCAAGGTCGCCCTGCTGGGCATCCTGCCCAGGGGCGCCGGCATCGACTGGGACAAGGTGATCTTCAAGGGACTGGTCATGCACGGCATCTACGGCCGGCGCATGTACGAGACCTGGTACAAGATGACCCAGATGGTGCTGACCGGCTTCCCGCTCGGCAAGGTGCTCACCCACCAGATCCAGATCGAGGACTACGAACGCGGCTTCGAGCTGATGGCCGCCGGCCAGTGCGGCAAGGTGGTCTGCTCGTGGAACTGATCCGGTCGGACGGAGAACGGCGATGAAGGCGATCCTGGCCACCTACGAGGCCGACCGGCCGGACCTGGTGTTCGCGCTGCCGCAGGGCCGCATCGACATCGGCCGCGACCCGGGCTGCCAGTTCCAATTGCCCGACCCGGAGGTCTCGCGTCGGCACGCGGAGGTCGAGGCGATCCCCGGCGGCTGGTGCGTGCGCGACCTCGGCAGCAGCAACGGCACCCGCGTCAACGGCCAGGCGGCGCAGTCGCGGCGCCTGGCGCATGGCGACCGGATCGGCATCGGTCCCTTCGAGATCTGGTTCCTGCTCGACGTCGACGCCGAGGCGTTCCAGCCCTCGCTGCGCATCGACCTGTCCGCGCAGGCGGTCAAGCCGACCCGGACGCCGGCGCCCGACTGAGCCACTGACCGCCAGCGCCCGCCGGGCGGCCACCGCCGCTCAGGGCGGCAGCACGGACGCGCTGGCCCGCCAGCGCCAGGCGACCAGCGCGAACATCGCGGTCAGCCACAGGCCGAGCTGCCATTCCAGGACGTTCTCGATGCGGTGGCGGGCGGCCTCGCCGGCCACCGTGGCCGACGCCACGGTGCTGGCGATGCCCAGCGCCAGCATCGCCAGGGCGACGACCAGCAGCGGCCGGTACAGGCGGTCCGCGGCCGGCCGGTGCAGGTGCCGCAGCACCAGCAGCAGGGCCAGGTAGGTGGCCGCGAAGTAGATCGTTACGCCATAGCGGCGCAGCAACTGGTAGATCTCGCCCTCGGTGCCCAGGAAGGTCGCGTACAGCGCCAGGAAGGCACCGGCGACCAGGCCGAGCGCCGACAGCGCCGCGCCCGGGTCGCGGCCCAGGCCGCGCAGCCAGTGGCGCAGCAGCCACCACAGCAGCACCTGCAGCATGGCAGCCGGCAGCACCAGGGCCCGGAACACGGCGTTGCCCAGGCCGTGCCGGGCCGCGCGGCTGATCGAGGTGCAGCCGTCCCAGAACGGGTTGCAGGCCTCGATGTGGCCGCCCTGCACCGACAGCGCGAAGGCGATCCAGGTGGCGACCAGCGGCAGCAGCGCGCACAGCAGCGGCAAAGGCCACAGGGGCAGGCGGACGGGAGTGGGCGGGGGACTCATGGGCGCAAGTCTACGCAAGGTCGGATCAGCGCCTCCCGAAACCGGCCCGGCCGGCCTTCGCCGGCCGCTTCCCGCCCCTGGCGGCCGTCGCGGCGCCGGTCGGCGGACGCCGCCGATGCCGGCCGTGGTGGGCGCCGGTTCAGCCGCTTCCGGCATCATCCGCGGTCCTGTCCCGGAAGCGTCCATGTCCGCCCTCGCCCGCGCCCTGCCCCTGCTGCTGTCCCTGCTGGCCGCCGTCGCCACGCCGGTGCAGGCGCGCCTGTCCCCGGAATCCGAGCCCGTGCTCCCGGCGATCGAGCTGGCGCAGCCCGCGCTGCTGTCCGGACCGGGCTGGCAGTTGAAGCCGCAGGTGCCGGTGCTGGGCTTCATGGCCCGCTTCACCCTGGACACGCCGCACGGGGCGATCGTCGCCGACAGCGTCGAGCTGCTCGAGGTGCGCGCCGCGGAGATGGCGGCCATCGAGGTGCTCGACCAGGTCAGCGCCGGCGAGGCCTTCGCGCTGGCCGGCCGGGAGTCGCTGGAGGACTCCGGCGAGGCGCTGCTGGCCGTGGTCGGACGGCCGGTGCAGACCCTGGTCGACCTGCCCGCCGGCGTGCTGCGCTATTTCCAGCGCCAGGCCGACCGCTGGGGCGACCGCTACGACCGCCACCGCGACCGCATCGGCCAGCGCGCCGGCAACGAGGGCGATCCCTACGACATGGTCGGCCCGATGAACGCCGGTCGCGAGGAGCGCGCCGGACCGCGCAACAAGCGCCGCTGGTGGCAGCGCGCCGGGCGCGAGGGCACCCGCCTGGTCAAGGATTACGCCAAGTACGGCGCGGCGCGGCGGACGCTGGCCCGGGAGCTCGGCATCGACCCCTACGCCGCGACCAGCAACCCGGCCCTGAACGCCCGGCTGGACCGACTCGCCTGGGCCGCCGCTGCCGGGTCGTTCGGCGCCGGCCAGCTGCTCGGCGGATTGCCGGCCGCCGGCCGCGAGGTGCTGTCGCAGGCCGGGCGGCTCAACGAGGTGGTGTGGGAGCTGCCGCCCGAAGACCTGCGCGCGCGCAACCGCGAGCTGCTGTCGCGCTGGTGCGGCGACGAATTCCAGCTGCGCCGCCTGTCCCGGCACCGGCCGTTCCTGGCCAGCGTGCAGACCCGGCTGGCCGACGCCATCGACCGCCTGCAGCCGGCCTCCGGCTGCGAGCACGTGCTCGACCTGGCGCTGTCGGCCGAGCACGAGGTCGAGGCGCGCTTCCTGGCCAACGCGCTGCACATGGCCGCCGAGTTCCTGGGGCCGGCCGCGGCCGGGGCCAGGCTGGACACGGTCACCGCCGCCCTGGTCCTGGACCTGGCCGACGGCGTCAAGGTCGTGCCGCTGCCGGTCGACCACCTGTCCTGGACCGCCGAGGCCCGGGACTTCTTCAGGCAGCCGGCGCTGTCGGCGGGACCGCGCACCGTGCTGGTCGCCGGGAACGTGTCCGACCGCGCCCTGCGCGAGCTCACCACGCTGGGCTGGGAGATCGTCGTGCGCACCCCGTTCGCCGGCGCGCCGGCCTACCCGGCGCGCTGCTGCGCCTGAGCATGCGGCACCGCGACCGCCGGCGGCTCAGCCGCCGCGCAGGATCCGCACGCTGCCGCTGAACGACTCCAGGCGGACTTCGGCGGCGCCGCTGCCCTCGCGAACGTCCAGGCGCTGGCCGCCGCCGATGCCGCCGCGTTCGGGCGTGCCGAAGTCGCTGCGCACCGGTCCCGAGAAGGTGCTGGCCTGGATCCGCGCATCGACCGGCCCGGGCAGGCTCAGTTCGATCGCGCCCGACACCGACTGCATCGCCACCGTCGCCGCCTGGGTCAGGGGCACGCTGGCGCGGATGCGGCCGGACACCGTCTCGCCGCGCAGGCGGGTGACCGGGCCGGCGGCGAGTTCGATGGCGCCGGACACCGATTCCACCCGCAGGTCGCCGGCGATGCCGTCCAGGCTGACCGCGCCGCTGACGGTCCCGACCGTCCACTGCCGTCCCTCGCCACGGCCCTCGATGCCGCCGCTGACCGACTTCAGGGTGACCTGCCCGGCGGCGGACACGGCATCGATGCTGCCGCTTACCGTTTCCAGTTCCAGTCGCTCGCCGGAGACGCCGTCGACCCGGATGTCGGCGCTCACGGTATTGACCTCCAGGCGGGTCCGCGCCGGCACTTCGAGGCGCAGGCGGGTGGGCGCCATGCGCTGGCGCCAGCCGCCGCCGTTCTCCGGCTCCACGCGCACGCTCATGCGCTCGGGGCCGCCCTCGATGCGCAGCGGCTTGCTGCCCTCGCCGAGTTCGCCGGTGACCACCAGGGCATCGTCGCTGCCGACCACCACCTCGATCGAGCCGGCGATGTTGTCGACGCGCAACTGCAGGGTCGGGGTGGCCGGACGGCGTTCGTCGACCGGCGTCGCGGCAGCCAGCGGCAGTGGCAACGAGGCCAGCAGGACGAGACAGAGGGCGGCTATCGGTCTGGCGTTCATGGTCATGTCGGGTTCCGGGGTCGATGTCGTGGTTCAGGCGTCGAGGGCTTGTCTGGCCAGCGCGGCACGCTGCTGCAGGGTCTGATGCAGGAGACGGCGCAGGAGTTGGGAGTCGGGTTCGCTGCGCAGCGCCGCCGCCAGCGCGGCGGTGGCCTGGTCCAGTTCGCGGACGGCGCCGCGGATCCCGGCATGGCCGGCCGGCATCAGCACGGCGTCGCTGGCGCCGGCGGCGGTTTCCGCCGCCAGCACGGTGGCATAGGCGTCGAGCAGCAGCAACGCCGGATCGTCGGCCATGGCGGCGGACTGCCCGGTCGGCACAGGCGGCCTGAGCAGCGCCGGAACAAGCAGCACCACGGCGAGGCTGGCGGCGGCGGCGAACAGCCAGGGCCAGCGTCGCATCCGAGCCGGCATCGGGCGTGATGCGGGCGCGGCGCGGGCCGGCAGGCGCGCGGCGATGTCCGGCCACAGGTCGCGGGCCGGCTCGCGGCGCTCCGGAAGGGCCGCCAGCGCCTCGCGCAGGCGGGGGTGGCCGGGATCTGCTTCGATGGTCATGGCGTGTCCCCGAGATGGTTGCGCAACAACCCGCGCGCACGGTGCAACTGGGCCTTGGAGGTGCCGACGGCGATGCCCAGGGCAACGCCGATCTCCTGGTGCTGCCAGCCCTCGATGTCGTGCAGGACCAGCACCGCGCGGGCGCGTGGCGGCAGCGCGGCGACCGCACGCTCCAGGTCGTGGCACAGGTCGGGCTGCTCCTCGACCTCGCCCGCCAGCACGGCCTCGTCGGCGCCGGCGTCGATCCGGCCTTCGGGCCGGGCCGCCAGCGCGCGCAGCTGCATCAGGGCGGTGTTCACCGCCAGCCGATGCAGCCAGGTGCCGAAGCGGCTCTCGAAGCGGAACCCGGGCAACTGTTGCCAGGCCTGGATGAAGGCCTCCTGCAGCCAGTCCTCGGCGCGCGCCTCGACACCGCCGGCCAGGCGCCACAGCACGGCGTTCAGGCGGCCGGCATGGCGCCGGTACAGGTTCTCGAAGGCGCGCACGTCGCCCGCCGCCGCCGCCCGCACGTCGCCGGAGTCCTCGTCGAGGAACGCTGCCATCGCCAGAGCGGGCACCCCACTGCCATCCATGCCCGGTCCGATGCTAGCAGCGGCCGGAAGGTTTGCACGGCGCGGCGCGGCAGCGCAGGTCGGGCACCGGGACCCGGATCCGGGAGGCCTACCCCTGCGCAGCCGCGGCACGGACCATCGCGCCGGGCCCGGTTGCGGGACGCCGGCCGGCCTCAGGCCCTGCGTACCGCCGGCACCGGCCGCCATGTCCGCGCGGCGGCCGCGGCCTCGATCACGGTCGCCTCGTGGATGTCGACGATGTCCTCGACCTCGTCGGCATAGCCGCCGGCCATGGCCACGGCCACCGGCATCCCCGCCTCCCGGCAGCGGCGCAGCACCAGGCGGTCGCGCTGGCGCAGGCCCGGCTTGCTGAGCGCCAGGTACCCGAGGCGGTCGCCGGCGAACGGGTCGGCGCCGGCCAGGTAGATCGCGGCATCGGCGCCGGACGCGGCGATCGCCCGCGGCAGCGCGGCGGCCAGCAGGTCCAGGTAGGCGGCGTCTCCCATCCCGTCGGGCAGGGCCAGGTCGAGGTCGCCGGGCGGCTTCACGGCCGGGTAGTTGCGGGCGCCGTGCATGGAGAAGGTGTAGACGCTGGGGTCGTCCCGGAAGATCGCGGCGGTGCCGTCGCCGTGGTGGACGTCGAGATCGATGACCAGCAGCCGGCGCGCCAGCCCGTGCGCCTGCACGTGGCGGGCGGCGACCGCGGCATCGTTGAACACGCAGTAGCCGCCGCCGCGGTCGACGCCGGCATGGTGCGTGCCGCCGGCCAGGTTGACGCCGACGCCGTCGCCGGCGAGCGCCTGACGCAGGGCGGCGATGGTGCCGCCGACCGAACGCCGGGCGCGCTCGGCCATCGCCGGCGACCAGGGAAAACCGATCCGGCGCAGCTCGCCGGGCGCCAGGCTGCCGTCCATGACCCGCTGCACGTAGCCGCTGTCGTGGACCCGGTGCAGGTCGTCCGGGTCGGCCGGCGCCGGCTCGACCAGCACGACGCCCAGGGCGGCCGCGCGGTCGAGGATGCGCGCGTGCAGGCGCGCGTACTTGGCCATCGGGAACGGGTGCCCGTCCGGCAGCGGCAGCACGAAGTGATGGCAGTAGCAGGCGATCATGGGCGGGCGCGCGCCGGGGCGCCGGCCGCCGGCGCCCCGGCGGCCGCCACCCGTCCGCCGGGGGCGCGCGCGCCGCGCCTCACTCGAGCAGGTCGACTTCGCCCAGGCCCTTGGAAAGCGAATGGGCGTCGCCGCCCTTGGCGAGCTTGATCGCCAGGCGGACCTCGTTGCTGGAGTCGGCGTAGCGCAGGGCGTTCTCGTAGGAGATCTCGCCGGCGTGGTAGAGCTCGACCAGGCTCTGGTCGAAGGTCCGCATGCCCAGGTTGGTGGATTCCTTCATCACCTCCTTGAGCTTGTGCACGTCGCCGTTGCGGATGTAGTCCTGCACCAGCGGCGTGCCCAGCAGGACCTCCATCGCCACCCGGCGCGCCTTGCCGTCGACGGTCGGCAGCAGCTGCTGGGCGACCACGCCCTTGAGGTTCAGGGACAGGTCCATCAGGGTCTGCGGCCGCCGGTCCTCGGGGAAGAAGTGCAGGATGCGGTCGATCGCCTGGTTGGCGTTGTTGGCGTGCAGGGTGGCCAGGCACAGGTGGCCGGTCTCGGCGAAGGCGATCGCGTGGTCCATGGTCTCGCGGGCGCGGATCTCGCCGATCAGGATCACGTCGGGCGCCTGGCGCAGGGTGTTCTTCAGCGCCGCCTCGTAGCTCTCGGTGTCGATGCCGACCTCGCGCTGGGTGATGATGCAGCCCTCGTGGCGGTGCACGAACTCGATCGGGTCCTCGATGGTGATGATGTGGCCGGACGAGTTGCGGTTGCGGTAGCCCAGCATGGCCGCCAGAGAGGTGCTCTTGCCGGTGCCGGTGGCGCCGACGAACAGCACCAGGCCGCGCTTGACCATGGCCAGCTCCTTGATCACCGCCGGCAGGTTCAGCTCCTCGATGGTCGGGATCTTCATCTCGATGCGGCGGATCACCATGCCGACCGCGTTGCGCTGGTAGAAGCAGCTGACGCGGAACCGGCCCAGGCCGGAGACGCTGATCGCGTAGTTGCACTCGAAGGTCTTCTCGAACGCCTCGCGCTGGCTGGGGTTCATCGAGTTCAGCACCAGTTCCTTGCTCTGGTGCGGGGTCAGCGGCTGCTCGGCCAGGGGGTGCAGCTTGCCGTGCACCTTGATGCAGGGCTGCTTGCCGGCGGTGATGAACAGGTCGGACGCCTTCCTGTCGACCATGGTCCGGAGGAAGCCGACCAGCTCGATGCCTTCCTCGCTCATCGGAAGATCTCCTTCTGCTTGGCGTAGCTGATCGCCGTCTGCTTGGTGACCAGGCCGCGCCGCACCAGGTCCTGCAGGCACTGGTCGAGGGTCTGCATGCCGTGCTGCTGGCCGGTCTGGATCGCCGAGTACATCTGCGCGACCTTGTCCTCGCGGATCAGGTTGCGGATCGCCGGGATGCCGACCATGATCTCGTGCGCGGCGATGCGGCCGCCGCCGACCTTCTTGAGCAGCGCCTGGGCGATCACCGCGCGCAGCGACTCCGACAGCATCGAGCGCACCATCGGCTTCTCGCCGGCCGGGAACACGTCGATCACGCGGTCGATGGTCTTGGCGGCGCTGGAGGTGTGCAGGGTGGCGAACACCAGGTGGCCGGTCTCGGCGGCGGTCAGCGCCAGCCGGATGGTCTCCAGGTCGCGCATCTCGCCGACCAGGATGTAGTCGGGATCCTCGCGCAGCGCCGAGCGCAGCGCCTCGGCGAAACCGTGGGTGTCGCGGTGGACCTCGCGCTGGTTGATCAGGCAGCGCTGCGGGGTGTGCACGAACTCGATCGGGTCCTCGATGGTCAGCAGGTGCGCGTATTCCTTGCGGTTGATGTGGTCGATCATCGCCGCCAGGGTGGTCGACTTGCCCGAGCCGGTCGGCCCGGTGACCAGGATCAGGCCCTGCGGCTGGTCGAGCAGCTCCTTGAACACCGGCGGGCAGCCGAGGTCCTCCAGCGACAGCACCTGCGAGGGAATCGTGCGGAACACCGCGCCGGCGCCGCGGTTCTGGTTGAAGGCGTTGACGCGGAAGCGCGCCAGGCCGGGGATCTCGAACGAGAAGTCGACCTCGAGGAACTCCTCGAAGTCGCGGCGCTGCTTGTCCGACATGATGTCGTAGACCAGGCCGTGGACCTGCTTGTGGTCCAGCTCCGGCAGGTTGATCTTGCGGACGTCGCCGTCGACGCGGATCATCGGCGGCAGGCCGGCCGACAGGTGCAGGTCCGAGGCCTTGTTCTTGACCGAGAACGCCAGAAGCTCGGCGATATCCATTGACTCCCCCGCGCGTAGAATCCCTTCCGGAGCCGGATCGGCCACGCGGGCCGGTCGCGGCGCTCAATGCCGGCCCGCAGGGCCGGCCCGCCCGAGTATAGCGCCGCATATTTCCCAGATGAGCGACCCGCTTCACGACGCCTGGCGGCGCTGCCGGCAGGCCATCGACGACGTCGCCGGACCCGGGCGCCGGGTGGTCCTGGTCGCCGCCAGCAAGGCGCAGCCGCTGGCCCGGGTGCGGGCGCTGGCCGCGGCGGGGCAACGCGATTTCGGCGAGAACTACGTGCAGGAGGCGCTGGCCAGGATCGCCGGCTGCGCCGACCTGGACCTGGTCTGGCACTTCATCGGGCCGCTGCAGTCGAACAAGGCCCGCGAGGTGGCCCGCCACTTCGACTGGCTGCACAGCCTGGACCGCGCCAGCCTGCTCGACCCCCTGGACCGGCACCGGCCGGCGGCTTCGGGCCCGCTGCAGGTGCTGGTGCAGGTCAACATCGACGGCGAGGCCGGCAAGGCCGGTTGCGCGCCGCAGGACGTCGCGGCCCTGGCCGACGCGGTGGCGGCGCGTCCGCACCTGCGCCTGCGCGGCCTGATGGCGATCCCGCGGCCGGACCCCGACCCGGCCCGGCGGCGCGCGGCGTTCGCGGCGATGGCGGCGCTGTTCGCGGAGCTGCGCACGCGGCACCCGGAGGCCGACACCCTGTCGATGGGCATGAGCGAGGACTGGCCGCTGGCGGTCGCCGAAGGCGCCACCCTGGTGCGGATCGGCTCGGCCCTGTTCGGGCCGCGCCCGGCGAAGGCGGCCGCGGCGCCGGACTGAAGCGCGCGGCGCCGCTCAGCCGCCGGCCAGGCGCCGCCGCTGCGCCAGCAGGGCCTCGCGCTGGCCCTGCCAGTCGGCCAGGCGGGCGCGTTCCTGCTCGACCACCTCGGCCGGGGCGTTGGCGACGAACCGCTCGTTGCCGAGCTTGCCCCGGCACTTGCCGATCTCGGCGTCGATCCGCGCGACCTCGCGGTCCAGGCGGGCCAGTTCGGCGTCGATGTCGATCAGCCCGGCGACCGGCACCAGCACGCGCTGCTCGCCGGCCTGGGCGACCAGGGTGGCGCCGGCCGGCTCGGCCTCGCCGGCGGCCAGCACGCGCAGCGCCGAGGCGCGGGTCAGGAAACGCAGCTGCGCCTCGAAGCGGCCGATCAGCGCCTGCTGGCCGGCATCGCCGCCGGCGAACAGCAGCTCGACCTCGCGCCCGGGGGACAGGCCCATCTGGCTCTTGAAGGCGCGCACGCCGGAGACCACGGACTTCAGCCACTCGATCCGGTGCACCGCCCCGGCATCGCCGGCGCCCGCCTGCGGCCACGGCCGCAGGCACACGGTGGCCTCGGCCAGGCCCAGGCGCGGCGCCACCTGCTGCCAGATCGCCTCGGTGACGAAAGGGATGATCGGGTGCAGGGCGCGCAACGCCGCCTCCAGCACGTGCAGGGCGGTGTGCTGCACGCTGCGCCGGGCGTCGCCGTCGTCGCCCTGCAGGGCCGGCTTGGCCAGCTCCACGAACCAGTCGCAGAACTCGTCCCAGACGAAGCCGTACAGCGCCTGCGCGGCCAGGTCGAAACGGTAGGCCTGGAACTGCGCGTCGACCTCGGCGACGGTCGCCGCCAGCCGCGCCAGGATCCAGCGCTCGGCATCGCCGGCGCCGACCGGCGCGGCGGCGCCGTCGGCGCGGAAGTCCTCGGTGTTCATCAGCACGAAGCGCGCGGCGTTCCACAGCTTGTTGCAGAACGCCTTGTAGCCCTGGCAGCGGTCGAGGTCGAACTTGATGTCGCGGCCGTGGCTGGCCAGCGAGGCGAAGGTGAAGCGCAGCGCGTCGGCGCCGAACGCCGGGATGCCGTCCGGATAGTCCTTGCGGGTCGCCTGCTCGATGGCCTTGGCCATCTTCGGCTGCATCAGTCCGGCGGTGCGCTTGGCGACCAGCGCGTCCAGGCCGATGCCGTCGATCAGGTCGATCGGGTCGAGGATGTTGCCCTTCGACTTCGACATCTTCTGGCCGTCCTTGTCGCGCACCAGCCCGGTGATGTAGACGTCGTGGAACGGCACCTTGCCGGTCAGCCGGTCGGTCATCATCACCATCCGGGCGACCCAGAAGAAGATGATGTCGAAGCCGGTGACCAGCACCGAGGACGGCAGGAAGCGCTCGTAGCCGCGGCCGGCCATCTGCTCCGGGTCCGGCCAGCCCAGGGTCGAGAACGGCCACAGCGCCGAGGAGAACCAGGTCTCCAGGACGTCGTCCTCGCGGCGCAGGGGGCCGTGGTAGCCGGCGGCGCGCGCGCGCGCCGTGGCCTCGTCCTGGTCGCGGCCGACGTGGATGCTGCCGTCCTCGCCGTACCAGGCGGGGATCCGGTGGCCCCACCAGAGCTGGCGGCTGATGCACCAGTCCTGGATGTTGCCCAGCCAGTGCCGGTAGGTGCTGATCCAGTTGCCCGGCACGAAGCGCACCTGGCCGGATTCGACCAGTTCGAGCCCGCGCCGGCCCAGCGCGTCCATGCGCACGAACCACTGCCAGGTCAGCCAGGGCTCGATCACCTGGCCGGTGCGGTCTCCGCGCGGCACCTGCAGGGTGTGCGGCTTCTCCTCGACCAGCAGGCCCTGGGCGTCGAGGTCGTCGAGCACCGCGCGACGCGCCTCGAAGCGGTCCAGGCCGCGGTAGGCGGGCGGCGCGTTGTCGTTGAGGCGGGCCTCGTCGGTGAACAGGTTGATCATCGGCAGGCCGTGGCGCTGGCCGATGGCGTAGTCGTTGAAGTCGTGCGCCGGGGTGATCTTGACGCAGCCGGTGCCGAACTCGCGCTCGACGTAGGCGTCGGCGATGACCGGGATCTCGCGGCCGGTCAGCGGCAGGCGAAGCATCTTGCCGACCAGGTGGGCGTAGCGCTCGTCCTCAGGATGCACGGCGACCGCGACGTCGCCGAGCATGGTCTCGGGGCGGGTGGTGGCGACCGTGAGGTAGCCGTTGCCGTCGGCCAGCGGATAGCGGATCGACCACAGCGAGCCCTGCTCGGCCTCGCTGACCACCTCCAGGTCGGAGATCGCGGTCTTCAGCACCGGATCCCAGTTGACCAGCTTCTGGCCACGGTAGATCAGGCCCTCGTCGTACAGGCGCACGAAGGCCTCGACCACCGCCGCCGAGGGCATCGGGTCCATGGTGAACACCTGCCGCGACCAGTCGCCGGAGGCGCCCAGGCGCCGCATCTGGCGGGCGATGGTGTCGCCGGACTGCTGCTTCCACTGCCAGACGCGGTCGATGAAGGCCTCGCGGCCGAGGCCGTCGCGGCTCAGGTTCTCGGCGGCGAGCTGGCGGCTGACCACCATCTCGGTGGCGATGCCGGCATGGTCGGTGCCGACCTGCCAGAGCACGTCGCGGCCGCGCATCCGCTGCCAGCGCACCAGGGCGTCCATCAGCGTGTGCTGGAAGGCATGGCCCATGTGCAGGGTGCCGGTGACGTTCGGCGGCGGCAGCAGGATGCTGTAGGGCTCACCCTGCCCGGAAGGCCGGAACACGCCCAGACGCTCCCAGCGCTCGTACCAGGTCGATTCGATGGCGGCGGGATCGAAGCTCTTGTCCAGCATGGGCGGTTCCAGAGGGCGTCACGGCGCAGCCCGGCATTCTACCGCGCCGCCGCGACCCGGCCGGCCGCTCGCCGGCGCCAGGCGCCCGCGGCTCGCCCGCGCCGCGGTCGCGGCCGGTCCCGCCGACCGCCCCCCGCGGTCCGGACCGGTGCCCCCGCCATCCGGCCGGAACCCGTCTGCAGGCGCCCGCCCCCCCATGAGCCTCGGCCGGTCGCACGCCGGAACGAAGCCGCCGTCGTCCTGGCGTGAAGGCCGCGCGACTGGGCGCCGGCCCGGCAACTCCCGTGGCTTCCAGCACATCACTGCAGCGACCGGACGGCCCCACCCTGACTCCCGCCGCGAGAAGCGAACGCCATGCGCCCGATCGAATCCGCCGTCAAGAATCCCGCTGCCGTCGCCGTCGTCGTGTTCCTGGTCCTGCTGTTCGGCGCGCTGTCGCTGCTGCGACTGCCGCTGCAACTGTTCCCGGACATCGAGCGGCCGCAGATGTCGGTCCAGGCCAACTGGCGCGCGGCGTCGCCGGTCGAGGTCGAGGCCGAGGTGCTGGAGCCGATCGAGGCGGTGCTGCAGGGCATCCCGGGGCTGCAGGAGATGAACGGCAACGCCAATGCCGGCGGTGCCGTCGTCAACCTCGCATTCGCCCTGGGCACCGACATGCAGACGGCCCTGGTCGAGGTGCTGGGCCGCCTGAACCGGCTGCCGCCGCTGCCGGTCGACGCCGACCCGCCGGTGGTGCAGTTGCAGGGCGAGGGCGCCAACCAGGCCCTGTCCTGGTTCTTCGTCCAGCAGTTGCCCGGCACCCGGGGCGAGATCGCCGACCACCGGCGCTTCGTCGAGGAGGTGGTCAGGCCGCGCATCGAGTCGATCGCCGGCGTCGCCGGGGTGCAGGTCAACGGCGGCCCGCCCGAGCAGTTGACCATCACCCTGGATCCCTCGCGCGCGGCGGCCCTGGGGATCCAGTTGCCGCAGCTGGTCGGCCTGATCGGGCGCGCCACCGACGTCTCGGGGGGCACCATCGAGGCCGGCCGCCGGCAGTACACCCTGCGCCTGGCCGGCCGTTACCGGCCCGACGAGCTGCGCGAGCTGATCCTGCTCTGGCGCGATGGCGCGCCGGTGCGCCTGGGCGACGTCGCCGAGGTGGCGATCAGGCGCCCGGACCGGCAGTTCCTGGCCTACCAGAACGGCAACCCGGCGATCGGCCTGCGCGTCGACCGGGAAACCGGCGCCAACGTGGTCGCGACCCTCGACCGGGTCCGTGCCGAGGTCGCGCTCATGCGCGAAGGCATCCTGGCCGAGCGCGGCCTGGGCATCGAACAGAGTTTCGACCCCTCGCTGTTCATCAACCGCGCGATCGGCCTGCTCGGCGGCAACCTGCTGGCCGGCATCGCGCTGGCGGTCGCCTGCATCGGCTGGTTCCTGCGCAACGCCCGCGCCACTGCGCTGATCGCGACCGCGATACCGATCTCGCTGATGGCCACCTTCATCGTGCTGGCGCTGACCGGCCGCACCCTCAACGTGATCTCCCTGGCCGGCCTGGCGTTCGCGGTCGGCATGGTCATGGACGCGGCCGTGGTCGTGGCGGAGAACATCCTGCGCCTGCGCGAGACGGGGATGCCGGCGGTGCAGGCCGCGATCCGGGGGGCCCGCCAGGTCGGCAGCGCGATCCTGGCCTCGACCCTGACCACCGTCGCGGTGTTCCTGCCGGTGCTGTTCCTGGCCGACGTCGAAGGCCAGCTGTTCGCCGACCTGGCCCTGACGGTGGCGATCGCGGTGGCGATCTCGATGCTGGTCGCCCTGTTCGTGCTGCCGGTGGCCGCCGGCGGCTGGCTGAAGTCGCGGCCGCGCGCCGCCGGCGGAGGCGCCTGGCCGGCCCTCACGGCGCGCCTGCTGCGCGCCAGCGACAGCCAGGCCAAACGCCTGGGCTGGATCGCCGGCGTCGCCGTGCTGCCGCTGCTGCTGGGCTGGCTGCTGCTGCCCCGGATCGACTACCTGCCGCCGGTCAAGCGGGCCGCCATCGATGCCTTCTTCCAGTTCCCGCCGGGCATGGGCGCCGAGCTGATCGACCGCGAGATCGTCGCCGAGCTGAACGCCCGGATGCTGCCGTACATGCGCGGCGACCGGCAGCCGCAACTGAGCAACTACTACATCCTGGTCTGGCCCGGCGGCGGCACCCTGGGCGCGCGCGTGGTCGACCCGTCCCGGATCGGCGAGCTGGAGCGGATCGTCCGCGACGAGATCGTGGCCGGACTGCCGGACACCCGGGCCTTCGTCACCGAGGGCAACCTGTTCGGCGGCTTCGGCGGCTCCAACCGCGCGATCGCGCTGGACGTCCAGCATGGCGACGCCGCCGTCCTCAGGCGCGCCGCCGAACGCGGCCAGGCCCTGCTGGAACAGACCTTCCCGGGCGCCCAGGTGCAGGCCTTCCCGAACGCCGACGCGGTCCAGCCGGAGCTGCGCCTGAGCGCCGACGACCGCCGCCTGGCCGAGGCCGGGTGGACCCGGAGCGAACTCGGGACGGTGGTGCGCGCGCTCGGCCAGGGCGTCTGGCTGGGCGAGCATTTCGACGGCGACCAGCGCCTCGACATCATCCTGCGCGGCGTCACCGGCCTGCCGCCTGAGCGTCTGGCGGAGGTGCCGCTGGCGACGCCGCTGGCCGGCGTGGTGCCACTGGGCGAGCTGGCGACCGTCGCCACCACCCTGTCGCCGAGCCAGCTGCGCCGGGTCGACCGCCGGCGCACGGTCACCCTGACCATCGACCCGCCCGCCTCGATGGCGCTGGCCGACGCCCTGGCCCGGGTCGAGTCCGAGGTGGTTCCGGCGCTGCGCGCCGAGCTGCCCGACGGCACGGGCATCCGGCTTTCCGGCAGCGCCGACCGCCTGGACGGCATGCTCGCCGGCCTCGGCGGCAACTTCCTGATGGCCCTGCTGCTGCTGTTCGCGCTGATGACCGCGCTGTTCAGGTCGCTGCGCGATGCCAGCTACGTGATGCTGGCGATGCCGGTCGCCCTGCTCGGCGGCGTGCTCGGCCTGCGCGCGCTCGGCCTGGTCAGCGTCCAGAACCTGGATCTGCTGTCGATGATCGGCTTCATCATGCTGCTGGGGATGGTGATCAACAACGCCATCCTGCTGGTCATGCAGACCCGGGCCGGCGAGGCCGACGGCCTGGCTCGCGATGCCGCGGTCGAGCAGGCGCTGCAGCAACGGCTGCGGCCGATCCTGATCGGCGCGCTGACCGGCATCCTCGGCGCGCTGCCGATGGCGGTCAATCCCGGTCCCGGCGCGGTCATCTACCGCGGCCTGGCCGCGGTCACGGTCGGCGGCATGCTGCTCAACCTGCTGTTCATCGCCGTGCTGGTGCCCAGCCTGCTGCGCCTGCGCGGCCGCCGGTCGCGCGCGGTACGGCGCGCACGCCCCCTGCCGGCCCGGCCCGCGGCCGTCACCGCCCTGGTCCTGCCCGAGCGCTGAGCGCCCACCTTCCCCGCCCCGGAGATCCGCCATGAACAACGGCAAGCCGCTCGTCATCACCCTGCTGGGCTCGGTCCTCGCCGCCCTGGCCGCCGCGCTGGCCTGGCCCGGCGCGGAACCGATCGCGCAGGCCGCCGGCGAGGCGCCGCCCGCGCCGGTGGCGGTGGTCGAGATCGCCCTGGCCGAGCTGCGCGAAAGCGCCGGCGTCTCCTGGGTGCCCGGCTCGGTGGTCAGCCGCAACGACGCCCGCCTGTCCGGGGAGGTGCCCGGGCGCCTGGTCTTCGTCGCCGAGGTCGGCGCCGGGCTTTCCGAGGGCGATGCGGTCGCGCGGATCGACGACGAGGGCCTGCGCCTGGAACTGCGGGACGCCGAGGCCGTTGTCGGCCGCCGCCAGGCCCAGGCCAGCCAGGCGCAACGGCAGCTCGAGCGCCTGCGGGCGCTCAGGGACAACCGGCTGGTCGCCGCCAGCCAGCTCGACGAGGCCGAGTCGGCCCTGGAGATCAGCCAGCGCGAGCTGGTCCAGGCCCAGGTCGCCCGCGACCGCGCGCGGCAACGGCTGGCCCGGGCCACGGTGCGCGCACCCCACGCCGGCGTGGTCGTGGAGCGGCTGGCCCAGGTCGGCGAATACCTGCAGGCCGGCGGCCCGGTCGCGCGCCTGGTCCAGACCGCCGACGTCGAGCTCAGCGCCCGCGCGCCGGCCGCCCTGGCCCAGCGCCTGCAGCCCGGCCAGCAGGTCGAGGTGCGCCAGGACGGCGTGCGATACCAGGCCCGGATCCGCGCCGTGGTGCCGGCCGCCGACCAGGTTTCGCGGCAGCTCGAACTGCGCCTGAGCCTGGACGACGGCCGATGGCTGGTCGGCAGCGCCGCCGAGGTGGCCCTGCCCCAGGCCGCGCCGCGCACCGCGGTGACCGTGCCGCGCGACGCCCTGGTGCTGCGGCCCGAGGGCAGCTTCGTGTTCCGTGTCCGCGCCGACGGCACCGCCGAGCGGGTGGCGGTCAGCGCCGGCGAGATCGCCGACGACCGGGTCGAGGTCGATGGCGGGCTGGCGGCCGGCGACCGCCTGGTCGTGCGCGGCGCCGAGCGGCTGCGCGACGGTCAGCCGGTGCTGGTACGCAACGACGACCCCGCGCGCGCGACGCGCGCGTTAGCGGCGGTTAACACGGCGATGACTGCCGGCTGAAGGCGGCCGCTTCCGGACTGAACCGATCCGGGCCGGGCCGGTCGGAACATCCAGACACTCCCTTTCATCGGGGCGCTCCCGCCCCCTTGGGCACACCGTCCGGCCTCCCCGGACGGTTTTTTTTTTGCTCCGCGCGCGCTCAGTAGCCGGTGGCGGCGCCCAGCTCGGTGCGGACCTCGAACAGTTCGGGGAAGAAGGTCAGCTCGAGCGCCCGCTTCAGGAAGGCGACGCCGCTGGAGCCGCCGGTGCCGCGCCGGAAGCCGATGATGCGCTCGACCGTCTTCATGTGCCGGAACCGCCACAGCTGGAAGCTCTCCTCGATGTCGACCAGCTTCTCGGCGACGTTGTAGGCGTCCCAGTGGCCGGCCGGGTCCTCGTAGATGCGCTTGAACACCGGCAACAGGCCGGCGCAGCGGGCGTAGGGCAGCGACCAGTCGCGCTCCACGCACGAGGCCGGGACGTCGTGACCGTGGCGGGCCAGCCAGCGCAGGAACTCGTCGTACAGGCCGGGGCCTTCCAGCACCTCGCGCAGGGCCGCCTGGCGCGGCGGGTCGTGGTCGAACACCGCCAGCATGCCGGCGTTCTTGTTGCCGAGCAGGAACTCGATGGTGCGGTACTGGAACGACTGGAAGCCCGAGGCCGGGCCCAGCAGGTGCCGGAACTGCAGGTACTCGCTGGGGGTGAGCGTCTCCAGCACGGCCCACTGCTCGAACAGCTGGCGCTGGATCTGCTTGACCCGGGCCAGCACCTTCAGGCACTGGTCCAGGCGGTCGGCGCGGATGAAGCCGATCGCCGCCTTCAGCTCGTGGATCGCCAGCTTCATCCACAGCTCGGCGACCTGGTGCTGGACGATGAACAGCAGCTCGTCGTGGTGCGGCGGGTCGGACACCGGCACCTGCGCCGACAGCAGGCCGTCCAGCCGCAGGTAGCCGCCGTAGTCGAGCTTCTCGCGCAGGTCGCGCTCGATCCCGGCTTCCAGGTCGCGCAGGTTCTCGGTGCCGGCCATGGCCGTCTCCGTGGCGTGGAAGCCCGCCAGTATAGCCGCTGGCCGGTGGCGCCCCCGTGCCGGCCCCGGGCTGTCGCATCGCGGCTTGCCTTGCCCGGCCGGCCTTGCTATTCAGGGCGTCTCACCGGGACAAGGACCCACCGTGACCACCGCAGCGACCTTCGAGATCGAGTACCGACAGTACCTCGACCCCGACGGCCATCCGATCGGCAAGCAACTGCCGGCGATCGCCAGGGACCTCGACCACCTGGTCGAGCTGTACCAGTTGATGAGCTTCACCCGCGTCTTCGACACCAAGTCGATCGCCCTGCAGCGCACCGGCAAGCTCGGCACCTACGCCTCCTGCCTGGGCCACGAGGCCGCGCACGCGGCGATCGGCTCGGCGATGCGCCCGGAGGACGTTCTGGCGCCCGCCTACCGCGAGTACGCGGCGCAGTTCTACCGCGGCGTCAAGCCGCGCGACGTGCTCATGTACTGGGGCGGCGACGAGCGCGGCAACGATTTTTCCGGCCCGCGCCACGACTTCGCCTGGTCGGTGCCGATCGCCACCCAGTGCCTGCACGCCGCCGGCAGCGCCCTGGCCTTCCGCATCCGCGGGGAGCAGCGCGTTGCGGTCAGCGTCTGCGGCGACGGCGGCTCCTCGAAGGCCGACTTCTACGCGGCGCTCAACTGCGGCGGCGCCTTCGAGCTGCCGCTGGTGCTGGTGGTGGTCAACAACCAGTGGGCGATCTCGGTGCCGCGCAGCCGCCAGACCGGCGCCAGGACCCTGGCCCAGAAGGGCATCGCCGGCGGCCTGCACTGCCTGCAGGTCGACGGCAACGACCTGATCGCCTGCCGCGAGGCCATGGACCAGGCCCTGGAGCGCGCCCGCAGCGGCGGCGGCGCCAGCGTCATCGAGATGGTCACCTACCGCCTGCACGACCACACCACCGCCGACGACGCCCGCCGCTACCGCGACGACGCCGAGGTCAAGGCGGCCTGGCAGCGCGAACCGATCGGCCGCCTGCGCGCCTACCTGACCCGCCTGGGCGCCTGGAGCGATGCCAGGGAGGAGGCCTGGAAGGCGCAATGCGAGGAGCGCGTCAACGAGGAGGTCGACGCCTACCTGTCGACCCGCGCCCAGCCGGTCGAGGCGATGTTCGACCACCTGTACGGCGACGTGCCGCTCGAGATCGCCCAGCAACGCGCCCTTGCCGTGGCGCGCGAGGTGAAGCATGGCTGAGATCACCCTGATCGAAGGCGTCACCCAGGCGCTCGCCTGGGAGATGCGCAACGACCCCTCGGTGGTCGTGCTCGGCGAGGACGTCGGCGTCAACGGCGGCGTGTTCCGCGCCACCGTCGGCCTGCAGGAGCAGTTCGGGCCGTGGCGGGTCATCGACACGCCGCTGTGCGAGACCTCGATCGCCGGGCTGACCGTCGGCATGGCCTGCCAGGGCCTGAAGCCGGTCGCCGAGGCGCAGTTCGAGGGCTTCATCTACCCGATGCTCGAGCACCTGATGTGCCACGCCGTGCGCATGCGCAACCGCACCCGCGGCCGGCTGACCTGCCCGCTGGTGGTGCGGGCGCCCTGGGGCGGCGGCATCCGCGCGCCCGAGCACCACTCCGAGGCCAACGAGGCGCTGTTCGCCAACGTGCCCGGCCTGCGCATCGTCATCCCGTCCTCGCCGGCGCGCGCCTACGGGCTGCTGCTGGCGGCGATCCGCGATCCCGACCCGGTGATCTTCTTCGAGCCCAAGCGCATCTACCGGCAGTACAAGGAGGAGGTCCCGGACGACGGCGAGGCGCTGCCGCTGGACGTCTGCTTCGTGCTGCGCGACGGCCGCGACGTGACCCTGGTGAGCTGGGGCGCGACCATCAAGGAGACCCTGGAGGCCGCCGACGCCCTGGAGGCCGAGGGCATCAGCGCCGAGGTCATCGACGTCGCCACCATCAAGCCGCTGGACTTCGACACCATCCACGAGTCGGTGGCCAAGACCGGCCGCTGCGTGATCGTCCACGAGGCCCCGAAGAACGTCGGCGTCGGCGCCGAGATCGCCGCCCGCCTGGCCGAGCAGGCCATGTACGACCTGCTGGCGCCGGTCGAGCGCGTCACCGGCTACGACACCCACATCCCGCTGTTCCGGCTGGAGATGAAGTACCTGCCGCCGGTCGGCCGGATCGTCGAAGCCGCGAAACGGACGCTGGCCGCCTCCTGACCGGAGGCGCCGGCGTCCAGGCCGCCCTGCCGGCCCGGCCCCGCGCCGGGCCGGGCCCGAATCCCCAAGCTCCGGATCCTGCCCCCGACATGAAGACCTTCATCCTCCCCGACCTTGGCGAAGGCCTGCCCGACGCGGAAATCGTCGAGTGGCACGTCAAGGAGGGCGATTTCATCAAGCTCGACGCGCCGCTGGTCTCGATGGAGACCGCCAAGGCGGTGGTCGAGGTGCCCTCCCCCTACACCGGCACCGTGGTCAAGCTGTTCGGCGGTCCCGGCGACGTGATCGCCACCGGAAGCCCGCTGGCCGGCTTCGAACTGGCCGAGGGCGCCGCGCAGCGCGCCGAGGCAGAGGACACCGGCCACCACCATGCCGGCCCGGTCGGCCACAAGGGCGCCGGCCGCCCGGTGCCCAACGAGGCCAGCCGCGACGACGGCGACGCGACCACGGTGGTCGCCTCCGACGTCGGCGGCGAGCTGCTCGAGGACGACACACCGGCGCCGGCCGGCAAGGCCGGCGGCGACGCCGGCACCGTGGTCGGCGCCATGGAGAGCTCCGACCGCGTGCACAGCGAGCGGGTCGCCACGGTCGGCGGCGTCAAGGCGATGCCGGCGGTCCGGGCGCTTGCGAAGAAGCTGGGCGTCGACCTGGCGCGCGTGCGCGCCACCGGCAGCGGTGGCGTGGTCACCCTGGCCGACGTCAAGCAGGCGGCGGCGGACGGCAGTGCACGCGCCGGCGCCCCGGCCCCGGCCGTTGCGCCTGCCGCCGCGCAGCCAGCCGCACGGACCGCCGCGCCCGACGGCGGTGGCGGCGCCCGCGAGCGCACCACCGTGTCGGCCGCCGGCCGGCCGGTGCGCACCTCGCCGCCCGGCGACACGCCGCGTACCGGCCAGCCGGAACCCCTGCGCGGCGTCCGCCGCAACATGGCGCGGATCATGACCCAGGCCCATGCCGAGGTGGTGCCGACCACACTGTGCGACGACGCCGACCTGCACGCCTGGCCGGCCAAGACCGACGTCACCGCGCGGCTGATCCGCGCCATCGTCGTCGCCTGCCGCACCGAGCCGGCGCTGAACGCCTGGTTCGACGGCGCCGCCGCCACCCGCACCCTGCATCCGCACGTCGACGTCGGCATCGCCGTCGACACCCCCGAAGGCCTGTTCGTGCCGGCCCTGCGCAACGCCGACCTGCTCGATGCCGGCCAGATCCGCGAGGCGGTCAACCGCCTGCGCGGCCAGGTCGAGGAGCGCTCCCTGCCGCCCGAGGAGCTCAAGGGCTACACGATCAGCCTGAGCAACTTCGGCGTGTTCGCCGGCCGCTACGCGACGCCCATCGTCGTGCCGCCATGCGTGGCGATCGTCGCCGCCGGCAAGGCGCGGCACGAGATGCGACCGGTGGTCGGCGGCTTCGAGGCGCACAAGGTCATGCCGATCTCGCTGACCTTCGACCACCGCGCCTGCACCGGCGGCGAGGCCTCGCGCTTCCTGAAGGCCCTGCTCGACGACCTGCAGTTGGCGGGCTGAGCGCAGCGGGACGGTCCTGCCGGCGGCGGGTCCGTGCTGGGGCGCCGCCGGTCGCCGCCGGCGGCCGACAGCGCCCCGCCGCCGGCGATGCGCCGGATCCGCCGCACGGCGTGCCGGCGCGCGAGCACCCCGGTCAGGCCGCCAGCAGCGCCAGCGCCTCCATGACCGGGCCCAGGCGGGCCGGGTCGGCGCCGCGGGCGATCACGCTGCCATCGGCGGCCAGCACCTCGAAGCCGTCCGGGGCGCTCCGCGTCGCCAGCGCCTGGCCGGCCACGGCGGCCTTCTTCAGGGTGCCGATCGACTGGCCGCAGGCCTTGGGATCGGCGAACGGCACGCTCTCCAGCACCACCGTGCCGTCGCCATCGAGCAGCTTGAAACGGAACGCTTCGCCCTCGCGGAAGGTCACGAAGCGCGGCTGTTCCCGGCGGCCGTCGTCGGCGCCGCGCTCCTTCTCCCAGCGCAGCCCGAACAGCGGCTGCAGGCCGGCGGCGATGCGGACCTCGGCGACCAGGGAGGTCGCGACCGCGCGCGCGCGGCGGCCGCCCAGGCGCAGGATCTCCTCGATCTCGCCGGGCCGGCCGACCAGCTGGTAGTAGCGCTCGCGCAGCGGCCGCAGCTCGGCGTCGATACGCTCGAACAGGCGCTGTTTGGCCTCGCCCCAGCCGATGCCGTCGGCGTAGGCCTCGCGCATCGCCGCGGTCTCGTCGGCGCTGGCGAAGGCCTGGTACAGCTCGAACAGGGCCGACCCCTCGACCTGCTTGGCCTCGCCCGGCGCGCGGGAATCGGTGACGATCCGCGCGATCGCCGACTTCAGCTCGCGCTCGGGCAGCCACAGCGGAATGGTGTTGTCGTAGCTCTTGGACATCTTGCGGCCATCCAGGCCAGGCAAGGTGGCCACGTGGGCATCCACCTGCGCCTCGGGCAGGACGAAGTGTTCGCCGTAGTGGTGGTTGAAGCGCGCCGCCATGTCGCGCGCCATCTCGATGTGCTGGACCTGGTCGCGGCCGACCGGCACCCGGTGCGCGTTGAAGGCGAGGATGTCCGCGGCCATCAGCACCGGGTACAGGAACAGGCCCATGGTCACGCCGGCGTCGGGGTCGTCGCCGGCCTGCTCGTTGGCGTCGACCGCGGCCTTGTAGGCATGGGCGCGGTTGAGCAGGCCCTTGCCGGCGCTGCAGGCCAGGATCCAGGCCAGCTCGGGGATCTCGGGGATGTCCGACTGGCGGTAGAAGAACACCCGCTCGGGATCCAGCCCGCAGGCCAGCCAGCTGGCCGCGATCTCCAGGGTCGAGCGGCGCACGCGCTCGGGGTCGCCGCACTTGACCAGGGCGTGGTAGTCGGCCAGGAAGAAGAAGGACTCCACCCCGCCCGCGCCGCTCGCGGCGATCGCCGGGCGGATCGCGCCCACGTAGTTGCCCAGGTGCGGGGCGCCGGTCGTGGTGATACCGGTGAGGACGCGCTGTCGACTCATCTGCAGGTGCGTGGCGTGTGCGGAATCGGGCCGGGAAGTCTAGCCCGTATGCCGTGCCCGGTCGCGACCCGGGACTGGCGCAGGCGGAACCGGACCGCCGCCCGCCGGCTGGCGCGACCGCCGACGGCCGGCGCCGCCGGCCGCCCCGTGCCGCTCCGGCGGTCTGCAGGGCGGCGGACCGGAGCGGTCGCGATTCTCCGCCCTTCCGTCGCCGGGCCCGTCATGGGACGGGCCCGGCGAAGGAGGGCGCGGCCGGCTCAGGGCTCCTCGAAACCGTCCGCGAAGATCAGGTCGCTGGAGGCCTGGCAGGCCTGCACGCGGATGTCGTCCACGTACCAGCCCTCGCGCGCCACCGAGCTGTCGGTGCCCAGGCGCCAGCGCAGCTGCACGTTGCTGCCCGCATACGCGCTCAGGTCGACCAGGGTGTCGGCATAGGGCCGACCGGGCGCCGGTTCGCACCAGGCGCTCAGCCCCGCCAGCGGATTGCCGAAGCTCGCGCTGATCGGCCCGCGGTACGGGTCGTTCAGCAGTGCCGGTCCGGCGATCTGGGTGAACGCACCACCGTTCACCGACACCTCCAGGATGCCGCCGTCGTAGCAGGCCGCCGTGCCGTTGTTCTCGATGTTGCGCCAGTTCTGGAACTTCAGCGTGAGCGGCAGATCCGCCACCGGCAGGGCGATCGTCGGCGAGGTCAGGCGCTGGTCGGACACGGTCGCGATGTCGACCGCCAGGGCCGCGTTGCCGCCCGACAGCGGGCTCGGCCGCGCCGCGGACACCGCCCAGGTCTGCGCCCCGGTGCTGCCCGCCGTCGAGAAGCCGCCCAGGCCGCCGGTGAAGTCCTCGGTGAAGACGTTCACCGGCGTCGTGCTTTCGTCGCAGTCGCCCGGTGCCGGCTGGGTCTTGAACGTGAACACCGCCGACGGCGTCGCGGTGCCGCAGGCATTGGCGGCGGTGACCCGCCACCAGTAGAAGGTGTTCGATGCCAGCGCCGGGCTCACCTGCACCGAGGTCAGGTCGTCGACCGTCTGGCTGAACACGATGCTCCCGAAGCCGGCATCGCTGGCGACCTCGACGAGGTAGCTGGTGCCGCCGCCGGAGGTGGCGGCGGTCCAGGACAGCGTCGGCTGGAAAGACACGCCGACGGCGTTGTTCGCCGGCGAGGTCAGGCCGACGGCCCCGGGCGCGACGTCGTTGAGCACGAACGGCACGGTGCGGTTGACCTCGTCGCCACCGCTGGTGCCGGTCACCACCAGGGCGTAGTTGCCCGGGGTGGCGCCGCCCAGGCCGCCGACCGTCAGTACCGAGCTGCCCGGCGTGACCACGGAGGGCGGCGCGAAGGCCACGGTGCTGCCGGTCGGCTGGCCAGCCGCGGCCAGCGCCACGGTGCCGGTGAAGCCCGGCTCGGACTGGATCACGTCGATGTCGAGCGCCACCGAGCCGGCGCTGGCGCATGCCGCGACGCTGGCCGGGTCGACGGCCAGCGCGAACGGCGAAACGCCGATGCCGTCGATGAACAGGGGCGCGCCGCCGACCGGATCGAGGTAGTCGCGCATGCGGGTGGTCGGCGTGCCCAGCCCGTCCCACGCGTGGGCGAGCTGGCCGTAGAAGTCGGACAGGTTGGCGCCGGTGGCGCCGCAGGCGGCCGGGCCACCGCTCAGCACGCCGATGAAGCGCTGCGCAGCCGTGTACAGCGGCGAACCCGAGGAGCCGCCCTCGGTGACCGCGGGCGGGATGACCGCCGGCGCGCCGCCGGGCATGTTCGGCAGCTCCGGCGGGTTCGGGTGCCAGAACGGATGCCAGTGCACGCCGCTGGCCGCGGCGATGTTGCCGACCTGGATGTCCTGGGCGACGAAGGTGATGCGCTTCTCGTCGACGCCGGGGTGATGGATGCTGGCGCACAGCCCTTCGGTCGTGTTGGGCGCGCCCTGGGCGCAGGCGGTCGGCGGCGGCCTGCGGTCCCAGCCGGACCAGAACAGGTTCCAGTCGGGGTTCGGCGCGGTGTTGAGCTCGATCAGGGTCATGTCCGAGCACTGGCTGCCGACCGTGCAGCCGCCGCCGCTGAAGGGATTGATGGTCGCGGCCAGCCAGGTGCCGCCGCTGCTGGTGATGCTGGGGTCCGGCGGGTTCACGGCCGTGCCGCCCGCGGCGCCCGGGCGCCGGCAGCTCGGCCACTCGTAGTTCCAGTACACGACGATGCTGGGCGCCTGGGCGGCGCTGATGCAGTGGGTCGCGGTCATGAACAGGGGGCGGCGGTCGTTGGCCGTGTTGTTGACCAGCGAACCGGTGCATGCGAACACGCCGCTGCGCGAGTAGGCGCCGACCGAGCGGCGCGGCTCGTTCCAGGGATCGCCGTCGGACAGGCAGGCGACGTCCTGGTTGCAGGCGCCCGAGCGGCCACCGTCCTCCTTGCACTGCTTGCCGCCGGCACCGAGGTCGAGCTCGGGCTGCCGGTAGCCCTTCACGGCGTCGCCGAAGCCGCGGTAGCCCTGGTTGATGCTGCCCAGCTCGAGCAGCACCGAGGCGCGCAGCGCGGTCGGCACGTTGAGCTCGACGATCACGTCGTTGCCGGCGATGATCGGCGTCCACAGCTGGTCGTGGGGGTTGTTGTGCGCCGCCGTGTACGGCCCGGCCAGCTGGCTGCGATCGGCGCTGTACAGGTACAGGGCGGCGCCCTCGGGCAGGCGGAACCGGCTGAAGCCGAAATTCACCGAGACCGCCTCCGCGGCCTTCACGCGCAGCCGCCAGATGCTGGCCTCGCCGGCCTGCTCCCAGTCGGCGCTGCGCGCGATGTCCAGCCCTTCCTCGTGGGCGATCGCGAAGCGCGGCGGTTGCCCCATCGCCTGGTTGAAGGCGTCTTCCTCGGCCAGCCGCGCCACGTCCAGGGCAGCCAGCTGGCGGGAGGGCACCTGGTCGATGCCGCGCAGGGCGTCCTGCTGCCAGCTCAGCGGTTGTGCGTGCAGTGCGGCGCTGAACAGCAGCGCCAGCAGCGCCAGCAGCGCGGCGAAGATTCGCATGGTCATGGCCTGGGCCCTCCCTGGAAGTGAGGGACCAGCCTAGCCCAGCGTCCCGGGCGGGAAAACCCGCAGTGATGCCGCACTGCGTCATCGTTCGCGTTGACGGGATACCCGGCGCGCGCCACTTTGTGATCGGCTTCGCGTCATTCCCGAGGCGCTGGTCCATGTCGTGACCGGGACCGGCACAGCCAGCCCCGCGCGAGCCCTGCCTGATGCGACAGGCCGCTGCGACCGCGCAGATCGCGCGCCGCTTGCCGGGCACCGAACGCCGAACACCGAACCCGAAGGCGTGTCCGATCGTCGGCTTCACAAAGCGAAGGCCCCGCCTGGGCGGGGCCTTCGACTTCAGGCAGGCCGGTCCGGCGCAGGCCGGACCGGCCGGAGCCGTGCTAGTTGCCTTCCAGCACCAGCGGGAAGCCCTGCTGGGTGTTCGAGCCGGCGTCGAGAAGCGGCGCGAACGCCGCGTTGTTGAGCGACTGCACGCCGTTGCCCGTGGTCGCCTGGCCGACCACCGTCTGCGGCGGCGCCCACGGACCCGAGCCCAGCGTGCCGCCCGCCGACCAGCCCAGCCAGTACGTGCCCGCCGGCAGCACCAGCGGCGGGTTGATCTCCGCCACCAGCTCCATCACCGGACGCGTGGCGTCGGTCGGCGTCGCCTGTGTCACCCGGTACACCCCGCTGAAGGTCACCGAGCTCAGCCGGTTGGTCGTGGTGTCGCCGAACACCAGGGTGCCAGTGTTCGGGTCGTTCGACCAGATCCGCAGCCGCAGGTCGTTGTGCGTCGGCGTCGTCGTCGAGCCGGTCTGGTAGGAATAGACCTTCACCCGCTGGATCGTCCAGCCGCCGGCCGGGACCACGAAGTCGTCCGCCACCCAGTTGTTCGCGCCGACCTGCGAACCGGCACCGAACAGCGTCATCGACAGCGACGACTGCACCGCGCTGATCGGCGCGTTGCCCGGGCCGCCGCTGGCCGCCGTCACGAAGCGGTTGGTGAACTCGTCGAACAGCACCACCGGGGTGGTTGCGCAACCCGGCAGCCCGGCCGCGCACTCGAAGCCGTTCGCGAAGATCAGGTCGGTGCCGGCCGCGTTCACCGTGGTCTCCTCGTCCGCCAGGTTGTTGCCCGGGTTGGGGTCGCCGGTGCTCGCCGACACCTGCGCCGAACTGGTGTAGGTGCCGCTGGCCGCGCCCGCGTCCACCGTCGCCTGCACCGTCACCGGCG
>ERZ761607.585-NODE-585-length-60035-cov-16.732828_pt1 | contig 60035 bp, 61 predicted proteins | sample MGYA00511164_ERZ761607 | MGnify/ENA primary metagenome ERZ761607 (study PRJEB28899, sample SAMN02445080) | bioreactor sludge metagenome | biome: EBPR sludge | place: Australia: Brisbane, Thorneside Wastewater Treatment Plant | collected 2011-06-22 ...
AACCAAGCATTATTGAGCTTTTTTTGATATTCCGTAAAAAAATTAAGAATTAGGGCTTAATAGTATGACTTTCATTTTAAAGGTTTAAAGTGAGTTTACTTCCAACTTCAACCAATTTGATCCGTTCATCATTTAACGCTTTTATTTTACTCACCGGTTCTTTGTAATGTTCAAAAGTTCCGAAATGAACCGGAATGACCACTTTGGGTTGCAGTTCCCGGATCATCTTTGCCAACATACCTGCATCTAATGTTAAAGTCATGATCCAACTGCCCTGTTTAGCTGCGCCCATATTCGGGATCATCAAATCTATTTCTTTATTTTTCAGCGATCTGATAATGCTGTTTTTGTAAACTGTATCTCCTGTACAATAAATGCTTATTTTTTGATCGTTTTTTGAAATGGTCAAATAATATCCGTTTACTTTCCCGGCAAGCAGTGCGCTAAGCGGATTGATCCCGTGGATGGCAGGAATGGCAGTTATTTCTATTTTATAATCTTTCAAAAAAATCACCTGTTGCTGATCCCAGTCTAAAACGGTCACATCTTTTTTTCGGTTTTTCCGCAATTTATGGTATGCATTCTGATTGCAAATACATTTAGATGAATCATCCATTTTCGATAATCCCATTTGATCCAGGTGATCTTCATGATCATGAGTGATCAGCCAAAGGTCAATTTGTTCGAAATCCTGATCCGTAAAAACCGGTGGTTCAATCCTTTCAGATTTGAACCAGAAATAGTCCTGAACGGTTCCTTTCGGGCATAAAACCGGATCCATTGCAATTTTTAAATCGTTTGTTAACAGAATAATGCTTGCTCCTCCGATCCACTTAATTGTTATTTCCATGGTTTCCCTATTTGAACTAAAACTTTGATTAACAATGTTTTTTTCCTTACTTATTTAGACATTTAGCCAGAATAATAATGACGTACCTTCACTATGGGGTTTTTGTAACGTATGTTCAGGCAACTTATTTTAAACTATTTGTAAACCATTTTGCCATATAAGTCATCGGTTCAAAAGCTTATGATTTCCGGAAATTTTTAAAACGATTTTAAAATTTTACGGAAGACCAAATTTTGCCCTGAATTTAATTTCAACACATAAAGTCCTGGTTGAAGATGATCCGTATCAATTTTCGTATTGCCGTAGAATTGTCCTTTTAACACCAATGAACCGATTGAGTTGATCATTTCAAAACGCACATGAGTATTCGGATCTACTTCGATTTGGAACTTATCGGTGAATGGATTGGGGTAGACCTTCAATGCTGAAATATCAGCAGGATTTTCCAGCCTGGTCAAATTTGCCAGATAATCCCCCAAATACTCACTTGCATCGATGTAATGGACCTTTTGGTCAATCGTGAAAAATGACTGCGCAAACCGCTCGTTTGATAAATATACATTTAATCCATCTTCTGATGCGATACCTTCAACCTGATGAAAAGGTAAGTCCAACGTTACTTTTCTTTTATGGCCACCAAAAAAATCGCTTCCATCATAATCATATAAAAGCAATAAAAACGGCTGAAGCAATGCTGAATAGCCGGTCAAAATGGTCAGGTTTTTGTTTTCGAGGCTGGTTGCACCGGTGATCAGCCCATTGACATCATAACTATCCAGAAACCTGGCAATATGATTTCCCGGGGTTTTGGGAAGCCTGTATACACTGGTTTTTTCACTGAGCCATTCCTTTGTAAACAGGTAAATACTATCCTTGGACACAATGAATGCTTCGCAATCAAAATCCGTCTGGTTTGATTTTTTATTCTTTTTGAAAGTCTGACTTTCATAAGAGAAAAGGATGGTATCAATGGCAGGTTGCTGATTGGACAGCGATGCTTTCTCAATCCTCAGGATGTTCAGGTCAGTCCTGAGTCCGGTACCATTATTTCCGAAGTCACCGATATAAATAAATAGTTCATCCTGTGCGATTTCCTCCCAGTCCGTATTGCTTGCCCCGGTTAATTCAAAGGCATCAAAAGCTGAAAAATCGTTCAATGACATCTTGTACAAGCGTATATCTGTATCATCGTTGTGGGTCCAAATTGAATGGTTCCACAAAATCAGCCCTGAGGTTTCATTCAATTCGCCGGGCAAAGGCCAGCTGATGATCGGTTTGATACTTGTAGGAGGGTAAAGACAACTGCCATCGTTCTGGTTAGCTATGATGCTGTAATTAATAGCCAGCGGATCTGTACAGCCGGGAATCTGGGCAATTGAATGACTCAATACCATCAAGCTGAGAAAGAAAATATATGCTGTTTTCAGCATCTTTATGAACTTTTTGGTTTTTGCAGAAAATGGTAGTTCAAGACAGATCCTGACCATAACCCTCCTTGATATACCATTTGGAATATTCCTGGTAAGCCTGAGGCGTAAGTTTGATATACAGACCGGCACCGCTTTCGTCTATTTTTTTCACTTTTTTTGCAGGATTACCTGCATAGATGTAGCCGCCTTCCAGATGTTGGTTGGCCAACACGATGGAGCCTGCGGCTATGATCGTGTTGCTTTCTATGGTTGTATTATCCATGACAATAGCACCCATACCAACGAGCACATCAGGTTCAATGATGGCACCATGGATGATCGCATTATGTCCGATACTGACCCGGTCTCCGAGTATGGTTTCTGAGACTTCGAGTGTTGCATGGAGGATCGCGCCATCCTGGATATTACATTCATTTCCTATTTTGATCGCGCCCACATCTCCACGGATAACGGCATTGTACCACACTGAACAACGGTCACCGATACGGACTTCACCAATGATAATGGCTGATTCCGCGATAAAGCAATCTGATCCGATTTCTGGCATGTGTCCGTTGAGACGTAAAATGTTCTTATTCATATAGATGCAATGATTTCGTTTTTTGATTAAAAGGATATTTAATAATATAATACAGGCATGGTTTCGAGCCAGGCAGGAAAGCATTTTTGTGTAAAATTAATTATTTTACCATAAAAAAAATCCACAAGTGAAATTCACCTGTGGATCTAGTACTTTTACAATCAATTGGTGAATGACCAAAAGTTTGTACGTTGATTTTAAGCCAGTTCTGCCTCGATAAATTGGATAGCCATTCCAACAGTCTGAATGCTTTCTGCTTTTTCATCAGGAATGGATAAATCAAATTCTCTTTCGAATTCCATGATCAATTCTACTGTATCCAGTGAATCAGCACCGAGGTCATTGGTGAAGCTCGCTTCATTCGTTACTTCTGATTCATCGACACCCAGTTTATCAACGATAATTCTTTTAACTCTTTCTGCTACTGTTGACATAATTCAATTGTTTTAAAATTAGAGGAGGCAAAAATATAATTTTACTATTCAGTTTGTTATAAAAAACGGGTTTTTTTTAATGTTTTTTGCAAAAAACGGAGAAAATGCAAAAAAACTCATATTTATCAACCGAAATCCTGTATCACTTCCTTTACTTCTGGAACCATGCTGGACAGGATCCTTTGAACCCCGGCCTGTAAAGTATACGTTGCAGAAGAACAGGTTCTGCAGGCACCCTGAAGGGAAACGGTTACAATTCCTTCATCGTAAGAAATGAATTCTATATTTCCCCCGTCCATTTCAATACCGGGCTTGATATATTCGTCGATGATCTGGATGATCCTCGAAATAATTTCGGTTTCATCACCGCTTGCCCTCCTTTCAGCCCTTTCTTTTTCGATCATTTCAGCATATCCATCACGGACCACTTCTGCACCAGAAGAAATATATCCTTTGATAAATTCTTTAATGGGCAACATAATATCGCGCCAGGAATACGAAAACTCTTTTCCTATACTGATGTAATTATTATTGATGTGAACGGATTTCACATAAGGTAATTGGAACAGGTCAGCTGCGAATGGAGACCATTCCAAAGCTTTTTCCAATTCCAGAAAATCGGCTGAACCATTATATAACTTCCTGTTGGTTACAAATTTTAGAACTTCCTGATTAGGTGTTTGTTCTGTATAAATTAATATGGAGGATTTTACCTGTTGCGTTTCTTGTATTTCTGACATAATACTAAAGTTTACATACTGAAACCAAATCCAATACTTTTTGTTCAAAATGACCTCAAAAATAGGCTTTTGAATGCAAATGATACAAATACTGAACAGTCATTTTCTCTGATTTTTTGTAATTATTTAGCTGTATAGTCTTTTAGTCTTTTAGTATTTTATACTTTTAGTAGATGCTTAATATCAAGGGTCAAAACGTTTAGGATACATCATTAATTTCAGGAATTAATTTTTTTTACCGGTAGTATTGAATCGGCATCTGGTTTGGAGAACCACACACAATGTTCAATTGTGCATCTTATTTTGGCACTGATCATAACATTCTTTACATTTGCTCTCTAAATTTAATAATATGCTGGATAAAGCATCTGCTTTAAGAGAAAAATTCCGATTTTTGGAGGAACAGCTTTCCAATCCTGAGATCGTAGGGGATCTGGACAAGTATAAGAAGCTCAACCGGGAATACAAGGAAATGAAGGAGCTGGTGGATGTTTTTGATGAGTACGAACAAATTGTCCGTAACACTGACCATGCCAGAGAGCTTCTGGGTGATCCGGAAATGGCTGAAATGGCCAAAGAAGAACTCGAGTTTTGTACAACAGAAAAATCGAGATTGGAAGAAAAGCTCAAGTTTATGTTGATCCCTGTAGATGAAGAAGATGAGAAAGATGTGATTTTTGAGTTGAGGTCCGGTACCGGTGGTGATGAAGCCAGTATTTTTGTGGGTGACCTGCTTAAAATGTATACCAAGTATTTTGAAGTTCAGGGTTGGACTTATGAAATATTGTACGAGAATCCGGGAACTGTGGGCGGTTACAATAAGATAGTGCTGGAAGTATCGGGAGAGAAAGTTTATGGCAAATTAAAATTCGAATCAGGCGCTCACCGGGTACAACGTGTTCCTAAAACGGAATCGCAGGGCAGGGTACACACTTCTGCATCTACAGTTGTGGTCATGCCGAAATTTGAAGAACAGGACATTGACATCAGAAAGGATGACCTGAGGGTAGACACTTTCCGTTCCAGTGGTGCAGGTGGACAGCACGTTAACAAAACCGAATCTGGTGTTCGTTTTACCCATATTCCAACCGGGATCGTCGCAGAAAGTACTGATTCCAGGTCTCAGCATAAAAACCGGGAAATTGCAATTCAACGCTTATACATGAAAATCAAGGATAGTATCAGGGAGAAGGAACAACTGTCTCAGAAAGCAGCCCGAAGATCCCTTGTGGGTACAGGCGACCGGTCGGATAAGATCAGAACCTATAATTACCCTCAAAACAGGGTCACAGATCACAGGATCAACCTAACCTTATACAGTCTGAACAAAATTGTCGAAGGAGATCTGGATGAGATCATCGAAGCTTTACAATTGGCTGAAAACATGGAAAAACTAAAGGCCATTGATCAGATCGTATAATGTGGTTGAAACCTGTTTTTCAGACAGAATATCTATTTTATCCGAAGTATTTTGATTTCCACCCGCTGATTTTTGTCTCGGCCTTCTTTGGTTTTATTGGTGGCAATTGGTTTATCTTTGCCATATCCCTTATAAACAATCCTGTTTTTGGGTATTCCTTTTTGGTACAGGTATTCAGCAACTGATTTGGCTCTCTGGAGTGACAACTCGTCACAATACGTTTTGTCAGGCACTCCATTGGTATGTCCGCCAATTTCAATGGTTATTTTGGGATTAGTATGTAGGAATTGGTATATCTCATTTAGAACATGGAGTGAACTCGGAGTAAAATTGCAGCTGTCAGCTTCGAAAAACAGTTTTTCGATCCTGATCACCTGTCCTTCTTTCAGCGTTTTGCTGTCAAGTTCGGTCAGGATCTTTTTCGTCTGTTTTTTTGCAGCATTGTCCTGGGCAACATCTGTTCGTTTTTTCTGATCCGGTTTAAGATCTGATCGCCTTGGGGTTTTCGCAGGGTTCGCCGACTGTTTGATAGTCTCAGCCGGTGTGGAAACGACAGGAGGCAATATATTTACAGCAAAATCTGCAGTTTTGGGGCAATTTACACGAATTATACTGCTCGCATTATCGAGAAGTATATTCCCGTTGTAGGGTAAAAGTACAGGTGTTTTATAAAATGCTTCCAATATGAGGTAATCAAGTTTTTGTTTTGGCTTAAAAGTGAATCTGTAGTTTTTCCAACTGGCATGCTCCACTACAGGTGATTCAGCCAACAATTCCTTTTTATCACTCAAACCGTTTCCACCCCAGATTCTTAATACTACGGGCTTGTTGAAATTGAATTTTTTCGTGGTATCTATGACTTCTCTCAAACCACTAAAGTACGCTTCTGACCGTGCAAGGTGAATGCTGAACTCATAACATGCATTTCTTTCGAGCGGACTGGAGAGCTTCTGTGAAACCATTTCCCAGGTTTCGTTTTGTCTTACCACCATACCCAGATAACTGGAACCTTGCTGCGGCAGAGTCTTGACCTCAAAAAACTCGTTGGCACCATTTTGAACATCGGGTGGTGTCTCTCTTTTAAAATAATACGGTGCAATATCGTACCAACCTTTCAGTGAAAACAAAGTTTCCTTTTGGCCGGCTGCAGGTATACCTTCAAAGGATGGATTTATGACAGGTATTTCCATCACCTGACCAAAAGCCTGGTTAAAATACACCAGGAAAGTCAAAAAGAGGATATGATTTTTCATCTGACGCTGCAAATATAAGGCTTATTAATATCCTGAGTCAACAATTAAACAGATTTAAGTTGCTCAATGTTATGTTTTCATCGTTTTTTTTTTCAGAGATTATCTTTCGTTGATTAAATGGAAGATTTGACGATAAATATTTGCCCTGTTAGCTTCTCTTTTGGCAAATGCAATTTTTTTTGCATTTGTATAGCCACCAGTGTAATATCGTTGCCACCAGGGTGCCACGGTAAATATCGCATCCACCCACCCTGAGGTAAAGGTCATATTCAGCAATAAAGCCATAAAACCGAAATACAGCGCGGCTGAGTTGATCCCACTTTTGAAATCTCCTGAATAGATCTGTCCCGACCCCGGGATTATTATACTCATCCAGTATGCCGTTTGGGGATCTGGTTTCATAAGCTTTTTGCTCTGAAGAAGTGTCTTGATGGTTTCTTTTTTGGCAATCTCACCTTCTTCCAAAGCCAAATGAAAATGTGTTTCAGCTTCTTTAAAATCACCCATTCCAAAAAAACAGGTACCCAGTAAGAACTCTTTCTGGTTGGTCGCCCGGGCAGAAAACTCCGTGTTGACATTAAACAGATCCAATATCGCCTGTTGATACGAATGCTGATGGATCAGGCAAACTGATTTTTTGGACAATGCTTCAAACCTGAGACTGTCATCCTGAATGATGTTGGAAGCAAAATGATAGTATTTTTCTGCTTCACTGAACATTTTCTGTTCAAGAAAACAATCACCGGTTTTAACTGTCAGCGCACCCACAGATTCTGAAGGACCGAAAAACAATGCCCGCTGGTATTCTTTAGCTGCCAGATTAAATTGTCCTGCTGTAAATTGTTCATCCGCATAGGCAATCAACGAATCAACCGATTGTCCGTTTGCCCATAGGGCGAAAAGACTAAAAAGCGTAATATATAATATCCGAAGCCTTGTCATGATATTTTTGCATAACTGATTGATTGTGTTGTCTGGCTGTTTGGTAAGATCCATAGATGTTCCCAACCCAAAATCCAAAGCCTATGGCGCCAAAAACCCAGCCTCTGACACTTTTGATCCCGTCCTTTTCAAATCCACGGTAACTCTGCCAGGCATTAGATCCGATAAAAACCAATGCTATAGCACCATCTGCCCATCTTCCTGTATAGGCTTTACCTGCTCCGGGTATGATGGTCGACAGGGTAGCTGCAAGTAAAGGGGATTTTTTTCTTTTGGAAGAATATTCCTGTATGATGTTCCCCAGACTTGTATAATATGGGCTTTCTTCCGCCATCTGATGATTCAAATAGTACGATCTGGCATCATTCCATTTGTTTTGTGAAATAGCCAAACCCAGGTGAGCCAGGTTTTTTTGAGTGTCGTCAAGATTGGATTGTAATTTGACCAGTTGCTCAGCCTCCTCAAAACGCTTGTTTTCCATTTCCAGGTAATAGATCTGACTGAATAGTTTTACAGGGAGATCATCCCGGTCTCCGATCAGTTGACCTGCGCGTTTCAGGCCCAGTTCAGATCTATTCTGCATGCGGTAACTTTCCAATAACCGACCGATCGATGCGCTGTCATGCGGGTTGAGGAAAACTACTCGTTCGTACTCTTCTGATGCAAGGCTGAATTGTCCTGATTCAAAAAGATAATCTGCAAATTGCAGGCTGTTCTCATACGAGAATAATCCCTGGGAAGATCCAGAGACATCAAGAAGCAGGATCAGACAGAAGAATTTAATCCACCGGATCATATAATCGTTGACTTTTTTCATCATAAGGATAGTTTGGACCTGCAAATGGATGGCATCTGGTCAGCCTGTCAAAGGCGTTGATTACGCCGAGTATATAGCCTTTTTTTTGTATGGATTCTATGGCGTATGTCGAACAACTCGGGTGAAAAACACAGCTTTCCATATCCTGGGAGGAAATAAATGTTTTATAACTCAGGTACAAAGCACCGAATATAAAATCCAGAGGATTCTTCGCATCCTTGACATAATGACTGTAATGATGCTCATGCATTTGCGGTGTAAAGGTGTTTTCCAGGCTGGACAGATAGGATCTGTCCTGTGCGCCAAGAAAGGTAGCGAAACTAATGAAGCTTATAACGATACCAATTGTCTTCACCTTTCTCATCGATCCGTATATTTTTATAATTAGTGATCTGATAACTTTCCGTTCCGTCATCATGAAAAATTATGTGGGTCAGTTGGGAAGGAAAATTCAGGCCTTTTATCAATTGATAGTTTTCATAGAATTGCTTGCTGACGACTTTTCCTTTTTTGTTCTTGAAAACTACGCCTTTCAGCTTTCCGTCCTGATTTGCGATCAGAATGTCGCCCAGACTTTCGTCTCCCTTGACCTTTGGGGGTGTCCAGGTGCCGATCAGCATGCCTTTATCTTTCTCCACTTTTTGCAATTTATACGGGCTTTTTTCAAGACCAAAATTGTTGATCGAACTGTTGAGGATCAGATTGAATAATGATGCTTCAACAGGAGAAGGCATAAAACTCCTTTCTTTGAGTTTGTTGTTTTCAAAAAGATACATGGAAGTATCGTGCATCACCCAGGTTTGTTTGTGTGGAAACCGGACATTGTAGACGATTTTTTTCTCATTTTTGTCAAAATAAACGGTACCCATCACCAGGCTTTTGGTTTCATTGCCCTTGACCTTGAAGGAAAAATCAGCTTTCACTCGAAAATAATGCTGGGAGGATGCTGACGAAAAGGAGAACAACAATATTACGATGAAACAAACTGATTTTATTAATGATCTGTATTTCATGTTCGTGTATTTATTTCAGCTGAAATCAAAAACGTTTTGATGAAGCGAAAATTGTTTTGCATTAAAGACGCAATATCATCCGTTTTGTTTTTGGCGCAGCCAAAAAAACAACATCTTTAAATAAAAATATGGTTTCCAACCGGGCAAGAAAACCATTCGCCAGCAGGAAACCATATTAAAGCTTCAATAACTGATTCTAGTAAGCTGTACTCCAGATTCCAAGTATTGCTACATAATAAACTATATAGAATACTGTCCAGCCTGCAGCACTTGCTACGCAACCCCAAAGTGCACTCATAGTTTGATCCTTGTCTTCTTCGATCACATACACAAGTAAAATACCAACAGGACCTAAAATACATCCCCACCAAAATGCAGGTAAAACCGGCATGTTAGCTATTCCGTTCATCATATTGGCAGCATCATCATCCATTCCTGAAATCAAAGGATGATCCACTGCAACCAGATCCTGATACGTAATACTTGCATCTTCTGCAACAACAGCTTCAAGAGAATTCAAGTCAGCCACCATAGCGTTTACCTTTTCTTTATCGTAAGAAAAAAGGTCTGCGTCAGAAGCAAATAAATTTGCTGAGAAAATAACACTCAGAAAAACAACAAGTAAAGTTAATTTTTTCATACATTAATTCTTTTATTGAATAACAATGTCCAAATAACTGCATTTTTTTTTGATATGCCAAACAATTCTCCCGATTTTTTGAAAGGGGGATTAATTATTTTACACAGCAGAAAATTTACGAAATTCATGAAATGTCGAATAGAAATCGGGCGGGTATAAACAAACTGATCAACCAAATTAAAAACAAAGGCAATCTAAACCTGATATTGCCTTTGTTTTTATTAAAGCAAAAAAAAGACCTTGCTTACAATCCTGTCCAGTAAAAAATTGCACCGCCTCCATAGATCAGGGTGCTCCAGAAACAACCCCAGAATGCACTTTTAGTCTGTGAGGGATCTTGTTCCACTAAATAAACTATGATCAATCCGGCAGGTCCCAATAAACATCCCCACCAGAATGCCGGTAAAATAGGCATGGAAACGCCATTTGCCATCATTCCGGTTTCAGCACTAAGACTTAGTGCAATAGGATTTTGAACCTCAATCAAATCAGCATATGTGATCTGTTCATCCTGACCAACCAGCGCTTCCAGCTCATTCAGGTCAGCAAGAGCTGCACTTACTTCGTTTTGATCGTATCCAAAAAGATCTGCATTGGTTGCAAAACTCTGAACAGAAAACATGAATGCGGTCAATACTAAAATCAAAGAAAATCTTTTCATCTTGTCCAATTTTTATAATAATGAATAAACAAATATATGAATTGAAGTCGAATGTGGTTGTTATAAAATGAAAATTATGATTTATTTAAGATTTTTTAGTGATGAATGATGTGATAGTAAACAAATTGACATTCATCAGAAACACCTCATATAACATTTTTTTTAAGGGTCATAATAGTATATCACAATTCACCCATTCATGATCGAACTCGCAATCATAGTTTTTGTAGAATTCCAAAGCGGGCTCGTTCCAGTTCAAAACCTGCCATCTGATCCTTTTACAGGCATTATTTTTCCCCGTATCGATCACAGACTCAAGTAATCTTTTGCCGATCCCATGACCGCGATAATTTTCTTTTACAACGATATCATCCAGATAGAGGGATTTGCCCACCCAGGTATAATATACAAAATAATATAAGGCCATGCCTGCAATCTGTCCATCGGGTGTTTCTGCCACAAAACATTCAAAGTATTCAGTTTCTTGTTCCATCAAAGCCACAGTATTCGTTACTTTTTCTGGTGCTTTTTCAAAAAATGCCAATTCCCTGATGAGATCGAGAATGGCAGGCAGGTCTTTTTTTTCGTATTTTCGAATGTGGATTGTAGTCATAATGAAATTTTTTTTGTTAAAATTAAGTAGGAATACGATAAAATATTAACTTTGCATTCCATTTAAACATGGTGGTTATAGTTCAGTCGGTTAGAACGCCAGATTGTGGTTCTGGAGGTCGTCGGTTCGAATCCGATTAGCCACCCTGAAAAGCTCCGCGAGGAGCTTTTTTTATTGGACTATGAATTTTTTTGTAAAAATAGAACAATTTTCAGTTGAAGCCCTAACACGTAAAAAATACATTCCGGCAGTCAAATCGCCAATAAATATTTTTTCCCCGCCTACTGCAGATTTTGATTGAATGGTTTTGCCAATTGGATCGAGGATTTCAATACTATACCCATGAAGCGTATTTTGTGACGGACATTTGAAGTACAGATATCCCGTTGCCGGATTGGGGTAAATGGTCAGATCTGACACGGATTCATCGGCATCGTTCCTGACGTGTGTCTGCAGTAAGATATGTACGGGGATCAGTTCACTCAGGCATTCAGCTTGTTTTTCCTTAATTTTCCAGTCATAAAAATAATAATAGTTTGCCGGACCATGCACTGTGGTCGTGATCTCTGTAACATTCTCCAGAATATACGGAAAATTTGCCCCGGAATTGGATCTGAAAAGCCTTGGACTTTGCATGCCCTGATGTACCATATTGCTATCTGCATTGGTCGTCAATACATAATCTTTTCCGGGTAAAATTTCAAAATCAAGATCTATATAGCTGGTTTGGGGGTCAATATATATCCTCCTGGAACCGATGATACTTGTAAGTCCTGAAGTAACGTCCGTTTGTTTCAATTCAATCGTCCTATAGCCACTATGTTGGGTATAAACCTTCACTTTTTCCAGAATAATATCTTTGAAAACAGTGAAAATCAGCCCGGAATTGATGTTATTTCCACTGTAAGGAGTGCCCTGATGGTTTACCATGCCGGTTTGCCTTTCAGGACCAAAAAATTCAGACAAGCCAGCGACATAAAATGTAGTATCTGATGCTATGTATCCTGCATTGAAAACACCTCCTGAATGGATCAGCTCTACGCCTGATGCATCCCTGAACCAAAATACAGATGCTCCTTCTGCACTTATGGTCAATTCCTGAGCCTCGGAAATGATCAGGGTGTCGTTTTCCAATACCGGAGGTAACGGATCAGTAAATAGAATGTGAATGGCTGCGCTGGTAAACTCTTGGCAGTCTCCGTTGATCTTCAAGGTATATACCCCGCTTTCTGTAACCGAGATGGACTGCGTAGTTTCTCCTGTGTTCCACAAATAATCAGTTGCAGGACTGGCCATGATCTTCACTGTTTCTCCCGGACAATTGACCTCTGAACCCTCGACAAAATATACGTCCGGCGTTTGATCAGGTGTGTAAAGTACTGATTTTATGTTGGATGCCCTGAAACAACCGTCAGCTTCATGACCGCCTACACTGATCTGATTGTCTTCAGCAATGGAAACAGATTGCGTATTTGCGCCTGTACTCCACTGTATGTTATTAAGATTGAAAGGTATTTCGAGTAAAACTTCCTGGTCATCACAAAGTACTGTTTTTCCTTCAGGAAGGATGTTGAAAAATGGTTTCAGGCAAAATCCTTCATGGGCCAGTAGATGCTGATCCACAGCGACTTCATAATATTTGTCGATCGTGCCTGAAGGCCAGTAAATATGTATGGAATCAATCATACTCACTAAACCTGTGCCAAAGTGCAGATTGGATGAATTGGTTGTTCCATAGCTTTCACCTATCCGTGCATCCTGAACCTGGATACCGATCGCACTGAAGAGCTTTACTTTCGCACCGATACCCTTTGAATTGCTGGTAGTTCCCTTCAGGCTGATCTTCAAATAGTGGTTGTCATTGCCTTTGTTCAACCAAATCCTGTCGTTGTATTTTCCGGGAGAGTTCAACACCCCATAACTGGCAACAATATCCAGAAAACCATCGTCATTCAGATCTCCCGTTGCGAATGAAAAAACAGCAAGCGGGCCAAATGGTTCGTTTTCAAGTTGCCACACATCGTTACCAAGATTCCACCACATAAGATTTCTTGAACCTGAAACAAATATATCATTGTAGCCATTGTTGTCAAAATCTCTCATAACAGCCTGATAAGCAACTGATTCTTCAGCAGTGATCCAGTCTGTGGTTTTATTTTCAAAGAAACCATTGTTGTTTTCGTACAATATGTGTGGACTGTCGTGGTTGCTCACAAAGCAATCGAGGTCACCGTCGTTGTCGACATCTCCAAAAGTTCCCGTCCATGACTGATCTCCGTTTTTAAGTCCGAAGATCTCTGCCTGTTCGGAGAATTTGTTATTCCCGTCATTGACAAAAAGGACATTGATCCTTCTTGGATCCTCCGGGGATGTGGCTACAGGTTTGCATTTGGTGATGAATAGATCCAGATCGCGGTCATCATCAAAATCCACCCATTCGCTGCCATAATTCCCTGAATTGTCAGAAGGAACTGAAGTGGTAAAATCGATATAATCATTATATGAAAGCTGTCCCGACTGATTATTAAGAAAAATATCACTGTACCCGACTTCATCGCAGACAAAAAGATCAAGCCAACCATCATTATTGATGTCGGCCATATTTGAATTCTGAGGAAAAGAAAGGTTAAATAATTGCTGGGTATAGTCGTATTGTCCGTTTTGATTTTTTGTAAAGATCCTTCCGAACGTACTGATGCCACAGGTAAAAATCTCGGCGATGCCATCATTATTCAAATCACCCACAGACAAAGCCCAGGCAGGGTTTTCCAGGATCATTCCATGTTGATGGATGGTGAAAGGGAGTCCTTCTGCGTTTTGTTGAGCTGTGATCAGTTGCTGACCGTTATTCAGCAAAATGATATCATCTTTGTAATCGCCGTTTATATCAGTAATACCCACGCTTAAAGTTGACCTGGTCGAAAGGTTGTTGTTAAGTGATCTGTCATGTTTGAATTCTATCTGTGCTGATATAAGTAAAGGGTAAAGGGCTAAAATCATGATAAGCATCCTGATATACATGATAATTAATTGAAATAATTAATAAAATAATGCAAAGCCTGATATTATCTCACAAAAACGAAATCCTGCGGTCCTGACAGACTTTCTTCAAAATGATAGTTTTCCATATTAAATCCTTTCAGGTCGTTGGGGTCGGAAATTTTATTTTCAAGAATGAATCTGGTCATAAGTCCGCGTGCTTGCTTGCCAAAAATAGTTATGAACAAGAGTTTACCGTCTTTATATTGTTTGAAACTCAGGTTATAAAGTGAAGCTTTGATTTTCGAAGGAATGACAGCGGAAAAGTATTCCTGAGATGCAAGGTTGATCAGCGTTTTTGAATGAATTTCAGTAAGATCCTTATTGATCAGGCGGGTGATCTTATCTCCCCAGAAGTCGTAAAGGTTTTTAAATTGTCCGGTTTTTAATGAAGTTCCCATCTCAAGTCTGTATGGCATGATCATATCCAATGGTTTTAGCAGACCATACAGGCCGGAAAGTATTCTGAGGTGATCCTGGGCAAAGTCAAGGGCAGGTTTGGAGATATTTTGAGCCTGGAGTCCTCTATACACATCGCCCTGGAATGCGAACAATGCCTGAACCAATTGATCTTCCATGTTTTTTTTGCCAAATCGTTGAAAACGGGTTACATTGAGCGCTGCTAAATTCATATTGATATCCATGAGCTGGCTCAGCATTTGCGGGTCCATATTTTTGAGTACCTTAATCAGTTTATTCGTTTGAGCAAGGAGTCGCGGTGTTGTGTGATCAACTGACCGGAAAGGTTTTTCATCCATCCTTTTAGCAGGTGACAACAGAATCAGCATAATAAAATTTTGGCATAAAGGTAAAAAAAAAGCCCCACACTGTGGAGCTTTATATTTTATGAATTCCAAAAAATTACTTGTTGGTTGGAGATACCAAAGTCTTTTGACCGGCAGGTACACCTTGTGATTGATTTGGATCAGGAAGAACTTCTCCGGATAAGCGGATCACATGGGTAGAATTTTCTGCTTCGTTGGTAACCAAAGTGACTTGTTTGTTTATCGGGCCAACCCTGTTGGTTGAGTATTGAACTTCAATAGTTTTGGTTTCTCCCGGAGCGATGGGCTCTTTTGGCCATTTAGGCACTGTGCAACCGCAGTTACCTCTTGCGCTTTTGATGATAAGTGGCTCATTTCCGGTGTTGGTGAAAGAAGCACTTCTCAAACCATTACCATTGAATTCAACCTTTCCGTAATCTAATGTAGCGCTGGCTAAAGTTAATTTAGGGCCGTTGACAGACTGTGCGAACATAACTGCAGAAAAGGCCAGAATTGCAAAAACAGACAAAAATAATTTTTTCATTTCTTATCAGGTTTAATAAATTTTATAAAAATGCAATAATTTTTCATTTACCTTATAGACTGCAAATTTATGGCCAGTGTTGTTAATGAGTCGTATATAGCTTGTTAATGAAGCGTTAATAGTATTACTTTTTAAATAATCTGTGATTAAAATCAAATTTTTTATCAAAAATAAGCCTGAAAAGCTAATTTCTGTTTCTGAGTTACAGGTTTTTGAATGAAACGATGGACTTGAAATCAGGAAAGGAAAATCATTTTGCCAAATGAACACCAAACATCATTTGGATAGTCAGGGAATTAAAAACTTCGGATTAAAATCATACCATTTTCAAAAAATCAATTGCAATTCGTTTTTTGTATCTTGAATCATCAGTATTCAGGTGTAATAAAACGAAGATCCCGAATAGTTACCTGAACTGCGAAAATTTGTTATTTGATGCAAGTATTTATTCATTGGCCAAAGGTGTTTTTGGGTCAGTTTTTAAAGCATAAATATCCATACTAACAAGGATGGCTATAAATCCCCAAAACAAAGCGGAAATCTTATCTGTATCCAAAAAATTGTTCAAAAATGCATGCAGAAGATAGGTTGAGAGACCAAGGGTAATGGTCAGTGCGAAATTGCGGATTTTATAGGAAGCTGCTCTTTTATAAACCCTCATTCCCGTGATGAAGGATAATACTCCGATGACCAGAAAGTAAAGTGATCCAAAAACACCCGATTCGGCAAGTGGTCCGAGGTATTCACTATGAGCGTTGCCTCCGTCGCCAAAATTGGTGCTGATAATCGTTTTCTCCCTTTCGTATTGAAAAGGAGCATATTGGAACATATATGTACCCGGCCCCCAGCCAAAAACCGGCTTTTCACTGAACATCCTTAAAGTGCTGTTCCATCGGTTCAGCCTTTCTACATTGGATGCATCTGTGCTTATGTTGGTAATTGAAGTAAGGTGTTCAGAAAAATTACCTGAAGCATCCTGCTGATTCCTTTCAAGTTGGTCCATAACAGAATTGAAAACCAGGATGAATGATATAATTGATACTGTGACACCGAATGCGATCCATTTAAAAGGAATTTTCATCCGTATCAATAACCATATAGCTGCTACTCCTGCCAGACTCACCCACGCTGCTCTGGTGTAGGAATAAACCAATGCAATCAGCAAAATTGCCATGCCAGCGGCCATAAATAACATTTCTGTTTTTTTTGCAGATCTGAGTTGATATGTTGCCATTAAGCCAAATATCATCATTACGATGGCAGCACCGTATGAAGTATGATCATTGTAAAATGGATAGCACATCCAGTTGGCTGCCTGCTGGTCATTCAATCCATAGGCCATGTGATTGTTAAAAGTGTAAACGATGACAATGATCAGGCCGACCAGATACAGATAAATAAATGTTCGTATGTTTTGGATTTTTTGGAATAACATGACTGCCATGAAATAAAAGGGAACCACGAACCATACCCGCGAAACAAGAAATTTGACCGATACCAGCGGCATGGTACTGGTTATAGATGTGACCAATATCCAAAATAAACTAAAAAAAACAGCTATGGATACCGGATGCAGGAAAATCCTTTTATCGATTTGTCTGAATATGCCAGTTTTGATGATGAACAGGATCGTAAGAAAAGCTAAAAACGGTTCTGTTGTAATGTAGAAATCCAGATCAAACTGAGGAAAAAATGTTCTCAGCGGAACCGAAAGAGGTGCCAGGAAATAGATCAGGAGCAGGGTTTTATCCATTTTAAGGAATGCAAAAATACCTGCGGTAACCATAAGAGGAAAAGCCAGATAAAAGAATTTCTCTTCCCGGATACAATACCCGATGAATGCCAGATAAACAGCAATGGCAAAAAAACCAAGCCAGGTATATACGGTTTTATGAAGCAAGATCAAAGATTTGTACGCCTTATATTCGAAGTTATGATCATCACCAGGAACCAGAACAATGCCGCCGAAAAAACAGAAATGACGAGTATGACCCATCTTACGGGATATGACTTTTTATCCGGAACCATTGGTTTTGAAACAAATGTACTGAATGTCAATTGCCTGTCCATTTCTCCCAGTTGTTCATCGTGATCTGATTTATATCGCATAAAACGGGCGTTGTTCAATGAGATCAGGCTATCCAGGAAATTGATCTTTTCTTTGTTTTCAGATAGTTTTTGATACATCAAGGCCGCCTGTCTGTTGTTGGAAAAATACGCTCTGGTGATCTCTTTGGTTTGCAGTTGCGGGCTGATCAGATTGCTTTCCTCCCGTAGTTTTGTCAGGATATTTTGAAGAGAGTCATTTTCAGACTGGATCTTATTCATTTCCTTTTGGCCTCTGTTTACCCTTTCCAGATGCCGGATATCCCGATTGTATTTGATCAGTTGGTCATAAAAGCTTACGAGTGAATCGACCATTTTGGCAGCTCGTCGCGGATCCTTGTCCATCACCTGAACTTTCACCGCCTGTAACGGGGTTTTGCCGAAAGTAACATGATCATTGATCTCGTCGAAAATATAGGTATGCGCATGCTGGTCACTGGAGTCTATTTTATATACTTTATACAGATCGAACGCATTGATCAGTCTGAATTTAATATCATCTGACTGAAAAGTCTGAAGCATTTGTTCTGTATAACTTTCTTCAGAATATTCAGTAAGATTGATCGGATATACAATGCCAACAGACTTGTATTTTGGAGTGATAAAGCGTGGACCTGAGAATATTACAGACAGGACAGCAGCGATAAACAAAGTGAGTAAAAAGCTTATTTTCCTTTTCCAAATGAAATGCCAAAGGTTACCGTTGGTGAAAAATGCTTCAATTCCCTGGTAGTCAAAACCAGTGTTTTCTTGATGACTCATAAATGCAATTTTTACAAATATCCATGATTAATGTTCAGGAATACAACTTCCTGGTGAAGCAATTAAAGTTCATTCAGCAAAATTGCAAAAAAAGAATGAAAGATTTTATATACCGATCAATTTTAGGCTTCTTTAAATAGGTATAAAAACAAATGAGACAGATTTTTTTTAAACAGACATCATGCTCTCACCAATTTCATTTATTTTTCAGGGAGTGGAATGAATGTTTTGTATGCCTTAGGGAATATTCATAAATCCGTTGATTTTTTTCAAGAATGCAATGTTTTTTAAGGAAATAATGATTCAAAAAGTACTTTTGAATGAATTCAAAAATGAATAGAAAATGGATATTTTGAGAGTTTATTTTTAAAAAGATCAAAATTTTGGCTGTATTTCAGTTAATTATAGGTGGTCGTGGAATTTTTTTTTGATTTTTCTTTTGTGATTTATTTTATAAAACATACTTTTGCGAGCCCGTAGAAAACGGGAGGTTTAATCATTAAAATATTTGGAAGTGAATACATTGAGTTTCAAGACAAAGTCAATCCGAAAGGAAGATGTAAACAGGCAATGGTATATCATAGATGCTGAAGGAGAAGTTGTTGGCCGTTTATGTACCAGAATTGCCCATGTACTTAGGGGAAAGCATAAACCCGATTATACGCCACATGTGGATAACGGGGATTTCATCATTGTGATCAATGCTGAGAAAATTAGGTTCACCGGGGATAAAATGAATCAGAAAGAGTATACCAGGTATACAGGTTATCCTGGAGGTTTGAAGAAAAGAACAGCTAAAGAGATGATCCAGACCAGACCAATCAAAGTGATTGAAACGGCAGTTAAAGGTATGTTGCCTAAGACTAAGCTTGGAAATCAGATGTTTAGGAAATTATTTGTTTACGAAGGAGCTGAGCATCCGCATCAGGCGCAAAAAGCTCAGGAATTTAAATTTTAATGGACATGGAAGTAATTAATACAGTAGGTAGAAGAAAAGCGTCTGTTGCCAGAGTTTATGTTACAGAAGGTGATGGTCGAATTTTTGTAAACGGCAAAGAGTATAGGGATTATTTTCCACAGATACACATTCAGCAAAACATTGATGCACCATTCAGGGCAGCGAATTTGACTGGAAGTTACAACGTGAAGGTAAATGTAAAAGGTGGAGGTTTCAAAGGTCAATCTGAGGCTATCAGGATGGCGATCGCAAAAGCATTGGTTGAAATTGATGCAGAGTTGAGGAAACCATTGAAAGATCTGAAATACCTGAAGCGTGATTCAAGAGTGGTGGAACGTAAGAAATTTGGTAAACCAAAAGCCAGAAAGAGCTTCCAATTCTCTAAACGTTAATATTATTATAATTGTAGTAAATCGAAGAAAATGCCTAATATTGAATATAAAGATCTATTGAATGCGGGTGCGCATTTCGGACATATGAAGCGCAAATGGAATCCTAAAATGTCTCCCTATATTTTTATGGAGCGTAAGGGAATCCACATCATTGACCTGAACAAAACGATCGAGGGAATGGAAAATGCTGCAAGATCGATGAAGCAGCTTGCCAAATCCGGTAAAAAGATCATGTTCGTAGCCACTAAAAAACAAGCCAGAGAAATCGTTAAAAAGGCTGCAGAAAGTGTAAACATGCCTTATGTGACCAATCGTTGGCTGGGTGGAATGATGACAAACTTTACCACGATCAGGAAGTCTGTAAAAAAGATGCAAAAGATCGAAAGTATGTTGAATGACAAGACTTTAACTGCTATTACCAAAAAGGAAAAACTGACGCTGAGCCGTGAAAAAGCCAAATTGGAAAAAGTACTCGGTGGGATTGAGCATCTCAACAGAATTCCTTCAGCCATTTTTGTTGTTGATATCACACATGAGCATCTGGCAGTTTCAGAAGCAAGTAAACTGGGTTTGAAGACTTTTGCCATGGTAGACACAAATTCCAATCCATTGAAAGTTGATTACCCTATTCCGGCGAATGACGATGCTTCAAAATCTATTGAAGTCATCACCAATTATCTGGTGGCAGCGATCAAGGAAGGATTGGATGAGAGAGATCAGAAAGAGATTGAAAAAGAAGAAGATTAATAAAATTATAAAAATTCATAAATATGAGTGAAACAGTTATTTCTGCTGCAGTTGTGAAACAATTGCGTGATCAGACAGGAATCGGAATGATGGATTGCAAGAAAGCACTCGAAGAATCCAATGGTGATTTTGAACTGGCAGTAGAATATTTAAGAAAAAAAGGTCAGAAAGTATCAGCTAAAAGAGCTGACAGAGAAGCAAAGGAAGGTGTAGTGATCGCTTTGGTTTCTGATGACCATACAAAAGGAATTGTTGTAAAACTTTCAAGTGAAACCGATTTTGTGGCAAAAAATGAAGATTTTATCGACTTGACCAGGAGAATTGCTTCACACGCTTTGAATACTTTCTTTGATGACAAAGAATCCTTATTGGATTCAACTTTCGAGAGTGTTACACTCAGAGATAAGATCATGGAAAGGGTTGCTGCCATAGGTGAAAAGATTGAACTGGCTAATTATGAAAAAATAGAAGCACCGTTGGTAGTTTCATATATCCATATGGGTAACAAAGCAGGTGTTATTCTCGGCTTGAACAAAACCGGAGACAACATCGTGGAGGCGGGCAAAAATGTAGCCATGCAGGTTGCTGCCATGCATCCGATCGCTGTGGATGAATCCAATGTGGATGCCAGCATCGTGGCTAAAGAAATAGAAATAGGTAAAGAGCAGGCAAGAGCTGAAGGAAAACCGGAAGAAATGCTTGAAAAAATTGCCATCGGGAAGTTGAACAAATTTTACAAAGAAAGCACATTGATCAATCAGGCATATGTGAAAGATGGTAAAGTGAATGTTCAGCAGTACCTTAGTTCTGTAGACAAAGACCTGAAAGTAACAGGATTTAAACACGTGAAATTAGGTTGATAAAATAATTTCGAAAAAAGCGGATTCATTGAATTCGCTTTTTTTGTTTACAGTTATATGATAAATTTCTATTTTGGCAGATCTTAATTAATTGTTATGGCGATATATAAGCGTGTTTTATTGAAATTGAGCGGTGAATCCCTGATGGGGAGCAACGGATACGGTATTTCTCCTGATATGCTGTTCCATTATGCGAACCAAATAAAGGGCGTGGCTGGCGAAGGAGTCGAAACAGCCATAGTCATCGGAGGCGGAAATATCTACAGAGGTTTGAATGCCTCTTCATCTGGTATCGAAAGGGTACAGGGTGATTATATGGGTATGCTGGCAACAGCAATCAATGGTATGGCGCTCCAAAGTGCCCTGGAGTCAGTCGGAGTTTTTACCAGATTGATCTCGGCAATTAAAATGGATCAGATCGCTGAACCTTATATTAGAAGAAGAGCCATCAGACACCTGGAAAAGGGCAGGGTGGTTATTTTTTGCGGAGGAACAGGCAGCCCTTATTTTACGACGGATTCAGCCGCTGCCCTCAGGGCCAATGAGATCAATGCGAATGTCATCCTCAAAGGTACCCGCGTTGATGGCGTTTACTCGGCTGACCCGGAAAAAGATAAAAATGCGGTCAAATTCGATCAGATTTCTTTTTCTGAAGTTATTTCCAAAGGACTTAACATCATGGATATGACTGCATTTACTTTATGCAGGGAAAATAATCTTCCTATAGTAGTTTTCAATATCAATGACCCTGACAATTTGAAAAATATCGTTATGGGGCATAAAGTTGGTACACTGATCAAATAAAAATTGCAATGGATGAAATAAAACGTACGGATATCAACGAATTGGGCGAATTCGGACTGATCGGGCATTTGACTAAAGACCTTGCAATAATCAACGAATCTACTATTTTAGGAGTCGGAGACGATGCAGCTATCATCCGAAATGGCGAACACCTGATGCTGCTTACTACCGATATGTTGGTGGAAGGTATCCATTTCGATTTGATGTACACTCCCCTGAAACACCTTGGATATAAATCCGTTATTGTCAATCTTTCCGATATTTATGCCATGAACGGAAGGCCCGAACAAATCACGGTTTCCATTGCGCTATCCAACAGGTTTTCAGTCGAAGCCATCGAAGAACTCTATTCGGGTATCAAAAAGGCCTGTGAAGTTTATGGGGTGGATCTGGTTGGAGGAGATACGACTTCATCTAATAAGGGACTGATCATTTCCATCACAGCCATCGGTAAAGTGGAAAAGGACAAGGTCGTCAGACGTAGTGGTGCAAAAAAAGGAGATTTGATTTGTGTTAGCGGTGATTTGGGTGCATCCTACATCGGGATGCAACTTATGGAAAGGGAAAAGCAGCTTTTTCTGAGCAAATCCATTCCTGAATTCAAAGCGGATTTTGAAGATCAGAAATACATTGTAGGACGACATTTGCTTCCCGAAGCCAGAAAGGATATCATCGGATTTTTCAATCAGCAAGGGATCATTCCTACTTCCATGATTGATATTTCAGACGGACTTTCTTCCGAATTATTCCATATCTGTAAAAACTCGGGTGTTGGAGCCTATATTGAAGAAGGGAATGTGCCCATCCATTTAGAAACACAGCAAATGGCTATTAAATTCAATATGGATCCGATCACAGCTGCTTTGAGCGGAGGAGAAGATTATGAATTGTTATTCACACTGGATCCGGGAGATGTGGAAAAGATACGTTTTCAAAATGATATTGCCATCATTGGAGAAATTGTTTCAAAGGAAGACGGAGTCAGACTTCATACCACAGGAGGTAATGTACATCCGATCGTCGCTCAGGGCTGGAAACATTTTGGCTGAAACATACAGATGGAGCCGGTGTATCCGACTAAAACCGAATGAGCCAAGTGATCAGATGAAACATGAGAAATAAACGGCCCTGACCTGGATCTGTTTGCGATTTTTTTTTTTTAAATGCTGTATTTTAGGCTATTAAATGATATTTTCGCATCATTCTTAGTGTTAAAAATATGACTTTTGGTATGCGACGGATCATGAAATTATTTTTTTTACTTTTACTATTATCTGTGCTTTTTCCGATAAGTCCAAAATTGCAGGACAGTAGATGGGAGGAAGATCTGAGCCGGGAAGAGCTTAAAACCTTCAAAAGATACAACTTTTTGAGTCTGGATTTTGATTGGAATATCCCGGTGGGAATGCAACGAAATTTTGTTCAGCGTCACAACCTGGGATTGGGTGCGAGATATTTGTTTCAGATCAAACCTGATAAACCATTTTTTGGCGGTGTCTCAGTTTTTTATGGTTCATATGATCAGTCCTCTTATGAATACTATGATTTTTCCGAGATCGGAGACTTCCTTTTCAGAGAAACAAGCTACGCCGCAGTTTTTAACGTGCATGTTGACTTAAGATATTTCCCGGGATTAGGCTTCTGGATTTTTGAACCTTTTGTTGGTACAAGCATTGGCTTGTCTAATTCAATGTTGTATTCATCCATTTATAACGTAGACCTCGATGAAAACCACGGAATGATGATGGAAGTCAATAATTGGAAACCTGTCTACCTTTTTGAAACTGGTACTTTGATTCAATTTGACAAAGAACTGGATGAAGTGTTTGGTCATTTTACAATAGGTTATATCGCAGGCAATCACAATATATTTTTCCTCAAAAAAAATGATTATAACCCAACTACAAAACCGGTCAATCATTTCGACCAAAAAAGAATGCCATATCAGATGCTTAAAATTAATTTTGGAATCATAGCTTATTTTTGATGGAAGGCTGGAAGAATGAAGATATTGCAATTGAATTTCAGACTTTGATCGTGGATAAAGGTCAAAGTCCCATGCGTGTAGATCATTTTCTGATCAACCGACTCGAAAGTGTAACCCGTAATAAGCTTCAGAATGCCATGAAGGAAGGCCGGGTACTTGTCAATGATATTGCAGTCAAACCCAATTACAAAATTAAACCATTGGATGTCATTCGTTTTGATTTGCAGAACAAGGGTGATTTTGGCGAACTGGAGGGAGAGGATTTACCGCTCGATGTGATCTATGAAGATGAAGACTTGATGGTGATCAACAAAGATCACGGAATGGTGGTTCATCCGGGGATTTCCAACCCGACAGGTACTTTGGTCAATGCCATCACTCATTACCTTCGTTCTGATAACCTGCCGGTGCTGCCAGGTAATAGCAAGGACAGAGCCGGTCTCGTTCACAGGATCGATAAAAATACGACAGGACTGCTCGTAATCGCAAAAAACAATGAAAGTCTGACATTTTTAGCTAAACAATTTTTGGATCACACGGTTCAAAGGACTTACATTGCATTGGTTTGGGGAAATTTTGATGAAAAATCAGGAACCATCCGAGGAAATATTGACAGACATCCCAAAAACAGACGCCTCAGAGCAGTTTTTGCTGACGGGTCAAAAGGGAAACATGCAGTTACTCATTTTGAGGTAATCGAAGATCTGTATTATGTTTCGCTCGTAAAATGTCGTTTGGAAACTGGCCGTACGCACCAGATCAGGGTGCACATGGCCCATATCGGACACCCATTATTTAACGATGAAACATACGGAGGTGATCAGATCATAAAAGGGACTATTTTTACAAAATACAAGCAGTTTGTCAAAAACAGCTTTGAAATCATGCCGAGGCATGCATTGCATGCGACATCACTTGGTTTTGTACATCCACGGACAGGGCAACAAATGCATTTCGAATGTCCTTTGCCGGATGATTTTGGAGCATTGATCCTTAAATGGAGAAATTACATCACTTACAGAAAGACGGTGTTGGATGGAGATGATGAATAAATCGGAAAGATTGGAGCTGTTGTCTGCCCTTGGAAGTGAATTGAGCAACTGGCAGGAAGAATTTGGATCTGAAGCTTTGCAGGCATATCATGCAAATAACTGGTTTACAAAGGATAATGTCAGGTTGGCTTTGAAAGCTATATGCGACAGATTTTTGGAACGAAGTCAGTTGTTTTTCTGGGCTGACTCCTATCCTGTGACTCAGGTAAAACCAAAGAAAATTGGTCTTATCATGGCAGGTAATCTTCCTTTGGTCGGATTCCAGGACATGCTGGCAGTTTTTGTGGCAGGTCATCAGGCTTTGATCAAATTGTCATCTAAAGACGAGGTGCTGATGAAATTTATTTTAGACAAAATGAATCAGTTGGATCCGAGGACAAAGGAACATTTTTTTCTCGTTGACAGGATCCAATCACCTGATGCTGTCATCGCAACCGGTAGCAACAATTCAGGTAGATACTTCGAATATTATTTTGGAAAATACCCGCATATAATCCGGAAAAACAGGAACAGCCTGGGCATTATATCAGGAAATGAAACAAGAGTGGAACTCGAAGCGCTTTGTCATGATTTCCTTGATTTTTTTGGTTTGGGATGCCGAAATGTATCAAAAATTTACATTCCTGAAAAATATGATTTCAAATTGCTATGGGATAGTCTGGATTCTTTTGCAGAACTCAGAAATCATCATAAATACATGAATAACTATGATTATAATTATGCTGTATATCTGTTGAATAATGAAACCTTTTTCACCAATGGATTTCTCATTTTGAAAGAAGATACGTCCCTGCTGTCGAGGATCGCTTGTGTACATTATGAGTATTATACTGATTTAAATGCTGTTATTTCGGAAATTGAGGCAGCAAAGGATCAGGTTCAATGTGTTGCCAGTGGTACAGGAAAGTTGACTGGAATGAAAAATGAAGTTAAATTTGGTTTGACCCAGCAACCTGGATTATTCGATTATGCAGATGGAGTAGATACTATGGAATTTTTAATTCATTTAGAATGACAAGGAAGGAACGAGCACTTGAGATTGCAGCTATTCTCGAACAGCACTACCCCGAAGTTCCCATTCCGCTGGAACACAAAGATCCTTTTACCTTACTTGTGGCAGTTTTGATGTCTGCTCAGGCAACAGATAAAAGCGTGAATAAGGTTACCCCGGCATTGTTTTCATTAGCCGATACACCTGAAAAGATGGCAATGCTCAGTCCTGAAAAAATTGAAACCATCATTAAGCCAGTTGGTTTATCTCCTTCAAAATCAAAAGCAATACATGCACTTTCAAAAATATTGATTGAATCTCACGATGGTAAGGTTCCTCAGGATATGGAAGCATTGGAAAATTTACCGGGAGTAGGTCATAAAACTGCGAGTGTAGTGATGTCTCAGGCTTTTGGTGTCCCTGCATTTCCTGTTGATACGCATATTCACAGGTTGGCGTTCAGATGGAAATTAAGCGATGGCACAAATGTAGTTAAGACAGAACGAGACCTTAAAAAACTGTTTCCGAAAATCATGTGGAACAAATTACATCTTCAAATCATTTTTTTCGGGAGAGAATTCTGTCCGGCTCGTGGACACAAGGCGGAGAAATGTCCTGTCTGTTCAAAATTCGGGAGGAAATCGTTATTCACCAGGAAATGATTAAGCACAATAAAAAACTGTAGATTTTACCTGATAAATCAATTTACATTTCAGAATAAATTTGTTGAATGTATGAAAAAGTTAATTGGATACCTGATCCAGGGCTTGTTATGGACAGCACCACTGGCGATCACTGGCTATATCATTTATGAAGTTTTTGAATTCGTTGATAACATTTTGCAACAGGTATTGACACCTGTGATTGGTATTCATATCCCGGGACTTGGACTGGGTATCATTGTTGTTATGCTGATGGCTGTAGGTTTTTTAGGTCAAACCATCATTGCCAGACCCTTAAAAGCCTTTTTTAATAAAATATTGGAGCGAATTCCTTTACTGAAATTCATGTATTCTGCCCTGAATGACCTTTTTTCAGCATTTGTGGGGAAAGAAAAGAGATTCAATCAGCCTGTTTTAGTATTGGTAAATCCGGTCACCAATCTGGAAAAACTGGGTTTTATTACTGATGAGGATTTGAAAGAACTGCCATTGAGAGAAAAGGTAGCTGTTTATTTTCCACACTCTTATAATTTCTCCGGTGAATTATATATTGTACCAAAATCTCAGGTTACTCCGCTGGATATTTCACCAGGTGAAGTGATGAAATATGTAGTTTCCGCAGGAATAACCAGAATGGAAATCAACAACAAAACCAAATGATTTTTAACGATTGGTTCTGAAGTTGATAAGAAATAAATGCTATATCGTCAATAATTTTGCCTTCACAATCCTTAGAGCTTCTTCCAATTGGCTATTGATGGAGTGGAATGTAGTATCTATTAAGATCGCATCGTCGGCTTTCTTGAGTGGACTATCTTCCCTGGTTGAATCGATGAGGTCCCTTTGTTCAAGGTTATTTTTTACATCCTCATAAGAAATATCAAGGCCTTTACTGACCAGTTCATCATATCGTCTGCGAGCTCTGATGTTCAGATCTGCAGTAACAAAAAGCTTGATTGCTGCATCGGGAAAAACAACAGTACCAATATCTCTACCGTCCATGATCACCCTTTGAAATGCATTGCCGGTTTTTCGCTGAATATCTACCAGAAACCTTCTCACAACCGGAATCCTGGCAACCGGACTCACCCAATGGGCAACTTCCGGCAATCTGATCAAATCGTCTACAGGTTGACCATCAAGTAATAATTGGAGGGTATCAAGTATATGGTCATAGCTAATGCTCGTATGGATCAACACATTCTGCAAAGCTGCTTCGTCCTCAATATTTACATTGGTTTGCAGACATTTGAGGGTGATTGCTCGGTACATGGCACCTGTATCAATGTAAGTAAAATTAAGGGTAGTGGCCAGATCTTTTGCCAGGGTTGATTTGCCGCAGGAAGAATGACCGTCAATGGCGATGATGATGTTTTTCTCAGGCATTTTAGTGTCTTAAAATTGAATTCGTGTTTTTTTTTGGCAGAACTTTAAAGAATTTTGATCTTAGTAATATTGCCGCACTGAATTTCGAACAAGAATTAACGAATGATGATTACAGATGTATCGGACTTCTTAAATTTAAAATCATTGATCTGAGCCTGCCCGTATGGGGCCTGCCCGTATGGGGCTTGCCCGTATTGGAGGACCGTTCTTAAATCATTTTTCTCTTTGGTGCTGGCTTTTCCAGCTTAGGTAAATGAATTCAGAATTAAAAGTAATTGATGATCAACCATGTTCTTTCAAAGTCAATACCGGCAAAGGTAACAATTTTCTTAAAGTGCTCAAATTTTAATATAAAGCCGGATTTGCGATAGATATAACATGTTTGATCAAACTTGGTTTTTATCTGCAAAGCTTTGAAAATGCCCGGAATGTGTTTTTGAAATAAAAAAGCCCGGCAAATCTGCCGGGCTTTTATTTCCGTTTGAGTAACTGATCAATACTCGTCTTCGTTGAATAAAAAGTCATCTTTTCTTGGATAATCAGGCCAGATATCTTCGATGGATTCGTAGATCTCGCCTTCATCTTCCATTTCCTGTAAGTTTTCTATTACTTCAAGTGGCGCACCTGAACGGATGACAAAGTCAATCAATTCATCTCTGGTTGCTGGCCAGGGCGCGTCTTCAAGGTGATGTGCTAATTCAAGTGTCCAATACATAAAATGCAATTTATTGATAAATAAATGGAATAGATTTTATATTAAAATACTTTTCTTTTGTTTTTAGTTCAATTCAACCATCATATTCTACAAGATCAACATGGCATCACCGTAAGTGAAAAACCTGTATTCTTCCTTGATCGCTTCCTGATAGGCATCCATCACCAGATCTACACCTGCAAATGCAGCGATCATAATGATCAGACTGGATTTTGGTAGATGAAAATTGGTGATGATCGCATCGGGGATCTTGAAATCGTATGGAGGATAGATAAATAAATTGGTCCATCCTTCAGCTTCTTTCAGCCTGTTTTGTGAACTAACTGCAGATTCCATTGTTCTGACAGTGGTCGTGCCTACACCACAAACTTTAAACCCATTATCTTTTGTTTTGTTGACAAGCTCGGCAGTTGTTTCAGGGATCATGAAATATTCTGCATCCATTTTATGTTTGGAAAGATCTTCCACTGCTATACTTCTGAATGTCCCGCTACCTGTATGCAGCGTAACAGTAGAAAAATTGATGCCCTTGACCTCCATTTTTTTGAGCAGATTTTTGCTAAAGTGAAGTCCAGCAGTAGGTGCAGCGACTGCCCCGGTTACTTCGGCATAAATGGTCTGATATCTGTCAACATCCATTTCTTCTTCCGGTCTTCCGATGTATTTAGGCAAAGGAGTATGACCCATATCATACAGCATATGGTAAAAATCTTCGTTTTCCATTTCTGAAAGGAAGCGGATGGTCCTGCCTCTTGAGGTAGTGTTATCAACCACTTCAGCAACGAGGGCATCAACTTTGCCATTGTATTCAAAATACAGTTTGTTCCCAACACGAATCTTCCTTGCAGGGTCTACCAGAACGTCCCATAATCTGCTGCGGTCGTTCAATTCCCTCAATAGAAAAACTTCAATTTTAGCACCTGTTTTTTCTTTCCTGCCATAAAGCCTGGCAGGAAAAACCTTTGTATTGTTGGCAACGAAAGTATCACCTTCCACAAAGTAATCTATTACATCCCTGAACATCTTATGTTCGATTTTCCCACTGTCCCTGTGAATGACCATCAGTCTCGATTCATCACGTTCTTTTGCCGGATATTGTGCAATGAAATTCTTGGGTAAATCAAAATTAAACTTGGATAGTTTAGCTTTCATTCTTAAGACTTAATTTTTTTGCAAAAGTAAGAAATTAGTTAACATATAATAGTAATCTGTCTTTTTTGTTCTATATTATGATTTTTTGACGATAAAATAACCCATTTTATCTATTCTTATTTTACAAGTTAGCTTTTTATCGTTTTTTTGGTCATTGGGAATCTTAACAGGAAATATCCCCGAAATGTTTGGATCAAACTATTGGAATTTTTTTTGCTGAGTTTTGTACAACCGATTCTGGATTTATATGCTTTAATGGTATTTATAAATGAATAATGATCAGGAATTTCAGAATCATCGGGCGATTTTAGCAATGATTTCTTAAAGAAATAATTAATGAATCATTTTGTTCAGCAAACAAACGATCCTGGAAAATAGTTCCGCGGACTTTATGAAATTCAAATAAAACAATCAAATATTTTAACTAAAATGATGATCTATTTCAATTTTTTTATTGACAGTATTCGACAAGCTTTCCATGAGCTTAAAACGAGCAAACTGCGCAGTTTCTTATCTTTATTGGGTATTACGATCGGAATATTTTCTATCATTTCAGTTAAATCTGCTGTTGATTCGTTGGAAGACAATATAAAAAACAGTTTTGCAAAGCTCGGGACTGATATCATTTACATTGACAGGTTTCCATGGAATGAAGATCCTGGACAGAATTATTGGAAATACATCCGAAGGCCAGAGGTGGCTTATGAAGATTATGAAGCCATCACTGACAAGTCTAAACTGTCAAAAAGAGCTGCTTTCGTTGGCTTTTTGAGCGGGAAGACGATCAAATACAAGTCATCCAGTGTGGAAGGCATGTTTTTCATGGCACCTACTTTTGACTTTGCCGATATGATGGATATGGATTTTGAATTTGGCAGGCATTTCACTCGCCTTGAGTACGAAACTGCACAGGATAAGACCATTTTAGGTCATAATATAAGTAAGGAGCTTTTTGGTGATTTAGACCCGTTAGGTAAGTATATCCATTTTTATGGACGGAAATTTCAGGTGGTCGGTGTTTTAGCCAAGGAAGGGGAAGGAACCTTTAGGGTAATGCCATTTGATGATGTTGCGATTTTACCATATAACAGTGCGAGGAAGTTCATAGATTTTAAAGAACCCAATATGACAGGGAAAATGCTTGCTGTTCAATCGCTTCCCGGAACGGACATTGAAGAGTTGAGGGGTGAACTCACCGGGATACTCAGGGCACACAGAAGGATCAAACCTTTGGATACTGAGAATTTTTCAGTCAATGATGTGGGCATGTTCAATCAGATTCTGGAAAGCATTTTTCAGGTGATTGGGGTTGCAGGGTTTTTTATTGGGGTTTTTGCACTTATTGTGGGTATGATCAGTATTGCAAATATTATGTTTGTATCAGTTAAGGAAAGAACCAATATCATCGGGATTAAAAAGGCGATAGGTGCAAAAAGATGGATTATCCTGCTTGAATTTTTACTTGAAGCCATCGTGTTATGCCTGATAGGTGGACTGGCCGGCTTATTACTTGTTTTTGGACTCGCAAAAGGTATCAGCGCTTCTGGAACTTTTGTGATGTCATTATCAGTTGGAAATATTTTCTGGGGTGTTTTCTGGAGTGTTTTTGTGGGTATTTTAGCTGGTTTACTGCCGGCTTTACAAGCATCCAGAATGGATCCCGTCGAAGCGATCAGGCAATAAAGATTTAACTACCCTCTGAACCGATAAAAACAAAAAGAGCTTGCTCCAAACAGGAACAAGCTCTTTTATTTTTGCTCTAAGCAATCATTTTTTCACCTTATCTACAATAGACTTAAAGGTTTCAGGATGGTTCATCGCCAGATCCGCCAAAACTTTACGGTTCAAATCGATATCGTTTTGCTTCAGCAGATGCATGAATTGACTGTATTTCAAATCATACATTCTGGTGGCGGCATTGATACGGGCTATCCACAGCCTTCTGAACGCGCGTTTTTTGGCCCTTCTGTCCCTGTAAGCATAAGCCCATGCTTTTTCAAGCGTGTTTTTTGCAACAGTGAAAACGTTTTTTCTGGCACCAAAAAATCCCCGGGTTGCTTTGAGGATTTTTTTCCTTCTTTTTCTGGATGCTACTGCATTTACTGACCTTGGCATAATCAAAAATTTTGTTCGCTGCAGGGATCCGTATTGGATGCTTAAGCCTGCAACCTCGTTAAAAATTAGTTTAAATTCCCAACAAAAGCCTCATTCTTTTCTCTGTGGTGGGAGAAATAATGACTGCTGTACGCAGTCTGCGTTTAGCTTTGGTTGACTTCTTTCTCATCAGGTGAGAGTGAGACGAATGGAAGTGTTTTAACTTACCAGTTGCCGTAACTTTGAACCTCTTCTTAGCACCTGAGTGTGTTTTAACCTTTGGCATAATTCACTTTTTTTTATAATAGCTCGCAAAGGTATACTTTTTTATAAAAACAGCAAAAATCAGATGTATAGTTTTTATTTTTTTATCACTATCATCTGACAAAATATAAAAGGATAGAATTTTTTGTTTGAGATTTCTCGCTACGCTCGAAATGACAGACAGTTAGTTGTTTGGGTTAGGGGTAGGCTGCGGCATTGCCGCCGCCTACCCCCTAACCTCCAAAAACCCCTAAAAGCCTCGTCATTTCGAGCGGAGCGAGAAATCTTGTAATTTTTGTCGGACACTATTGTTTTTTTATAGAAATGTTCTGAGTTGGCTTGAAAACTGTATGTACAAAATTATTGGAAGGTGGGATGTTTTGAAGGATTGACCTGCGAGTATCTTACTAACGAATGTATAAAACTAATGCATTCAGGATGCTGATTTGGTATAAATAAAAAGCTTCCGGTTTAATGGATCATGATGTTATGAAACTCATCTCAGATGCATCAAAAACCGGTAGCTTCGAAAACGTCCCAAAATCTGTCAGGAACAACCTCCCTTGACTTTTTTAGTTTCTTTTTTTACAGGCTGCGATTGTTTTTGCATGCGATCTTCAATTTGTTTCACGTTTTGTGCCATGGTCTTCCTGAATTGATATAGTTGTTGTGCTGATTTAGACGCACCGGTTGCAGGTATTTCAGCTTTAAAGATCAGTGAATCAAATTGTTCTGCTGATTCGTGAAGGACCAATGTTTCTGCATTGCCCAGATTAGTGGCGATCACATATGCTTTTTTTGCTGTTTGAGGATGATCAGCATAGAAAACATTTGTTTTGTAATGTTGTTTGAAGTAGTCCTCATACGACCTGTTCAACAAACTGTCATAAGGAATGTTGATGGCCAGGGGTAAATGGGATTTTTGAAAACTCGAGGAATCCCTGAGGTCTATCAGGTTGATATTGTAATAGTTATTGGCAAGTTCCAAAATGAGTTTATCAGCCATGATCTCTTTGGCTTTTTCCTGTAATCCAATGTTGCCGGCTTTTGCCAGCATTCTTTCACGGCTGTTTGGTGTTATAGCAACGAGTGCAATAATAATAAATGGCATAGCGGCAAAACTGCTGTATGTCCAAATCTTGTTTCTGGAATAGCTTGGTTTGATGTTAAGGAGGCGGTCCTGAATTTTTTGTGTAAAGAAAAATGCTGCGATCGCAGTTGCGGTCATTATGATCGCGAACACCTCCTGCGACAATCCAAGGTACTTGTCTATTCTAACCGGACCCCAGTTATCTGCCATGTAGATCTTCTCAAAAACGGGGTATGCCTCCATAAATATCAGCATGCCAAATAGTGAACCTACAATAAACCAGAAAGCGCCGATTTTCCCGGTCGCCAAAGCACAGATGCTCGTTCCGGGACAGAAACCACCTATGATGAAACCGGCACCCATGATCCCTCCACCGATCAATGCAGCGCGCACATAAGTGGGGTTGATGTAGATCAGGTCTAAATCCAACAGTCCTAAATGTGCCAAAAGCACCACTCCGACCATGGCCGTGATGCCGGCAGTAAAAAATACTTTCAAAACGGTAAAATCATATCCGTAAAAAAGGCCGACCAGTTTTTTAGTGGTAGAAAAACCAGCCTGTTCCAAAACGAAACCAAACGCTATTCCGATTAAAAGTGCAATAACGAAATTGAATTCGCTTCCTATGATATCAGGTACTAATGGTCCCATAATTTATTTGTTTATCCAGAGTTTTCTAAAAAAATAAGCCAGCATATAAGCAGATCCAAAAATGGCCAGCATGGTGATGATCCCGCCAAATGACATCACAGCCATTCCGCTCAATGCAGAACCGCTGGTGCATCCCCGGCCTAATTGAGAGCCAAAACCAAATAGCAGTCCTCCTGTAATGGAGGCGATGATGCGTACGGTATTGCTCACACCTTTGCCTTTTTCAAGTTTGAGGGCAACTCTGTCTGAAATGACGCCTGAAGCAAAAGCCCCGATAAAAACGCCTATGATTTCAAAAAACAACCAGTTTTTAAGCGGGCTGCCGGGATGTTCGGCTTCAGCTTCCTGATAATACCGGGTGTTGGCATAGTGGTCCGGAGCCACTGCTTTTACAGTAGCGGCTACCATGCTTTTTGTTCCACCACTTGCGCCAAGTCCGTGTCCGGTGATGTAGATTGTGTTTAACAGAACCAGCCCCAGCAGAAACCCAGCCAGGTAAGGATTCATAAATGCTTTTGCACGCATAATATTTGTATTAATTTTTTTCAGTTAGATTGTCAGCTTCGTCTGAATCAGGGGTTGTTGTACTTTCATCCCCGGACGTTTCAGTCTCTATCTCTTCGTATCCTGTGATCATCGCTTTTATATTCGAAGTATAGGTATGTCCTGTTGTTGTCATATACACGTGTACTATCAGAAAAACTATTAACAGAAAAGCTCCGAAAGTATGCCAGACAGCAATAGATTCAAGTTTGAAATGACTGATCACAACTACATTGTTTACATCGATGGTTTTATAAAACATATACAATAAGCCGGTTACCACAACAATCGGGATCATAAAAAGCTTGAATCCCAGGTAAATCAACCTTTGAAGGGGATTCAGTTTTTGCAGCGCAGTTTTTTCAGTTGGATGTGGTTCACCTTTAAACATTCCATATGTGTAAAACCTGATTTGCGCAAGAAGGTTTTTTTGGGTTGGAATGTATTGCCGCCACGCATCAAATGCCAGGTGCCAGAAAATTGCAAAAATGATCAGAATCATGAGCCCAATGGACGCATCGCGGTGAAATTCAACCGCTTTTTCGAAACCGAATATGTTGATGGAATCATGAATTTCGAATCCCGTGATGGCCAGGAAAATGATCAGGGCTGCCTGAGCCCAATGCCAGAATCTTTCAAATCTTTTGTATATATATACTTTATTGGTCGATTTCATGTGTATTATTTTTAATTAAAGCCAATTTTTTGTGCAACAAAATGGTTTTTTAATAGGATCAGTGTATGTCTGTTTAAATTGCAAACTCCTTTACGTTTCGTGATAGTTGATAACTTTTGCCTCTATTTTTTTCTGTCTCCACGCCGTGAAAATTCGGATGGAATTATGTATCACCACACCGGCAACAGAAAGTATGATCAGCCATTTTCCGATCGTATCCAACAATGTATTTCTGTCGCGTCCCGGCATATAAAAACCTGTGAGTTTTGCGAGTCTGCCATCATGCCGGGTGTGACATTCCGAGCAGGAAAGCGATTGTTCTTTTGGGGCGACCATATGGTTGACAGGCCAATACATGACGGTCTGGACAAAATCATATTCACCACTAAATGGCAATCCCAGTCTCTTCATGCCTGCCATTGCAGCAGTGTTCCAGTCAAAATCCTCCCAAAAAGCGCTGTCTCCCTTTTCGGGTGCATATAATTTAGGGACGATCAGGTAATTATATTTTGTATCGTAGATCTGATCTCCTGTATTGATTTTAACAGGAATGATCTTGGAGTTTAAATCCTCGTGTGAGCCATTCAGTGAATTGATTTTTACAGGAATGGAATTGATCGTATCACCTACAAGATAGTGATCTGAAGTTCCATTAAACCAGACATAATCCGGTTGAATGTTCTTTTTCCACACAAAAGATCCTTTGATTGACATATAATCATGATTTCCCATAGAATCTTCTGTTTCATATGCTTTTCCGTCTTTAAGTTTTCCTGCTTCAGACCATTTCCAGTCCATTTTAGTGGCATTTACCTTTGCATATAAGGGGATATGACATGCTTGACAGGACACTCTGACGGTATGTGTATTAAGCATCTCATTGAGGTGTGGAGTAGAAGTATGACAGTCTTCACAGTAAGCACGATTAAAATGGTCGGAAGAAACAGAATAAAGTTTTCCTTTTATCTGATGATTTTCAGCTGTATGACAATCTACACATTCCAGGTTGATACCGTCAGCAGCCATATGGACATCGACATCCCGTGTTGTATTCAATTGTGCTTCCTCCAGATCTCCGTGCTTGACATTGTTACCGCCTCCACTGTAAAAATGGCATGAACCACAATTGCTTTTCATCGGCAATCCAACGCTTTGAGCAACTTTTTCCAGATTGACTGTTCTGTCCGGATATCCGGTCATAGAAGCACCTTTCATATATGTCTCGCTGTTGTCATGGCAAACCATGCAGTCTACGTTGTTTTGGTTGGAATAATTGTAATTGTCATTATTGAACATGCCGAAGCCAATATGGCACTTGGCACATGCCTGTTCATTGGTTTTGGCTCCAATACAATAATTGTTGACTACATTTTTTTTGCCCAGAAATTCAATACCATGTCCTTCAATGTAACCCGCTCTTTCCCAATTCCAATGTGCAGAAGCCATGATTTCTTTATGTGTTTCTGTGTGGCAGGAATTGCAGGCTTTGGTCACGTCCTGAGGAGTTTGAAATTTTTTCTGCAGAGCGGGCAATTTGCTGTGATCTACTGAAGCCACCGGTTTGACCGCATATTTTTGCTTTAGTTTTTCCTGCTCCAGATTGACCACTTCAGTTGGTTTCAGGACGTTGATCAATATCAGAAGTAACAGGTTGGCACCGATAATGATTAAAATAGCATTTTTCATGAGTATATTTTCTAATACATTAAGTAGTTTGGAAAAAGTTTTCGGTGAATTGAACCAACTCAATCATTATTAAGCTGGGTAAGACTGATCAATTCTTCCTGTCCAAAGCGATTGCAACCGGCACATTTGAAATGATTTTCAAGCCCTTCGATCAACTTATGGCATTTTTGACATTTGAACCAATCTTTGTCAAATTTGTAATTTCCGCCTTCAATGATAATGGATCTGCCTTCGACAAAAGCCTGTGCGATTTTTCTTAACGCTAAATTGTAAATCCTTGTCAGCGTTGGCCTGGATATATCCATACTGAGCGCTGCATCCTCTTGAGAAAGGTGATCGTAATTGACCAGTTTGATGCTTTCAAATTCATCAAAATGTAACAATACTTTCTCCGAACTGCACAATGCGATACCAAATGGTTGAAAACCATGCATTTTCGGGGGATGGATAACTTTTCTTTTTTTTCTGGGACGTGGCATATTTCTACAAGGAAATTTAGCTAAATATAATTGCAAGTCTTTTGCTCAAATACCAAACTATCAGTATGTTCTGCATTCAGAATCCTTGATAAGTGGCGAAATGATAGCGCGAAAGTAATGAACGTGCGTTCATTATACAAAGGTTTTCTTTTCTTTACCCTGAGTTTAGACAGTTTATATATTAAGTGGAAGACTCTGGAAATGGATCATCAAATTTTAATACATATTGTAACTAACAGTATTGCAATAGTTTGTTAAGTGATGGTATTAATAATTTGTTTTTTGTATAAATAAGTAGTTAAAGATCTCAGGGCAATGACCATCGTTTGATAATAGAATTTGTTGGGCAATCGGATTTTTTTATGAACTGGATATGCACAATTTTCGGATTGATTTCATTAATGGCTTGTTCCCGGTATTTTCGTAATGGAGTTTAATTTTACCTGAAGTAAAAAAAATGTTTTATTTTATTTGGATTTCAGTTCATTTGCAATTGATTGGAAAGCAAGCTGATCACCTTTTTGATGGTATGCATGAAGAGCACGATTTCCTGTTCAGTGATGGAATGGTCTTTAAAGGAATTTATTATTTTATCCGGTATCTCAACAGCTCGTGTTTGGAGGAGATGACCTCTATCTGTAAGCCGGATGATGACGCTGCGTTCATCTGTTTCAGATCGCATTCTGCTGATCAGTTTTTTTTGTTCCAGGCGTTTCAATAATGGGGTGAGTGTATTGGATTCAAGCAAAAGTCGGTTGCCGATTTGGTTGACTGTCTGCACCTGATGTTCCCACAAGACCAGCATGACGAGGTACTGTGGATAAGTCAGATCCAATTCTTTTAGAAACGGACCATAAATTTGTGTCGTAAGCCTGGATGCTGCGTACAGAGGGAAACATAACTGGTTTTGAAGGTGCAATTTTGCAAATTGTTCTTCCATTTTATAATATGCTTTTGATATACTTTTCCATTTTTGCCGGCTTGACGTGGGGACCAAAGCGTTTAACAGGCTTCCCGTTTTTATCTATTACAAATTTGGTAAAATTCCATTTGATGCTGCTCCCGATCCAGGTTCCTAAATGAGCTTTTAAAAATTTAAAAACAGGATGGGCCTGATTGCCATTTACTTCTGTTTTTTCAAAAAGCGGAAAACTTATATCATAGTTAACCTTGCAAAAAGATTCAATTTCTTTTAAATCCGCGGTTTCCTGGTTTCCAAATTGATTGCAGGGAAAGCCAAGAATCATCAAGCCTTGATCCTTGTACCTACGATAAAGGTGCTCCAGACCTTCATATTGTGGTGTAAATCCGCATTTACTAGCTGTATTGACCACAATGACAGTTTTACCCCTGAACTGATCCATGGTAATGCTCAGACCATCGATAAGGTTTGCTTCAAGATTATAAAAATCAATATCTTCCGGTTTTGTTTTTTTGAATAAATGCTTCAATGCGCCGGTTGACCATAAAGCCCAAAGTATGAGAACAGGCTGGAAAAAAAGCCTGATCAGTCTTTTCATGTCAGTATCCAGTCCGAAAGCCGAAATGCCATTGGTGTATTGGGATATATTGCCAGGGAAAATCAGTACATAAAAAAGGGCCAGAGAAATACCAACCTGAACGATTATCCTCGTCAGGAAAATCAATGCCAATCCAAGAATGATCTCCACAATGCCGGAAGAAACCACGATGAAATCAATCCAACCCGGGTTATCTGACAACCAGGAGGGAACCTGCGCCTGAAATTCCACCCGTTGTATTGTTAAATGGCTGATTCCTGTTAAAACCATGAATGAACCCAGCAGAATTCTGAATATCAATTGAATATTGTTTGTTTTCATTTATTTTTTAGAGGTCATTTATTGATGGATAAAATATCTTATAAGATTATATCGTATGCGATACAAATATAGGGAATTTGTGTGAAAATAAAAGAAATCCCTGTTTTTTTTCTTTTAATATTAGAAGGATTTTTTTAGGTCTTTTTAATGAATGAAATTGGGATTTGTATAGCTTAAAGTCTTTTAGCCTTTAGCCATTTAGCCCATGATATGCAACTGTCAAAACTTCAGTTTGTTCAGCAGTTTTATGCATTTTGGCCCAAACCTCTACCAAAACCTGAAACTAAAAGGTTAATTCGCTTAACACCGGAATAACTACTTATAAATGGAGCCTGAATTGAAATGCTTATTTATAGGCTTATATCCATTCATATATAAAGCTGGGCTAAAAAAATATGGATCATGACAAAATGATCTTTTTGGAAGCAAATCAAGTCTTCAAAACCAAATTTTACAATGTCACGAATTGACACTTTTCCAAATTAATTTTTTTCCAATTCAATTTCTTCTTGAAAATTTCAATGGAGAACAATCCTGATTCATCATTAAAAAATAGAAGTACTGATATATTGTAATTATTTAGGTGGTTAGCTGATTAGTCTGTTAGTCTGGTAGTCTGTTGGATTTGAGCGCATACATTGTGCAAAAGACACTGATTTTGCCTCGATAATGAATTATTGACTCACGTATTGATCATTGGCTAAAAGCCTGAAGACTAAAAGACTTTCAACCTAAATAATTACGATATGTTTTTATTTATGGTTTAAATTCAGGTAAATGATCAGGATGCCCAACAAAATTAGCAAAATCTGGCTGAGCGAAGCCTTCAGGGAAGTTTTTCTGTGCATTTCCGGTATCAGATCAGCCAATGCAATATATAGAAAACTCGCAGCTGAAAATGCCAGGGCGTAAGGAATCAATGACTTCATTGTATCTAGCATGAAATATGCTGCCAAGCCTGAAACGATGGCAGTGGCACTGCTCAATAAATTGAAAATAAAAGCTTTTTTCCTGCTGTATCCACCTTTGATCAGTATGCCAAAATCACCCAGTTCCTGAGGGATTTCGTGCAAAACAACGGAAATAGCAACGAATATTCCCAATTCAGTGGATGTCATGAAAGAAGCTGTAATCACAATTCCGTCGATCGCATTGTGGAAGGCTTCACCGGCAAGAATAATGGGCGCACTCGCATGATTGTGTCTTTCACAATTTTTATTACGACATGTTCTCCAGAGTAGATCTTTTCAAGCAAAAAGAATAACAGAATTCCAAATAAAATTCTGTTGAGGATAATTTTGGGATCAGACATACTGATGGCTTTTGGAATCATACCCAGAAAGGCTGCGCCCAGCAATGTTCCTCCCGCGAGGTACATCAGGTAAGTAGCAAGGTTTTCCAATTTCTGGTCATTGAATAGCAACATTAAACCTGCCAGGGCAGCACTTCCAACTGATCCTGAAATTAATGCAATAAGAATATAAAAAATTTCCATATATTTTTTTATTATATAAATTTAAATCAATATGTATAATAGTAACAATCAGTTGTAAACTAAATGATATATCCGGAATTTACAAAAAATCATATAGCGGAGGTCTCATATTACTGCAGGTTTGTATCCAAAATTATTGCATCGTTTTTTATAAAATTGACTTCCATAACCTGATACGCGATAAATCCTGTGAATCAGAAACTTTTTCCGTATTTAGCTAATGGGCAATTATCTGAAAATTATTCTACAATTGTTTGCGTAAGGGTTGATTGTATTAAAGGATTTATTCGCTTTTTTTCCTGTAATGCTGGATAGCAAATATGGCCATTGTAATGAATGGAATGGTGGAAAATATAATTTTGAAATTCATAGACAACAAACCGATGATGAATATGAAAACAAGTAACAAACTCAGACTTCCTATGCCGATATAGCCGAGGATCTTTGATGGTTTTGGCTGAAAAAGCGTGATCAAAAGCATTAATTGGCCTGCAAATGGCAATAAAGTAAAAGGATGTATGACAGATGCCGGATCAGTGAATATCTTCGGAAAAAGCTGGGCTTCTGCCTGAAATAAAAAAGTTTGATTGTCACCGCTCCATTCGATGTATCCCAAAAGGGAAGTCAGGATCAATAATAAATTAATAATTCTTGTTTTCATCTGTTGATTGTATTATAGAAAGTTATAAATGAAGTTAAAATGTCAAATTTAAATTATCCGATTCAGGGTGATCCCATCCACTATATATTAATCCCTAAGCTGGACGAACCAGAACCTAAGAGGAGAATGATTTATGAACCCCCATACGGGCAGGCCCCATACGGGCAGGCTCATACGGGCAGGCCCCATACGGGCTAGCTCAGATCACCGATTTTTGATTTAAGAGGTCCGATACATCTAAAATCATAATTCGATAATCCTTTGCCTGCCCTGTTGGATATATATCCTACGGGGCAAATATTCTGTATTGCTTTATTTCTACCGTAAAATTCCTTAAAAATCTTCCAAAAAAACATCATTTTGACTTTAAAGACACCATGTTTTTAGTTGGTAAGCCATAAAAAAAGCCGCTTTGCGGGAATTTTAAATGTAAAAATGGACTAACTAACGTCAAAAACGATAAACATGTTGGTTTGTTTTGGTTCCTAAGCGTCTATTTATACTCAAGTATATCCGTCAACTCATCAATAAATTCCATTGCTTTCGATTCAATTTGCCTGGTTAGCATGATCAAATCACTAAAATCGGGATTTTCCGCCAAAATCTCATACATGATGGTAAAGTTTTCATCCGGGGTTTCCGGGATCTTGTATTTTATAAAGTCACTGCCTTTGAAAATCGACCAATATTGCCGCTGAATTTGCCTGTTTTGTCCACCAAGACTGATACCGAATCGCATTTCCTGATGTATGAAAACGATGGCAAATTTCAATTTGAGATGCCTGATCCGGATTGGCACGATCGGGAAATATGTGTAATCCATATATCCTTTGGAAATGTTGCCGATGATATAGTCATTTCCATATTTTTTTAATAAATAATTCCGCAGATCCATAATAAAATTCATCAGTCCCTGGTAGGCTTTCTGGATACGGCCCAAATCGATCTGTTCCTTATAAAACTTCATGTAATAGTTCAAATCCAGCGTTTTGTCGGCTGTGAATATCTGGGACATATCGAAAGGTTTAACAGCATTGCGAAGATCATCAGTTGGTTCAATGGGAATACAAATGTCTGTGATAATTTTACCTGAGGGATGTGTTTCCGGGTCATTATGATACATTTCGAAATATTCTCCTTCGCGGAAGGTGCAATTGTTTTGTTCAACCCATTCGATCATAAGATCCCATGCATGTTTGAATACTGATCCCGGATGCAATTCAAATCGACCTACTGTATAGAACCCTTCTTCGATGCTCAAACCCATTATTTCGCCCTCTTCTTTCATTTCTTTATCAATCGTAATACAGGCACTGATCCGCAAATTCTTGGTCTCGGTGATTTCCGGGTGATCGTGGTATATCGTTATCGCTTTGATGGGATTGGAATTTATGATTCCTTTTTTAGTTGCCCACAGAAAAAGCTTGTCAAATTTTTTTTGAATTGTCTCCGGTTCACCAATTTGCAGGATGCCTGCAAGCCAGATTTTTGGGATAGATTTTATTTCAATGTTGGTTTGCATATGTGTTTTTTAGTCTCGTAATTTTGGTAGTTCAACTTACAGATTATGCTTCATGATGCCATTCCAGTAAGGTAATGCTTTGTCTGCTTTTTATCAGATTAATATGTTACGTGAAATCAGGTTATTTTTTTATGGATTTGATCAAACATTTCCAGGTTTTCAAAAATAACTGACTGCAAAACTGATAATAAAAAACCTATTGAATTCGGGACAAATTTGAAGTCATTATTCATAAATCTTTGATCGGAATATCATAATCTTTTTATGTTTTATTCTTGAAAATCTATACCTGTTTTTTGATTGAATCCAGCTTTGTTCACAAGTCCTGATGCCATGCAATGCCTGGTCTGGTAGACGGATATCCGTGTTCAATTCTGTATTTTTTTCTTTCTTCGGTAAAATCCCACCAGTTTTTGGATGTATCATGTGTTTTTGCATAGTGAACGATCAACCTGAACTGATCTTCCACACAAGGATCAATCCGGTAAGCTTTTTTCTGTTCAAAATCGTCTGTCAATTGTGCTCCATCTTTGTCTCTGAGTGCTTCAAACGAATAATAGCCCAAAAACACGAGATCTTCAGCGAATTTGATCCCGATGGAAGGTACAGTTTGGAAAAGTGCCAGTGCATGGATTTCAGCTGCTCTTTCTCCTGGCAAATCCAGCAACAATTCAAGTTCGCCTGGATCATACTCGAGGATATCAGAAACCCGGATTTTATGGTTTTTGATCTTAGCCTTTTCATTCACTGTCAACCGTAATTTGATATTTTTTTTGGGTTTCATTCAAAATCCTTTTTAGTGGTCGTGTTGATCTTATCCGTTAACAAAGGTAAACAGTACGCAGTTATATTTTGGAAAATGATGTCATTTTTGGAATGGTAGATCCATTTTTCTTGCTTACAGGGATTCCGGGGTTGCTCAGCTTTTAAATAGTTTTAAAATCAATGGTCTGTGATATATTTTCTCAAATGATTACAGATTGAGTCTACTCCGAAAAGTCCAATTTGTTGATTTTCAATCGTTTTTCGCCCGAATCTACTAACGTCAAAGATCAGCACTAGACTAAAGAAAAACGATTGAAAACCAACAAATTAAAAGTCACTTATTAATGCGAATCAAGGGTTAAAGTTAATTCTGCAGATAAGCAGGATTTTCTCACTTTTTTGCCTCGATCCTAAAGGATGAAAGCGAGAAAATCCTTTATCTTCCTTTAGGATTGAGGCAAAATAAAGGATTTTCGGAGCTTTTTTTCAACCCTTGATTCGCATTATTAGGTAGATTTAGGGGGCAAAGACTTTTCGGAGCAGACTCCGGATCAAATTCAAACGACAATCTGAAAAAAGGCAGATTGATTTTGATTTGCCTGAAAAAATACAAGAGTTATCCGATCAGCAGTCCGTTTTCTGTCGGCATATCAGTCGTGAGCAATGTGACCTCATCGTGATTCATAGCACCGAGGATCAGACATTCACTGTGGAAATGACCGATTTGTTTGGATGGAAAATTCAGGACAGCAACAACCTGTTTGCCAATGAGTTCTACAGGTATATAAAGTTTTGTCAATTGGGCAGAAGTTTTTTTTATGCCATACGGACCAAAATCAATTTTCAGTTTGTAGGATGGTTTTCTCGCTTCCGGAAAAATTTCTGCATGGATGATGGTGCCGACCCGAATTTCAATTTTGGCAAAATCGTCCCATTTGATCAATTGATTGGAATGCTCCATGAAATAATAAGCTATGATGAGAAAAAATATGTGGATTGCAAAATTTGTTGTCTAAAAGAGAATAATGATCATAGTAAATAAATCGTATATATTTAAAATATATAAAGTCAATTATATAGATAAGGTTCATCGTTTTTGATCAGCTGCCAGATATTCTTCATAACCTTTTTCATATAATTTTTCCAGTAAAGTTGAGCAAAAAGCCAATTGAATGGATAAAGCCAAAAGACAGATGAATATAAGGTATATGTATACTCAATGAATATTTTTTGATCTTCCATAGGGGTAGTTTTCCATTCACCTACAAATTTATAAAAGCCAATCATCCAGGACTGAAATTCGCTGACTTCAATTTTCCAATATTGATTTTCAATTCTTTCCAATACCTTATCCACAGAAGCAAACCCTCCTTTTTGAGTTAGCGAAGCAGCTGCGAACACTTTTTTAGTAAAACCCGGTTGACCCCAGTTAAGGTCGTCGGTACAATGTGTTATTTTAGGCATGATGCCAAAGCCTGTATGCACTTTGGATACGTCACAGAGCATCGGGGTTTTAAAAGCTCTTTCCAGTGAACATTGGAAAATGCTGGTTATTTTAACAGTTGTTTTCATTTGGATTATTTGCAATTTTGATCGTTTGAGTCTGCTCTATAAAGTGTCTCCCCTTAAATCTCATTAAAAGATGACTTTTAATATGTTGGAATTCAATTGTTTACTGATAGGGGTTGGGCAAAAAACAATAGGAAACCAACAAATTGGACTTTCAGATCATACTCTTAAACTTAGTCACTCAATAGTTATCCTGCGAAATTCAGTTAATTTTATGATTTTTGTCACATCTTTAAATACTTTTTAAAAGAAACCGGTAAATAATGTCTTAGTCCCGTTTGGAATCACTTTTTTTGAATGCATAGAAGTGCGATTGGACTAGCGGTTATATGAGCATGGTTCTATTTGAGAAAGGTTTATTTAAAAATGATGTTTTATAGCAAGGTGAAAAACCGTTATGGATAGCTATATCGATTTTGGAATGAAAAAAATCTGGAATTAATTATGAAAGAAAACCCTTTCATAAAGGAACTTGAAGTTGCGTATTGGTTGAAAGCGAATAATTTTCATAACATCAGATTGGGTAATTCAGCATGCCCTTCCAATAAATATTCTTTTTTTTCTGGTTGAAATACCAGGATTTATTAAAATATGATTAGGTTTATCGCCTGAATGGTAATTGTTTTAGTATGAATCGAATAGTAATCAACACATTATTCATTTTGTTTTCTCTGGTTTTGAATAGTATCCAGCTCGTTGCACAGACTGATAAAGAAGAATTCAAGGAAAAGGTATTCAGTTATATTTGCGAAATGGAAATTATGCATCCACATATTGTGATGCAGCAAGCCATCATAGAAACGGGAGGTTTCAGAGCTGAAAAACTTATGGCAAAAAACAACCTGTTTGGATTCAAAAGGCAAGGGAAAGTAATCATTTTCAACCACTGGAAAGAGTCCGTCGAATTTTACAAAGAATGGCAGACCAAGCGTTATACCAATCCTGATGAGGATTATTATGCATTCCTGAAACGGGTCCGCTACGCAACCAATCCAAGATATAAACAACATCTGAGAGGAACAGGTTTTACAAGATCATGCCTCGAAGTAGCACCGGAAAAGCACGACGATTTCTTACTGGAAGAAAACAGGGATTCTTCCATCTATGAGATTGTGCCTGAACTGGAAAAAGTGCTCAATGATAAGGACAATATGATAGTATATACTGTCAAAAAAGGAGATACGCTGAGTCATATTGCAGTCAGGCACAAAACCTCCGTTTCTGAAATTAAAAAATTGAACGGTATGAGTTCTACCAAAATCAAACCTGGTCAAAAACTAAAAGTCAAAATGAATACTAAAAAATGATCATTAGTTGAAAAAACTTCAATAGTGGCATTTACTAAATTATTTCATTCAATTGATGGATTGCATCTAAACTAAAACCACCTTTTTCATCCTTTCTGATGCTGCATAATTCATTGACCCGATCATGCTCTAAAAAAAGGTAATAACCCTGATCTACTGCTTCATGGAAAAATAGTTCTTTTTCTGCCAATGTCTGCAAAGGCCTGATATCATAACTCATCACATAGGGCATTCGGATGTGTGCTGTAGATGGCAACAAATCTGCCATGAACACGACAGACCGCCCGTCAGGGAGCGGGATCACAGGGATCATCATAGCTTCAGTGTGCCCGTACATGAACTTTACCTTGATACCGCAGAACCAGTCAATGTCCTGTTCGGCATCAATAAACTTCAGGACGCCATGCTCCATTAGGGGAACAAAATTTTCTTTCAGAAAACTGGCTTTTTCTCTGTAATTTGGCCTTAATGCCCATTCATAATGTTCCCGGCTTGACCAATACATCGCATTGGGAAATTGCGGGTAATACTTTCCATGTTCATCTCTCGCTACAGCACCACCCAAATGATCAAAATGAAAATGAGTCAGAAACACATCTGTGATATCTTCAGGTCGAAATCCTTTCATTGCCAGAGAACTCAATAAATCTGTATCACCATGGGGCTCAAAATGAGACATAAATTTTTCATCCTGCTTGGTTCCCATACCTGTATCTATCAAAATCCTCCTTTCAGCAGTTTCCAATAACAAACATCGCATTGACCAGGTACACATATTATTTTCATCCGGTGGATTGAGCTTTTTCCACATCTGTTTTGGGACTACGCCAAACATCGCTCCGCCATCTAATTTGAATTTCCCTGTATCTATTACATGAAGTTTCATAACAACTTAAAGTTTTGCCTGCCGAAATTTATTTTTATATGTTCAATTATTAAAGTAACAGCTTCCAAAATTGTTCATTTTGGATAAAAACATCTTATTATCCGTTTAAATTAATTCTTGGGAGTTGAGTTGGTCACAAAAAATATTGTATCAATTTGCATTTCCTCCGAATCCTATGGAATGCTTCGGTTTCAGCTGATTTTTAAATAATTGAACCATCTTCAACACCGTTATAGCAGCTTCCACACCTTTGTTCCCATGTTGTCCACCGGCTCTGTCAACTGCCTGTTGCATGTTTTCAGTCGTCAGAACACCAAAAATTACCGGCTTATGTGCACTAATTGACAGGTTGGTAAGACCATGTGAGACCGCAGAATTGATGTATTCATCATGTCGTGTGTCACCCTTGACAACACAACCCAGACAAATGACACCGTCGATCTTTGTGGTTCTTAGCAAAAGGTCAGCACCTGAAGGTAATTCGAAGGTTCCCGGTACCCGGATAACATGAACATTGGCATCAGATATGCCTTCTGATGCCAATGTTTGTAAAGCGCCCTCAAGCAATGCGTCTACCACTTCGGCATTCCATTCAGCAGCAACGATACCTATACGCATTTCAGACACATCTTCCAAAGTCGTTTTGGTATATGCCGAAAGGTTTTTCTTCTTGTCTTCCATCCTGAATTAATTGGATTTAACCACAGCGAGTTTGGAAAATCCAACCCTTGTTCCATCAAAAACGCGGATAAAATATAAACCATCGGGAAGGTCTGCAACAGATAATGCAACACCTGTTTCGACATCGATGTATTCAGCTACTTTTCTGCCTGATTGGTCAAAAAGCATTACCTTATCCAATCTGTTTTCCTTTGAAATAATGCTGAAGTGGTTTTTAGCGGGATTTGGAATAATGGTCAAATCATTAGATCCCAACAGGTCATCTACATTGACAAAGCCAATATCGAGTGGATTTCTCGGAAATAATTGATAACCATCAAAATAAGGACTTGCACTGTCAAATTGAGATCCTATTCCGAGTACATTAAAAGTTCCTGTTGGTGCTGCTGCAGAAGAAAGTCCGGATGCAGGATGGATTCTCAGAGCAAAAGTATTAGTCCCGTTGGTCACATTCACATTGAAAGTAGATCCATCACCTTTCCATTCAGTTGGATTGACAATTGAAACATTTGAGATCATTACCAATTGTGATTCAGTATTTTCATCCAAAATACTTACTTCAGTTGGACTGAATAATTGATTTCCCTGTGAAATCAATTCAATTTTTTCCGGTACAATTTGAGTTAGTCCATTGAACTGTGCCATCGTGCCTGTGATCTCTATTAAATCGCCCTCAGTGACTGTGTAATCCAGGTTGCCGTTACTGAGGAAAACATACATTCCGTCATTGAATTCGTCTATGACCGTAAAACCCAGTCCGTTTGGACGATAATTCACTCCATAAACCACACCTTGTATCCTGCATCTGACGCCTAGCGAATCTGCAACACCCTGATCATTGACGAACCTGAGCAATCCGATAGGGTAGTGAGGAATCTCGAATTGTGTATTGTATGGATCAATATCCTCCACATATCTGGGAAGCAGCTGATAGCCTTCATGATAGGGCAGGCTTGAATCGAATTGTCCACCGATCCCTGTAATACTGAAATTGCCGGTAGGCGGTAGTAAATTGAATAGATCCACATTGTCATCAATCCGGATCGAGTAGACATTGGTTCCATCGGTAGCTCTGACGGTAAATCCTGATCCACCGGCAACCCAGTTTTCCGGGTTCTGAAGGTATACATCATTGATTTTTACCAATTGTGACTCGGTATTCTCATTCAACACGGTTGTGGCGGTGGGTTCAAACAGTTCTGAGATTGTTCCCGGGACAAAAAGTGTATCGATATAGATTTGGCCGAGTCCGTTGTATTGACTTAATATACCCATGACCCTGATATCTTTACCTTCCGCAACTTCAAATCCAAAATCTTTGGTCTCGGAATAAACAGCAATTCCTTTGTTCTGATCATCGACCAGGGTAAATTGCAAACCATCTGATTTCAGATTCACACCGTATACTGTTCCCTCAACTGTCACGCCATTTCCGCTTTCCATTAAAGTGCCATCGTCATTATTGAGTCTGGTTTCCGCAACAGGAAATTTACAATATCCTGGTTTGTTCGGAGATGCATGCAACTCTGTTCCTGCCATAAAACTGCCCGTTGGAAAAGGTGTCGCTTGCCAGTTTAATGGATCATTGACATCTGTCAGTGGTCTGCAAAGGCTTAGCGAATAACCATTGCCATTTGGCTCAGCAGGCCACGTCGCATTCACTCCGTAAGTTACTTCAGTTATGGCAGCCCCTGTACCATCATTTTTCAGAATGATATGATCGCCATTATTTGAAAGTACATCAATATTATCCCATGAAGGTGGAGCAAATCCAAAATGTTTTTTGAAAGTGGTGGTATCTGAACAAATTGTAAGGTAAGTTTTTGGATCGAGACTGATCGGAGGCAAATTAAATGTATATCCTGAGGCACCGAATTCAAGTGAATAACCTTGCAAATCAAACGGTGAATCACTCACATTATATAGTTCAACAAATTCAAGAGAATCGGTCACGGCATCCGGATCATTATACATGATCTCTGTAATCACAATGGTTTGAGGTTGTTTCACATTAATCGTTCCGGTCATTCCCAAAAATTGATAAAGTTCGGATCTATACTGATAAACACCCGGAACATCAAAAGTAAACTCGAAACTCCAGTTGTCTGTTGAAGGAACACCATTGTAGAAACTGACTGGATTGTCAGGGAAAACAGCGGTGCTTCCATCAACATTATGATTTCCTCCGGCAATATTGATCCATTTGACTGTTTCACCAGGAAGGATTTCGAGGTCTTTTGGATTGAATGCAAGTGTTTCAACATCCACCACGTGCACCATAGCTATGTCACAATCAACGGTGTTAACCAACCCGGGGCTGGCAAAAAGTTCTTTTCCGTCAATGATCAAACCAGTGCCATGATTACTGATCTTCCAGCTTGCTGCAAGGCTGTTATCCAAATCCGGATGACACAATTCCAGAGAATTTCCCTGACCGTCAGCTTCAACAGGCCATTCATCTTTATCAGAATAACTGACAACATCAACTGGATTTCCGGACGCATCCAGTAAGGTGATGGTTTCTCCGCTGTTGTTGAGTGCACCGCCTGTCCACTGGATGGCATCATATCCGTAGTAGCCGTTGAAAGCTGCGGTATTAACTGTTGCAACTATAAATCCACCTGCCACGATTGTTGTATCGCCAAAAACGATCTGAATGGCATCTTTAATTTCATAGCCGTTGAGGTTGATCGCCTGGTCTGAATTATTGTAGATCTCAATAAATTCTGTCAAATCAGTACCTGATTCAGGTGGATTGTACATGATTTCTGTGATCACCAGTTGTCCGTAGGTTTGAAAAGCCAAAACAGCCAATAGGCTGAAAAGTATAAGTTTTTTCATTTGTAAGTTTTTTTGGTTTATGATTTTAAAGATACGCAATTAAAAATGCATTGCAAATCCGGTTCAAAACCGTAATAAAGTCATTGCAAAGGTAAAATTAGTACTTAGATGCCTGTTTTGCAAGGATTAAGCAAAATTGAACAAAAAATAGGACAATTCTCGTCCAACTTTAACAATCGCTTTATATTAAAAATTCACTCTCGCTCCCAGGTTAAACCTGAAAGGCATACCAAAAAATACTTCCGCGGCATCTGCATCATGTGAGTTGACGATCGTTCCATTTTTCCTGTATGCCTGAAGCAATGAATTGTCTGCAGCATCTGAAATATATTCTGTATTGAGAATATTCAAGGCATGTGCAAACAATTGTACCCTGAAAGTATTGATCTTAGGAAGGTCATAGCTGATCCTGGCGTCAAAGACAGAGCTTCCCGGCAAGCGCCAGGCCTGATCAATATCTGTACTCACCGTTCTTGTAAACGGATCAAAATCAGCATAATATTGGGTAAAATATCTGAATCCCAACTCAGCTCTCAACCCTTTTAAAGGTTTCAGGCCAACACGAATATTCGCCTGGGTTTGCGGAGCGCCTCCAACCAGTAATTTACCCAGATAATAATTGTATTTAACCGTTGCAGTATCACCTGTGGTATAATCCAGATAACTTCCTTCTGTGTCATCATTGTAAACCCAGGCAGCGAATGACAATGAAGCATGGATGTCGACCAACGGGATGGGTTCATAGGCTGCCTCCAATTCAAAACCCAGATGTCTCTGAGATATGCCGCTGGCAAAAATGATTCCTGCATTTCCATCTTCTGACACATAAGGTAAATAATGAGACTTGTTTTGCCAGTTTGTAAAATATCCGCTGATCCCTGCTTTCAATTTTTGTTCCTCCCAATGGTATGTTGAACCGAGTTCAACATGCTGAAATCTCTCATTTTTAGCATCCGTGACCAACAAACCTGTTGAAGTCTGGATCAGATTGTCGAAGGTCGGAACCTGTGAAAGATAAGCTCCGTTGAGGTAAATGCTCAATTCCTTGTTTAGGTTCAATATACCTCCCGCTTTGAGATGAAATCCTGGTTTAAAAGCAGTTTTTACATTAAATGCTTCATTTCCAGATACATTTTTAAAGTGATCCGTCAATTCATAGCTTACAGTATTCAATCCTGCAGTGAAATAACTGTGCAATATTTTATAATCATAAACCAATTGACCATATCCGCCATAGCGCTGGATCTGTTTGGTCTGGTTAAAAAATATGGTATCACCTAAAGCAGCTTTGGGTGCTGGTGAAATTTCTCTGCTAACATCTGTATAAAAATCTCCTCCGAGCAGATCGCGCACCTGATAAAACTCCATGTTTTGAGCGATTCGACCGTCAACACCAAAATGAAGTTTAAAGTTGTCATTAATTCTATAGTTAATTTTGGCCAGCAAACCATAGGTCTTATTGGCATTTACTTCATTATACAAAATACCAAGAGACTCAACATTTTCTTTGTTTGCAGCTATGGTTTTATCAAAATCTATCGGTTTTGCCGGATGATTACCCATATATTGGAATGTTCCTGCACTTCCTGTGATCCCTGAAAGTCCCTGTATGGTGAAAAGTGAGCTTTGCAAGGATGTTTTTGCATTTACTTTACCATGGTAATTAAGTGAAATCAATGGCTTTTCGCTGTAGCTTTCTTTTTCATTGAAAAAACCAGAAGCAAAGCGATCCCTTTCTTTACCCATTGAAAACTGTTTTCCTGTATAATTTTCTGATACAGAATTTGCTGTATAATTGCGGTATCTGTCAGCCTGATCAGGCAACCAGACATCAAGGGCATCCACATCGTAGGTACTGATGCTTTCTGCAAGATCATCACTCAAAGCGCCAATATTCTGCCGGAAAGGATTCATGCCATGTTTTTGCGAGGATGTAAATCCGAAAAGTTCGATTTTGTGGTTTTCATTGAATTTGAGGGTTGCACCACCAAACAAAGAAAGTGCATCGTTCCAGGTATAATCAATCAGGCCATCTCCGTTTTTTTTGGTCATTCCGAAGCTCAGGGCAACATGATTTCTGATCAATCCTGAATTCACCCTGAATGAAGCGTTCAATTGGTTGGCAGTACCATATTGCAATTGTGCAAAACCACCAAATTGTTCTTCGGACGGATTGGCAATGACATTCACCGCACCACCTGCAGAGGGAAATGCAAAATTTGTTGAGGAGGTTCCTTTTTGCAGCTGAATAGATGTAGCAGCGTCTGCCAGTCCTTCCCAATGATACCAGTTGAAGTTGCCGCCTTCCATATCGTTCAAAGGAATGCCATTGAGCAAGAATCCTATATTTTGCTGATTGAAACCACGGATCTTTATTTCTGAATCACCGGTTCCACCTCCTTTTTCCGTGATATAGACTGCTGCATTTCCTTCAAAAACATGTGGCAGATCCCGGTTGGCTAATTGGAGAATACTTTGTTCATTTTTAACAGAAGTATGTGAATCAGCTGATTTTCCGTCAAATGAGTAATTTGAGAGACATTGGATGTCTGTAGGCAAGGCAATTTTTTTAATCTTCAGTATGCCGAGATCAATATTTTTGACCAGATCTGTGTAGAACATGGTTTTTTCATATTTTGGGTATTGCACTGTCAATTCATGAAAGCCCAGGGGAATATCTGCCAGTTCAAACAGGCCGTTTTTGTCAGAAGTAGCCTTCATTTTGCTGTTAGTTAGCGTGATTTTTGCCCCTTGAATGGCTTTTTCAGTTTCCTGATCAACTATAGTACCAGCTATTTTTCCCTGTCCATAACTCATTGTACCAGTCAGTATCAACAAAATAAGTATCAATTGAAATCTCATGTAAAGATGTTAAGTTTTAGTTTTATGAATGATGAAGGAAAATCCCTGTTCATTTCTCATTCGGGTATATTGAAATTTTGCAATATACCTTGAATTGCTCTGAGTCGAGATGATCCGCGCAGCAAATGTAATTTTAAATTCTTAAACCATTTCTAAGTAAACGTTTAAATGTTGGAATTGTGACTGGTTTGATATGGTAAAATGTTTCTTTTGATGGCTTTAATTCGGAACAAGTATAAAAAAAGATGGCCGCAAATGCGACCATCCTTTGATATTTATAATTTCACTTGCAACACTTTTGCCTGCAAATTTATTGTAGTCAAAAGTTCGAACAGTCTATCGATTAGAAAATCAACCTGAAACCTACCTGCAAGCTATAGGTGGTTGAGGTGCTGAATACGTTTTTGAATGTCTCTGACATCAACTGATTGTTGACAGTTGCCATTTGGAAGGTTGCTGTTCCGTCGGTAGCAACCGTTGGTTTTAAAATGGCACCATTGCTGTAATTCAATGTTTTCAGAACACCCCAATCTGAATTCAACAGATTGCCAAGATTCAACACATCAAAGCTGAATTGCAATGTCCGTTTTTTTCCTCCAATATTGGTGAAAATATCCTGAAGCAATTTGAAATCAAATCTGTCTCTCCAGGGAAACAAAGCGCCATTTCTTTCAGCATATTTTCCTTTGTTAGCGCTAAGGTACTCATCCTGATCAATATATGCAAAGAATGCATCGCTCTGTTGCTGGGCAGTGAATAAAACATTGGCACCGCTCTTGATATCAGTGAATGTAATTTCAGAAGGATCGTTAGGAATGTAGATAAGATCAGAGTTGATGCCGTCCCTGTTGAAATCTGCTGTAAACCTATAACTGAATCTACCTGTATTTAAGCCTTCATAGTACAAGGAAACAGTTGTTCCTAAAGCTTTCAGATATTCAAATCTGTATGATAAAGCACCAACCACTCTGTGAGGAACTGCATATTCTGAGAAACTCAGATCCAAATCGTTCTGACCTCTGACGGAAACGTTGTTAGACCATGCTGAAGCTGCCTGTGACCCTGGGTTACCAGTGATATCGAATGCTTGTGTATAGGTATAAGCAACCATCGCAGAGAAATTGTGTGATAACTCTTTTGATAATTGAGCTGTAAAGGAATAGGAACTACCCTGATCAGAATTTGAAAGTACAATGGCTTCACTCATCGAGGCATTTACCCTTCTATCCGCATTGGTAGCTGCGAAAAAAGGACGGGTATCTTTTCCTCCAAATGCATTCATTGAGCCAATAGGGGCTTTTTGATTAGCATTGAACTGATAAACTGCATTGATGTCTTTAGTATACAAACCTTCGAGCGTCAATACCATATTGAATGGCAATTTGGCATCAATAGCGAGATTTGATCTCCAAACCTGAGGCATCTTGAAATCTGAATCAATGGCTGCGATTGAGCCGGGAGCTTTGGTACCTGCAACATCGGGGAATATTTCAGTATTTGTCAGGTGGTATTTTGCTTCAGGATTGAATTTCAGATTTGCCAACTGTGCAGCATTGGTAACTTCAACTGTATTTTGTAGCATACCTGAGTTCGTTGGCATATTGGTCAACCAAACGAATGGGATACGACCTGCAAATAAACCTGTTCCACCCCTGATCTGGAAACTTCTGTCTCCTTTTACATCATAATTGAAACCAATTCTGGGGGAAATGATCGGAGCCATATCAGGCCATTTTGCTACATCTAATGTAATATTGTCTGTACCGTTTACATCAAGGAATTGCAATGCATTAACAGCCGGGTTGGTTTCAAGAGCATTCAGATACAAAGGTAGATCAACTCTTAAACCACCGGTAACCTTAAAATTATCGCTTACCCTGTATTCATCCTGCAGGTAAACACCTCCTAAACCAAAAGCCAATTCTGCATAAGGATCTCTTTTATCAGGAAGAACTGAATACGTGATGGCAAATGCCTCAGGTGTTCCATTGTTGAGGAAATCATTTAAGGAAGAATATCTGTAATAACTGGTACCATATCTTTGGAAAGAGTTACCGAATTTCAAATAATCAAATGTCAATCCGGCAGTGATGTTATGTTTGCCCAAAGTGTAGGTGATGTTGTCTGTAAACGTTAATACATTGTTGATTACATCGTTTTTCCAGGAGAATAATTCATAACCAAGACTCATGTAAGCATCACCATCTTTTTTAATGTCGATGAATGGGAATGGTTCTGATTTGGAAGTTCTTTTATCCTGAATACGAGTATAAGTTGCTAAAAACTGATTGGATACATTCTTGGAAAGCTGTGAGTTAAGTTCAGCGGTGAAAGATCTCACACTGTTTTCAAACCCGTAATTTGCATTTTCAAATGCATATGAATTCGCACTGATCCTGTTGGAACTGGATCTTGGGTTCGGAGCACTTGTTCCGTTAACTACCTGATCATCCGTTGCAACCACCTCATTATAGCGGAAAGTCATTTTGTTTTTATTGTTGATGTTCCAGTCTATTCTTGCAAGCGCCTTATAATTGGCAGTTGAAAAATTGGATGCATAGCCTTCAGAAGCTCCTGTGTCATAATTATATTTTTCCATGACATAGCTTTTTACAGCTTCCATGTCGGAGAGCAAAGTCCTTGATACGTTGGAACCTGTTCTTCCTTCTGCAGATGGAATATAGTTAATACCAGGTCTGGTATTATCCTCCAGTTCGAAGTTAACAAAATAGAACAATTTGTTTTTAATGATCGCTCCGCCTAACCTGGCACCCAATACCTGAGAAGTGGTTTTATCAAATTCAGGCAATGTATCTTTTCCAATGACCCGGCCATTGAAATCCTGATTTCTGTAAAAACCATAAACTGAACCTTCGATGTTGTTGGTACCTGATCTGGTGATGGCATTGATGCCGGCACCGGTAAAATTGGATTGTCTGACATCATAAGGAGCCATATTGATCTGGATCTGGTCGATAGCATCCAAAGATATTGGTTGAGAACCACCACCAGGAAGGTTTGTTGAGCTCAATCCAAAGTTGTTGTTAAAGTTAGCTCCGTCAATCTGAATGTTGTTAAACCTTCCGTCACGTCCGCCAAAACCGCTGCTTCCCTGTGCCTGTGGGGTTAAACGTGTAAAATCATTGATACTCCTGCTGATAGAGGGTAACGTTGCAATGGCAGCCTCGCCGACGTTCGTTGCGGCTCCTGTTCTATTTGAATTCAGGATGTTACTTCTGGTTCCGGCAATGGTCAGACCCTCCAATTGAACGCCTTCCATGTACAAAACGGAATTGAGAATGTAAGTTTCACCTAATCTGAGGTTAATATCCGGTGTGGAGCTTGTGGCGTATCCGATATAGCTGATATCCACTTTGTAGGGTCCGCCTGGTTTCATGTTGGAGAAAGAAAATACTCCATTCTCATTGGTAAATGTTCCATACTGTGTGCCTGAAGGCGTATGGATTGCAATCACGGTTGCTGCAACCAGACCTTCTCCCTTGTCATCAGTCACTTTACCATTCATGCTACTTGTAGTTACCTGAGCCTGGGCAAAAAACCCGATAAGCATCAGTAAAAACAATTGTAAAATTCTTTTTTTCATAGACATAGATTTTGTTAAAAATTTTGATCACCCGGCGTTCAAGTTAGATGGTTACAACTTTATACTCAGGTGGTTTAATGAATAAATAGATTGGTTAATCTGTCAGTTTGTTTTGTAACAATGAACAAATGTAAACCTAATTTTTAAAACATATATGAAAATCTATTATTAATTTAATCTAAATTTGTTGCACACTTAAATCATTTAAACTTAAGGAAAAGGGTCATGTTTTATTATCCTGTTCATGTAAAATTATCCTTACCGGCTGCATTAAATGGTATCATCCGATGTGTGATTTTATACTCCGTTTTACACGTTTTGGATCTATCCGGAGATCTGGTTTCTGGAATGCACGAACACTTCAATGTTTTTGATCAATAACATGAATTGTCATACATAATTCATCCAAAAGCAGGGTCAGGCAAAACCGGTTTTCAAATTTCCATATTCCCGATAGCTTCTGATAAGTTTTGCTTTCAGTATTTATGAAAAAAATGTAGTTATTTAGGTGGTTAGATAATAAGTCTGTTGGCCTGTTAGTCTCCTTGGATTGAGCGAGTACATTGAGCAAAAGTTACCTGATTTATTCTGGAAACAGAGGTTTTAAACCTTTGTAAAATCATATACCAACAAACTTAAGGATAACAGACTTTTGTGCTAAATAATTACAAACAAATAACTATATATAAATACTAAATATTGAGTCTGCTACGAAAAGTCTTTGCCCTCTAAATCCATACTGACCTTTTCAGTCTGTACACGCACTGACGATTTTAGTCAGTATATGATCTGACATTTTCAGTCAGCATATACCTAAAAGGGGACTTTTAATTTGTTGATTTTCAGTTGTTTCCCTTTAATCTTGTGCTGATCTTTGACATCAGTAGATTGGGGCAAAAAACGAATCAAAATCAACAAATTGGACTTTTCGGAGCAGACTCAATTTTCAAATTTTCAAATTCTCTTTACTTCCCCGATTGAAAAACAAGCCTGATATCCACCAACTCTGAATGACTTCCTACTTTTATCGGTGGTCCGGCTGTTCCAAAACCACTCGAAACATAAAAATGGGTGTCTTTCTTTTGAAGATAACCCCAGTCGAGTTCGAAAATGGCTTTGGTGATCCAGCTCAATGGCCACATTTGACCATGATGGGTATGCCCTGAAATCTGTAGATCCACACCGTTTTTCACTGCCTCTTCCAAATGATAGGGTTGGTGATCCAGCAACAAAACCGGTTTGCTTTTATCAATGCCAACCATCAGTTCATTCAGTTTTTTCCTTGAACTGAGCGCCATCCTTTCTGTGTTGATGTCATTTCGTCCGACCAAATAGAATTTTTCATCGATCAACTCTGTCTGATCGATCAACATCCGGATATCGTTCTCTTTAAAATAACTTAGATCGTTATGCGCCCGACCAATATATTCGTGATTTCCCATAACAGCATAAACACCAAATTTTGGTTTCAATTCCCTGAATCGTTCCAGCAACCTGCTTCTTTTTACAAAATCAATGTTGTCATCTACTATGTCTCCGGCTATTAAAACTATATCGGGTTTGAGCGAATTCATTCGGTTGATCAGCTTACCCAATTTACCATGACCAGTCATATTGCCCAGGTGGACATCACTTACGGCTACAATGTGCAAAGTATCTATGCCCTCCACCTTTTTATTCACTTTCAATTCCAGTTTTTTAACTCGAAGATATCGGGCATTCCAAGCCCCGTAAACCACTGTCAATGTGACCAATGCAATGACACTTATTCCAATGACCAATCTTATCTGAGTTGAATTTTCCCTCAAAAATGTTGGTAAAACGGGTACGAAAAAATGGATCACACGAAATAAATCCACTAATACAACTGCCAGAAAGCCGTAAAACATAAAACCCAGACTGTAGGCTCCGAATTTCAGCAATGGGTCACTCAGAAAATATAATTTATTGTACTCCAGTGTTTTACCTAAAATAAACGAGAAGAGAACAAATATAAATCCTGCTATAAAGATTTTATTCTGTACAAAACTACCCGGGAACGCTGAGGACAGCCTGTTGTAAACATACCAGCCGCCGCCTCCAAGAGTCAGTAAAATGATTGAAAGAAATATTATTATACGCATAAAATTATCAAGTTTTGATTATTTGGTATTAATGCGAATCAAGGGTTGAAAAAAAGCTCCGAAAATCCTTTATTTGGCCTC